>WNGR01000611.1_pt1 | contig 46500 bp, 44 predicted proteins | sample 5407581 | NCBI WGS metagenome assembly WNGR01 (sample SAMN13153383, study PRJNA577476) | soil metagenome | isolation source: 80 cm soil or saprolite under Garry oak tree replicate 2 | place: USA:California | collected 2016-06-15 | reverse complement strand
CCCGACGTTTACATGGAGAAGTTTCTCGAATTTCCGCGCCATATCGAGTTTCAGGTGCTCGGCGACCAGCACGGCAAAGTGATTCACTTGGGCGAGCGCGAATGCAGCATTCAGCGGCGGCACCAAAAACTGGTGGAGGAATCACCATCCACGGTGATGGATGCCAAGCGGCGGAAGGAGCTTGGCGCGCGGGTCGTCAAGGCTCTGGAAACAATCGGCTACACCAACGCGGGAACGGTCGAGTTTCTGATGGATCAGGACGGTTCGCTCTACTTCATCGAAATGAACACTCGCATCCAGGTCGAGCACCCTGTCACCGAGCTGGTCACCGGCGTCGATTTGATCAAAGCGCAAGTGCGCATTGCTGCCGGCGAAAAAATGGAGGACGCCACCGGCGCCATCATTGCGTCGGGCCACGCCATCGAATGCCGTATCAACGCCGAGGATCCGGATACTTTTGTGCCTTCGGCAGGGCGCATTACGACGTTCCAGGCGCCGGGAGGTACGGGGGTGCGCGTGGATTCGGCGGCTTACGCCGATGCCGTCATACCCCCTTACTATGACTCGCTGATTGCCAAACTCATCGTCAAGGGCCGCGATCGCACGGAAGCGATCGGTCGTATGAAGCGGGCCCTCGAGATGTTTGTCATCGAGGGCATCAAGACATCCATCCCGCTGCATCGGCGAATCGTGGCGGACCCTAGATTCGTGGCGGGGAATTACAATACGCACTTCATTGACCGGCTCGTCGGAACGAACGGAAAATAAACAGGCATGCGTCTTGTTCTCCCACGGCTGTATGTGATATTAGACGCAGCGTTGCTTACCACTCCCGAAAGAGAATGCGCCCGGCAACTTGTGGACGCCGGCGTCCGCCTTCTTCAGTACCGGAACAAAGGCGCGTCTTCCCGTCAATTGCTTGAGAACGCGAAGCGCCTTTCCGGGGAACTGATACCGCGTGGGGTCACATTTATCGTGAACGACCGTTGCGACGTGGCCGCCCTTGCCGAAGCCGGCGGGGTTCATGTTGGCCAGGAGGATCTAAGCGTCGAAGAAGCGCGCGCCGTCGTCGGGCGAGACAGGCTCGTTGGCGTCTCGACACACAATCGCGCGCAATTCGAGCAGGCTGCCGCCACTTCGGCAGACTATATTGCTGTGGGGCCGGTCTTTTCCACGTCTACCAAGGCCAATGCGGATCCTGTGGTTGGAACGGGATTGATCCGCGAAGTGCGGTCACTGACGGACAAACCCATCGTGGCCATCGGGGGAATCACGCTGGAGCGCGCGGCAGACCTCGTTCGGGCAGGGGCGCATTCGGTGGCCGTCGTCAGCGACATTCTCCGCGCGCGCGACCCGGCAGGGCGCGCGCGGCAGTTTATCAAGATTTTGCAAGAGGCGAACCACGCGGCGGGTGCCTAAGCACATCTAAGGAAATGACGAATGGCTGAGAGCACGCAGGCGATTTCCTCGGTAAGCGCGGCAAGCGAACATGGCTTTGTGCGCGCGATCGGTTTGTTTGACGGCACGATGATCGTCGTTGGGTCGATGATCGGCTCCGGCATCTTCATCGTGGCTGCGGACATTTCGCGCCAGACCGGGTCACCGGGCGGGCTGCTGCTCACCTGGATTCTCACGGGATTACTGACAATTTCGGCAGCGCTCTCCTATGGCGAACTGGCAGCACTCTTTCCGCATGCGGGCGGGCAGTATGTGTATTTGCGCGAAGCCTATTCGCCGCTTTGGGGATTTCTTTACGGCTGGACGCTTTTTCTCGTGATCCAGACGGGCACGATCGCGGCAGTGGCGGTGGGGTTTGCGAGATATCTCGGTGTAATCTTCCCGGCAGTCTCGCCGCAGGCGTGGATTATCCATCCCATTTCGCTCGGATCGAAGTACGCGATCAGCCTCTCGGTGCAGCAACTGGTCGGAATCCTCATGATCCTCTTTATCACGTTTCTCAATACCTTGGGGGTGCGGCTCGGCAAGCTGATTCAGAACATCTTTACTAGCGCCAAGACGCTTTCCTTGATGGGATTAGTTCTTCTGGGAATTTTTGTGGGAAGAAACGCCGGGGCGATTACAGAGAATTTCAGCCATCTGTGGGCCCTGCACAATCCGCAAACGCTGGAGCCGGGTGCGAATTTCCTGAAGAGCTTGGTTCCCACAGTTTCGGCCTCGAGCGGCGCGTTTGGATTGTTTGTCGCGTTTGGGGTCGCGCAAGTCGGATCGCTGTTTTCGGCAGATGCCTGGAACAACATCGGCTTCACCGCGGCGGAAGTGAAGAATCCGAAACGCGACGTCGCGCTTTCGATGGCCCTTGGCACGATCATCGTTATCACCCTGTACTGCCTGGCAAATCTCGCTTATTTATTTACTTTGCCCATGGTACAAATTCAGACCGTTCCCGACGACCGCGTAGCCAGCGCTGCTTTGAACGCCATTTTTGGCCCTATCGGCGCGGCGATCATGGCCGTGGCCATCATCGTTTCGACGTTTGGCTGCAACAACGGGCTGATTCTTGCTGGCGCGCGCGTTTCCTACGCCATGGCTCGCGACGGGCTGTTCTTCCGTTCCACAGGCAGGTTGAACAATAAAGGGGTACCTGGTTCGGCGCTGATCTATCAAGGAATCTGGGTGACCATCCTGATCCTCCTGCGCACGCGGCACGTGGACACAGCGGGTGTGGTCACCTACGGCAATCTCTACAACGACTTGCTCGATTATGTGGTCTTTTCCGTGCTCATTTTTTATGTGCTGACCATCGCGGGGATTTTTGTGCTGCGGGCGAAGCGGCCCGAGGCCGAGCGGCCTTATCGGGCGCTCGGTTACCCGTTTTTGCCCTTGCTGTATATCGCTGCGGCCGCGGCCATCATGTTTGTTTTACTGCTTTACCGAACGCAGACGGCCTGGCCCGGTTTGGTCATCGTGCTCTTGGGCGTCCCGGTTTATTTGCTGTGGTCGCGACGGAATTCCAGGTTGGCTTCGGAAAATCGTTGAATTTTCTTGTAGGGCCGAGCACCCCGCACCACTACAATGCTGTAGGCCGAATGGGCAGGGATAAAGGAGACCGACAGATTCCGAGAGGAGGAGTTGCATGGGCAGCCCCTTGTTTGCAACGAAACCGATCGAAACGCTGATGAACGAGGCGGGTGAATCGGGAGAGCACTGCCTGAAGCGCGCTCTCGGCCCGATTAACCTGGTCACGTTGGGAATTGGGGCCATCATCGGCGCGGGAATCTTTGTCATCACGGGGCAGGCAGCGGCGCAGTTTGCGGGGCCGGCGATCATCATTTCGTTCGTGCTTGCGGGCGTCGCATGCGCCTTCGCAGGGCTGTGCTACGCGGAATTCGCGTCGCTGATCCCGATTGCCGGAAGCGCCTATACCTATTCTTATGCGACGCTTGGCGAGCTGATTGCGTGGATTATCGGGTGGGACCTGATCCTCGAATACGCATTTGGCGCGGCGACCGTGGCGGTCGGTTGGAGCGGCCACCTGCGAGCGTTCCTGCGCGACGTCGGATGGAATCTGCCCGCCATACCGACTTCCAGTTTCACATTGTTTGGCCTGCCGGTGCAATTGAAGTACGACTACGTCGGTTTCCTCGTCATCATGGCCATCACTGCGATTTTGGTGATCGGCATCAAGGAATCGGCTAATTTCACGACTGCGATTGTGATTCTGAAAGTTGCGGTGGTCTGCTTGTTCATTGCTCTGGCCACGAGGTTTCTGTCCTCCCATGACTGGAAGCCGAACTTCTGGCACCCCTTTATTCCGGCGAACACGGGAGTCCGTGGAGAATTCGGCTGGTCAGGAATTTTGCGCGGCGCCGGTGTGGTGTTTTTCGCCTATATCGGGTTTGATGCCGTATCCACCGCGGCGCAGGAAGCCAAGAATCCGAAAAAGGATATGCCGCTCGGGATTCTCGGCTCCCTCGTGATTTGCACGGTGCTCTACATTCTGGTGTCGGGGCTGCTGACACACCTGGTTCCGTACACGCAGCTCAACGTGCCCGACCCGGTGGTTGTCGGAATTCGCACCACGGGGCAGCAGTGGGCCACTTTCCTGGTCGAGCTGGGTGCGCTAGCCGGGCTTGCTACCGTGATGCTGGTGATGCTGCTGGGGCAGTCGCGGGTGTTCTACTCGATGTCGCGCGATGGCCTGCTATGGCCATGGGCCAGCAAGATCCATCCCCGCTTCCGCACGCCGTATATCAGTTCCATCGTCGTGGGCGTTTTTGTGGCGATTCTGGCTACGCTCCTTCCCCTGCATATCCTAGACGAAATGACGAGTGTGGGCACGCTGCTCGCCTTTGCGCTGGTCAGCGCCGGAGTGTGGGTTCTGCGGCGGACGCACCCGGAGTTAAACCGCCCGTTCAAAACTCCGCTGGTACCGTTGGTTCCCATCCTGGCGATTGGGTTCTCGGGCTTGCTAATCGTTTCTCTTTCCTACTGGACGCAGCTCAGGTTGGTGGTTTGGCTGGTCATTGGGTTGGTGATTTACTTCACTTACGGCGTGACCCACAGCAAAGTTCGCAACGCCGTCAAACCATCCTTAAGTGAAGTGCGAGCAAGCGCTCCGCACAGCACGGATTTCTGATAAGGGCCGATCTTGAGCGCGGTTGGCTCCGCGCGAATCTGGAGCCGCTTGTCGTGGCTGGACATTGCTTGCTCGGCGATTGTTGCGTTAGGGCTGCTGGTCGGACTCCTTGGCATTAACGGCAAGGTTTCGAGCTTCCTCGAGTTCCTGGCGGTAGTCGCAGGCATTTATCTTGTCGTACGCTTCGTCGGATGGTGGAGAAGCCGGTTGCTCTGGAGCCTGAGAAACAGGCTCATCGTCGCTTATTTGTTCATTGCGGTCGTTCCGATCCTATCGTTCTTCATTCTGGTCGTGCTCGCGGCCCGGATTCTTTATTCGCAATTGGGCGCTTACCTTCTTTACGAGGACATCCACCAGCGCATCGAAATGATCGCGGATATTGCGCAGCATATTGCCATCGCGCACCGGACACTGCCGGCGAGCATTAACGAGAACGAATCGGAACGAATCCTCGCGGAGCAATCCCACGCCGTTCATGACGGTGAACTTCCCAACCTGGAAATCGAATTCTCTAGCGACCTCTCGCTGCTGCAAAAACTCGCCTCGCAGGGCAAAAACTCATTCGCTGGTCTGCTGCAAGAAGGAGATTCAGTTTCCGAGCCGCTTTCGCTTATCAGCCTCCGGATGATTGGGGATTCCAAGGAGCCGCGCGTCGTTGTTCTTCGCGTGCCGGTCACCCCGGCATTCCTCAGAACCATTGCGCCGGATTTGGGCGTCATTCAGCTCAATCTCATGGAGAATTACGAAGGGACGGGGCCCCCGGGCGTCCTGTACTCGTCTGGTGACAAGCAATATCGCGTGGCGGAGCGCATCGTTGCCAGCAACCGCACACTCCAACCAGCGGTGTTCTGGCTCGATTCGCCGGTGAACGTCGTGTCTCGTCTCGACTCGGTTTATGTCGCGAAGGACGGAACGGTCGACCTGGCCCGGCCCTTGCTGGCAGTTTCCAATGCACGGCCATCGCGGTTGAACGCGCGAATCTTCGCCTCGCTCGGAGAACTCCGCAATACTTATGTCATCTTGTTCGTTCTTGTGGTGATCATTTTCCTTCTAATCGAAGCGGTGGCGTGGACTACCGGCATTGTATTGACGCGGCGCATTACGCGGGCGGTCGCCGATTTGTATAAAGCCACGCAGTTTGTCAAGACCGGAGACCTGTCTCATCGCATTCCCGTCGAGCGGCCGGACCAGCTTGGCGTTCTGGCCGAATCTTTCAATGATATGACGGGTTCGATCGACAAGCTCATCGAGGAGCGAGACAAGCACCAGCGCCTGGAGAACGAAATCTCCATCGCGCGCGAAGTCCAGAACCAGCTGTTCCCCAGCACACTGCCATCGGTTCCGGGGGTTGAAATCCAGGCCATCTGCAAAGCGGCGCGCTCGGTGAGCGGGGACTATTACGATTTCATCCAACTCAGCCCAACGCACGTGGCTATCGCCATCGCCGACATTTCCGGCAAGGGGATTTCCGCGGCGCTGCTCATGGCGAGCCTGCAAGCCGCCCTGCGCAGCCAGGCGCTGACCGAAGGCAGCGAAAGCCTAAGCACCGCCGAACTCGTGGCCAGGCTGAACAAACATCTGGTGCGCAATACGGGCGACGACCGCTTCGCCACCTTTTTTATCGCCGTCTACGACAGTGCCACGCGGACGCTGCGCTACACCAACGCCGGCCACCTTCCCTCGTTTCTGATTTGCAACGGCTCGTCGCATCTGTTGGACAAAGGTGGCATGGTGCTTGGCGTCCTCGAGGATTACTCCTACGAGCAAGGCGTGTTGCTGGTTGCGCCCGATTCACTGCTCATCGGTTACAGCGATGGTCTGGTCGAACCCGAAAACGTTTACGGGGAAGAATTCGGCATCGCGCGGCTCCGGGAGGCGGCTATCCGGTTGCAAAGCGCCAAACCGTTGATGGTTGCGGAATCGCTCATGGCCGCGGCGGAAGAGTGGGCGGGAACTCCCGAACAAGCCGATGATATGACCATCATTGTGACGCGCCTCCGGTAGTCCGCCTGCTGGGCCTACGTTATACTGAAAACCTCTTCAAGGGATTTGCCGGGGAAAAGCATGTCGCTTCGGAATCGTGTGGCGCTGGTGACCGGCGGGAGCCGGGGCATCGGCCGAGGGCTGGCGCTGCGGCTCGCGCAGGATGGTGCGCGCATTGCCATTGCCTATCGCTCGAATAAAGTGGCCGCACAGCAAACGCTCCGCCAGTTGCAGGCGGGTGGCGCGGATTGCGTTGCCGTCGAGACGGACATCACCGATTCGAATGGCTGCGATCGGCTGATCAAAACTGTCGCGGACCGCTACGGCCGCTTGGATATCGTGGTCAATAATGTCGGCGATTTCCGTTGGGGCATGCTCGGGGAATCCTCGTTGCCGGATTGGCAGAGCATCTTTGCCTCGAATCTTTTCACCGTTCTCTATATGAGCCGTGCCGCGCTGCCCCACATGAGGAGAGCGCGCTGGGGACGCATCATCAACATGGGCGCGGTGGGAGCGGAACGCGCGTTTGGGCAAGCGAAAATCTCGGCATACGCTGCGGCCAAGGCGGCCGTGGTTGCGCTTTCGCGCTCCTTGGCGCTTGAAGAGGCCAAGAATGGCATCACCGTGAACGTTGTAAACCCCTCCAGCATCGACGAAAATGAATTGACGCTCGAGGAGGCTCGCCGGATGCGCGACGCGCGTTTCCCGATTGGGCGCCCGCCCACGGTCGAAGACGTCGCCGCCGCCGTGGCTTTTTTTGCTTCGGAAGAGGCTGAATATGTCACCGGGCAGGTCGTCAATGTCAGCGGCGGCTGGATGCTCTGATCGTTTTGTGAACTTCCTATGAAAGCTCTCACCGCTGCCGAGATGCGCCAAGTGGACCTTTTAACAACGGAGCGCTACGGCATCCCCAGCCTGCAGCTCATGGAAAACGCGGGGACCCGATTTTTTGAGTTCCTTCGCTCTTCCTATGGCGACCTGGCCGCGAGTCACGCGGCCGTTCTTTGCGGCAAGGGGAATAACGGCGGCGATGGGTTCGTCGCGGCACGGCTTCTCCAAGAGAAGGGTCTGAAACCCGTCGTGTATCTTTTCTCGAGACAAGATGCCGTTCCGGGAGATGCGTCTGAAAACCTCGCGCGTCTCAAGAAGTCGGGAGCCAAAATTCAGGAAATTACTTCCTGCGAAAATTGGGAACAGGCACGCCGTGAAATCGCCAAATCGCGCCTGATCGTGGACGCTCTCCTCGGCACGGGCTTAAAGGGTAAGGTCGAGGGGCTCCTCGCTTCGGTCGTTGAAGACGTCAACAAGATTTCGCGCGATGCCACCTCTTTGTATCCGGAGGCAGTCGTTGCTCTGGATACTCCATCGGGCCTGCCTTCCGATGGGGAGTCCTCTGAGGGGCCCGTGGTTTGCGCCCACGCGACTGTCACCTTCACTGCTCCCAAGGTCGGTCAACTGGTTTCAGCTCGTTCGGCATGCTGCGGAAGACTTCACGTGAGGGAAATTGGATCGCCTTATGAACTAATCACCGAACTTGGCAAAAGCAAGGTCTCCTGGATCGAGCCGCGAGAATTCCTCGACCTTCCTCTGGTTCGTCACGTGGATTCGCATAAAGGCAACTACGGCCACCTCCTGCTGATCGCGGGATCGCTCGGCAAATCTGGCGCTGCCATTTTAGCTGGTCGTGGAGCGCTACGCTCCGGAGCAGGGTTGGTGACCGTCGCCAGTCCGGATGCTGTGCTTCCCATCATCGCGGCGTCTCAAGCCGAGTTTATGACTGAGCCACTGGTTTCCACGAAATGGGGCACGATCGCTGCGGCAAACGGGAACGCCAACCGCCTTCACGCTCTTACGCAGGGCAGGACCCTTCTAGCGATTGGGCCCGGGATTGGAACTCACGCGGAAACGCAGAAATTCATCACTTCCCTGGTTCGCCAGACCGAGTTGCCAGTCATTCTGGACGCGGATGGACTAAACGCATTTGCGGGACGAGGGCAGGATCTGGTCAAGCGAAAGACAAAGCACCTTGCCCTGACGCCACATCCTGGTGAGATGGCCCGGCTGCTCGGCCTGTCGAACGCCACCGTGCAGGCAGACCGATTGGCAATCGCCTGGAAGGCAGCCAAAGCTTGGAAGGCACACATCATTCTTAAGGGATTTCACACGATTCTGGCCACACCGGACGGCCGCGCCTTCGTGAACACCACCGGAAGCCCTAGGATGGCCAAAGGCGGATCGGGCGACGTTCTGACCGGAATTCTTGCGGGAACGGTTTCCCAGCTTGGTAGGGAGAATTGGGAGTCGGCCTTGGCGCTCGGCGTCTATCTCCACGGCCGGGCAGGAGATGAAAAAGCCCCCCGACATGAAGAAATTACGCTTTTGGCTGGCGAAATAGCAGACACTCTCCCTTACACGTACGATCAGTTGCTCACGGAGTTGCGCGACCTTGCTTGAGCAGATGATCACGTACTCTGCCGAGGAAACCATACAATGGGGCAGGGAATTCGCCAAACGACTGAAAGCGCCGGTCTTAGTGCTCTTGACCGGCGATTTGGGCACCGGGAAAACGACTCTGACCAAGGGCCTGGTCTCCGGCCTTGGCGCCGCCAATGAAGACGACGTAACCAGCCCCACTTTCACGCTTGTTCACGTTTATGGCAAACAGGCCAAGGTCTACCATGCCGACCTCTACCGCATCGAGAATTTTCACGACTTTGAAACACTTGGACTGGAGGACATGTTTGCGGTCCCGGCCGTCGCTATTCTGGAATGGTCGGAAAAGTTTCCGCTTCCCTCGCCCTGGCCGATGGTTCGGGTTCGACTGGAGCACCTGGGAGGCGATTCTCGCCGGATTTCCGTGTCGGATTCCGTCTGACTACCCGCGCCGGCCCCTGTCCGCTAACTATCTGGTTACGCCTGCACCCGGGACTGCTTGCCCGGCCCCGGTACGGCTGTTAGGTTGGAAGGAGCCCTGTGGCCGAAGCACATGCCCAGCGAACACACCATATTGAAGTCGTCCGAGACGCAGGGAATCGAGCTGAAAAGCTATAACGTCTCGATCCCCATGGGGACGCTGGCCATCGGCGTCGATAACATTCACCACGACGTTTTCCTGAGCCCCAAGTTTGTTCAGGCGGCTCGCGATTACCTGCTTGACCTCATCCGCCAGCACACGAGTTCCGCGCATTCTCTCGGCATGGAGCCGCGGCCCACTCGGGGGCTTGATTCCGCGGCGTTCCGCAAATTGCTGTCGGAGCTTCTGCAGAGTGCGCTAACTCAAGCCAAATACCACAAGAATATTGAAATCGATCTCCTTTTCCGTTTAAGCCTGCTGAAATTCCTGACTTCTGAAATCGGCAACCAGTTCGCCAATATTATCCTGGAAGGGAAGGAATGGATTCGCCAGCGCGGCGAACATTTCGAGCGCAGCCAGCAGGCGCACGTGATCAAGGCCCGCTTGTCGGAATTGCAGGCTTCACGGCGCCAGGTTGTCCGGCGCGTGGGCCAGCAGGTGGCCCAGATTCTTGCTGAAATCGAAGAGAACTCCATTGCCAAAACCCGCCGCGCCTTGTTCGGAGAAGATTTTGCTCCCTACTACGAACTATGTAAAAACCGCCTGATTTTTCTTGACGGAGGCAAAGACGATCTCTTTTTTCTTGAGAATTACGTGCTGCTCGGCAATTACGTCCGTGACCCGGACCGGTTCGAGGCCATGGACGCGCTCTTCCAGGAATTTCTGCGCGAGGCGGGAATCACCGTGGCTGATGATCCAGCCCATAAAGAGGCCGTCGAAACACATACGGCTCTGCGCGAGCGTGTTCAGGCCACTCGCAATGAAATTACTAATCTCGAGGAGCAGCGCGAGGCTACGAGAAAGCGCCTTGACCGCGGAGAAGGCTTCTTCAATAGGCTGCTGAGCTCGGACGATCCCGCCGACCTTAAGGCTTCTTTGCACGACATAGAAGGTCGGCTCAAACACCAGGAGCTCAAGCTCGAAGAGCTTGGTCCTCAGGTGGAAGATGCGCGACAAAAGCTGGATTTCTTTCGTAAAGGGAAAGCCTCAAGGCTTGGCGAGTATCTCGATGAGCCGGAAAACGCCCAGCGTTTGTTCGACCCGAAGGGCGGACCGGAATCCGCGCCTCTGCGCGCACAGCTCTTGACGCGGCTTCTTGACCGCCTCGAGCAGTACGAAATGCTGCTCCATGTCCTGGCCAGCTATGAAGTGCGTCCTATCGTTGATGAATACTGCCCGCCCTTGCATCTTCAGCAGCTTCGCCGAGCGCTGGTCTCCAAGGACGAACTGAAGCAAGTGGAACAAGTCATCAAGCAGGTCCCGGCCAAAAAATTGGCACTCAGAACCATTGAGGAGCTCTCCAGGAGAATCCAGCGCTACTCGCGCGAGGAAATGAAGGAAACCGTGTTGCGCTTTGCCGGCGACTTCTTTCGCTTGCACCGGGATCTTCGAGACGCCGAGCACCTGACAGCCAGCATGGAGCGCATCAACCTGGTCACGACGGAAAAGGCGCGCGAGCTCTCGCGCTTGAATAACCGGCTCTATGAATGCGTTCTTCAGGAAGAGGCCCGCCCGGCGCAGGACAATGTCATTTCTCACGTCATCATCAAGGCCGACGTCCGCGGTTCCACCCGCATGACTCAGGATCTTCTCTCTCGCGGACTGAACCCCGCTTCACATTTCAGCTTGAACTTGCATGAGCCGGTGAAGAAGCTGCTTGATCGTTACGATGCGAAGAAAGTGTTCATTGAAGGCGATGCCATCATTCTCGCCATTTTCGAGACCGAATCGTCTGCTGCTTACGCGCGTCCCGTCGCGAAAGCCTGCACCCTTTCCCGGCAGATTCTCGCGGTGTGCAATTCCTACAACGAAGGCGCTTCTTCGAGCGACCTACCCGCCCTTGAGCTTGGTTTGGGAGTGGCTTTTCAGGGGGACGCGCCCACCTATTGGGTAGACGGCGATTCGCGCATCATGATTTCCAAAGCGCTCAATCTCTCCGATCGCCTCTCCGGCTGCGCCAAGCTGGCCAAGCGCATGCTCGCCAAGCAGAAATCTCATTTCGCGGTGTTTCAATTCCTGAACACCATGGAAGGCGCTTCTGCCGAAGAGCTGGATGAATTCCTCGTTCGCTACAACATGAACGGCATCGAGCTCAACGAGGAAGGCTTCAAAAAGCTTTCCGAGGAAATCTCCCTCGACACTATCGAAACGAAGTTGGAAATGCCCTGGGGCAAGCAAAACGTGACGCTTTTTTACGGCGAAGTGCCTCAAGGTGAATCCGTCGAGCTTTTGGTCCTCCGCAAAGCCTTCGCGCGCCAGTTGCTTCCGGACGGAAAAGTAGGTCGCGCCACCGAGCATTGTTACTACGAAGTTTGCACTAGCCCGGTACTTTACGATCTTGTTGCTGCTCTCATTCGCACCAGCCACGCTTCCGCGCTCGTCTCGCAGCGCGTTTGAGAGTTTGAGAGGGCCCGCCTTGAGCGCGCGCCGACACCTCCTCTATACTGCTCGCGGAGGCGCAAAGGGCCCGGTGGTCCTCATGGTCTTCAAAACCATAGCCCGTGTCCTTCGCGGATTCGGGGGTGGGTTCGACTCCCACACGCTTCCGCCAAGTCCTTTCTTTACGCTGTTTTAACTGCTGAAGGTGACTCCAATTCGAGGTCTGACTCCAATTGAGTGATGTTTTGCCTGATCCGCTGAGAGAACTTCTCAGCCGCAACCCGCTCGGCATCGCCAACGATGTGCGCGTAGTGCTCCAGGGTGACGTTTGAGTCCGCATGGCGCATAAGCCGGGTGACGACGTGAATCGGTGTTCCGGATTCGAGCAACTCTGAAGTTACACCGTGCCGGAAGCAGAAAGCGGGATTGCCATCTTGTGATCTATAGGTTACACTTGAAAACGTGATTGAGATTCGTCACTACGTCAACCGCGCCGGAAAAGATGTCTTCGACGATTGGTTGCACTGGCGGATGCCCGCGCACAGGCGAAGATTGCGACCCGAATCCAACCGACTGGCCGCCGGAAATTTTGGTGACTGCAAATCTCTGCGCCAGGGATTGTACGAGCTGCGGGTCGATTGGGGACCGGGCTACCGTGTCTATTACACGACGATCGGGAGGGAATGTATATTGCTTCTCTGCGGCGGCGACAAGCGAAAGCAGTCCGCAGACATCGAGCGGGCGCTGGAATTCCTCAAGGATCACAGGGAAAGGAGCGGAACCTCATGAAACGTAAAGCTAGTGTTTCGCATGATGAGGCCATCATTCGACGACTCCGCAAGGACCCGGATTTTGCTGCCGAATACCTCAAGGCTGCCTTGGAAGATGAAGACGAGCCCCGCGTGCTGCTAATTGCGCTGCGCCATCTCGCGCAGGCCCAGGGAATTGCCAAGGTCGCCAAGGCTGCCGGCATCGAGCGCGAGAGCCTTTATCGAGCTTTGTCCGTGCATGGCAACCCTCGTTTGTCCACCCTAGTCGCCGTCACCAAGGCAATCGGTCTGAGGCTCACCGTCGAAGCCGCGCAGTAGGTGTTTCCAGATGGAAGTATGCACCGAGCTAGGGTTAAGCTGCCTACCTCTGAAAAATAAGCTGACTCCAATTGACTCCAATTGGAGCTTGGCGGAAGCTGCAACGTCATCATTCGCCGCGAGTTGGGAGTCGAATGTTTGAGTTCGACTCCCACACGCTTCCGCCAACTTCTTTCACTATCAATGAGTTGCAGAAAACTTAGCTCCGTTATAGCGGGTTAGCTCCAAAACGCGGCCAGCAAGTGATTCCACCGCTCGCCGCTGTGCGTCACCAATGACGTGCGCGTACTTTTGCAAAGTGATACGCGAATCGCTGTGCCGCATCTGGCGCTGCACCACAGATGGTGCTGCACCGCTCTCAATCAGTCCGCTCGCTGTCGCGTGTCGGCTATGTCTTCGGAAACATAGTCGTCATACCATGGCGATGGACCTTCTCCAAGAGGGCGTCGACCGCTCTGTGATTGCGTTGCGGCTCGGGCATGAGGCGATAGAGACGACGCAGATTTACTTGGAGGCAACTCTGGCGATAAAGGAGAAAGCCCTGGCCAAGACAACACCGCCCAATGGCAAAGCAACCCGTTATCACCCGGGCGATCAACTCCTCAGGTTCCTTAACAACCTGTAGGGTCGAGAAGACTATGTTGGGCGATACGCTCACCGCATCCGCGTTTTGATCTGAATATTCCGACTTGAACAGGTTGCTGCCCGATATCGCTCGACATAGTCAGGAAGGGTAGATAGTGTCGGAACGCATGAAACGCCGCCTTCTCAACGCCCAACGCTTTAAGGGTGTCTTGCAGCTTGTACGCAACCTTGTCTCGCTGCATAGGCTTCCCCTTGGAGTTGGAGAAAAGCAGGTCTTCTTCATTCTCGCGCCAGTGTGACGCTAGGAATATGCGCAGCCACTTGGCTAGGGCTTCTGGCATCGGCAAATCAGCCGAGTTAGACCTAGACTTTGGCGAATGGGTTTTCCGCGTGGCGTGGTCAAGAGTACGCCGGATGCGGATTACCTTCTTATCAAAATCCAGATCACCGCGTTTCAATGCCAGTGCTTCACCCGCACGGCAACCAGTTAGACTGAGAACAGCCTACAAGGTTGAGTAAGGCTCTTCGCTTGCATTGATGATTCGCTTCACCTGCTCAGCAGTGAAGAAGCGTTCTTCTTGCTTCTCACCTTCGCGGGGCAGAGAAAGAGCAGACCTGTCGAACACAGCTGGAACATAACCCCACGCTTTTGCCGTTTTGAGCAAACCAGAAAGAGTCTGCAACACGTTGTTACAGGTTTTTCTAGTCAGCCCTTTGGTCGCTAGCGCAGAGATGAATGCCTGAACATCTCCCGGCAGCTGGCTGGCACAGTCCGCAACGCGCACGCGGCATTGCTGAGCGAGGCGAATCATTGCGGAGGCACAGCCAATTGTCGGGGCCGTGCGGCTAGTGTAACTTCTTCAACTCGCCGCACTTTAGCAATCCCAACAGTAGTTGCAGCATAACCGTTAGTGCGACTGACCCTACGTGTGCGAATGGCGGCGACTTCCTTTCGATCAGCAGTGCCAAGAACGACGAGCGGCAATTCCGTTGTGGTTTACGCGTGGCGTTGTAATTTCGCAACCTTCCGCCCGGGGCACGCCAAGGCGTGCCCCGGCATTTTCAAGTGCTCTTCTCCGGTTCTCAGTGTGATAGTGTTCTTCTTGTGATAGGTTCTAAAATCCAGAGCCATTCGGGGGCGGAGGTTTGCCGTGAAGAGATGTGGTGGCATTCTCGTAGCCGTGTTGCTTCTCGCGATTCGCGAGGGGGCTCAAGCTCCTCGGGAAGGCGGCTGGGTTCCTCTCTTCAATGGAAAAGATCTCAGTGGTTGGAAGAAGAATGGCGATGAAAAGTGGGTCGTGGAGCAGGGAACCATCTTCTGCGAAAGCACCGCCAACAAATACGGCTACTTAACCACAGAAAAGACGTATCGGGATTTCATTTTGCGCCTCAAGTTCAAAGGCGAGGCGGCCGGTAACAGCGGCGTGTTTCTCCACTCGCGAATTCTGGGCATCGATCCGCAACATGGCCCGGACATCGAAGGCATGCAAGTGGAGGTCGACCCCAATGTGGGCAAGCATACCGGCGGCCTCTACGAAAGCGGCGGCCGCGGTTGGGTGGCGATGCCGACGGCGGAGGGTGAACAGGCCCTGAAGCCCGGTGAGTGGAATGAGCTTGAAGTGTCCGTGCACGGAGCGCACATCGTGAGGCAGCTCAATGGCACGAAGATTGTGGATTTTACGGACCCTGCGCCCAAAGTCACGGATGGCGTGATTGGTTTGCAGATTCATACTGGTGGTGGCGTGAAGATGCGGTGGAAAGACATTTATCTCAAGCCGCAATAGAATGCGGTAATGGGTTTCGGGCCGATGACATAGAACTTGACGTGACCGTGAGTATGAATAGACAAAATCGTCGCATTTTCTTGCAAACTTCCGCAGCGGCGGCGCTGGCCGCTCCTTTTAGCAAAGTGGCTGGAGCAAAAAGCCAGCCCGCTTTCAATGCCCCACTTGCAGAGACCCTTCGTGCTGGTCAAAGCGCGCCTTATGTAGCCACCAATGAAGGGAAAAAGCCGCTGCGCCTTGGCCTGATTATTGGCATCGGGAGGGATCCCGATGCTGCGATGGCCAAGGTGCGCGAGCTCGGCTTGCCGACCAGCCAGGTGTTTGCGGATGAATTTGAGATGGATCTTGTCGGCCGGCTGCGTCAAGCCCTGGAGAAGCGCCAGATTGAGGCGACCTCGCTGGTCGTCGGAGGGCCAGGGAAGGAAGTTTGGGACTTTTATCAAGGGCCGCTCACGATTGGCCTTGTTCCGCGCGAGACGCGTGCGGCGCGGATCGCGCACATCAAGAAAGCGTCGGACTTTGCCAAACAGTGCGGAATTCCGGCCGTGCAGACGCATTGCGGATTCATTCCCGAAAATCCGAACGATCCGGTGTACAAAGAAACCGTCGCAGCGATGCGGGAAGTGGCCTCTTACTGCAAGAACAACGGTCAGAATTTCCGCTACGAGACCGGCCAGGAGACTCCCATCACGCTGGTGCGCGCCATCCAGGACGTGGGCTTGGACAATCAGGGCGTGAACTTTGATCTCGCAAACCTGATTCTTTACGGCAAAGCCAATCCGGTGGACGCGATTGAGCTGCTCGGCCCCTACGTGCAGGGAATCCACGCCAAGGACGGATTGTTTCCCACAAATTCGAAAGAACTCGGGAAGGAAGTTCCCATTGGGAAAGGCAAAGTGGATTTTCCGCGAATCATTGAACGTCTGAAGCAGCTCAACTATCGCGGCGCGGTCACCATCGAGCGCGAGATTTCCGGCCCGCAACAAGTTGCGGATGTTCGGGAAGCAAAGGCTTACTTGGAAAAACTGATTGGATAGTTCCCAGAGACAGGAGGAAGCATGGCAGGCGATGTCAAGCGACGAAATTTCTCAAATGAACTGGACCGCCGGAAGTTTATCGGCGTGGCGGCGGCTACGGCGGGGGCGATGCTGATTAAGCCGGAGTTGGTGCGCGGCACGGCTGCGAATTCCGCGGTTCGCGTGGGATTGCTCGGATGTGGCGGACGCGGCACAGAAGATGCGTCGAACCTTGTGGATACGGGCAACGCTCGAGTCGCGGCGCTGGCCGACATGTTCCAGGATCAATTGGAGAACGCCAAAAAGCATTTCGACGAGATGCAACAAGGCAAGGGATACCAAGCAATTGACGCTTCGCAGATTTTCGTTGGCCCGAAAGCCTATCAGCAGATGGCAGCCTCCAAAGAAGTAGACGCCGTGGTGATTGCCACGCCGCCCTATTATCATCCTCAGCATTTGGAAGCCATCGTTGCTGGCGGAAAGCACGTCTACCTCGAGAAACCCGTGGCCGTTGACGTGCCCGGCGCCTTGAAGGTGATCGAGATCGGGAAACGCGCCGAGGGAAAACTCAGTTTGGACGTGGGTTTCCAGATTCGAGATTGTCCCCCGTTTGTGGAACTGGTGAAGCGCATCCACAACGGAGCGATTGGCAACATTGTCTGCGGCGAAGCGCACTATTTGGCTGGCTACATCGACCGGCCGGCCTGGCCGAACGCATCCCCTGTTGAAAAACGTCTGCGCAACTGGGTTTACGACCGCGTTCTTTCCGGTGACATCATCGTCGAACAGAACATTCACGTCATTGATATCTGCAACTGGGTTCTCAAGAACCATCCGTTGAAGGCGTCTGCGACCGGCGGGCGGTTGGGCCGTCCGGCCATCGACGGGGACGTCTACGGAAACTACAACGTGATCTTCCACTATCCCGATCATGTGGACGTCGCCTTCAGCTCGACGCAGTTCGCCAAAGGCTGGTGGGATGTGACGGAACGCTTCTTCGGGACAAAAGGAACTTCGCAGTCGCCTTACACCGGGCCGCTGGGCGTTTGGGGTGATGAACCTTGGCAAGCGCCTTTGACACAGAAGCCTGGCACTGAGCAACAGGCCTTCTCCGTTACGGGAAATTTCACCTCCAACCTGGAATTTGCCGACCGCGAAAAGAAGAAGGCCTTCGTGGAAAGCATCACCAGCGGGAATTTTCATAACCAGGCCGCGAAAGGTAGCGAGTCCGCGCTCTCCTGCATGATGGCGCGCACCGCAGCTTACACAGGACGCGAAGTGACCTGGGATGAAACCATGAAATCCAAGGAGGTATGGGATTCGAAAATCGACTTGAATAAACCGCGTTGAGGTTGCCCATGCGTCCTCCCACACGCGAGTTTTTCAATTCTTCGGTTACCGCCGCATGCGCAGCTAGCCTCGGCGGCGGAGCTCTGGCGGACTCTCTCGTAGCGGGTGCGACTTCCAAGACTTCGGCATCTCCTCCAACGCTCTCCCTCAAAAAGGGTGTGTGGTACGAAATGCTGCCCGCGAAGCTGAGCACCGCGGACCGCTTCAAAATGGTGACGGACGCAGGCGCCGACAGAGTCTGACGAGCGCAAGGCCGCGCGTCGTTGAGCATCGGCTTGGCATTCTTTTTCTGCTCGCTCAAGCGCAGATACCTCGACCAAGATGCCCTGGCGCTCGTAGCGGCCACGCGACCGGCTAAAGCGAACAACGACCGCCGAAAGACCGCTGTACTTTTTGGCACGACGTGTAAGGGCGGCATCCCCTCTGGGGAGGTACTCCAGATGATCGAAGTCAGCACAGCTCAGGCATAGTGCTCGTTCCCCATCCAGAAAGAGGAGCTCACCCTTGCAAATTACCTTGCCGCAACCCGTACACTTAGAATCACGGAGGATCTCGAAAATAACCAGGTCTTTGGACCTTAGTGAGGATTCGGTCTCGCTCTGTGCTGCCTTCATGGCTCGACGACCTACTCCCCAGTGTTCGGCACGCCCGACGCAGCCGCTCTGGGGTCCTTTAAGTGAGTCTCAATGCATGCAAATCTCCGGCATCTCTACTAAGACTTTTCCCTCGTCTGTCATCCGGCGATGCTTACGGTATCCGGCCCACTCCTCTTCCAGCACGCGAGCTTTATCTCTAGTGGCGATTTCGAATCGGCCAAACGCCAGGATCAAAGTGCGCGTGCTTCGCGTGCTAACATGAGGCGGCGCTGCTCGAGCTGTCATCCCACATTTGCGGCAAATAATCAGCGGTGTCCGGATGTTTCGACTGGTTCGGATGCATTGAAGCATTCTCATCAAGCTCGTCTCGAAGGCTGATCAGTGCGGGCATCGATGTTCCCTCGTGCCAGTTCGACCGTAACCGCGCGATCATTTTCTGGAAACCGCGTTCTCTGGGAGTCGCCCGAGGGCATTTTTGAACTCTCCAACTAGGTCTGTATTGTTTCTGCCGTTGGCATTTTATTCTCGGAGCCGCTCGCCCGTGAACACAAAAGTTTCCCGAGTCAATACGAATGGCATCTGCCGCGCCGGAGTAAGGATCTTTTTCTAATTGCCGGATTTATTGGCACGACGAAATCCGGTGCAATGATTCCTTCTTGCTGGGTCAGCGATGAGGGTCAGTCCAACTAGTGAACCAATTCCGATATCATTTGACAATGGATCAACTTGAATTGCGTTTGAGAGATTTTCTCTGCCACAACCACTCCGTCATCGCAAAGCAATCGAACGCGGTCGCCAATACTCAACACCTCGATAAATTCCTCGAGGTTCATGCGCCGCTGGCAAAAATCTATCTCTAAGGGAGGGCTGACGTTCGCCGGTCGCGCTACTTCAAATTGATCGTGTCGAAGACGAGCCGCGATTGACCAAACGATGCCGCTAGCAAAACGCCAATATCTGCGCGCAGTCTTTTTGCACTTGTCCAGCGCCGCTGAGAAGGGCAAGCCGATGCTCCGGATTCCGTGCCTTTTCGACACCTTCCGTCCATTACCGCAGTTACTTTCCCCGCATCAAACGAATCTCTTGGATAGTAAGAGGATGCAACACCAGGCGAGCGCTGTCGTTGCTCGGGAGCAGGGAACAATACCAGCCTGATTAACGCGCAAAGGGCGGCCCCACATTCCCGATTTGCCGGCGCTAGATAAAATGGCGCCCCTTTTGAAATAGGGTTGCGTCTCAACCGATCGAAAAAAAAACTTGCCGGGTGGGATGAGAAGGCCGGTCTCCGCGAGATGCCATACGCTCCCACTGATCGACGTGCTCGAAGCACAAAGAAGAGGAGACCGGCAATCGAGAAGGTCGGCACCATACGGACGACGGCAGACAGGCGTTTAAGTAAAAGGGGACAAGCTCACCAATGGTTTGCATTTGGGAGATCGCTCGAGTTCGTACCGCATCTTGAATGAAGCAGGAGAGATAGTTTTGGAGCACAAACTGGCAACTACGCCGGAAGCCATGAAGGAGATATTCGCCTCGGATGCCGCGAAGCCGGATGGCCCTGGCGCTCCGCCGAGCTGAATACATCAGTTCGCAGTGGTAGGCGCGCGGCATCTGAGAGGTCGGACCTGTTTCGCTCCAGAGACTGTGTACTGCGAGATTTGCTCGGCAGACCGTTCGCGAAGGCAGTGGCAGGCTCACACAAATCCGATAAAACGTCCAGCGGCAATAATTCCAGTCCATAGCAGAATCGAAACAAAACCCGAAACCTTCGCCTTCATGGGCAAGAGTGCGCCCTCATCCCAGTTTGCCACATCTCGATAGACGATCCAGTGGAAGATGAGCGCGTGCATGCCAGCCAGAAAAATCAATAGCATCTTCAGGCGAAACGCGGGATTGCTATAGACCTTGACCGCTTCCGATGAAAATAGCAGCACCCCGGTAACCACTTGCACTGCAAATCCTGCCCAAGCCCAAGGAAGCAGCCTTCCGGCCAGAGCCGAAACGCGCTCCCGCCGCATGGCCCATCCCAAGAGGCGCAAATCGAGAACGGCCACAGTCCCTACGAGCGCCGCCATCCCAAGCAGATGCACGGTTTCAATCGTTGGAAACAGCCACAGCGACTCCCGAACGGCGGCGCCCATCGCACTCTGATCCAGCCGCTCGCAAAGTGCCAGCAGGTCGGGCATGTCTATGGCGCCGCCGACAGTATTTTGCCGTTGGAAAGCTGGACGGTAGTCAAAGACATATAAGCCGAGCCGTCTTTGGCGCGAAAGCCTTCGACCGTGATCTGGGCTCCGCGCCTCACAGTGTCTGGCGCCCATCCGCCGAACCGCGTCAGCATTCCGAGACTCCCTAGCTCGAGCTTCCAGTTTGTGACCTTACCTTGCTCGTCTTTCACGTCCGCATAGATATATGCATGCGGGTTGATCCATCGAAAATCCGTAACGATGCCTTCGAGCTTCACCGGATGCTTCGTGTCAAACCTTGCGAGGCCGTGATGGCCGCGCAGGGAAGGTACGCCCAACAACAAAACACCTGTCAGTAGCAGGGCTGCTCTCAATCTGGGATTCATCGCCATCCTCAGTGCGTGGCGACACGCGCATCGCCTTAACGTCATGATCGTGTATCCCTTTCTGGTCCGGGTGCTTTACCTTGAAATGATAGCGCACTGCCGACAGCGATTGGTCAGTGTTATCTCGAAGCGTACTGAACAACCAAGGAGCAGCTTGGGCGCTGCGCGTTGTCTTTTCCGAACTGCAATTCTTCAGAAATTGAGAGCTCGTCATGTAAGGATAATGTAACGGCCATGTAAGGCCTTGTAAATTCTGCGCTCATTTTCGTTTTACGTTGCTCTCGGTCAAGGATGACTAGCGATTGCGACGCACTATCAACGCAGGGGGACTGAATGCCGATGAAGTGCTGGCTCAGGAGCTGAAGGTCGCTTTCGGCCCTCCTTCGTCAGGTGGCACTGTGATTTCACCCGAGTCTCAGGAAAGTCGAATATCGGAACGAACTGGCCAGGTTCATGTGGCACTGTTCGTTTGTCTTCTCGCTCTCCTCGGCCCGCTCATTGGTGGCGCAAATACACGCGCCAATGATTCGCAAGGGTTCGCCGCCGGGCATGGGCTACTTGCCGCGAATGACAGGTTCGCGATTGATGATTTTGACGGAGATCTCGCCCCAGACATTGCGATCGTCCAACCGGTGTCCAGCAATTCTTCGGGTACCAACTACATCGTTCAACTGCAGTTCGGTTCCGGTCAGAGACGATCCATATGCCTGGCCGCACACTGGCGCGATGTGCGAATTGTTGCACGCGATGTGAACGGCGATCGTATTCCGAACCTAATCCTAAGTTCCGCGTGGAGCGAAGAGCCGTATGCCGTCCTGACCAACGAAGGAAACAGTGCTTTTCACCGGTTGATCCATCTTCAGTTAAAGCACTCTCTCGGGAATCTAAGCAGAGTCTCAATTGGCCCCGACCACGGCCCGTCGGAAACAGCTGCGACATCTCCATCGTATGGAGAACGGGACTGCGCGAAAACGAAATGTATTGGGGACACCTGCTCGACGAAGCGTTTTGTTTATCGACCCAATTCGATCTTAGTCCGCTGTCCTTTGCTTGTGTCCCTGCCTGGGCACGCCCCACCGAGACCCGCTCTGGTCCGAGGCTCATCCGCGTCTCACAAAACTGGCCGATGCCAACTTCATTCGGCGTGATCGTTCTCCTAACCGAGTTGCTCCAGGCCCAAATTCAAATTGAGGTCTACCATGTTTCAGAAGGGTCAAAAGCGTTCGATAACGAAGATCTTGGAGTTGTTTTCGGAGATTCCTGAACCTATCTCTGCAAGCGTCCTTTCTATGGGCCGTTTCAGAAACTTCCCGAGTGGCGAGATACTGTTTTGTCTTGGGGATCCGGCGAAGGAAGTATTCTTGTTGATTGAAGGCCGCGTAAAAACAACGCAGGTCACCAAGAACGGTGAGGAAGTCATACTGCGGCTTGAGTCGCCCACCGATTTATTCGGCTCACTTGGGATGGATTTACAGGGCAGGCACAATTCAACCGCACAAGCAATCGAAGAAAGCAAAGCGCTGGTCTGGGATACCAATATGTTTAAAGCTGCTCTGAGTCGCTTTCCGATCCTGGAGCGAAACATGCAAGGCATCCTGGAGCGGCGCATTCGCGAATTGGAACAAAGATTCTGTGAGGTAGCCACCGAGAAGGCGTCTGCCCGTCTCGCAGGCGAGCTCCTTCGGCTGCAGAAACAAATTGGTCGAAAGAGAAACGGCCAAAGGGAAATTAAGATTCGCCACGAGTGGGTGGCGGAGATGGCGGCGATGAGTGAGTTCACTGTGAGCCGGTTTCTGGCGGAATGGGAAAGGCAAGGTGTGGTAAGCGTGAGGCACGGGACAATCGCCATTCAAGATTATAAGAGTCTGAAAAGTTTGTGCCGAGAGCCGAGAACCCCGAGCGGTTAAATTTGACGACCATCAAAAGGAACGGTTTTTTCTGAATCTCCTGCAGCTAGCGCATCGGACTCTTGACAGTCCGAAGGTCTTGTGTTGGTTCGGCAAGCCGGCTCTCCCTTTAGCGGTGACAAATTGTCTCGCGACAAGAAGTAATGGAATGCAACCATTTCCGCATGCCGAAAGGGCCAGTAAGCCCAGGAAGAAAATGGGGCGGCTGGCTCCGTATAACGGTCGCTGACTTTAACGCCGAATTTCGAAATGACGATATATGCCTAGAATATGTCAGGACAACGCTGGCCAACGGCCGTCACAGATTGCGTTGAAGGCGTGAAGAAAGTGGAAAGCCGCGATGCCTACAAACTGAAGCTCACCATGAAGAGTGGTCAGGTACGGCATCTCTGGGTCGATGCGGAGTCGTTCGCGGACGTCAAAGTCGAAGGCACGCCCAAACGTATGGATGGCAAGATGCGCCCCGTGGAAGTCTATTATCGCGATTACCGGAGCGTGAACGGCCTCATGGTTCCCTATGTTCTTTTCTTGAAACTACGGTGCAAAGGGTCAAGAAATCGCATAAGATGATCGTTGAGAGCGTTGTGGTGAAGCCTAAGATCGACGACTCTCTGTTGACGCAACTGAAGCCCTAATAAGCATTGGGTAGACGCGCGAAATAATTCAGCGAGTGATGGTGACCTAACCTACATGCTTCGCGCACGAAAGGGGCGCCATGAAAATGAACCGAATGGCGAAACAACTGGCGGCGGGGGCCGGCCTGTTATTTCTATGTGCGATGCCAGTACGGACTCGAGCACAAAGCGCTCCGCCGGCTCCGGTTCCGACTCCGCCCAAAGCCATACGCCCGACGCGAATGACGAAAGAAACTGGCCCGATGGACGATTTTGCCGGCCTGAACTTCACAGATGACCAGAAGGAAAGAATTAACAAGATCCATGAGGATTTCAAGGCGCGCCTGGACGCCGTGATTAAAGACGACAAGCTAAACACGGACCAGAAAGGGGCTATGCTCCAGGGCTTCCAGCGTATGGAGCGCGGTGAGGTTTACAAGGTGCTGACGCGGGAGCAGCAAGCAGAAGTTCGCAAACGGATCCTCGCCCGGCGCGCGGCAGCCCAGAAGGAACAGCAAGAGAGAAATACGCAACCCACTCCCACGCCGCATGCTCCCACGCAGCAGCCCGCGCGGCCCGTAGAGTCCTCGAAACCGCCGCAGCCCCCGCTGGCGTGATCATAGAACGATAAAGCACTGCTTCTCCGGACCCTCGACAAAAAGGTGGCAGCACGTTCCGCGCAACGAACGGCCGCAACTGGCTGACTACGCCTGCCTGCAAGCGAACACGCAGCTCAATCGGCTTGAAGTCCTTCGCTTGCGCTTGCTCAAATAGCTTGTTCAGATCCAACCCTGCCATGGCAACGAGTTTCTTGGCCGCTTCGAACTGTATCCACGATGCCGCTTGTAATCTCGGTATGGCATCATTCTTCAGGTAGGCTGCTTCCCCAGGAATTCCGCACGACTTCCCAACCGTGATTCGCTAGGTCTGTGCGGTGAATCATTAGCGTCGCTATCGCCCGGCGCCGGGCTGTTTCTTCGAATTTGTACGTCCATGTCCCGTAATACGTCAGTGCCTTCCCTTTGAAAAACTTTGGGTCATCGGATGCCGGCTGGTTCACAAATAAAAGCGCGACCTTGCCCTTCAGATTGGTTCCCTTGTAGTCGTCCCAATCGTACTCCGGCGCCATGATCCCGTATCCAACGAATACGATCGGCAACGACCGTTCCCGCGAGAACACCGCGCACCGATTGCGCCGCTAGAACTCCTGCAGACACAACTACGCTTAGCCAAAATACGGGTCGATAAACTGGTCGCATTTTCCACCCCGCGACGGGATGTAGAGGCCCTCAGGTTTCTTTTAGCTAACGTGCGGAACAACCCCTGAACGCTTGCGGTTACGCATACGCTGGCACCCTAGCCTAGGGGACCGTGACACGGATGCAGAGCGATATTGAAAGCCCATCACAGCGGGGTCAGTCAGGTGATTACCCAGTAACGCGAGTAGCGATGAATTTTGCCAGGGAAAAAGACCTTCGCAGGGGTGCCGGTATCTTCGACGGAAGCCACGCACCAAACTGGAACGTGGACGGCCAGTCTAGTTCTTCTGGTGCAGTTCAATGACCGTCACACTCTCATGCCGAAAAGTACATTCCAGTTCCGCGCCTTCCAATTTGAGCGATCTCTCTCTCGGAATCACGGCTTCAGGATGAGCCTCGTCGTTCTTGTCATAAAGGCTGGCGGCAAACAGTGTTTGCACCGATCCTTCCGGTGCCGGGGCGAATCCGGCGAGGGAAATTCGAGCGGCGATGTCCTGCGTCAAGTGGCGATTCACGCAAAAAAGCGACAGCTTGTCGCCCGCGTCGTTGCGCGCTGCTACCACGTCAAGGTACGGAACGTCCGGAATGCTCGGCAGGCGGACCGACCCTTGCTGTATGTCATATTTCTCGACTTGTGTTCGCGCTTCCACGACTTGGCTAACATTCGCGTTCGAATACATTCGAAAGGCCCAATACGATGGCGCGCCGAACACGTCGCCGCGCTTCTTCCAGATGCCGCCAAACTCCATAATTCCCGTCATATCCGCGATCGGCACGATATCCGCCACGCGCATGAGCGTATTCAGGAACCCTGCGGTGCAAATCGCGCCTCCCATATTGTCGTAGCGCGGCGCGTCCCCCTGGCGCGCCCAAAACAGCCACTCCGTGAACGCAGTCTTCACCCTGTCGCGTGCCTGCGGGTTTTCCTGGATCTCGTCGTGCATTTCGCGCAGTTTTCGTTCCAACCCAACCGGCAGCGCAAAATCCGCCTGTGCGATGAAATCAGCCGTGGGATTTTGCCGTTCGACCCTGTCGTCTGTAACCACGAAATGCGTCGAAAGATAATCAAAGGCCTCCGCATTCGTGAGTTGCGTTTCATTCCAGTCGCGGTAGGAATCCTCATCCCCTCCCGTCGCAATCCATTTCGCCTTCGGATCCATCTTGCGTACGGCATCGCTGAACGCTTTGGTTCGCTCAGCCACACGCTGCCTCGTCGGATACCCTACCTGGAATGTCCCCCACAACTCGTTCCCGAGTTCCCACAGAACTCCGCCCGTGTGTTCGTCCCAATGTTCGTTGACGTACTTCACCCATCCCGCCGCTTCCTCGGTTGTTCCGCTTCCCAGGTTGAGCGCGATCTGCGGCCGCGCTCCGATCAGTTCACAAAAGCGCAGGAACTCGTCCGTCCCGAACGTATTGTATTCCGGCATGCCCCAGGCGATATTCAGCATGCTCACGCGTTTGTCGCGCGGCCCGATGCCGTCGCGCCAGTGATATGCCGACGTAAAGTTCCCGCCAAAACGAAGAAGCGGCGTCTTCATCGCCTTGGCCATCTCGACGATCTCCGGATCCATCCCGTCCACGTTGTCCGCCGGCATCAGCGAGGCTTGATCCACCAGCACGCGGCCTTTGTTTCCGACCGCGATCACAAAATCAGTCGGTTCGAGCGGCGTGATCTTTCCCGCCTCTAGATCAAGACGAAACTCATAGCGTTTCCAATCATCTCCGGCAAGCCGAATCTTGCTACCCGCAAACACCTCTTCCGGGTGATCGCGCCTCCGGATGGAAACCTCGATTTCCCGGGGCCCGCTTTCGTACTTCGCGTACAAGCTCCCGACATATTTCAGCATTCGATGAACCGGAAGAAAAACTTTTTGCCGCACACCCACTGGCCTTTCCGGCAAGCCCATCAAGAAAAGCGAGCGGTAAGAATTGGCGGCATCATTCCACCGCGGCTCGTAACGGTTCCCCTGCTTGGCATCGAGCGGCTCCCATGGAAGCGGCAGGCCGAGCTCTGAAGCCCGTGCCAGTTGCGGCTCGTCGCTGAGCATCTTTTGGATCGCCCCGGCATTCCACAGATTGTCTTCGAAGCTCGGATTCTGCAAAAGTTCCGCCCACAACCCGCCGTAAATCGAATTGCCAATCGGCTCCAAGAACGTTCCAAAAATCGTGCGCGGAATTTTGTAGCTCGCAGGCCTGGAAGCATCAATCGTAACGGTCGCCTCTAACGTTCGATCCCTCGCTGGCCTTTGTGACCCGGCGGCCAAAACCAGTGAGACGCCGGCGCAGGAGAGAAAAACACCCGAAACGAGTATTCTCCTCATCGCTACAACCTCCGGCCCCGTGGCGATGCAAAAAACTGCTGCAACAATCGTCACTCATGTTGAAAAGCAGGCCTCTTTGTCTTACAACAAATCACCGAAGGCAGGAATCAAATTCAGGGCTCAATTCGAACGCCGGTCTCCCCGCCTTCGCAATTTGTCTCGCGTACTACTTTCCAATTAACAAAAACCAGGTATAATGCGCCATATATGGCCCCTCCTACCGAAGTGAAAGCGCCGGGGATGGTCCCGGACGAACTGAAGCAGGAGCCGCGTTCAAAAGGCATTGCCACCCCGCGCAAGAAAAAGCCCAAAGAACTAGCCGTCATCACCGAATGCTGCACCGGTTGCGCCGGCTCTCCCGCCTGCGTTGAATACTGCCCTGTCGAAGATTGCATGTTTTGGGTTCCCGACGAGGACCATCCGCCATTCGGACGCATTCAGATCGATCCGATTCTCTGCATAGGCTGCAAGAAGTGCCTTAGCAAGGGCCCGGACGGTTGCTTCCTCGATGGCTGCCCCTGGGACGCCATCGTCATGGTGGATACGACCACAGTGGAAAAAGAAGTCGGCCCCATGTCCTACTGAAGCCGCATGAGGGCGCGCCAGCGCCCAGGTGAGTTGCAGCAGCCCCATCCCACATCGCATCGAACCATTATTCGAGGCTTTGCCAATCTCCCTGCGGGCCTGATTCTATTAGAGCGCTAGCCAGCCAAGAAGCAGGGTCATCGTGCTGCAAATAAGGAACGCCATCGCGATGATCCCATCGGCGGCAACTCTCCTCTTGCTTCCGCTTGCTGTGTCGGCTTTCGCTGGAGTGTGGGTCGGTAGGGCAGCCATTCCTTCCGGTTCTGGATGGGCGAAACAGGCTGCGCTAGTGCAGTGCGTCATAAATAGCATGACTTATGTCCATCTTGCGTATATCCTGCGGCCATGAGCCGAATAGCTGCACCCATCTTGCTTTCCGACCAGGAGCGAACCACCTTGCAAACGTGGGCCAGGGCCAGAAGCCAGGCGCAGCGCGTGGTTCAGCGGGCGCAGATCATTCTGCTGGCCGCCGATGGCGTCGAGAGTCAGGTGATCGCACCAGCGGCTTCGCGTCTCGCGGCCCACCGTGCAACTGTGGCGCGAACGTTTTTTGGCCTTGCGCACGGAAGGATTGCAGAAAGACGCGCCTCGTCCGGGTCGCCTTCCTGCGATTCCCGACCATAAGGTCGCCGCGATTGTGGAGGCGACGCTGCACCGTCAACCACCGAACGCCACGCACTGGAGCACACGACTGATGGCCAAGACGCAAGGCGTCAGCGAAGCAACGGTGCGACGCATTTGGAAGCGGCATGGTTTGAAGCCACACCGCATCTCGACGTTTAAAGTCAGTCGCGACCCGCAGTTCGTTCAGAAACTCATCGACGTAGTCGGCCTGTACCTGAACCCACCCGACAAAGCGCTGGTGTTCTGTATGGATGAAAAGAGCCAGATTCAAGCGCTCGACCGCACGCAACCTGGTTTGCCGCTGAAACCCGGCCGCTGCGGCACGATGACGCATGACTACAAACGCCATGGCACGACCACCTTGTTCGCCGCACTGAACACGCTCGACGGCAAGGTCATTGGCGACTGCATGCCGCAACACCGGCATCAAGTATTCATCCGCTTCCTGAAGCACATCGATCAAGAGACACCGAGAGAATTTGAGCTGCACCTGATCATGGATAACTATGCCACCCACAAGCACCCGAGCGTCAAACGCTGGTTGCGCCGCAATCCGCGTTTTCACCTGCACTTTACGCCCACTTCTTCGTCTTGGCTGAACTTGGTCGAACGCATCACGTAACGGAACTGATTCGTGCGATCAGCGACTACATCGACAACAACAACCAGAATCCGCGAGTCTTGGTCTGGAGCGCCTCAGTCGAACAGATCCTTACAAAGATCGCCAAATGTAAAGAAGCGTTAGACGCACTACACTAGCTGTTGGCTTCCCTTTTGCAACCATAACGGCATTTCCCATGCGAAACGCCTCACGGTTTTTGCGGCGGGTCGGGCCTCGGCAGGCCGGGAAGCTCCTCCTGCCGGATCTGAGGTTTTGGCGGAGCGTCCATCTGGGTGGCGGCTTCCGTGCCTGGGGCGGGTGAGGCTGGTGCATTCTCCACGAGGCGCGTCAGGTAAAACATGAACGGGGTGATCTGGAACGGGGTATTCTCCCCTTCGGCCACGGTCCCCACCGGTTTGGACTTCAGCATGCGTAACTGATCGTTCCACGGATCAACCTTAACGCGTCCGCCGAGCGGGAGCGCCACGATCGCGTTGGCCGCTGGCTTTTCCTCGGGCGGAGTCGCCGGCTTATCGCTCGCAGAAGATTTGTCCGCCGGCGCCGGCCGAGCGGACGCCGCCGTCCAGCCGGCCGAAACGCTGTCCCCTAGGTGCGGACTGATCAGGTTCGGAATTTCCTTCGCGCGACTCCGGGCCGCGTCCAAAAACAGTTGCGCGCTCGCAGCCTTGTCCTTGTAAGGCGAATTTTTCAGCAGCTCCATCCCTTTTTGGCGTGCCGCTTCTTCCTCATCCGGAGTGCGCGCAAAATCAAAATGCTTGAACGTGTCCTTATCGTCGAACCGCAGCCGGCTGAAGAACGCATACTGCGAGTCGATGCGGTGTCCCAGGACGATGTGGCCCAGTTCGTGCGCCAGTATGGCCGCGAGACTGGCTTCGTCCGGCAGCACGTCAATCAACCCGCGGCTCAGCACGATGCTGTGCCCGAGCGTGAACGACTCGAGCGTCGAGGTCATCAACACGCGGCAGCGCACTTCGGGCTGGATGTCGAGATCATTCGTGACCTCCAGGTTGTTGACCACCGTCTCGAGCACTTTGTCCACTTCGCCGTAGGGCGCCAGCAGGCCCAGCCGCTCGAGCCGGTCCGTCACATTGTCTTCTGCCTGATGGTCCCAGGAACGCTCCGCCTGTAGCGGCGAATAATCATTCTGATTTTCCGACTGGTCGCGGACTCCCGCCGAAGACTCGATGAGCACCTTGCTCAACTCTTGTTGCTGCCGGGCGTGCCCCAGGTTGTAGCCCCAAAGCCGCGTCTGCGCGCGAAATGCCTTGTATCCGATGTTCACGGACCGCTTGTCGCGCACGCTGCCTTCTTCGCTGTAAATGAACGAGGGGAGCCAGAGGTTTTTCCCGACGTTGGCGCGCCAACTGTCGAAATTGAAGTAGTTGCTGGTCAGCGACGACCCGCCATACGCGCCGTCGAAACGCACGATGTGAAAATCCTGATCCTCCACCCAGATGCGTCCGACGAAGCGTCCTTTATCCTTCCTGCTTACCGGATCGACGTCAAAAACCAGGCAGCGCACCTCGCCCAAAAACTCGCGCCGCACATACTCCAACCGGTAATGCGAGCGGTCGAAGCTGTTAACGTCCAGGTAAATCATCTGCAGGAAGCCGCGCGGGAGAAACTCCGAGTTGAAGAACTCTCCCCAGCTTCCGATCAGCTTGTGCTTTATGCCCTGGTCGCGGTCGAGCGGCTCCAGTTCGACGCCCTTCGAGAGTTCGGCGCGGCCGAGATAATATTTGTCGCCGGCGGGAGCTGCCCCGAGCTGCTTATCCGGCCGGAGATACTGGATGTAGGTCTCGACCAGCGGCGAGTACTGGCGAAGCAGACCGACTTCGGTCCGCTCCTGCGCCATAATCTTTTCGACCACCTCTTCGGAGGTTAATGGCCGCTGCGTTGCGAAGGCCGGAAGCGAGGGTTGCGCGCCGGCCGCCTGCGGCAAGGGCTGGTCCGCGGGGGCTGGGGGCGCTTGCTGAGGGGTTGGAGCCGGCGGGGATTGCTGCGCGCCTGCTCCGGAGGGCAACTGGGCACTTGCCGTCGGCGGCCAAAGCAGAAGAGCCAGCGCCAGCAGCGCAAGCAAAGCCGCCGCGGGTGGCGCAAAATTGGCCAAAACCGGCCGCGGGCGGGATGTTGAGGCAAGCAAAATCCTGGGGCTGCTCATGACGCCTCCCAGACGGGACCTAATGAATGGGCTGTAATTCGCAGCGTAACCCCAAGGACAGCCGGTGCCACCTGTCCTTAAGGGCAGTTTCCGGCCAGCCGTTCGCGCGGAGGGCGAACATTAATCGTAAGTTGTGGACGGTAAGTCGCGACTGGCGATATGGCAACCGCGGTTGGACTCGAGCGCCTTACCGGCCGTGCGAATTCGTGTCAAGGCGGAGACGCTCGGAGAAGAACTGGTCATCCACAACTCTGGCCATGGGGAGCCGACATTACGCTCGCCTGGGATAACCTCGCAAACCTGGCACCCGCGTTTGCTTCCGGGCGAGCTGGGGCGGTGCCCGGATACAGAGCTAACTGCACAACTAAACGCCAGAGGCGGGGTCGCGGCAGGCTAGCCCAAGGCTAGCCCGGCCAAATCAAGAGGGAGTGCCAGCGAACATGCGGCTTCAGAATCCCATTCTGATTCTTCCGGCTGCGGCTTGCCTGCTTGCCGCCGGATTGCTCGTGAACTCCGGCGGATGTGGGGGAAGCGGAACAACGGTTACGCCGCCACCCCCTCCGTCGCCCTTTGGGCAGAAAATTCAGCACGTGGTGGTGATCTTTCAAGAGAATCGCACGCCGGATAATCTTTTCCACGGGCTGCCCAATGCGGATATCGCCGCGAGCGGCGTGAACTCGCTCGGGCAAACTATCACTTTGCAACCGATCACCCTGGCGAATAACTACGACCTGAGCCACGCGCATACGGCTTTCGTAAAGATGTATGACGGCGGGAAAATGGATGGAGCCGATCTTGTGGGCTTGGGCTGCCAGGCGGGGGCCGTGGGCTGTCCGCCGCCGAACCCGCAGTTCATGTACGTCAATCCATCGGAAGTGGCGCCGTATTTCCAATTGGCAGAGACGTACACGTTTGGCGACCGCATGTTCCAGACGAATCAGGGGCCGAGCTTCCCGGCGCACCAATTCATTATTTCCGGCACTTCCGTGCCGACGGCGACGAGCAATCTGTTTGCGTCGGAGAATCCGCACGTGCCCACGGCGGGCGCAGTCGTGGGCTGCACGGCTCCTGCGGGTGAGTTTGTGCTGCTGATCGATCCTACGGGGGCGGAGAATTCATCGCAGTATCCATGCTTCGAGCATCCGACGCTCGTGGATGAGCTGGACGCAAAATCCGTTGCCTGGAAATACTACACGCCGACGCCGGGCTCGATCTGGACGGGGCCGAACGCCATCGAGCATCTGCGCATGGGCCCGGACTGGACCAGCAGCGTAATCACACCGTCGACGCAGATTTTGACGGACATCACGAACGGGCAACTGGCGCAGGTGAGCTGGGTCATACCCACGGCGGCGGCTTCCGATCATGCGTCTTCGAACGACGGCTCCGGTCCGTCGTGGGTGGCTTCGATTGTAAACGCTGTAGGGAATAGCCAATTCTGGTCGAGCACGGCGATCATTATTACCTGGGACGACTGGGGCGGGTGGTATGACCACGTGGCGCCGAAAATCACGAATTCCTATGAATACGGTTTCCGCGTCCCGCTGATCGTGGTGTCACCATTCGCGAAGCCCGCCTACGTGTCGCATGTGACGCACGATTTTGGGAGCATCCTGAAGTTTATTGAGGAGGTCTTTCAGGTGCCCACCCTTGGGTACGCGGATACGCCGGCCGACGACCTTTCTGATTGCTTTGACCTCACGCGAACTCCGGGGCCTTTTCAATTCATCGCTGCACCGCGGGACGCAACGTTCTTTCTGAACGACAAGCGCCCTGCAGAAGGCCCGGATAACGACGATTTGTGAAGGTACTACTACCTACCTTGCGGCCGAGACGAATACCACGAGGTACTAGGGTATTCACTGGATTGCTATTCCAGCGGATGACATCTACTTTGGGTCACGGCCCGAAATCCTCGAAGAGAGCAAGAAGAACAAAAATAACAACTGAAGCTAAGGTTCCGCAGCCAAACCAGCTACCGAGAGCCAAGCACCCAGCCCGACCTTCCGTGCACCAGCCCTGTTCGTGCAGGTTACCAGCTCAAGTTCCTTGAAAAGGGGCGCATAGGGGATGAATCTGGATAGCCGCCTCACCGGCAGAGAAGAAAAAAGGCTCCCAATTATGATGGAAGTGAAACTCGCGCCCGTCGCGGGTGCGACGAGCGGGCCGCCTGAAAGGACCATCACCGATAATATGAGTCCGCATGGCATCCGCGTGCGCTCGACATGCGAGTGGCGGCTTGGCGAGCAGGCAGAGATTGTTCCCACGAAGGGGGGAACGCCCATGAGGGGCGAGGTGGTCTACTGCCAAAAAGTTGAAGGTGGGCGCTTCTTTGTGGGTCTAAGGTTTGCGAGCAGCCGCGTCCCGTGGTCTATCCTGCAGCGGTTTAACGGCCTGCTTCTCGGGGATATCTTTTGCGCCATGCGATGGAAAGCTTAGGGCTCGCTGGAGGCCCGGGAACGGATGGCTTGATCGGCGAGGAGAGCTTGCTCGCGGATGCGGTCGGGGATGTCGCGGGATTCGCGTTCGTAGGGGCGAATCGCCGGTAAGTCCTCGGCGCGGCCGATGATGTACAGCGCGCGCAGGGCTTCCCAGACTTGTTCGTCGCCGGGATCGACGACGGCGATTTCCTCACCGGCGGCGACGCTGGCTCCCGCGGCGGCAGAGAGCGAGTGGATGCGGCCGCTGATCGGCGAGCGCAGATCCGTCCTCTTTTCGGAGCCGTAGCTGAGTTTGGCGATGATGCCGCCTTGATGGATGGCGGTGCCTGGTCTGTCTGCGTCGATGATATGACCGCCGAATGGGGCGACGATGTGAACAGGCTCGAGCAGCGCCACGATTTGCGCGCGGCCCGATGCGTCGCGGAAGCGCACCAGCGAGAGTGCCGCGTTGCCCCGCACTATGGGCGAAGAATCCTGCAACATCTTTAATAGGGCTTCGTGGAACCCTGCCCCGGAAGGGTCTTGCCCCATGACCCACGCGTCGGTGTTGCGCACTTCCTCGACGGGATAGGTCGAGAGGCGGACGAGTACGGGATACCAGCGCGCGGCCGAATCTTGGCGTGTGATGCGCTCGCCGACTTGCACCAGAGCCTGCTGGATGTGGCGGGGGTGCTTGTCGTCGGTCAGATATTCCGTGATCTGCCGGTCGGAGAGGCGGCGGCCAAACCAGCTGTTCCACCAGAACAGAAAGGGAAGCAGCACGATGAGCCACGCGGCGAGATAGAAGAGAAGACGCGTGCGCGTGGACATGCCGTCGGCAGATTGGCCGGACGCCGCGCCAGTTTGCGGCGCGGAAGCTTCTTTCAGGAGTGCTTCCACATCACCGTTTGACGAAGAGCGTGAGGGGGTGTCCATGCTGGTGGATGAGTTTGTCAAAAAGAAGGCCGAGAAGCAAAAGGCTCGGGCCTCTCGAGTCCTGGCCGCGGCAGATTCCAACCCCTCCCAGCCCAGGCGCCCTTCGACCGTGCTGCGAGTAAACAAGCTCCGCCGCTCGAATTAACCTTCGTCGGAGGGCGAGCCGGGCTTGGACGGGCCAGCCGGCTTGTTTTTGCCGCGAAGCTCCCAGAAAGCATTGAGAAAGAAGACGGCAGAGAGGCTGAGCATGATGAGAATCTCGAACAGCCCGTCGACCGTGGTCATCGTGCCACTGACGACGATCCAGGCAATGCCAGCAAGCGGAATCAGCCCAAGCACGATGGAGATCAAGAGCATCACGGCAAGCAAGTCGCCTCCTCACATTTCGCGTAAGCTCAGTATCAAGCGATAAGCACGTTCCTCGTCTGCAGCGTTTGCCTGCGGCAGGCGCCGCGGAATGGAAATGGCCATGGAAAATCGTTTCGTCACGCCCACTACGGTTTGAACGTCTCGTCGACCGTCTTATTGTCTTTGGCCGCGAGCGTGACTTTCTCGTCTTTTTCGCCAAGCTTTTCGTGGACGAAAGCCAGGGTATAGTCGCCTGGCGGCAAGCCCTTGATCTCAAACTTCCCGTCGGCGTCCGTGACCGCGTAGAAGGGACTCTTCACCACGTTGATGTACATCTTCATCCACGGATGCTGGTTACACTTGACGGGAAGAAGAATTTCTTCGCGCGCAAAACTCTTGTCAAGGGGGGCGGACTGCGGTGGTTGCGATTCGTTCCATTCGCGGTTGTCTTTTGGCTGGGGGTGAATGTTGTGCGTGGTGGGGTCGCTGTTGACGATCTTGACCTCCTGGCCGATCATCACGCCGAGCATGTGCGGATGGTATTTGCAGCCGCTCTGGTCGAGAGTGACGGGTTGTTTCGGCACATCGAAAGTGCGACTGCCAAGGCCGTCCTTGACATAGACGAACACGTTGGCGAGGTGGCCGCCGCTGGCGAGGAGGGCTTCCGCGGTGTTCGTGCCCTTGCAGGCGGGGTCCTGGCTCATGTCGATTTTCGCGCCCGCGGGCGCTGTGCCCTCAAATTTGACAGTGCCGGCGACGGTGGCAACCGTGGCGGGATCGACAGGCGCGGCGGTCGGGGCCGCCGCGGGAGCAGCCGCGGGCTGCTCGGCAGTTTCCTCCTTCTTGCCGCCACATCCGGCGAGGAGGACGAATCCACATGCCACGGGCATACCGAGAATTGTCACCCAGGTTTTCGTTTTCATTTTGTGCCCTCTTCCTGAGAATGGGAATCTCACAGAAAATCCTATTTGCTGACGCCGCGGCCGCCGCTGCCGGCCGCAACGGGAGGACCAGGAGTTACTGCGGCGCGGGAGCGCCCCATCCCAGAAGCGACGCGGCGCTGTTCTTCGGCCGTGAGCTGCAAAATGTAGTCCACGAGGAGCTTCGTATGGTCCTTGTCATACCCTTGGAAGGAAGGCGGCGTCGGCCCGGAAAAGACCCAATGGCCGTCCTGGCGCTTGAACAAACCTGAAGGCATTGAAGTGCCAGGACTAATGGCTTGCGGATCGAGCATCCACTGCTCCATCCAATCGGGCTTTAGGCGGCCGCGAGCCTGGAGAAAATTCGGCGCGGTGGCAGTGCGGTCGTGCACAGGATCGCCAGTGGCATGACACTTGAGGCACGGCGCGGCAGTGCTGCTAAAGAGACTGCGCGCCATTTCGGTTTCCTTGGCGGTGAGCACGGGGACTTCTTCGGGGATGTACGGGAACGGCTGGCGCGAAAGCGCCTGAAAGAACCGCACCAGTTTGCCAAGCTCGTTTTCGGAGAACGAGAACGTTGGCATGCGCACCTGCAGGTAGCTGCGAATGCCGTTGCGATTCGTGTCGTTGTCGTTGAGCGCAGGATTTTTCAGGAAGCGCAGCAACCATTGGGGATCGACGCGCGCGCCCTCGGTGAGCAGCTTCGGAGGCAACTGTTCCTGCGCGTCTTGATAACGCGCCAACCCCATGAGGATGGTTTTTTGGCCGGGAATGAGCTGGTGACAGCCCATGCAGTTGTACTTCTTGACCACCCACCAGCCTTCCTGAATGTCTTTGCGATAGTCGAGCGGCTTGTATTGATAGCTGGGGGGAAGCGGGTTTTCCTGGCTGCCGAGAAGGAACGTGGTGAGCGCGCGAATCTGCTCCTTCGTGAGATGCAAGTTCGGCATGCGCAGCTTTTCGGTTTCGTCGTTGAAGATTTTCCCCTGGTCCCAGATGTTGGGTTCGGCCAGCTTGTGTTCAAAGAAGCCCTGGTGGTCGTACCAGGGCTCCTTGGCCGGGCCTTCGGGCAGACGCGCGAGGTCCTCGGGGTCCTTGATGGGCTCATTGCCGCCGCGCTCGGCGACTTCCGTAAGCAGCGCGAAATCGAGGCGCTCGACCGGCTTGCTGCCCTCGGCCGTCAGTTCCGTACCGATGCGGCCCTCGTCCTCGAGCCCGGAAAGCTCATGGCAGCCAAAGCACCCAAAGAAGCGAACCCACTTCTTGCCTTGCTCCTTGAGCTGCGGGTCGTCCATGAACGAGGCGTCCGCGTAGTCGGAGGGACTCTTTTTCCTGAGCGTGATGAGATAGCTGGCGATATCCTCGGCGTCGGTTTCGGAGAGGCGGAGGCTCGGCATTACCGTCATGTTCTGGACTTGGAGTTCATGGCCGTCGTTCGGGCACTTGCTGTGATCGAGATCGAAGACGAAAGGCACCCCTTTCTTTTTGTAGTCCTCGGGGCCGATGTCTTTTTTCTCGTACGGACAATAGGGGCGCGTGCGTTCGCGAGCATTGTGGACCCAGCGAACCAGATAATCATAATTCGCTTTTTCGCCGACGCGTGTGAGATTTGCCGCAAACGTGCCGCCCTCGATCTGATCGCCTTCGCCGATGGAATGGCAGGCGAGGCAGCCGCGCGTTTCGAACAATTCCTTGCCATGAGCGGCGTTGCCGGGTTTGTGCTTGGGCGGGGGATCGGTAAGGCCGGATTGCCAGACGAATGCGGAAATGGCCCGAATCTGTTCGTCGGTCAAGCGAAAGTTGGGCATCTTGGTGGTGGGGCGGAAGTCCGTGGGCTTCTTCAGCCAAACGGGAATCCAGTTCTTGTTCAGCTTCAGACGCACATCCTTGAGGTTGGGCCCGACTTTCTTCATGTCTTGCAGCAGGCTTTTGGTGGTGCGGTCGAGCTGCATGATGCGGAGGTCGACTTTGCTGTTCTCGACTTTCAGGGCCACGGCGCGATCGTTCAGGTGGTTGGCTTCCTCGTTTGTAGCGGCTTTGTCGGCCTGCGCCATGAAGTCGTCGGCTTGCTTCAGATGGTCTTTCTTCTGCTGTTCGAGAAGCTTGATTTCCTGAGCGATGGAGAGAAGGTCTTCGGGCTCTTTGTCGTAGCCTTCGTAGCGGTGGCAGCCGACGCACCCGCGCTGGCGGAAAAGATCCTTGCCTTCACCGATCACCCAGCCGACGTCGTTGTTCACCAGAACCATGTCCGCGGAGTGGCAAATCTGGCAACCGGCTTCGTAATTTCCGGCTCGGAAGATAGGCCACAGCCAATGTTCGTAAGTGCCGTGAGCTTTTTCGACGCTGGTGGTGGCGCGGCCATTGCCTTGGTGGCACGGCGAACAGCCGAATCTCTCGGAATCATGAATTCGCAGCAGGTCGCGGTTGGGATGGCTGGTAAAAGCGCGCGCGTACTCATCCGGTTTCTTGCCGGGCAAAGACATGGCAGCCGCGGTGAGGTTGACCGGTTCGCGAATGCCGAGGTGGCAGGACTCACAGCGGTCGACAATCTGGGCGCTGTCTTCGCGCTCGAGGTTGGCGGCGTGCTCGTTCACATTGATCTGGCGAATCGCGGGAGTCAACGATTCCACGCTGTTTTGCAGGTTGAGCAATTGAGAAGAAGTGAGGCTCACCATGTGATCGGCGAGGTAGGAATCCATCAATTCCTTCTTTTCGGTTACGGGTTTCAGTAGTTCGCCGAGTTCCGCGCTCAATTGCGTGCGCTCATTTTTCAGGTCGTTGTAGACCTCTTCGAGCTCGCCGAAGTTCTTGAAGGTTTGCACCTTGCCGTCGGGCATTTCGACAGTGCTGGGTTCCGCCTTGTACGCATCGAGGTCCCTTTGCTTGCCCTGTTTTGCGGAAGAACTGGCGGTGGTTTCGATGTCGTAAGTGACGGCGGTGACGTAGGCGCGCCGGTCGGTGAAATGACCGGGGCCATCCTGGACCGCCAGAATCTTCGCACCTACTTCCCGGAGCCTTTCTCTAAGTTCGTTGATGCGCGACTCCGCGCTCTTGCTGGCAGCCTCGTAATCCTGCTTCAGTTTTTGATAATCCGGACTGTTCTCGATTTCCTTTTGGGATTGCGCCGATTGCGTGCGGGCGGTCTTCAGAAAAGCGGAGTAGCGGCTTTTCCATTCGTGCTGGAAAGTCTTCCACGGGCGCTGGCCGAAATCTTCATCCCAAAGGGCCCAGAAGAGCGTGGCCATCAGGACGACCATGCATATAACGTAATGCGGCGCGAGGGATTTGGTTACAATCGGATCGTTTTCGGGGATGGGCTTATCCGGCACCAGGTCCTCCTAGATATTGAACCAGGGCGTGATCCAAAGGTATTTGATGTGAAAGAGCAGACGGATCAGGATCTTAATCGGAAGAGCCACCATGATCAGGAAAAATGTCATCATGATGGAATACTGCAGCAGACTCATGCGCTTATAATCCTTGGGATTGTAGCGGCGGAACAATCCGTTCACGATGAGCCCGCCGATGACGAAGTATCCGCCAACGACGATCGCTCCAAAGATGCCCTTCCACAAATTCGAAGTGATCCCGAGAAGGTCGGGCAAGTCGCGGTTCACTTCATAAATGAGGCGGTTGTGGTCCCAGGTCTGCCCCGGCCAGAACCACTGCCAACCCGGCCCGCGAATGAAGGTGCCGATGAAAATCATGGACACCCACAAGATGACAAAGCCGAACAGAAAAGTGCTGATGGCAAACTTGCGCTGCTTCCAGGTGTAGTAGCCAGAGCCCAGCGGATTGGTATCAATATAAGGAATCACCATCAAACCGATGATGATCAGCGTGGGCATAACCACGCCGGCGATCCAGGGATCGAAATAGACCAGCATTTCCTGGAGGCCGAGGAAGTACCAGGGCGCTTTCGCCGGGTTCATGGTCAGGTTGGGGTTGGCGGGTTCTTCGAGCGGCGCGTTCAACGTGATGGACCAGACCATCAGAATGATGGTGACGATGATTGCCGCCAGAAATTCCACGCGCAACAAAAACGGCCAAACGTGGACTTCCTTCTGCCATCCCGGTCGGAAAGGCCAGGTCCTGCGGTGATGCGTTTTCGCCAGCGCCGGATTGGCGCTCAGATCCGCGATGAGTTTGTCGTTGGCAAACGCCTGCCTCCCGGCAAGATAAATGTAGAAGGCCAGCAGCGGGATCATGGCGATGATCGGAACGTTGTCCGCGGCGGAGAGGATCTGCCAGAGTTGCTTCCAATCCATGGCTATTTTTTCGCCTCCTTGACCTCGGAGTCGAGAACCACTTGAGCCGGCCCGGATATCCCGCCATCCTTTCGCACGCGCCAGAAGTGCAAGATCATGAAGACGGAAGCAATGATGGGAATGCCGATGCAGTGCCAGATGTAAGAGCGCAGGAGCGCGTTGGCGTCCACAATCGATCCGCCAAGCAGTCCGAAGCGCACATCATTGTAAGGAGTCATCCCAAACTGTGGGCCAAACGGGCCTTCGTGGCCTAATAAAGGTGTGGCGCGCGCCATGTTGGTGCCGACGGTGACGGCCCAGAAGCCGAGCTGATCGTCGGGCAGGAGGTAGCCGGTGAAGGAGAGGAGCAGAGTCAGGACCAGGAGGATGACGCCGACGGTCCAGTTGAATTCGCGCGGCTTTTTATAGGAACCGGTGAGAAAGACGCGGAACATGTGCAGCTCGACGGCGATGACCATCAAGTGCGCGGCCCAGCGGTGCATGTTGCGCAGGAGCTTTCCGTAAGGGACGTCGTGTTCGAGATAAAGAACGTCGCGGAACGCTTGAACTTTGCTGGGGTGGTAATAGAACATGAGCAAGACGCCGGTGAGCGTGAGGACAAAGAACAAATAAAAAGTGATGCCGCCCATGCCCCAGGTGTAGCTGTAGCGCACCGCGTCGCGATTGACTTTCGCCGGATGCAGATGCAGAAAGACGTTGGAAAGCACTCCGAGCGCGCGGTTGCGGGGCGTGTCGTCGTGCTTGTGTCGGAAGATGGAAGTGTAGAGCTGCGTCTTGGTGGGCTTACTCAGAATTTCGATCTGTTCTTTGGCCTTCGCTGGCAGATCGGTCTTTAGGGCCTCCACGTCTTCTTTGACGCCCGCCGTGACTCGCGTAAGCAGCCCGCCCGGTTTGCCGTTGTTCCCGTTTCCCTTGTTTTCGTCAGCCATCGTGACGCCCCCGTTCTCTTCCGCTCGAGAATTCTTTCCTTTTAGCCTCGTCAACAGGCGGGACAAGCCCCGAGCTCCGCCGCTCCAAGTCCATCGACATTGCTACACGGGCAAATATGAGCCGGGGTCATTGAAACGGCTCGGTTGTCCCTTGGGCCAGGAAAACAGGCGCGAAGTGTCCACAATGATCTGTCCGTCCGGCGCCAGTTGGACGTTGGCGCGGTCCATCGGGCGGGGCGCTGGACCTTCGAAGTTGATCCCTTCGCTGTCGTAACCGCTGCCGTGGCAGGGGCACTTGAATTTGTTTTCGCTGGCCTTCCAATCCGGGGTGCAGCCGAGATGCGTGCAGCGCGCATAAATAACAAAGATGCGATCGGGAGTGCGGTCCACCCAGATGCGGTATCTTTGCTGAAACTTGCTGTCTACGCCAAGCGCGTAATCGGACGGATACCCGATCTTGAAAATCGTGGGAGGCTCGAAAAGCGTGCGCGGGAGGAAAAAGCGAAGGAAAGCAATAAACCAGGCGCCCAGAAATGCGGTGACGCTGCACCAAACCAGCCGGCGACGTCGTTCGTTGGCGGCGCTGGGCTCCGGCCCAACGGTACCGAGACCGCCTGCGGCGGCCGCTTTGGACGTGCCAACGGCAGGAGTGCCGACATACTTGGTCGCATCCGCTTTGTTTGCGTTTCCACCGTCGGCAGCGGTAGATTTCGTCGCCTCCGGTTTTGGTTTGACCGTTTCCGATTCCGGCGCCGCCATGCAGATCCTCCTCAACTATGCACTGCTCTGAATTCGTGCGCGGCAGCCGAGTCGGCCGCCGCTGTTTCTCTTCCCAGCCAGGCCCGTCGTTTTCGCGCCCTCGTGATTTGAGCCCGTAACGTCCTTCATAACCTGGCCGCTCTGAAATCGCCGTCCTGGGTTACCCCGCAAAACGAGCGGAGCTCTGCGCACACCCAAGCCGGCAAGCGGCGCTCTCGCGGGAACTGCAAAACATTTTTGGGTGGAGTGGAGAAATGACACGCGAAAAGCAAATCAGCTCCGAGCGCCGGTTGCCCATCGAATTGAAAAGGCATTTTTCTCGACCATCGCGAGGCCCCTAACATTTCACCGGCCCCCCAGGGTTCGACCCGGATATTACTCAAATCAAAAAAATTCGTCAATCGTATTGCGCAAATAAACCGCACCATCGAAGAAGCCAAAGATGGGTGCCGCGGGAGCTTACAAGCGCGCGCGGGGAACGAATGTCGAACCGGCGTGCGCATTTCGCCAGCCCTCCGGTCAACAATCCCCGCAATTCCAGTCCGAAGAACTTGCTTTGCTTCGCGAAAACTGTGATATATTCGCCCCGTTTTGGACTTTCCGCTTTGGCGAGTGGCAGGAATTTCGGCGCGCTGCGGGGAAAGCCCAAAGACAAAACTGGGGGAGGTTCACGTCCCATGGGCCTCGCGCTGCTGCTGGTCATCTGGCTGATTACTCTGATCGGCTCGTATTTCATCATCGCCAAAACCTGGTGGCTGCCGGTCGGGGCCTCCGCGGCCGCCGCGGGAATCGATCACCACTTCACCACCACGTTCATTCTCATGGGAGCCGTATTCATTGCCGCGCAGTTGGCCCTGGGATGGTTCTCGTGGAAGTACCGTGACCGCGGCGCTGGTTCCGGGCCGGCGCAGTATTCGCACGGCAGCACTAAGCTTGAGATGGTGTGGACCATCCTTACCATGATTTTGTTTATCGGTCTGAACCTGGCGAGCGAATCCATCTGGGCGACGGAGCGCTTCGAAACGGCGAAACCTGGTGCCGTGCAAGTGGAAGTCACGGGAATGCAGTTTGCCTGGTATTTCCGCTATCCGGGGCCGGACGGAAAGTTCGGGGCGACCAAGCCGGAGCTGGAGGACGCGTCGTTAGGCGGCGCGGGCGCTTTGGGGTTGGACCCGACCGATCCTGCTGCGAAGGACGACGTGATCACGGGAACCATGGTCGTGCCGGTGAATCGCGAGATTGAGGTGATCCTGCGGTCGCACGACGTGATTCACAGCTTCTTCGTGCCGGCAATGCGCTTCAAACAAGATGCCGTGCCGGGGTTGGCGATTCACATGCACTTTACGCCGATTGAGACCGGGGAGTTCGAGATTGCCTGTGCGGAGCTTTGCGGGCTCGGCCATTACAAGATGCACGGAATTGTAAAGGTCGTCAGCGATGAGGAATTTAGCCAATGGCTGGCGGCACGGGAGGCGGAGAAGCAATAACATGGTTAGCCACGATTCCCACGCGCACGCAGCCCCGCAAGGCTTCATTCGCAAATACATCTTCAGCCTGGATCACAAAGTCATCGGCTTGCAGTATTTTTTCCTGGCGCTGGTGGCGGTGTTCGCCGGCATTTTCCTCTCGCTGCTGATGCGCATCCATTTGGTCTGGCCCACCGCGTCACTTCCGTTCTTTGGGGAGATCAAGCCGGAGACCTATCTGAGTTTGCTGACCATGCACGGCACGATCATGGTGTTTTTCGTCCTGACCACCGCGCCGCAGGGGGGCTTCGGGAACTATTTCCTGCCGATTCAACTTGGCGCGCCGGACATGGCGTTTCCGGTCCTCAACATGCTTTCGTTCTGGACTACCTTCCTTGGGTTTCTCGTACTGGTGGCCGCTTTCTTTGTGACCGGAGGAGCGCCGCTGCATGGCTGGACCGGATATGCGCCGCTCAGCGCGCTGCCATCGGCAGGACCCGGCGAAGGGCTAGGGGCGGACCTCTGGATCATCAGCATCGCGATTTTCTGCATTGGCGCGTTGATGGGCGCGCTGAACTTCATTACCACCACCCTGGACATGCGCGCGAAGGGTATGACCCTGATGCGCATGCCTCTGACGTGCTGGGCGTGGTTTGTGACCGCGATTCTGGGATTGCTGGCTTTTGGCGTGCTGCTGTCGGCGGGAATTCTGCTGCTGATGGATCGCAATCTCGGCACCAGCTTCTTTGTGCCGCTGGTCACGGTGAATGGAGTTCTCACGCTTGCCGGCCATGGGGCTTTGCTCGCAGTTGCTCTCCGTGTTTTCACGCAAGCCTATCTTTGGCTACCGAGCCATGGTGTATGCCATTCTGGCGATCGGCTTCCTTGGGTTCATGGTGTGGGGCCACCACATGTTCATGAGCGGGATGAGCCCGTACACCGCGTTTGCGTTTTCCATCATGACCATGGGCATCGGCGTCCCGTCAGCCATCAAGACCTTTAACTGGCTCGGGACGCTGTGGGGAGGGAAGATCCGTTTCTCGTCGCCGATGTTGTTTGCAATCGGATTCGTTTCGCTGTTTGTTGTCGGCGGAATCAGCGGCCCGTTCCTGGCGCAGCCCGTGCTGGACATTTACTTGCACGAGACGTACTTCGTCATCGCGCACTTCCATTTGATCATGGGCGTGGCGTCGATCTTCGGCATTTTTGCCGCAACCTATTATTGGTTCCCGAAAATGTTCGGGCGCATGATGAATGAACCTCTGGCGAAGACCCACTTCTGGCTTACGTTTGTGGGTGCGTACGCCATCTTCATGCCCATGCATTATTACGGGATGGCCGGCGGCCTGCGCCGCTATTCGCAGGGCACCGAAGTAGGCTGGATTCATAAGTTGGCTCCCATCCAGCAGTTCATCACCTTCGCGGCTTTCATTACCATCGCCAGTCAGTTCATCTTCGTGTTCAACCTTTTCTGGAGCATGAAGAAAGGTGAGAAGGCCGCCGACAATCCGTGGGAGGCGACGACTCTCGAATGGACTACGGCAACGCCCCCGCCGCACGATAATTTCGGCGGAATCACGCCGGTGGTGCACAACGGTCCGTATGAGTACAGCGTGCCCGGGGCGCCGCGCGATTTCGTGATGCAGACCGATGCGCCCGTCGCCGCGAGACACTAGTCCGGTCATGGCCAGCTTCAGCACAACCGCAACCTTAGACGAGCCCCAGGTTTCCCGCGGCAACGAGGGAGGCGCGCCGCCGATTTTCGGCGGTGGTGATGACGGTCGTGCGGGGCGTGGATTGCCCAATTACCCGACGCGATTGCGCCGTGCTCGATTGGGATTGCTCGTTGCGTTGACGCCGGTGCTGATGCTTTTTGTTTCCTTCACGAGCGCCTACGTGATGCGCCAGGGGTTGCCGACTTGGGATACGCGGACCAATCAGTTGGTGCACGATTGGATTCCGGTGAAGCTGCCGGCGCTGCTTTGGGTCAACACGCTGGTTTTGCTGGTGAGCAGCGTGGGAATGGAGTTGGCGCGGCGCCAAACGAAGGTTCGAGCCGCAGCCGTGAGCACGCAGCCGGCGGGGCCGGCTCCAGCCGGCGCGGAAGGGAAGATGCCTTGGCTCACGATGACCATCGCTCTCGGACTTCTGTTCTTGTTGGGGCAGTGGATGGCGTGGAAGCGACTGGCGGCGAGCGGCTTTTATGTGGCGACGACGCCGAGCAGCTCGTTTGTTTATTTGCTGACGGGGGCCCACGCAGTCCACTTGATGGGCGGCGTCGTGGCGCTGCTGGTGGCCGGACTTTTTGTATTGCTGCGGCGGCCGGTGACGACGCGGAGCATCGTCGTAGACGTCGCGGGGTGGTACTGGCATTTCATGGCGGCGTTGTGGGTGTACATTTTGTGCCTGCTGGAGTTTGCGAGATAAGCAGGGGTAGGGAGGAGGCCTCGGGCATGGCTGATACCGTGGTTGCGCGGGAGATCCCGTCGGTGTACGAGCCGTCGCTGTTTGGGACGTACTCGAAGAAGATCGGGATGTGGCTGTTCCTGATGTCGGACTCGCTGACGTTCGGGGCGCTCCTGTACGCGTACAGTTACGGGCGCATCTCGACGGCGGGTTGGCCGACGCCGTTCCACTCCGAGAGCATCGTCAACGCCACGGTTATGACCGCGTTCTTGCTCACCAGTTCGCTGACCATGGTGATGGCCGTTCGTGCTTCGGTCGAGCGCAACGCGAAAGCCCAGACGCTATGGCTGCTGGCCACGATCGCATGCGGAGCAGGGTTTGTGATTCTCCATGGAATGGAGTGGAGCAAGCTGATCGCCGAGGGTCTGACGCTGCCGATGTTTCCTGCGGTTCCTGGGCATGAGGTGAGCGCGGAATTCTCGAGCGTGGCAAAGAGCGTGCCGCAATTTCCTTCGACCTTCTTTACTTTGACCGGCATGCACATGCTGCACGTGACACTGGGAATCGTGTATCTGGGCGTCGTAGCGCTGCGCCGGAAGTTCATCCCTATCCTTCTGGCGCTGTGGCTGATCGCCTGGCTTGCAACGCCATCTTATAGCCCATTCCACTACGGTGTGCACGTGCTGCTGGTGGCGGCGATTGTGATCAGCATTATTTTGTGGCTGAAGCCGAAAGTGTACGACTCGTCGGATGTCGAGGTGGCAGGACTGTACTGGCACTTCGTCGACCTGGTGTGGATGTTCATTTTCCCCCTGGTGTATTTGATGTCCGCAAGGATTCTCTAGGAGCCTGAAGAAAATGGACGCAACTCAAATCGCGATTGCGGAACGCGTTGCCGAAGAGCAACGCCATCACAAGAAGGCGCAATT
>WNGR01000474.1_pt1 | contig 46520 bp, 46 predicted proteins | sample 5407581 | NCBI WGS metagenome assembly WNGR01 (sample SAMN13153383, study PRJNA577476) | soil metagenome | isolation source: 80 cm soil or saprolite under Garry oak tree replicate 2 | place: USA:California | collected 2016-06-15 | reverse complement strand
GACCGGTACGCTCGCCCGGACCGGGTCACCGACCGGTGAGATCGCGCTCGGCGGAGCGGTCCTGCTGCTCGTCGGCACCGGGGTCGTCGTCGCCACCGGAAGGCGCCGCCGGGCCGGTCGCTGACCGCTCGATGCGCGCCCGGCCGGGCCGCAATTGTGCGACGGCGATGATCAGCAGGTCCAGCACGATCAGCGCCGAGTGGCGGGCGGTGTCAACCCGCTGGGGAGGCGTTTTTCGAACTGTTACCGGGTCAGCCAAGCAGCCCGGACAGCCAGGGCACGAGGCGGAGGTACGCGTACCCGACCGCCAGCAGGAAGGCCGCGACCCCCATGTGGGACAGCCGGGCCGTCCGCCGCTCCCGTCCCAGCCAGCGCACCAGCACGATCCGCCCCACCAGGCGCTCCAGGGCGAAAAGGCCGATGGCAACCCCGAGTACGAGCAGGAACCCGAGCGCGTGGAGCAGCGGGCTGCGATCCCAGTTGGACAGCGCCCAGACCGACCAGCACAGGAAGGCGACAATCGCACCGAACCAGGTCCACCCGCCGCCCCGCTTGAGCGTGCGGAGCTGCTCGCCGACCGGGGTACGGGGGCGGCGCGGCGGCATCGTCTCCGGCGCCGGTACCGAGGTCGGGTCCGGTCCGCCGGACTGCTTCGGTACCACCGTCGCCCGGCCCCGCATGAGCGCGGCGGCGCTCGGGTCGGCGAGCCTCGCGGTGGCCGGACCGCCAGCGGTGACCGGACCGCCAGCGGTGGCCGGGCCGCCAGCGGTGGCCGGACCGCGAGCGGTGGCCGGACCGCGAGCGGTGGCCGGCGCGCCGGTCGCGGCACCGTTCGGCGTCACCTTGGTCCGGGGCAGCGCCGGCGTCGCCACCTTGGTCGGGGCCGGTACCCCGGTCAGCGGATGGGAGGCGTAGGCCGCCGTCGCGAGCAGCGGCCCACCGGAGCCGGCCCGGTCGCCGGAGAACGCTCCCCGCAGCTCGACCAGCTCCCGCTCCAGCCGCTCGATGCGCTTGAACGCATCGGTCTCGGTACCCGAGACGACCGACGCCCGGCCGACCGCGCGGGCGGCGGCGGTCGACGGCGCGCTGTCCGGCTCGGTCCAGTCCACGCCCTGCTCGGCGACCCCGGCGGCGCGCACCAGCGCGGCCAGCCGGTCGACCCACCCGGTCAGCTCCCGGGTGTCGGGGCGGTCCGCCGGCCGCTCGGCCAGCGGTGCGAGCAGCGCCGACCGCAGCGCCGGATGGTTGGTCAGCAGCGGGTGCGCGGCCGGCGACAGGCCGCTCTTGGCCCGGGGCAGCGCGCCGGTCACGAGGAAGTACGCGACGGCACCCAGGCCGTGCACGTCGTACGGGGGGCCGACCTGGCCGGACAGTGCCTCCGGTCCGCCCGACTCGGGCGTGTAGGCGATCTGGGTGATCTCCTCGGGCCGCCAGTACCGCGCGCCGGTGAAGTCGATCAGGCGTACCTCGCCGGTGGCGAGCACCATCACGTTCGATGGCTTGACGTCCATGTGCAGGACCGGGGTCGCGCCGGACTCGCCCGGGTAGTGCAGGGCGCGCAGGATGCCGGCGAGGGTGCGCAGTGCGGACACGCCGTTGAGCCGCGGGCCGCCGGCGGCGCCGGCCTGGTGCCGGTACTCGCGCAGGTTGACCCCGTGCAGGTAGTCGTAGACCTGGTAGGGCACCGCGTTGCCGGGCTGCGGCGCCTCGCCGGGCCGGTGCGGCGGCGGCCCGTAGAAGCCGTCCGCGCGCCGGCATATCCCGGCCACGCCCCGGTTGTTCAGGTCCATCAGCGCGGCGTCGCCCTTGTCCCAGGAGCGCAGCTCGTCGACCAGCGGGCGGCGCGGGTCGACCCGGAAGACCTTGACCGTCATCGGCGCGCTGGACACCCCGCCGCACAGCCGCACCGCCCGGTACACCTCGGCCTGCCCGCCGGAGCCCAGATGCGCGACGAGCCGATACCGCTGGTAGGTCTCCGGAAGCGGACTCGCCGGACCGCACACCAGGTCCAGCAGCGCACCCTCAGCCATGTGACGACGTCCTCCCTCGACCTCCGAGCGTAGCGACCCGGCCAAATAACTCGCGGTACCCCGAGCGGATGGGATAGACACGACTGATGGTGGCTGAGCCGTTCACGCTGCGATCCGGTACCCCCGAGGACTTCGACGACCTGTTCCTGGTGTTGCAACAGGCGTTCAACGACGATCCGGACGACGACGAGCGCGAGGACGAGCGGCTGGTCTACGAGCCCGACCGGGCGATCCTCGTCACGGCCGGGGACCGGGTGGCGGGCACGGCCGGGGCGTACACGCGGGAGCTGACCGTGCCCGGCGCGGTTCTCCCGGCGGCTCACGTGACCATGGTCGGGGTGGATCCGACGTTCCGCCGGCAGGGCGTGCTCACCAGGATGATGGCGCACCAGCTCGCCGACATCCGGGCCCGGGGCGAGGCGGTCGCCGTCCTGTGGGCCAGCGAGGGGAGGATCTACCAGCGGTTCGGGTACGGGTTGGCGGCCCGGAGGCTGTCCTTCGAGATCGAGCGCGAGGTCCGGCTGCGGGAGGCGCCGCTGCCGGGTGGGCTGCGTGGCGCGGTTCCGACGGGCGTGGCGGACGAGCTGGCCGCCGTCTACGAGCGGGCCCGCGTCGACCGGGTCGGCTGGTCCAGCCGGCCGGGCGTGTGGTGGGAGCACCTGCTCAACGACCTGCCCAAGCGGCGCAGCGGTGCCTCCCTGCTGCGGGCCGCGCTGCACGTGGGCGAGGGCGGGGTCGACGGGTACGCGTTGTGGCGGGTACGCGGGGACTGGGGGTCGGGCGGGCCGCGCGGCGAGGTGATCGTGCGCGAGGTGGTGGCCGAGACCACCGAGGCGTACCGGGCACTCTGGGACCACCTGCTCACCGTGGACCTGACCCGGTCGGCGTCGATGTGGCTGGGCGCCCTCGACGAGCCGCTGCTGTACCTCGTGGACGAGCCGCGGCGGTTGAACAGCCGGCTCGGCGACGCGCTGTGGGTACGGCTGGTGGACGTACCGGCCGCGCTGGCGGCCCGGCACTACGCCGCCCCGGTCGATGTGGTGATCGCGGTCGAGGATCCGCTGATCCCGGACAACTCCGGCACCTGGCACCTCGTCGGTGACCCGACCGGCGCCAAGTGCGCGCGTGCCGACCGGCCGGCCGAGCTGCACTGCGAGCTGGCCGCCCTCGGCGCGGCGTACCTCGGCGACGGAACGCTCGCCACGCTCGCCGCCGCGGGCCGCGTCCGGGAACTGGTCCCCGGTACGCTGGCGCCAGCGAGCACCGCCTTCGGCTGGCCCAGGCCGCCGTCCGCGGTCGAGATCTTCTAGCCGGGAGGCGCTTCCATGGCCCAGCCGCACCGGCGCCGCCGCCGGGTACGGTCGGCGGACGACGCGCCTTCCCCGGCCGACCTGGCCGCGTTGACCAGCGCCGTGCGCGACCCGGACACCGAACCCGTCCTGGAGGACCGCGAGGCCGAACGCGGGCTGCGCGGGCTGGTCGGCGGCGGATCCTCCCAGGTGGGCGTCAGCGCCGCGATGCGGGCCCGGGACGCCACCCGCCCGACCGACGCCGACCTCGCGGCTTCCGCAGCGAACCTGATCATCATCCGGCGCGGCTGGACGCCGCCGCCGTCAACCCGCTGACCGCTCGCGCTCGTACTCGGCGATCTGCGCGATCCGCCGGGCGTGCCGGGGATCCTGCGAGAACGGCGCCGCCAGGAACGTCTCGACCATCGCGGTCGCCTCGTCGAGCGAGTGCTGCCGGGCGCCGACCGCGACCACGTTGGCGTCGTTGTGCTCCCGCGCCAACCGGGCGGTCTCGAGGTTCCAGGCGAGCGCGGCGCGGACACCGTCGACCTTGTTCGCCGCGATCTGCTCGCCGTTGCCGGAGCCGCCGATCACCACACCCAGGCCGCCCGGGTCGTTGACCGCCTGCTCGCCGGCTGCGAAGCAGAACGCGGGATAGTCGTCGTCCGGGTCGTATCCGTGCGGTCCCACGTCGACCACCTCGTACCCCTTGGCCGCCAGGTGCTTGAGCAGGTGGGCCTTGAGTTCGAAGCCGGCGTGGTCGGAGCCGAGGTAGACGCGCATCGGCTAATCCTGCGCGCTCAGCTCGGCAAGGACCAGCCCGGCACGCGCCTTCGGGGTGAACCAGGTGCTCTTGCGCGGCAGCTTCTGCCGGGCCAGGTTCACCGCGACGAAGTCGTCGACAGCGACGGGTGCGATCAGTACCGCGAGCTCGGCCCGGCCGGCGTCCACCTCGCCGACCAGCCAGTCGGCCGGGTAGTCGCCACCGACGTAGCTGATCCGCTTGTCGCCCGGGTCGAGGCCGAGCACGTCGCGGAACAGTACCCGTTCGACCAGCGCGTGATCGAGGTTGTCCACGTCCGGCGCGCCCGGATCGGCGGGCAGCGCGACGGCGAACGCGCGGCCGTCGAGGTACAGGTGGACGGTGCCGCGGGTCGCCGGTACCCCCGGATTGTCGGCGGGGACGGCGCCGAGCCGGTCGATCAGCTCGCGCGGCGGCAGGGTCAGTTCGCTGACCAGCCGGTTGTACGGCTGGATCGTGACCGACGCCGGGGTGGTGACCACCGCGAGGAAGCGGTCCAGGCCAGCGGTCTGCGCGGCCAGGCTGCGGTGGTTGCCGTCCGCGACCACCAGCTCGCCGGCGCCGGCCAGCGCGAGCAACGCGGCCTGGCGCTCGCCGGCCGGCAGCACCCAGACCTCGTGGGTGCGCCCGGCCTGGTCGGTGTCGGCGGCGTCCGGGGCGCCGGCCACCGCGACGGCCCCGGCCAGCGCCGCGTGCAGGCCGTCCGCGGTTTGCAGCAGGAGTACCGGCGACAGCAGGTGCCCGATGGCCTTGACCAGCGCGACCCGTTCCCTGACCTTCTCCAGGAACACGTCCTCGTTGCGGATGACCAGGCCGGGCTCGTCAGCGCTGGTGGAGATCTGGTCGGTGTCGACCATCGTCCACAGGCCGTGGGCCACCTGATCCTCGCCGGTGATCCGGTAGAGCGCGACGACATCCTCGTACCGCGCGTAGCGGCCCTCGGCCTTGGCCCGCGCCAGCCGGGCCACCGCCGCGGGCAGCGCGTCGGTGAACGAGGCGCTGAGGCTCTCCGGCGCCCGGTGCGGCATCTCCACCGCCAGCGCGCTCACCGGGTTGGCGGCGATGATCGCGGTGATCTCGGCGTCGTCGGCGAACTCGTCGTAGTTCTGGGCTCCGGTACCCGGGGCGGCGGCCCCTCCCGTGGACAGCCAGGCCGTGGCGATGGGGTGCGCGATCGTCATGGCCCAGACGGTACCGGGGGCGCCTTTCAGATCCGGTGCCGGGCGCGCCGGGCGCGCGGTGGCGCTGGCGCGAGGAAGCGCGGGGTACGCTCGCCGTACCCGGCCGGCGCCGGTTCGGGCCGCTGGGCCGGCGTGCCCGCGAGCGTCCGGGCGGACACCACAACCGGGTCGGCGAGCAGTGCGATCACGTCGTCGGGCAGGTCCGGCAGCAGCTTCTTCCAGCCGCACTCGGCCACCGACCAGCGGGTACCGCCCTGGCTCGCGGCCACATCCGCCTCGATCATCGCATCCTCCTCGCACGGGGCCCCGCTGAGAAGAAACGACACGATCCCGAACGGGTGACGCGCGGCTCAGGTACCCCAGGTACCCCGCCCGGCCCGCCAGAGTCGAAATCACGCGCTCAGGTTAGTCAGTCGAACGCGGGGCGGACGTCCCGCGTGCGCTTGATCTCGTAGAAGCCCGGGGTACCGGCGACCAGCTGGACGCCGTCCCACAACCGGCCGGCTGCCTCGCCCTTCGGCGCCGGGGTCACCACCGGGCCGAAGAAGGCGATCGTCGCACCGTCCGGGCCCGGCGCGTGGATGACCGGGGTACCGACATCCAGCCCGACCGGCGCCATCCCGGCGTCGTGGCTGGTCCGCAGCGCCTCGTCGTACTCGGTCGAGCCGGCCGCGTCGGCGAGCCCCGGATCCAGCCCGAGCCCGGTCAGCGCATCGACCAGCGTCTCCCGGTCCAGCTCCCGCTCGTCCAGATGGGCCCGGGTACCGAGCGCCGTGTACAGGCCGCGGAGCACGTCGTTGCCGTACTTCTGTTCGGCCGCGATCGCCACCCGTACCGGTCCCCAGCCCTTGGCCAGACCCTCCCGGTACTTCTCCGGCAGGTCGGAGCGGCCCTCGTTGAGCACCGACAGGCTCATCACGTGGAACCGGACCCGTACCGGCCGGACCTTCTCCACCTCCAGCAGCCAGCGCGAGGTGATCCACGCCCACGGGCACCTCGGATCGAACCACATCTCTACGGTCGTGGTCTCCATGTCAACTCCCCGAACGCGGCCAGGTCCTTACCGAATCCTGACTCGCCGGCCGGCGACCCGCGACCGTAGCCCATGGTGAAGTGGCCCACTGGGTGGTACTCAGGTCCGCGTGCGAAACTCGGCGAACCGGGTACCGCCGATGGGGCCAGTATCCGTCAGGTGTGGATGGAGCGACACGATCGTGGCTGGAGTACGGAACCTCACCCAGGAGGAGGCGGTCGTGCGGGCCCGCCTGCTCGACGTCCGCGGGTACGACATCGCGGTGGATCTCACCGACGGCACCGGCGGGCCGGGCGACGGCACCTTCCGCTCGATCACCACGGTCACCTTCGGTACCACCGAACCGGGCAGCGCGACGTTCATCGAGGTGGCCGCCGAGCGGATCCGCTCGGCCACGCTCAACGGCGGCCCGGTGGACGTGAGCGGGCGGACCGGCGAGCGCGGGCTGCCGCTGACCGACCTGGCCACCGACAACGTGCTGATCGTCGACGCCGACTTCGCGTACTCCACCAGCGGGCAGGGCCTGCACCGCACCGTCGACCCGGTGGACAAGGAGGTCTACCTCTATAGCCAGTTCGAGACGGCGGACGCGCAGAGGGTGTTCGCCTGCTTCGACCAACCGGACCTCAAGTCGGTGTTCACCTGGCACGTCACCGTGCCCGAGCACTGGCGGGTGATCTCCTCGGCGGTGGCGGACCGGACGGAAGCGACCGGTGAGGGAGCGAAGACCGTCCACTTCGCACCCTCGGCGCGGATGAGCACGTACGTCACCGCGATGTGTGCCGGCCCGTACGCGGAGGTACGCGAGCAGCACGACGGGATCGACCTGGGCGTCTACTGCCGCCGCTCGATGCGCCAGCACCTCGACCCGGACGACATCTTCCTGATCACCAAGCAGGGCTTCGACTTCTTCCACCAGCAGTTCGGCGTCCGGTACCCGCTGCCCAAGTACGACCAGGTGTTCGTACCGGAGTTCAACGCCGGCGCGATGGAGAACTTCGGCTGCGTCGTACATGGCGAGCAGTACTACATCTTCCGTTCGCCGGTGACCGACTACGAGTACGAGAACCGCGCCAACACGATCCTGCACGAGATGGCCCACATGTGGTTCGGCGACCTGGTCACCATGCGCTGGTGGGACGACCTGTGGCTGAACGAGTCGTTCGCCGAGTGGGCGTCGCACTGGTGCAGCGCCCAGGCGACCCGGTTCACCGACTCGTGGACGACGTTCCTGTCGATCCGCAAGAACTGGGGGTACCGGCAGGACCAGCTCTCCTCCACCCACCCGGTCTACTGCGCGATGCCCGACGTGGCGGCCGTCGAGGTCAACTTCGACGGCATCACCTACGCCAAGGGCGCCAGCGTGATCAAGCAACTCGTCGCATACGTCGGCATCGACGCGTTCGTCACCGGACTGCGGGAGTACTTCACCAAGCACGCCTGGGGCAACGCCACCTTCGACGACCTGCTCTCGGCCCTGGAGTCGGCGTCCGGGCAGGAGCTTCGCGACTTCTCCCGGCAGTGGCTGGAGACGGCCCAGGTCAACACGCTGCGGCCGGTCATCGAGCGGGCACCGGACGGCACGTACGCGTCGGTACGGGTCCGCCAGGAGGCGCCCGAGGGATACCCGACGCTGCGTACCCACCACATCGGCATCGGGCTCTACGAGCTGGTCGGCACCGCGCTGGTCCGGCGCGACCTGGTCGAGGTCACGGTGTCCGGTGCGGAGACCGAGATCGAGCAGCTGCGCGGCCGGCCAGCTGCCGACGTCCTACTGCTCAACGACGAGGACCTCAGCTACACCAAGCTGCGCCTCGACGAGCACTCGATGGAGATCGTGGTCAACCACATCTCCGGCCTGGACAGCTCGCTGGCCCGGGCGCTGTGCTGGGGCGCGGCCTGGGACATGGTGCGCGACGCGGAGCTGCCCGCCCGCGACTACGCGGCACTGGTCTGCAACGGCCTGCCGGCCGAGCACGACATCAGCCTGGTGACCGCGAGCCTGGCGCAGGCGCAGGGCGCACTGACCTACTACGCCGGCCCGAGCTGGGCGCCGATCGGCTGGGCGCTGCTCGCGGCCACCGCCCGGCGGGCGCTGACCGACGCCGCCCCGGGCAGCGGCTTCCAGCTCGCCTGGGCCCGGGTGTACGCCTCGGCCGCCCGCTCCGACTCCGAGCTCGCCCTGCTGCGCGACTGGCTGGAGGGCGACCCGCCGGACGGGCTGGTCATCGCGGCCGAGCTGCGCTGGCGGCTGGTACAGGCGCTGGCGGCCGGTGGGCACCTCGGCGAGCTGGAGATCCAGGCCGAGCTGGACCGGGACCGCACCGCAAGCGGCGAGCGGCAGGCCGCCACGGCGACCGCGCTGCTCGCCACGCCGGAGGCGAAGGAGGCCGCCTGGCGGCGGCTCACCGGCCCGGAGGCGCTGCCGAACTGGCTGCAACGGGCGCTGCTGATCGGGTTCCACCACCCGGCGCAGCTGGACCTGACCCGGCCGTACGTGCGCCGGTTCTTCGAGGTGATCGACCAGATCTGGGCGACCCGGGACAGCGAGCCGGCGCAGGAGTTCGTGGAGCTGGCCTATCCGGCGCAGCACGTGTCCGAGGAGACCGTCGCGGCCACCGACGAGTGGAGGGCTGGCGAGGGTCACCCGGGACCGCTGCGCCGGCTGGTGGCCGAGGGCCGGGACGGGATCATCCGCGCGCTGCACGCCAGAGCGACGGATGCAGCCGGCTGATCACAGGCACGCCAGCTAACCCGCGAGCGGAGCGAGCGCAGATAACTCAACCCTTGCCGGCGTACTCGGCGAGCTGGGCGAGCCCGGCGACGATGCCGCCGGCCAGGTCGCCGCCGGAGAAGGCCGCCGCCATCGACAGGGCGGCCAGCTTCGCCGACCGGTCCGGGATCCGGCGCCGGGCCAGCGCGCCGGTCACGATCTCCAGGATCCGCTGGTTCGGCGACACGGCGATGAGTACCGAGTTCGCCGGGTTGGGCAGCTGGCTGTGCAGCTTCTCCGCTGATTCCCGGGTCGGCTCGTCGAGGTCACCGAGGTAGACGCTGAAGGTCAGTCCGGTGGACTTGTCGGCCAGGCGCAGCGCCTCGTCCAGGCGCAGCAGCTGCGGAGTGGTGAACGGGCCGTCGAGCACGTCGGGGCGCCCGCGAAGCGTCGAGGTCTCACCAGCGGTCACTTGCGCCTCCCGTCTCGCCATGGTCGATGGCCGGCGCGTCCGGGGCCTGCGCGAGCAGCGGACCGGGCAGCGCAGGGCGCTCCCCGGCGCCGAGCGCGGGCGCGGTGGACCCTCCCGAACCCGTTTCGCCGGTGCCGGCGAGGAACCACACGGGGGCGAAGTTGAACGGCCGGCCGGGCCGGTACCGCTTGCTCACCCGCCGCGCCGTGCTCCCGTACACCATGCCGTAGACCGTGAGCACGACGAGCGCCGGGATCCCGGCGTAGACCAGCACCGTCTGTGTGATGGACAAGCTCAACGCCCCCAGGCGTCCGAGGAACCTACGACGGGATCAACCGTAGCGGAGCCGGACCGAGACCACACGGCAGGGTGGCACCTCAGGCAGCCCGGGGCAGATCGAGCCAGTCGGCCCAGCGCGGGTCCGGGGTGCGGTGCCCGAGGCCCCGCCACGCCATGCCCTTGGGCGCGACCGGGGTGACATGCAAACGCCAGCCGAGCTCGGCTGGCGTACGGTCGCCCTTGGTGTGGTTGCACCGGGCGCAGGCGGCTACCACGTTCTCCCACGCGTGCCGGCCGCCACGGCTGCGCGGGAGCACGTGGTCTATGGTCTCCGCCGCCGCTTTGCAGTACGCGCAGCGGCCGCCGTCGCGGGCGAAGATCGCCCGGCGGGACAGACCCACATGCGTCCGGTACGGCACCCGCACGTAGCGGCTGAGCCGGATCACCAGCGGTACCGGCAGTGCCTGCCGGGCGCTGTGCAGGACGCCGTCCCCGTCGGCCACGCAGACGGCCTTGCCGGACAGGATCAGGATGGCGGCGCGACGCACCGACACGACACACAGCGGCTCGTACGTCTGGTTGAGCACCAAAGCGGTCGAGCTGACCGTGGGTCGTATGTCAGGCATCGTGCTCACCCTCTTGCGACAGCCGTGGAACATCCGTGCGCCAATAGTCCCCGATAGATTGCCTGATTGCACGCACAAATGCCGGCCCACGCGGTGAAGGTTGGATGACGCCGTGGGAGGATGTCCGGTTCGCCCGCGATCCGGTACCCCGGGGTGGCGGTGACAGGCCCGCGGACATGCGGTACGAAGGGCACCGTGGCATTACCGATGCAGGTACCGTCGCCGAGCGTCTCGCCGACGCCCGACTGTACCCACACCAGCGAGCTGTGCCGGTGGATCTACCAGCAGACCGGCCAGGCCTGGCTCGCCTCGGGCAGCTACTACTTCCTGGTCAAGCCGCTGCAGATCCTGCTGATCGTGGTCCTCGCGATGGTCGCCCGCTACCTGCTGCACCGGTTGATCAGGAAGCTGGTGCACAGCACGTCGGCCAGCTCGGTACCGACGATCCTCAAGCCGCTCAAGCAACGGCTGCCCAGCGGCCTGCAGGAGGCGGCCACGCTCTTCCCGGAGCGGCGACGGCAGCGGGCCGAGGCGATCGGGTCGGTCCTCGGCAGCTTCGCCACCGTCACGGTGTACTCAATCGCCGTCCTGCTCATCCTCGGGCAGCTCGGCGTGAACCTCGGCCCGCTGCTGGCCAGCGCGGGCATCGTCGGGGTGGCCCTGGGCTTCGGCGCGCAGACCCTGGTCAAGGACCTCATCGCCGGGCTGTTCATGCTGCTGGAGGACCAGTACGGGGTCGGCGACGTGGTGGAAGTCGGGGAGACCGGCGGCACGGTCGAGGCGGTCGGGCTGCGGGTCACCACGATCCGGGACAACCGCGGGGTGCTCTGGTACATCCGCAACGGGGAGATCACCAACGTCGGCAACAAGAGCCAGGGCTGGACCATGGTCGTGGTGGACGTGCCGATCGGCTTCGCGTCGGTGGACCGGGCGGTGGAGGTACTGCGGGAGGCGGCGGCCGGGCTGGCGGAGGATCCGGAGTACGCCGAGGATCTCATCGAGCCGCCCGACGTCCTCGGCGTGGAACAGATCACCGTGGACGGCGCGGTACTGCGGGCCACCGTCAAGACCGCCTCGGACGCGCAGTGGCGGATCGGCCGGGAGCTGCGCCGCCGGCTCACCGAGGCGCTGGGCGAAGCGGGCATCCCGGGTCAGATCCCGAACAGCCGGCTGTACCTGCGCCCCGCCGGCCCGGTCGAATCCGCCGGCGTGGACACCGGGCAGGCCGGGCCGACCTGACGGTGTTCGCACGCGGCGTAGTTGGTCGTATATCGTCCGTTCGTTCAGCGTGCTGACCGGCAGGTCGTCCGTTCGCCCTAGCCAGCAGTCGGCCGATCGGGCAGAATGCCAACAGATCAGGAAGTAACCAACGGCGCCGAAGTGACCATGGAGGACTCGCCGGTGTTCCGCGACCCGCGCCCCGAGAGCCGCCCGGCCACCTTCGGTGAAGTCTTCGCGAGCGGCGAGTACCGCGCCATCTACGCGGCCGCCGCGCTGTCCTGGGCCGGCGACTTCATGGCGAAGGCGGCCGTCACCGCCCTGGTCTTCCGCCAGTCACACTCGGTCACCATGTCCGCGGCCGCGTTCGCGATCAGCTTCCTGCCCTGGGTCGTCGGCGGCCCGGTACTGGCGGCGCTGGCCGAGCGGTACCCGCACCGTGCTGTCATGATCAGTTGCGACCTGGCCCGGGCGGTGCTGATCGCGCTGGTCGCGCTGCCGCGCCTGCCGATCTGGGGCATGCTGCTCCTGCTGTTCAGCGCGGCCCTGCTCAACCCGCCGTTCGAGGCCTCCCGGTCGGCGCTGCTGCCGCGGATCCTCGAGGGCGACCGGTACGTCGTGGGCCTCGCGACCCAGCAGAGCACCGGGCAGGCCGCGCAGGTTGTCGGATACCTGTCCGGCGCGGCGCTGGCCGCCATCAGTCCGCGGTTCGCGCTGCTGCTCGACGCCGCCACGTTCCTCTTCTCCGCCCTGCTGGTCGGTCTGTGGGTGCACTCCCGGTCGGCGCTGCTCGACCGCACGCAGCGCACCCACCTTTTCAAGGAGACGGCCCAGGGATTCCGGGTCGTCTTCGGCACCCCGGTACTGCGTGCGATCGCCGTCACCGTGCTGGTCGCGCACCTGTTCAGCGCGCCGCCGGAAGGGCTGGCCGCCGCCTGGGCCACCACCCGCGACCCGGCGGACCGCGGGCTCGCCCAGGGTCTGATCATGATGGGCGTGCCCTTCGGGTACTTCGTCGGCGGGCTGGCGATCAACCGGCTGGTCCCGCCGGACGCGCGGCGGCGCCTGATCCGGCCGTTCGCCGTACTCATCCCGGTCACCCTGGTACCGGCACTTTTCAACCCGCCGGCCGTGGTGGTGGCGGGGATGGCCGTCCTGTGCGGGGTCTGCGTGGCCGGTCTGGTACCGGCGAGCAACGGCCTGTTCGTCCAGGCACTGCCCCGCCAGTACCGGGCCCGGGCGTTCGGGGTCATGCAGAGCGGCCTGCAGATCACCCAGGCCGGCGCGGTCATGGTGACCGGTGTGCTGGCCAACCACCGCTCCCTCCCCCACGTGATCGGCTGGTGGAGCGTCGCCGGCATCGTGCTCGTCCTCGTGATGTCGCTGCGCTGGCCGGCCGCCGAGGAGTTCACCTCCGCGATCGAGCGCACCCAGCGGGCCAACGCCGCGGCCGAGGCCGCCGAGCGCACGGTGTCGATGCCGGTACCGCCGAACGGCCGGTCCCGGGCATCCGGTAACGGCCGCCACGCCCGCCCCACCGACTCGGTGGGCCACCGGGTGCCTGGCACCATGGAAGGGTGACCGAACCGGAGAACTTCTACGAGGCGGTCGGCGGCGAGCCGACCTTCCGCAAGCTCGTCGACGAGTTCTATGCCGGGGTGGCCACCGATCCGGTCCTGCGGCCGCTGTACCCGGACGCGGATCTCGCGCGCGCCGCCGAGCGGCTGCGGATGTTCCTCATGCAGTACTGGGGCGGCCCGACCACGTACTCCCAGCAGCGCGGCCATCCACGGCTGCGGATGCGCCACGCCCCGTTCACGATCGGACCGCGGGAGCGCGACGCCTGGCTGCACCACATGCGCCACGCCGTGGAGAGCCTCGGCCTCGCGCCCGAGCACGAGACAGCGCTCTGGAGCTACCTGGAGCGCGCCGCGTTCTTCATGGTCAACACGCTTTCCGAATAGCCGCTGCCTCGTTGGACCCGGTGTCACCCAGCACCGAGCCCGAGGAGTCCCACCGGATGCGCCGCAAGCTCATCGTCGCCGCCGCGCTCGCTGTCGTCGCGGTCGCCGGCGCGGTACCGGCGGTCGCGGACACCGCCCAGCCGAGGGTGGTCTCGGAGAACCCGGTCGACTTCACCCCGCAGGTGCAGGACGGGATCGTGTACGCGCTGGCGCTGGTCGGCCGTACCGTCGTCGTGGGCGGTGACTTCAGCACCGTGGCGGACGCCCGCGAGACGACCTACAACCGGCGCCGCTCGCTGTTCGCCTACGACCTGACCACCGGCGCGATCAGCGGCTTCGCGCCGCAGGTCAACGGGTCGGTCCTCGCGCTCGCGGCCGGGCCGGACAACACCGTGTACGTGGGCGGCACGTTCACCACGGTCAACGGCACCGCCCAGCGCGGCGTCACCCAGCTCGACGTCGGTACCGGGCAGCGGGTCGCCGGCTTCACCGCCTCGATCAACGACGGCGACGTGCGGGGGCTGGCCTACAACGGCGGTTGGCTCTACCTGGGCGGGGCGTTCCGGGCGCTGGACGGCCAGCCCAGGCCGGGCCTGGCCCGGGTCAACGGCGGCACCGGCGCGCTGGACGGGTTCGACCTGCACCTGACCGCGCCGGACTTCCGGGCCGCCAAGGTCGAGGCGCTGGCCGTCAACCAGGCCGGTACCCGGGTGGTCGCGATCGGCGTCGTCGAGTACGCGGCCGGCATGCGGCGGGCGCAGCTCGTCATGGGCGACGCGACCAGCGGCGGCCGGGTCGCCGACTGGTACACCGACGTGTACGACAACAACTGCTTCAACGCCTTCGAGACCTACCTGCGCGGCGTCGACTTCTCGCCGGCCGGCGACTACTTCGTCGTGGTCGCCACCGGGCGGCTGTCCGGGTCGAGCCGGATGTGCGACACGGCGGCCCGGTTCGAGACCGGCGGTACCGGCCTGCACCGGCCGACCTGGGTCAACCACACCGGCGGTCATTCCCTGTACTCGGTCGACGTGACCGGCAGCGCGGTCTACGTCGGCGGCCACGAGATCTGGCTGGACAACCCGGAGGGGCACAAGTCGGCCGGCCCCGGTGCGGTGTACCGGCCGGGTATCGGGGCGATCGACCCGGTCAGCGGCAAGGCCCTGGCGTGGAACCCGACCCGCTCGCGCGGCGTCGGCGTGCAGGCGTTCCTATCCACCTCGGCCGGGCTGATCGTCGGGTCGGACACCGACCAGCTGGGTCACGAGTACCACGCGCGACTCGGGATGTTCCCGAGCTGAGCTGCCCCGTCCGCTCGCTTCGCGGCGCTGTTAAGCGCCGTCTTCCCTCCTCGCTGCGCTCGTCAGTCCAGACCACGCCGCGCCGCTCCCACTCGCTCCCTCAGCGCTGCCCCGCCCGCTCGCCTCGCGGCGCTCAGACGCGCCGTCTTCCCTCCTCGCTTCGCCCGTCAGTCCAGACGACGCCGCGCCGCTCCCACTCGCTCCCTCAGATGAGCGCGCGGAGGGGCGCGACCCGCCCGCCGTACGCTCGACGGGTGTCCGGCCGGCGGCGGGTGACCGCGCTTCTGCTCGTCGCCACGGTGGTTGCCGCCGGCGGCTGCACCCGTCGGGTCACGGCGCGGCCCACGCCGGTACCGTCCAGCCAGCCGCCGGTCGCCGCCGACCTCGGTAGCGGCCGGTCCGACCCGGTCGCCGACCCGCTGTACCCGGGCCGGGGCGACGCCGACCTCGACGTCCTGCACTACGACCTGGCGCTCGCCTGGGCGCCCGGTACGGCGACGCTGACCGGTACCGCGACGCTGACCATCCGGGCGGTCCGGCCGGTGCGCACGCTGTCACTGGACTTCGGGCACTGGTACACGGTGGACGGGGCCACCGTCAACGGCACCGCGGCCACCGCCACCCTGAACCCGGCCGACAAGCTCACCGCACCGGTGGCCCTGGCCGCTGACGCCGTCGCCACGTTCGTGCTGCGGTACCACGGCCAGCCGCACGAGGTACCGATGCCGTCCGGGCGGGCGGACGCGCAGGAGGGCCTCGGGCTGCGCGCGGAACCGGCCGGCGAGGCGTGGACGATGCAGGAACCGTACGGCGCGTTCACCTGGTACCCGGTCAACGACATCCCGTCCGACAAGGCCCGCTACGACCTCCACGTCACGGTACCGGCCGGCTGGAGCGCAGTGGCCAGTGGCGAGTTCGCCGGCCAGACGCACCGGCCGGACGGCGACACGTTCGCCTGGCACGGCAGCTACCCGCAGGCCAGCTACCTCACCACGCTGGCGATCGGGCACTACGCGCGGCTGGACGAGACAGGACCGCATGGCCTGCCGGTGACCGTGTGGACCCGCGCCGGTACCGACGACGCCCTGGTCCAGCCGCTGCGCCAGATACCTGCGATGCTCGGCTGGCTGGAGAGCCGGTTCGGCCGGTATCCCTTCCCGGCGGCCGGAGTCGTCACGGTGGCCTCGGTCTCGGCCATGGAGACCCAGGAGATGATCACCCTCGGCGGGCTGGTCGCCCGCTCGGCCGACAGCCAGCGGCCGGTCTACCTCCAGCAGGTGATCCTGCACGAGCTGTCGCACCAGTGGTTCGGCGACGCGGTGACCCCGCGGGACTGGCGCGGCCTGTGGCTCAACGAAGGCTTCGCCACCTGGGTGCAGTTCCAGTGGGAGATCGAGCACGACCAGCTCACCAAGCAGTACTGGATGGACGCGGCGCTGAAGGAGGACGGCGACCTGCGCCGGCAGTTCGGGCCGCCGGGCGCGCCGGATGCCCGGCACTTCGCCGAGCACAACGTCTACACCTCGCCGGCGCTGCTGCTCCAGGCGATCCACGACCGGATCGGGGATACCGCGTTCCTCGCGCTCCTGCGGGACTGGGCCCAGCAGCACCGCGGCGCCAGCGTCGACCGCGCGGAGTTCACCGCGTTCGCCAACCGCCACACCGGCCAGGACCTGACCCCGCTGATCGACGCCTGGCTGGACTCGCCGACGACCCCACCCGCAGCCCTCGGTGGGAGGTAGCGACGAGGGCGGCGCCTAAAGGAGTCCGCCCTCGTCGTGGATCCAGTCCACGAACGCTACCGCGATCGCTGCCGCACAGTCGATCAACTCGACGAGCAGCGCTTCGTGCGCGCCGGAGATCAGCGGTACCTGCATCTCGGCGTAGATCGGCAACTGGCCGCGCTCGGTCGGGTCGCCGATGTAGGCCTTGCAGAACCGCCGCGAGTGGTTCCACTCGTTGACCACCCGGTAGGCCCGGTCCGCCCAGTCCGGCGGTACCGTCCCGTGCGGGCGGGCGCGGATCACCAGGATCTCGTCGTCCGGCCCTTCCAGGGTGAAGAGGACGGCGTGCCGCTCCCACATGGCGAGCAGGCTACCGTCACCGTCAGTGAGGTAACGGATCTCCAACCGGTCCAACGCGGCGGCCAACCGGGTCAGCTCGACCGCTGCGACCACCGCCTCGGCCGGCTCTGGCGAGCGCGGTGCGGGTAGATCCACCCGTACGCCGACGTCCCCCCGAGCCGTGATCGACTCCCCGTTACCGGCCTGACCTCCCCGCTTCGGCCACCACGGCATTCCGTACTCCTCGCTTCGCAGAGTATCCACACGCCGACCGTGCGTGGACTCAGAAGCTCACGCTATCCGGACGTACGTCTCTCGGCGTGTCCGAATGTTACGCACCAAACCGTTGGGCCACTAGACCCTCAACCGTTCGGATAGCGCGAACAACCTATTTGTCCACTGAGATCGTCAGGCTTGGTGCGATTTGTAGCCATACGGAGCCGTGTTCTGCCGCTAACCCAACCCATCCGCCCGCTATACGGACCGTGATTCGACCATGCCCATCGGTGCTCATAAATCCCATTCGGAGTACCGCCTGGATCATTCCCTGCCGGACCGGAACCTCCCTATCTCCGGTCGAAACGACGACGGCGACATGATCCAGCACTGCGTCGCGTAACATCCGATCACCGAGGCGCCCGCGGCCCGCCCGGACGGTCTCCGCGGCCGCCGCGCCGAGCCGCTGGACGGTCGCCGCCGGCAGCGTCTCGACGGCGCTCCCCTCGCCCGGCGGCAGCGGCCACCGCCAGTCGGCGTCCCGAGGGGGCGGCAGCGGCCCGTCACTTTCAGTGAGCATGCGCAGGAGCGCGGCGGCGCTCACCGTGGTGTCCTCCACCGCCGGGCCGGGCACCTGCCGGGTCACCAGCACGCCCCACGGCACCCGCCCCCAGAGCGCCACCGCGTCCGGGCCGGCGCCGCGCAGCCGCACCAGAGCGCCGGGATCCAGCCGGGTCAGCCGCGCGAGGAACGGCGCCGCCGCCGCGGCGCGGAGGGCCGTCAGGCCGTCCATGGCAGGAGGAACTCCCGCTCGGCGTCGCTCAGCCGCCGGGGCCGGCCGGCCGCGAGATCGAAGGGTACGCAGACCGAGCGCGCGCGGCTTGCCACCGCGTCCTTGTCGAACAGCTCGTACCCGATGACGAACCGGGACGGCTGCAGCTGCTCGACCCACATCTCGATGCGGACATGCGGCGGCTCCGCCGCCCCAGTTAGCGCAGTGGCGTAGTCGACCGGCCGGAGGTAGTCGACCTCGTGCCGGGAGATCACCACGCCTTCTTCAAAGGAGGTGAGTCCTTGCTCCCGCGCACAATTGAACATCAACGCCACCCGGGCCTCCTCGTAGAGCGTGAGGAACCGGGCGTTGTTGACGTGCCGGTACACGTCCATGTCCGACCAGCGGACCGGACACTGGTAGAGGAACCGGTTAGTCACGCGTCAGCTTGCGGTAGGTCACCGCGTGCGGGCGGGCCGCCTCCGGTCCGAGCCGGTCCACCTTGTTCTTCTCGTACGCGTCGAAGTTGCCCTCGAACCAGAACCAGCGCGACGGGTTCACGTCGTCGCCCTCCCAGGCCAGGATGTGCGTGGCGACCCGGTCGAGGAACATCCGGTCGTGCGAGATGACCACCGCACAGCCCGGGAAGTCCAGCAGCGCGTTCTCCAGCGAGCCGAGCGTCTCGACGTCGAGGTCGTTGGTCGGCTCGTCGAGCAGGATCACGTTGCCGCCGATCTTCAGCGTCAGCGCCAGGTTGAGCCGGTTGCGCTCGCCGCCGGACAGTACCCCGGTCGGCTTCTGCTGGTCCGGGCCCTTGAAGCCGAACGCCGCGACGTAGGCCCGTGAGGGCATCTCGACCTTGCCGACCATCAGGTGGTCCAGGCCGTCGGAGACGACCTCCCACACCGTCTTGTGCGGGTCCAGCCCGGCGCGGGCCTGGTCCACGTACGACAGCTTGACCGTCTCGCCGATGCGCACCTCGCCGCTGTCCGGCTTCTCCAGCCCCACGATGGTCTTGAACAGCGTGGTCTTGCCGACCCCGTTGGGACCGATGATGCCGACGATGCCGTTGCGCGGCAGGGAGAACGACAGGTCCTCGATCAGTACCCGGTCGCCGAAGCCCTTGGTCAGGTGGTGCGCCTCGATGACGGTGTTGCCCAGCCGCGGACCCGGCGGGATCTGGATCTCCTCGAAGTCCAGCTTGCGGGTCTTCTCCGCCTCGGCGGCCATCTCCTCGTACCGGCCCAGCCGGGCGCGCGATTTGGTCTGGCGCGCCTTGGCGTTGGAGCGTACCCACTCCAACTCCTCGGACAGCCGCCGCTGCAGCTTGGCGTCCTTGCGCCCCTGTACCGCCAGCCGTGCCGCCTTCTTGTCCAGGTAGGTGGAGTAGTTGCCCTCGTAGGGGTACGCCCGGCCGCGGTCGAGCTCCAGGATCCACTGGGCCACGTTGTCCAGGAAGTACCGGTCGTGGGTGATCGCGACGACGGTACCGGCGTACTTGGCCAGGTGCTGCTCCAGCCACTGCACGCTCTCCGCGTCCAGGTGGTTGGTCGGCTCGTCGAGCAGCAGCAGGTCCGGCTGCTGCAGCAGCAGCTTGCACAGCGCCACCCGGCGCCGCTCCCCGCCGGAGAGCATGGTCACGTCGGCGTCCGGCGGCGGGCAGCGCAGCGCGTCCATCGCCAGTTCCAACTTGGAGTCGATGTCCCAGGCGTCGGCGTGGTCCAGCTCCTCCTGCAGCGTGCCCATCTGCGCCATGAGCTCGTCGGAGTAGTCGGTGGCCAGCTGCTCGGCGATCTTGTTGAACCGTTCCAGCTTCGCCTTGGTCTCCGCGACCGCCTCCTCGATGTTGCCGAGGACGGTCTTCGCGTCGTTGAGCGGGGGCTCCTGCGCGAGCAGCCCGACGGTGTACCCGGGCATCAGCCGGGCCTCGCCGTTGCTGGGCTTGTCCAGGCCCGCCATGATCCGCAGCAGGCTGGACTTGCCGGCGCCGTTCGGACCGACCACACCGATCTTGGCGCCGGGCAGGAAGCTGAGCGTCACGTTGTCCAGGACAACCTTGTCGCCATATGCCCTGCGGGCCTTTTCCAGGGTGTAGATGAACTGGGCCACGGTGCGGCCTACCTCCACGTGATCATTGATGGACGGCACCCCGACTGCGGGGCCCCACCTATCTTTCCACGCTCGGCTGGGACCCCTGGACGAGCGGGGTACGGGCACCGGTGGCGAGGTCGACCGCGATGATCCACGACCCGCCGCGGTACCGGGCGGTGAGCACGCCCCGGCCGGTACCGTCGTAGACCATCTCCCGGTCCAGGGGCACGCCGACGCTACGGGCGCGGGTACCGGGCGGGTCCGCCTCGACCACGTGCACCGCCTCCCCTTCCCTGGCGGCGGTCCAGCTCAGCCGTTGCCCGTCCGGCCGCCAGGCCGGTACCACCGCGAAGCCGGAGAGGATCTCGCCGCCGCCGCCGTAGACGGCGACCGCCTGTTCGGTCCCGCTTGCGACGTCGCCGACGGTCAGGCAGTCGTCGGCGACGGCGAGGCAGTCGCCGCCCGGGAAGGCGATCCGGGTGCCGTCCGGCGACCAGGCCACCGACCCGTCCGCGCGCAGCCGTGCGGGCAGGCTGCCGGACGCGCCATGTCGCGGAGCCGCCGCGGGCGGCGCGCTGCCCCGACAGGAGGCCGGGAACAGCGCCTGCGGGATACCGCCGGTCGCGCTCACCCGGAACACCCCGGGGGTACCGGTGCAGCCGGGGGCGGTGAATGCCAGCCACCGGCCGTCCGGGGACCAGTCCGCCCCACCCACCTGGCCGGTGGCGACCGGCACCGCGCCGGTACCGTCGGCATTGATCACCCAGAGCCGCCCGGCGTGACCGTAGGCGATCCGCCGCCCGTCCGGCGACCACCGGGGCCGGGTGTCGTCGGCGTCGCGGGTCAGCCGGGTCGCCGTCGCGCCCGACAGCACGTAGATCGAGCCAGCCCGGACATAGGCGATCCGGTGGGGCTGCGCGGCCGGTGCCGGTGTCCCCACCAGCATGCCCGCTACAACGGCCACCCCGAGGTACTGAACAACCATGACCCCGACATCGTCGCAACCGTCCGGCACCTGAGTGCTTTCCGAAACGCAACCGTCAGTCGACCGAGTTCTCGGTCTGGTTGGCCTTCGGGGTCTGGTAGTTGATGTACTCCTTGACCAGGCGGCGCGGGGTCACGTGGTACTTGGTGATCGGCCCGGCGGGATCGGTGTTGGTGGCCACGTAGCCGTTGCCGCCCTCGCGCTGGACGTCCTTCAGGAACAGGGCGTTCTGCCCCTCCACCAGATCATCGCCCGGTTGCCCCGCGTGGCCCTGGTAGTAGAGCGCGCCGTCGCCGCCGGCGCAGATCCACACCTCGGACTGGGCGGTGTGCAGGTAGAGCAACTGGGTGAGCTGGCCTGCGCCGGCCTGGTTCTCGGTGTGCGCCGGGCAGCGCGTTTTGCTGTTCTGGCCGCCGCCGGTACCGGCGCCGCCCCCGGCGCCGCCGCCGTTGCCGCCGCCGGTGCCGTTGTCCCGCCGGGCGCCGGTACCGCCGTCCTGGACCGCCGCGGCGTTGCGCTGGTGCTTGGCCAGGGAGCCGAGGCTGAACCCGACCCCACCGCCGAGCACCGCGAGAAAGATCACGGCGAGCAGGAGCGGGCCGACGGCTGACCCGCCCCGGCGTGTGGAACCCTCTGCCATGACTCGCAGGATGACACCGGTGCACAAGTGTGCGGGAGTCGGGTGCCGTAAACCACACAAAACCCAGCCGTTCAGTCGAGTCAAGTAGGCTCTTACCCGCAGTGCGGTCGACCGAACGGAGGGGAGTTCCGGTGCCACCCAGTACCTTCGTCGTGGTCGCCAACCGGTTGCCCGTCGACGAGGTGATCATCGGCGAGCGCCGGACCTGGCGGCGCAGCCCGGGCGGTCTGGTGACCGCGCTGCATCCGGTACTGGCCGGGCAGGCCGGCACCTGGGTCGGCTGGTCCGGCAGCCCCTCCGAGCCCGGCCAACCCGCGCCGGAGCCCTTCGAGCTGGACGGGATGACCCTGCACCCGGTCGCCCTGACCATGCACGACGTGGAGCGGTACTACGAGGGCTTCTCCAACTCCAGCCTCTGGCCGCTGTACCACGACGCGATCGAGACGCCGGTCTACAAACGGAGCTGGTGGGAGTCGTACCGGCGGGTGAACCAGCGCTTCGCCGACGCGGCCGCGGAGGAGGCCGCCGACGGGGCGACCGTGTGGATCCAGGACTACCAGCTCCAACTGGTACCGGCGATGCTCCGCGCCATCCGCCCCGACCTGCGCATCGGCTTCTTCCTGCACATCCCGTTCCCGCCGGTCGAGCTGTTCATGCAGCTCCCCCGCCGGGCGGAGATCCTGCGCGGGCTGCTCGGCGCCGACCTGGTCGGCTTCCAGCGCCCGCTCGCCGCGCAGAACTTCCTGCGCCTGACCCGCCACCTGCTCGGCCTGCGCCCTCGCGGCGCCGGGGTGGAGAACGCCGGGCGGATCGTGCACGCCGCCGCCTTCCCGATCTCGATCGACATCTCGGAGATCGAGGCGCTCTCGTCCAGCCCGCTGGTCCGGGCCCGGGCCGAGCAGATCCGGGCCGAACTCGGCGACCCGAAGACGGTGATCCTCGGCGTCGACCGGCTCGACTACACCAAGGGCATCGAGCAGCGGCTCAAGGCGTACCGGGAGCTGCTGTCGGAAGATCGACTGACCGTACCCGAGGCCGTCATGGTGCAGGTCGCCACGCCGAGCCGCGAGCGGGTCGAGCACTACCAGTCGCTGCGCGTCAAGGTCGAGCGCGAGGTGGGACGGATCAACGGTGATCACGGGCGGGTCGGCGTACCGGCCGTGCACTATCTTCATCAGTCGTACAGTCGCAGTGAGCTGGTCGCGCTCTACTGTGCGGCTGACGTCATGATGGTGACTCCCCTGCGGGACGGCATGAATCTGGTGGCCAAGGAGTACGTGGCGGCCCGCGTCGACCTGGGCGGTGCCCTCGTCCTCTCCGAGTTCGCCGGTGCGGCCGGTGAACTGCGGCAGGCGTTCCTCTGCAACCCGCACGACCTGCAGGGTGTGAAGGACGCGCTGCTGCGCGCGGTACAGGCCGACCAGATCGAGGCCTCTCGGCGGATGCGGGCGATGCGGCGGCACCTACGCGCGCACGACGTCCGGGACTGGGCGTCCTCGTTCCTTTCCGCCCTCGGCGTATCCTCGGCTGCGCTGCCCGTTTCGGAGGATTAGGTGTCTGACGGAATCGACCCCGCCCTGCGGTCCACGGTGGGGCTGATCGCCCGGGTGCCGCAACTGCTGATCGCCTGCGACTACGACGGCACGCTCGCGCCGATCGTGGAGGACCCGTCGGCGGCGCAGCCGCTGCCGGAGGCCGTCGCCGCGGTCCGGGCGCTCGCGGCGCTGCCGCAGACCACGGTCGCGGTGGTCTCCGGCCGGGCGCTGCGCGACCTGGCGACGCTGTCCCGGCTGCCCAGCGAGGTACACCTGGTCGGCAGCCACGGCTCGGAGTTCGACATCGGGTTCGTCCAGCGGCTGGCGCCGGAACTGGTCGACCTGCGCACCCGGATCCAGAAGGCGATCGAGGACATCGTCGCGGACATGCCCGGGGTGCGGCTGGAGGCCAAGCCGGCCAGCATCGCGGTACACACCCGGACCGCCGCGGCGTCGGACGCCGACGCGGTCCGCGAGGCGATCTTCGAGGGGCCGGCGAGCTGGGCCGGGGTACACGTCACCCAGGGCAAGGAAGTCGTCGAGCTGCTGGTCCTGCAGACCCACAAGGGTACGGCGATCGACTCGCTGCGCATGCAGCTCGGGGCCAGCGCGGTGCTGTTCGTCGGCGACGACGTGACCGACGAGAACGCCTTCGCCCACCTGCACGGTCCGGACGTCGGGATCAAGATCGGGCCGGGTGAGACGCGGGCCGGGCACCGGGTCGCCGACCCGGTCGACGCGGTCCGGGTCCTCGGGCTCCTGCTGGAGACCCGCCGGCACTGGCTGTACGGCGAGCGCGCGGTACCGATCGAGCGCCACTCCATGCTCAGCAACGGCCGTACCATCGCCCTGCTCGCCCCGGACGCCAAGGTCACCTGGTTGTGCCACCCGAACCCGGACTCCGCCGCCGTCTTCGCCGACCTGCTCGGCGGCAGCCCCGCGGGGCACTTCTCGGTGCGCCCCGCGCAGCGTGACGGCATGCCGCTCGGCCAGCGGTACCGTCCCGGCACGCTGACCGTCGAGACCCGCTGGTCCGGGCTGACCGTCAGGGACTGGCTGGACAGCAGCGTGCCGCGCGGGGACCCGGCCACCGCCCCGGAGTCGACCTCGCTGGTCCGGCACCTGACCGGCACCGTCAAGGCGCGGGTCGAGTTCGCGCCCCGCCCCGAGTACGGCCAGGTGGCGATCCGGCTCCAGCCGCTCGGCGACGGGCTGCTGGTCCTCGGCTCCAACGAGCCCATGGCGCTCTACGCCCCGGGCGTGGAGTTCGAGGTCTACACCGACGGCGGGCACGACTCTGCCCGCGCCGAGGTCGACCTGGCCGCCCACGGCGGCAGCTGCACCCTGGAGCTGCGCTGCGGTACCCACAGCCTGAGCGACTGGGCCGAGCCCGTGGACGCGCGCCAGGCCCAGGTCGAGCGGGGCTGGCGGGAGTGGGCGCAGTCGCTCAAGCTGCCCACCGTCGCCCGCGACCAGGTGCTACGCAGCGCGCTGACCCTGCGCGGGCTCTGCCACCAGCCGACCGGCGCGATCCTGGCCGCGGCGACCAGTTCGCTGCCCGAGGAGATCGGCGGGGTACGCAACTGGGACTACCGGTACTGCTGGCTGCGCGACGCCGCGATGGCCGCCCGGGCGCTGGTGGACCTCGGCTCGCTCGCGGAGGCGGAGGCGTTCCTCGGCTGGGTCGACCGCTGCGTCGAACGCACCGGCGGGCACCCGGAGCGGCTGCACCCGCTGTACTCGGTCGACGGGTACGACCTGGGCGCCGAGGCGGTCATCGACACGCTGCCCGGGTACGCCGGGTCCCGGCCGGTACGCAACGGCAACGCCGCCAACCGCCAGCTCCAGCTCGACGTGTTCGGACCGATCGCCGACCTCATCGCCGGCGTGGCGGCGGCCCGCGGCTCGATGCGCGAGCAGGAATGGCGGGTCATCGAGGCCATGGTCGCCGCCGTGGAACGGCGCTGGCACGAACCCGACCACGGGCTCTGGGAGGCCCGGCTGCCGCCCCGCCACCACGTGTACTCGAAGGTGATGTGCTGGCTGACCGTGGACCGCGCGCTCCAGCTCGTCCGCCAGTACGGCCACGGCGAGCGCGACGACTGGATCAAGCTGCGCGACCGGATCGGCGCCAATGTGCTCGAGTACGGCTGGCACGACGAGGCCGGCGCCTACACGGTCGCCTACGGGTACCCCGACATGGATGCGGCGTCGCTGTGGATCGGGCTGTCCGGACTGCTGACCGACGACAACCCCCGGTTCCTGTCCACCGTCCTCGCGATCGAGGCGGACCTGCGCAGCGGCCCGGTCGTGTACCGGTACAAGTGGGACGACGGGCTGCCCGGCGTCGAGGGCGGGTTCCACGTCTGCTCGGCCTGGATGGTCGAGGCGTACCTCCGTACCGGCCGGCGGGCCGACGCCGAGGAGCTCTTCGACCAGATGCTCGACTGTGCCGGCCCGACCGGCCTGCTACCCGAGCAGTACGACCCGCAGGCCGAGCGCGGTCTGGGCAACCATCCGCAGGCGTACAGCCACCTCGGGCTGATCCGCTGCGCCCTGCTGCTGGACGGCGCCCGCACCGACTGACCGCCAGAATGGGGCATGCGGGCCGGAACGGCGGTCGGAGCGGCCGTCCTCTGCGCGCTGGCCGTGGCCGGGTGCGGGCCCCGATCGGCCGCTCCGGCGCGGACGTCACCCGGGCCTTCGGCCAGCGGCATCGCCCCGTCACCGGTCGTCGGCCGCTGCGGGCCGCCGAAGGCGCCGGCGCGGAGCTTCCAGGTACCGGCGGCTGACGGCGTGCAGCTGGCCGGCGTAGCGGCTGGTACCGGCACCAGAGGCGTCGTGCTCATCCACGAGGCCGGCAGTCGAGGGTTGTGCGGATGGTGGGACTACGCCGCATACCTGTCCGGTCGCGGCTTCCATGTGCTGCTGTTCGACCACCGCTGTACCGGGCAGAGCGCGTGCCCGGCCGGTGGCACCGGGGGCAACGGTCTGATGTCCGATATCGAGGCAGCGGTGCGGCGCTTACACGCGGACGGCGCCGGGAAGGTGGTGCTGCTCGGCGGATCGCAGGGAGCCTCCGAGGCCCTGATCGCCGCCTCGGTCGCGCCGCCGGGCGTCGCCGGTGTGGCGGCCCTGTCCGCCGACGAGCTGACCCAGCCGTTGGCCGACCCGCCGTACCCGCCGACCGCGCGCGACGCCGCACCGAAGCTACGGCTGCCGGCGCTGTTCGCGGTCGCCGCCTCGGACCGGTACGTGTCGGTGGACGACACCCGCGCGCTCGTCGCCGCGGCCGGTTCGACCAGCAAGCGCCTCGTCGAGCTGGACGCCGGCGCCGGCCACGGATGGGACCTGGTCGCCGCCCGAGCCGACGGCACCCGTCCGGCGTTCAGCGACACCCTCATCGACTTCCTCATGCGGGCCACATCATGAGCCGGCAGGCCATCGCGCTCGCCGCGGCAGTGTTGCTCAGTGCCTGCTCGCCAGCGCCCCGGGCGACCGACCATCCCACCGAGCCCGCTCTCACCGGCTGCATCCCCCATCCGGCGGTACCGGTCGTACGGGCTTCCGGGATTGCGATCGGCCTGATCGGTTCGGGCCCGCGGAACGCGGATCGTGCTGATGGGTGCCTCGAAAGGCGCGAAGACCTCGCTGGTGGCCGGCGCGCAGATCGTCCCCATGGTCGCCGGCGTGGTCTCGCGTAGCCTCTCCACGATCACGACTCAACATACGATGTCGTGACGGGTCACGAGAGGGCATCGACGACGCCGCCGATCACCACGACGGCGGGCGGGTGGATGCGTTCGATGGCTACGAGGTCGGCGATGTCCTCCAGGGGTGCGCGGACCACCCGCTGCGCCCCGGTCGTACCGTCCTGGACTACCGCGACCGGCGTATCCGCGGGGCGGCCGTGCTCGATCAGGACGTCCACGATGGCGGGCAGGTGGTTCAGGCCCATGAGGACGCAGAGGGTACCCCGCAGCCCGGCCAGCTTCGGCCACTCGGCGAGCGAGCGCGGGTCGTCCGGGGCCACGTGCCCGGAGACGACCACGAACTCGTGCGCCACGCCCCGATGCGTCACCGGGATACCGGCCGCCGCCGGTACCGCGGTCGCGGACGTGACACCAGGCACGACCGTGACCGGTACCCCGGCGGCGGTGCAGGCGAGTACCTCCTCGCCGCCGCGGCCGAAGACGTACGGGTCGCCGCCCTTGAGGCGCACCACGAACCGGCCCTGCCGCGCCCGGCTGACCAGGATCCGGTTGATCTCCTCCTGCGCCTTAGCCGGACCGTAGGGGATCTTCGACGCGTCCACCAGCTCGACCTCGGGGCGCAGCTCGTCGAGCAGCAGTCCGGGTACCAGCCGGTCCGCGACGACCACGTCGGCCAGCGCGAGCAGCCGGCGACCCCGGACGGTGATCAGCTCCGGATCGCCCGGCCCGGCGCCGACGAGCGCGACGCCGGCACCGGGGTGCGACGGCCCCGCGTCGAGCGAACCGTCGGCGAGCCGGTCGCGGATGCCGTCCCGGACCGCCATCGCCCGGCGTGGGTCACCGCCGCCGAGCACCGCGACGGTCACCGCGCCGTGCCGGGTCACCGCCGGGGTCCAGGCGGTCGCGGCGGCCCGGTCGTCGGCCCGCACGCAGAACACCCGGCGCTCGGCGGCCGCCGCGCTGACCGCGGCGGCCGCCAGCCGGTCGTCGAGCGCCGCCTGTACCAGCCAGGCACCATCCACATCGGACGGTTCGAAGCGCCGGGGTACCCAGTGCAGCCGCCGGGCATCGGCCAGCGACCGCAGCGCCGGGGTCACCGACGGGGCGACCAGGACGACCTTGGCACCGGCGTCCAGCAGGGCCGGTACCCGCCGGGTCGCGACAGTACCGCCGCCGACGACCAGCACGCGACGGCCGGCGAGTTGAAGCCCGATCGGATACAACGTCACTTCTCGGAAACTCCCGCGGAGTCGAACGTGGCGACCTCGTGCAGTACCCGTACCGCGCTGGCCACGATCGGCAGCGCGAGCACGGCGCCGGTACCTTCGCCCAGGCGCAGTCCGAGGTCCACGAGCGGGGTGAGGCCCAGGTGCGCGAGGGCCACCGAGGCGCCGGGCTCGGCCGAGCGGTGCCCGGCGACCATGGCGCCCACGGCATCGGGCGCGAACGCGGCCGCGGCCAGCGCGCCGGAAACCGCGATCACGCCGTCGACCACGACCGGTACCCGGCGGGCGGCGGCACCCAGGATGAACCCGGCGATGGCGGCGTGCTCGCCCCCGCCGACGGCGGCGAGTACCCCGAGCGGGTCGACCGGATCCGGGCGGTGCCGGGCCAGTGCGGCGGCCACGACGCCGGTCTTGTGCGCCAGCATGGCGTCGTCGATGCCGGTACCCCGGCCGGTGACCCGCTCGGGTGACGCGCCGGTGAACGCGGCGATCAGCGCGGCGGCCGGGGTGGTGTTCGCGATGCCCATGTCACCGGTCACGAGGATGCCCGCGCCGGCGTCGAGAAGCGCGTTCGCGGTCACGATGCCGGCCTCCACGGCGGCAGCCGCCTCGTCGCGGGACAGCGCCGGCCCGGTGGTGATGTCGCCGGTGCCGGGCCGGACCTTCGCGACCACCAACCCGGGCGCGGGAGCCACCGCCGCGGCGACCGCCACGTCGACCACGGTCACGGACGCGCCGACCTGCCGGGCGAACGCGTTGACGACCGCCCCGCCGGCGAGGAAGTTCGCCACCATCTGCACGGTGACCTCCTGCGGCCACGGCGTCACCCGCTGGGCGTGCACCCCGTGGTCCCCGGCGAACACCGCGACGGCAGGCGGCTCGGGGATCGGCGGCGGGCAGGTGCCGGCGAGCCCGGCGAGCCGTACCGACAGCTCCTCCAACACCCCGAGCGAGCCGGCCGGCTTGGTCAGCCGCGCGTGCAGCTCCCGCGCCGCGGTCATCGCCGCCTGGTCGAGCGGGCGGATCGCGGTGACTGTCTGGTCAATCAAGGACGGCCTCCCAGGCCTTCAGTAGGGAATCGCTCGTCGCAGTGTCCCGTACCGCGATCCGCAGCCAGTCAGGACCCAGCCCCGGAAACGTGTCGCCCCGGCGCACGGCGAACCCGGCCGCGCGCAGCCGGTGCCGTACCCGCGCGCCGTCCGGCACGTGGACCAGGACGAAGCTGCTGGCCGGGCGGCCGGCGACGGTCACCCCGGGCAGCGCACGCAGGCCGGCGACGAGGTGGTCGCGGCGCGCCGCCAGCTCGCGAGCGATCTCCCGCTCGGCCGCGACCGCCCGGGGGCTCGCACACGCGACCGCGGCCGCCAGCGCCGGACTGGACACCGGCCACAGCGGTTGTACCGCCGCCAGCCGCGCCACCGTGTCCGCCTCGCCGAGGAGGTACCCGACCCGTAGCCCGGCCAGGCCCCACGTCTTCGTGAGGCTGCGCAGCACGATGAGCCCGGGCAGGTCGCGCCGTCCGGCGAGGGAGTCGGGCTCACCGGGTACCGTGTCGGCGAACGCCTCGTCGACCACGAGCAGCCGGCCCGGGCGGGCCAGGGCGGCCACGATGCCGGCCGGGTGCGCCACCGAGGTGGGGTTGGTCGGGTTGCCGATGACGACCAGGTCGGCTGCTTCCGGTACCACCTGGGGATTGAGGGTGAACGGCGGGGGCAGCAGCGCGCGGTCGACCCGGTGACCCGCGGCGGCCAGCGCCGCCTCCGGCTCGGTGAACTGCGGGTGCACGACGACCGGCCGGCGTACCCCCAGCCGCGCCTGGGACAGCAGCGTAAACGCCTGCGCCGCACCGGCGGTCAGCAGCACCTCCTCGGGCGGCCGGCCGTGCCGCGCGGCGAGCGCGGCGCGCGCCGGCTCCGGGTCCGGGTAGCGCGCCAGGTCGCCGAGCGCCGCGGCGATCGGCGCGGCGAGCCAGCCGGGTGGCGGGTCGGTGCGCACGTTGACCGCGAGGTCGACCAGGCCGGGTGCGAGCTCGGCGTCGCCGTGGAACCCGAGTTCGTGCATGCCGCGATGATGCCACCTGTATTCCCCGGCTTCGGCGCTGAATCGTCCGTATTTGTCCTACCTTGGAATTGTGACGAAGCGCATGATGTCCGCGGTCGCGCGGGTCGCCCCCCTGGTCCGGGTGGGGCTGCTCGGCGGGGTCGCGGTCGCCGTGCTGCTCTACCCCATGGCCGCGCTGGCCGGACTCGCCCTGAAATCCGCGGCCGACACCGTCGATGCGCTGCCCCGGCAACTGCTCATCGTGCCGTCGGCGCAGACCTCGTACGTGTACGCGGCCGACGGGAAGACGCTGCTCACCACGTTCTACGAGGAGGACCGCAAGTACGTCCCGATCAGCCAGATGTCGCCGCTGATCCGGCAGGCGATCGTGGCCGCCGAGGACGCCCGCTTCTTCGAGCACCACGGCGTGGACTTCAAGGGCACGGTACGGGCGTTCGTCGCCAACCAGCAGGCCGGCGGGGTGTCGCAGGGCGCGTCGACGCTGACCATGCAGTACATCCGCAACGCGCTGCGCGACTCCGCGGACAACCCGCAGGACGCGGTCGACGCGACCGCCCAGAACAGCGCCCGCAAGCTGCGCGAGATGCGGCTGGCCATCGCGCTGGAGAAGCGGATGACCAAAACCCAGATCCTGGAGGGGTACCTCAACGTCGCGTACTTCGGGCACCGCGCGTACGGCATCTTCGCCGCTTCCGACGTGTACTTCTCCAAGACGCCGGCGCAGCTCACCCTCGACGAGGCGGCGATGATCGCCGGCCTGGTGCAGGCGCCGTCGGACTACGACCCGGCCGGCCCGGACCCGTCCGCCGCGCTGAACCGGCGCAACTACGTCATCGACCGGATGGCCTCGCTCGGCGACATCACCGCCGCCGACGCGGCCGCCGCCAAGGCCGCGCCGATCACGCTGCACCTGAGCGCGCCGCCGAACGACTGCGTGTCGATACCCGCCGCGCACAACGACTGGGGCTTCTTCTGCGACATCTTCAAGCAGTGGTGGATGAACCAGCCGGCGTTCGGGCCGAACGCCGGCGCGCGCCTTGCCAACCTGCGCCGGGGCGGGTACACGGTCGTCACCTCGCTGGACCCTTCTGTGCAGGCCAGCGCGCTCCGGCATGTGACCGACAACGAGAAGATCGGTAACAAGTACGCGCTCGGGGCGGTCTTCGTCGAGCCGGGTACCGGGCTGCTCAAGGCGGTGGCGGTCAACCGGTGGTACTCGCTGGACCAGTCGCACAACCCGCCCAACACCGACCCGGCCAAGCGGGCCGCCAGGATCCCGGCCAACTACCCGAACACCGTGAACATGCTGCTCGGCGGCGGATCGGCGATCGGGTACCAGGCCGGCTCCACGTTCAAGCTGTTCACCATGCTCGCCGCGCTGGAGCAGGGGAACCGGCTGAACCTGTCGTTCTACGCACCGCCGCGGTACACGTCGCGGTACCTCACCGGGCTGCGCGAGCCGGATGCCTGCGCGGGCGGGCACTGGTGCCCGCACAACGCGAGCAAGGGGATGACCGGTACCCAGACGATGTGGTCGGGCTTCGGCAAGTCGGTCAACACGTACTGGGTACAGGTGGAGCAGAAGGTCGGCGCGCAGAACGCCGTCGCCATGGCGCAGCGGCTCGGCCTGACCTGGCACACCGACATCGACCGGCTCCAGGCCTCGCCGGCCAAGGCGCGCACGTGGGGCGCGTTCACGCTCGGCGTCGCGGACACCACGCCGCTGGAGATGGCCGACGCGTACGCGACCGTGGCCGCGGAGGGGAAGTACTGCGAACCGCTGCCGGTCCGGTCGATCACGGCGGCGGACGGCCGGCCGGTCCTCGGATCGAACGGCCAGCCGGTGGCCGCGCCGCGCTGCTTCCAGGTGGTCAGCCGGGACGTGGCCCGGGCGGCGGTCGACGCGGCCCGCTGCGTCACCGGGTACGGGGCGGCCGGGGGTGTGTGCGGCGGCTGGTCCACAGCCCCGGGGGCGTACCCGGTCGTCGGGCGCCCGTTCGCCGGCAAGACGGGTACCACCGACGACACCCGGGCGGCCTGGTTCATCGGGTTCACCCCGCAGTTGACCGGAGCCGCGTTCGTCGCCGACCCGGACAACCCGTTCGACCTTGCCGGCGAGTGGCAGTACAACAAGCCGATCGCGGCGGTCACCTGGACGATCCGCGACGCCATGCGGGGGCTGCCGGTGCTCGGGTTCGCCCCGCCGCCGAGCAGCCTGGCCAGCGCGGCCCGCACCCGGCACGGCTCGACCGGCAGTCGTCCGCCTCCCTGACTACGACCCGCCGTGGCGGAGGTCCCCCGCGACCAGCGACCACATCTCCAGGTCGACCCGCCCGCCGTGCACGTACCCGGCGTTGCGCTGCAGCCCCTCGTAGACGAAGCCGGCCTTCTCGGCGACCCGGCGGGAGGCGGTGTTGCCGGGCGCGATCCGCAGCTCCACCCGCTCGAACCCGTGCTCGAGCAGGAGCGCGATGGTCACCGCGTCGACCGCCTCGGCGGCCACGCCGAACCCGCGGGCACCCGGCGCCACGACGTAGGAGACCTCCGTCGACCGGGCCGTCCAGTCGGTGCGCGCCGCCCACAACAGGCTGACCAGGCGGTCGTCCTCCCGGCGCAGTACCCCGTAGTGGTCGCCGTCGCCGAGGTCGCGCTGCCGCCCGGCCAGTTCGGTGCACCAGGTCCGGCCGTCGAGCGCGGTGTCGTCGGGTACCGGTAGCCAGCGCCGGGTCAGCCGGTCGGCGAGGATCGCCTCGGCCTCGGGCGCGTCGCTCGCCGTCAACGGCCGGATGTTCAGGCGCGGCGTGGCGACCGTGAGCGCGGGGAACCGGGGAGCCGACCGCGGCTCGATGTCGATCAAGATACCAGCCTCAGGGTGTCTTCTTCGCCGGCGGCCGCCGACACGATACGACCGGCGATGTCCGGCTTCGCGGCCCAGTGCAGGCACAGGTATGACGCGTGTACGCCGTCTGCCACGAACCCCTCCGGTTGCCCATCCGGCCACGACCAGGCCGGCCGCTCCCCTGACCGGGGACTGACCAGGCCACGGTGCTGCTTGTGGCCGACCAGCCGGGTACCCGCGGGAAGGTGCGCTGAAACGGAGCGCACGGTGGCGTCCCGGTAGCCGACGATCACGTACTCGCCCGTACGCCCGGTCGCGGGCAGTACCCCGCACATCGGCCGGCCGTCATGCTCGCGGGTCAGCCAGGCGAACCCGGCGCCCTCGACCACGACCGGACGGCCAGCCGCCGCCAGGGACCGCACCGACGCGGCGAGCGGTGCGTTGGCGGACAGCTCGTCGAGGTAGCTCTCGGGCAGGCCGCCGCCGACGACCAGGGCGGTCGCGTCCTCGGGCAGCGACTCGTCCCGCAGCGGGTCGACCGGGGCGACGTCGGCGCCGGCCGCCGTCAAGAGCTCCCCGACCTCCGCGTACCCGTAGGAGCAGTGCGCCCCACCAGCCACGGCGACCACCGGCCGCGGTCCCTGCCACACCGTCTCCGGCGGTGTCCAGACCTCGGTCACCAGGGCCGGCGCCGACCGGGCGACCGAAAGCAGCCGGTCCAGGTCCACCGAGCCGGTCATGACCTCGCCGAGCCGCCGTACCGCCCGGGTCGCCCCGACGCTGTGGTGCACGACCGGCAGCACGCCCTCGCTCCGGCCGGGCAGCCCGCTGTGCGGCAGCTCCCGCTGGCGCAGCGCGCCGAGGACCGGAACGCCGATGTCGTCGAGCGCCTCGCGCAGCAGGTCCTCGTGCCGGTCGGAGGCGACCCGGTTGAGGATCACCCCGCCCAGCCAGAGCAGCTCGTCGTACGCGCGGAAGCCGTGTGCCAGCGCGGCCACCGACTGTCCCATCGCGGCCACGTCGACGACGAGCACGACCGGGGCCCGTAGCAGGCCGGCGATCTGCGCCGTGGACTCGGCGTCGGTGCGCCCGGCCAACCCGTCGTAGAGGCCCATGGTCCCCTCGACGACGGCGATGTCCGCACCGGCGGAGCCATGGGAGAACAGCGGCCCCACCGAAGCCGCGCCGACCAGCCGCGGGTCGAGGTTGCGCCCGGGTCGGCCGGCGGCCAGGCCGAGGTAGGCGGCGTCCACGTAGTCCGGACCGATCTTGAACCCGGCGGGGCGCAGGCCGCGCTCGCGAAGCGCCGCGAGCAGGCCGACGGCGACGGCGGTCTTGCCATGGCCGGATGAGGGTGCGGTGATCACCACGCGGGGAACGGCGGTCATGGATGGCTCCTGCGGTCTGACGAGCGCCGGCTGGTAGCCGCTCCGACAAGCTGCGCGGCTGCGGGGCGGGGCTCCGCCAGCCGTGACGATACCCAAGCCGGGCCACCCGGCGGGCTCGGGTGAGCGGAGCGGGGCGCGGCGTCGTCTGGACTGACGAACGAGGCGCCTCGCGGAGCGACCCGGGGAACCCGGTAGCGTGGATTGGCGTGTACCGGTTCCTGCTCACCGCGCGCTGGCTCGGCTTCGCCGCGCTGATGCTGGGCCTGTCGGCCGCGATGGTCGGGCTCGGCTACTGGCAGCTCACCCGGTATCACGAGCGCAGCGCCGCCAACGCGCGGATCGACGCGGCGGTGCGGGCGGCGCCGGTGCCGGTCGGCCAGGTCCTGCAGCCCGGCACGCCACCGGCGCCGGATGCCGCGTGGACCCGGGTGACCGCGACCGGAGGGTACGACGTGGGCATCAGATCCTCGCCCGTGACCGCAGCATCGACGGCGCGGTCGGCTACGAGGTGCTGACTCCGTTCGTGCTCGCGGACGGCTCGGCGGTGCTGGTGGACCGCGGCTGGCTGCCGCCCGGGCCGACCGGTGCCCGGGTGGTGCCGGAAGTACCCGCTCCGCCCGGCGGACAGGTGACCGTCGTCGGCCGGGTGCACCTGCCGGAGAGCCGGCCCGATGCGCCGGTCACGATCGACGGGCAGGTGCAGGTGCGCCGGATCGACCCGCGCCGGCTCGCCGGTGCCCTGCCGTACCCGGTCGCGGGCGGGTACCTCCTGCTGGACGAACCGCGGGACCCGACCTTCTCGGCGATCCCCTCCGACCACGAGAACGCCGCCATGAACGCCGGATATGTCGTGCAGTGGTGGGCCTTCGCGCTCCTGACCCTGCTCGGGTTCGGCTGGGCAGCGCACCGCGAGGCGCACGGGTCCGATCGGGTGGACCTCGCGGAGTTGTACACCGACCATCCGGACGCTCCCGTCTCGCCCGCCATCTGATGTAATCGGCCGATGATGGACCCGGACACGCCGCTGCCGTACGGCGATCCGTGGCATGAGGCGGCGCTGCCGGTGCAGCCGCCAGGCTCGACCTATCCGGTGACCACCCCGTACCCGGTGCCCGAACAGGTCATCGCCCAGGTCGGCGAGATCCAGGTGACCTCGACGAGCGTCCGTACCCCGGCCGGCCAGTTTCCGCTGCGCGGCTCGCAGTGGTCGGTGACCGACCAGTGGATCGCGACCACGAAGATCCCGACCTGGGCGATCGTCCTGGCGATCGTCCTCATCCCCTGTACCGGCTTCCTCAGCCTGCTCTTCCTGCTCGCCAAGGAGAGCGTCTACCAGGGCGTGGTGCTCGTGCAGGTGCATAACGGCGCCTATCACTATGTCTCCCGGGTGGCGGTGAACAACCAGACCTACGTGCAGCACGTCTACGCGCAGGTGAACTACGTGCGCTCGCTCGCCGCCATGTGAATCCGGCGAACCTCGTCGATGGTGTCGGCCTCGGCGGCCGACTTGTCCTCCCGGTACCGCAGGACGCGGGCGAAGCGCAGCGCCACCCCACCCGGATAGCGCGGACTGGTCTGCACGCCGTCGAACGCGATCTCGACCACCAGCTCCGGACGCACCCGGACCACCCAGTCACCCCGCTCGGTCGCCAGCTCCAGGAACCGCGCGGTCTGCCAGCGCAGCAGCTCGTCGGTCAACCCCTTGAAGGTCTTGCCGAGCATGATGAACCCGCCGGTCCCGGGATCGCGCGCACCCAGGTGGAGGTTGGACAGCCAGCCGCGGCGCCGGCCGTGGCCCCACTCCGCCGCGAGAACCACCAGGTCGAGCGTGTGCCGGGGCTTCACCTTGATCCAGGCCGCGCCGCGCCGGCCCACGTCGTATGGCGACCGGGCCGCCTTCACCACGACGCCCTCGTGGCCGGCCGCGAGGGCCGCCTCGAAGGCAACCTTTGCTTCGTCCACTGTGGACACCTGGGTGCGCGCGACGAGGAGGTCCTCCGGCAGCGCCCTGGCCAGCGCGGCCCAGCGTTCGGTACCCGGCTCGTCGAGCAGGTCCGCGCCGTCGAGGTGCAGCAGATCGAAGAAGTACGGCGTGAGCCGGACGGTCGCCACTCCCCGCTGGGCGGCGCGTGACGACGTCTCCTGGAACGGCCGCGGCCGGCCGGCGATATCCAGCGCGATGGCCTCGCCGTCGAGGACGAAATGCTCGCCGGGCAGGCCGCGGACGGCGGCCACCACCTCCGGTACCCGCGCGGTGATGTCGTCGAGGCTGCGGGTGAACACGGCGATGTCGGCGCCGGCGCGGTGCACCTGGATCCGGATGCCGTCCAGCTTCACGTCGACCGCGGCCGGCTCCCCGGTCGCGGCCAGCGCTTCGTCGATCGTGGACGCCGACTGGGCGAGCATCGGCGCCAGCGGCCGGCCGACCTGTAGCCGGTAGGTCGAGAGGCCCGCCGCGCCCTCGGTCAGCGCGGTCCGCGCGACGCTCCTCAGGTCGCCGGAGAGCAGGAGAGCACGGCGCACGTCGGCAACGGGTACCTCGGCGGCTTTGGCTACCGCGTCGATCAGCAGGCCGGCCTGCGCGCCCTGCCGCAGCTCCCCGGACAGCAGGCCGAGGAGCATCCGGTGCTCCTCGGCGGTCGTCGCCGCGAACAAGGCGCGGACCAGGTCCCGCCGCCGGCCCTGCGATCCGGGCCCGGACTGCGCGCCGATCCCGGCCAGCGCGGCGTCGACCGCGGCGACCGTCAGCGTCGGCTCCGCGGCCGGCGGCGGCGTCTGCCGGACCGTCGCCCACCCGACGCCGATCTGGCGCTGGCGCAGCTCGCCGGACAGGTAGGCGGCACCGGCCTCGATCTCGTCGGGCGCCAGCCCGCGCAGCGCACCGGCCAGCAGCTCGATCTTCCCGCGCCGCGCGGGGGTGGCCGCGACGGCGGTGGAGGTGGCGGCGAGGTCGATGAACCGCATGGTGTGATCCTCGCAGCCACCTCCGACAGTTTTCCGTCGGTCACGTGCCGACCGGTTCGGCCACCCGGAAACCCCGGGCGCGTACCGCCTCGGCCAGCCGGGCGAGGTGCCCGTCGACCTCGCAGAGCGCGGCGGACAGCTCGTCCAGGTGAGCGCCCAGGGTCGCATCGGACCACTCGGCGAGGTCCACCTCACCGAGCACCCGGATCGCCGCCTCCAGGCGCACGATCGCTTCGTTCGTACTCATGTTCGAAACAGTAGGGGTGCCGGATCGGCCCCGCAAGCACGCGACGGGGTGACGGCGCGTCGACCGCCACGCCCGCGGGCCGCGGCGGCCCCTGGTACCGGTCGGCGGCTCCGCGGTGGCTGACCGGGCGGTCAGGCCGGCCGGACGGCGGCCGCGACGTTGGCCAGCAGCAGGGTCTCGGCGAGGCAGACGCGGGCGAACTCGCCGAGGTGCAGGCTCTCGTTCGGGCCGTGCGCCCGTGAGTCCGGGTCCTGAACCCCGGTCACGAGGACCGCGGCGGTCGGGAAGAGGTCCTGGAACGTGGCGATGAACGGAATCGAGCCACCGACCCCGATGTCGACCGGTTCGGCGCCGTCCCACGCGGTGCGGAACGCGGCGCGGGCCGCGTCGTAGGCCGGGCCGGTCGGGTCGATCTGGCAGGCCGGTCCGAGCTGTTCCAGGCTCACCTCGACAGTGGCGCCCCAGGGCCGCTGGGCCTCCAGGTACGCCTTGATCGCCTCGTAGGCCTTCGGCGCTTCGTCGCCCGGCGCCAGTCGCAGGCTGAGCTTCGCGCGGGCGGCGGGCACGAGGGCGTTGGGCGCTTCGCGGGTACGCGGGGCGTCGACACCGAGTACCGCGATGGCCGGCTTGGTCCACAGCCGGTCGACGAGGCGACCGGTACCGATCAGCTCGGTGTCGGGCAGCATCCCGGCCTCGGCGCGGAACCGGTCCAGCGGGTACTCCAGCGCCGCGGCCGGGCCGGTGACCAGGCCGGGTACCGCCACGTCGCCGGCGTCGTCGTGCAGCGTGGCGAGGAGGCGGGACAGGGCGGTGAGCGCGTCCGGTACCGCGCCGCCGTAGCCCCCGCTGTGTACCGCGTGGTCCAGCACCCGCACGTCGACGAACAGGTTCACGATGCCGCGCAGCGAGGTGGTCAGGGCCGGTACGCCGATGTCCCAGTTGCCGGAGTCGGCGATCACGATGACGTCGGCCGCCAGGTCGGCGCGGTATTCGCGGATAAGGTCCTCCAGCGACTCCGAACCGAACTCCTCCTCGCCCTCGACGAAGAGCACTACGCCGACCGGCAGGTCGTCGCCGAACGCCCGCAGGGCCGCGACGTGCGCGAGTACCCCGGCCTTGTCGTCGGCGCAGCCGCGACCGAAGAGCCGGCCGTCAACCACGGTCGGCTCGAACGGCGGCGTCAGCCACTGGCTCGCGTCCCCGACCGGCTGGACGTCGTGGTGGGCGTACAGCAGTACCGTCGGCGCCCCCGGCGGGGCGGGCCGGCGACCGATCACGGCCGGCTGGCCGCCCCGGCGGACGATCCGAACGTCCGGCAGCCCGGCATCGCGCAGCAGGTCTGCCACCGCCTCGGCGGAGCGGTCCACCTGCGAGTGGTCGAATCCCTCGAACGCGATCCCCGGAATCCGAGCCAGGCGGATGAGGTCCTCCGTGACTCCGGGGAGTACCCGGGCGACAGCGGTGCGCAGATCATCCTCGGTCATCCAGCGATCCTAGCGCCGCCCCGTGCGCCTCCCGGTTCGCCCGGCGGCCGCCATCCCGGGGAGGCCGCCGCCCCGTGCGCCTCCCGGTTGGCCCGGCGGCCGCCGGGCCGGCCGATGCTGTCGGCCCGGCTGGCTGGCGTCGAGGTCAGCGGTCGTCGAGGTCAGCGGTCGTCGAGGTCAGCGGTCGTCGAGGTCAGCGGTCGTCGGTCGGGGGACGGCGCTGGGACTCGTCGGACTCGCCGTCGTTGTCGGCCCGGCGCGAGCCCCCGGTCCACCAGTCGCGCATCCGGTTGGCCCCGGAGCCCATCCAGTCCCCGACCCCGGCGGCGCCGTCGCCGAAGCGACGCAGCAGTCCGGCCAGCGGATCCTCCGAGCGGGCGAAGGTGCGCCGGTACTCCTCGGCGGCCTCCTTCGCGTCGGCGCTCACCGAGGCGTCGCTGTCGTGTTCGCGGCGGGGGTAGTCGCCGGCGAGGATCCGCCCGTATGCCCCGTCGTCCACCCAGTGGCGCAGGTCGGCGGCGCGCGCCACCGGCAGCGGGTGGGTCAGCCCGAGCAGCATCCGCAGCTTGATGAGGCTGTCGCGCAGATCGCCGCCACGGTCGTACTCGGCGGCCTGCTCCAGGAACGCCGGGGTGTCGATCTCGCGAAGGTCTCCGCCGCCGGCCAGCTTCATGTGCGCCCGCAGCGCCGCCGCCGGGTCCTGCCCGGCCAGCAACCCGGCCCGGTCGGCCGACAGCTCCGCCTTGCGCCACCACTCGAACAGCCCGAACAGCACCACCCGCAGCACCATGGAGCCGAACGGCAGCCGGGTCGCCAGGCTGGTCAGGATCGCCATCATCGTCCGGTAGACCGCGTGGCCGCTGAGCAGATGGCCCAGCTCGTGCCCGAGCAGGTAGCGCAGCTCCTCGTCGTCGAACAGCTCGACCGCCCGGCTGGTCACCACGATGAAGGGCCGGGACATCCCGACACAGCTCGCGTTGAGCCCGGGCGAGAACTCGATGTACAGCTCCGGCAGCTCGGCGATGTCGAGGGTCGCCGCCGCCTCGGCGAACAGCCGGTGCACCCGGGGATGCTGGCGGTGGTCGACCCGGATCGCCCGGCCGAGGTACTCCAGGCGCCAGGCCCGCTCGTTCCACAGCCCCGAGATCGCCTTGAGCAGCTCGTCGAAGCCTTTCAGCTCCCGCAGCGCGGTCAGCGCGCCCCGGTCGGCCGGGTGCTCCCAGGCCCGCGAGCTGATCCCGGTCAGGACCACTCGCCGTCGTGCCGGTGTCGTGTCTTCCATCTCGCCCCCGAACTCAGCTCAGCCGCACGTACTCGCTCTCCGGATCGTCCCCCACCCGCGCCACTCCGTCCACCAGCCGGTCGACGTGCCCGGCGGTGCCGGCCCGCGCGAAGTACTCGTCCTCCGCGTCCATCCAGCGCCGCAGCGGCGCCTCGATGGCCGGGCCGTCCCGCGCCAGGGCACGCTGAAGGCGCAGGTCACGGTCGGCGGCAAGGAGGACCGAGAAGGACAGCCGGGGGTACCCCTCGGCCCGCGCGCTGGTCGACCCGTCCAGGATCAACACGTCCGGTACCGGGACGTACATGTTCCCGCCGAAGCATCCGCGCACCCAGTCGTAGATCGGGTACCGGCCCGGCTCGCCGGCGGCCAGCGGCTCCAGTACCCCGCGTTCCAGCCGGGGCCAGAACGTGAACTGATCCGCCCAGCCGTCCAGGAGGTCGTCGGTGTGCACGATCTCGACCCGGCACCCCTGCCGCTCCAGCGCCGACGCCAGCCGCCAGGAGAACAGGGTCTTGCCGGATCCGGACGGCCCGTCGACGGCGACCAGCCGGACCGAGCCCAGCCGCGCGGGTCGGCCGCGGATCTCGGCGGCCAGGTCCGCGAAGCGCTCGATCGTCATTCGGGCGCTCCGGGCGGCAGGAAAGGCAGCGCGGGCGGCGGCCCGGACTCGATGAGCCGCCAGAGCGCGTCCGTGTCGAGGTGCTCCTCGACCAGGTCGCCCAGCAGGTCGAGCAGGCTCTCCCGGCGATGCGCGAAACAGGTGTCCGGCGCCACCTGGAACCCGTCGCGCCCGGCCAGCCGGGCCGCCTCGGTGAGGAAGGCCCGCCGGTACCCGTCGGACTCGAAGGTGCCGTGCCAGTGGGTACCGAAGACGTTGCCGTACCGCGCGCCCTCGCCGGGCTCGATGAGCGGGTCGGCCTTGCTCGCCGCCACGTACCCGTGATGGATCTCGTACCCGCTGACCTCGCCGTCCCAGGCCCGTCCGGTCGACCTGGCCAGGGTCTTGTCCGGCGCGAACCGGAACTCCACCGGCAGCAACCCCAGCCCGTCCACCCGGCCGCGCCGGCTCTCCACCTCGTCGTCGATCGTGGTGCCGAGCATCTGGAACCCGCCGCAGATGCCGAGCAGCGGCTTGCCCGCCGCGGCGTGCTCGACGACCGCGCACGCCAGGCCGTTCTCCCGCAGCCATTCCAGATCGTCCACAGTGGACTTCGTGCCGGGGAGGACGACCAGGTCCGCCTCGGCGATCTCCGCACCGGACGTGGTCAGCCGGACCGCGACGCCCGGCTCGGCGGCGAGCGCCTCGATGTCGGTGGCGTTCGAGATGCGCGGCAGCCGGACCACGGCGACGCGCAGCCACCGGGTACCGACCGGCGGCCCGGGACGCCCGACGAGACGACCGTCCACATAGGACAGCGAGTCCTCGGTGTCCAGCCACAGCCCCGGATGCCAGGGCAGTACGCCGTAGGTGGGCCGGCCGGTGAGCCGCCGCAGGGTGTCGAGCCCGGGTTGCAGCAGGGCGAGCGAGCCGCGGAACTTGTTCACCACGAACCCGGCCACCAGCGCCTGGTCCTCCGGGGCGAGCAGGGCCACGCTACCAAAGAAGGAGGCGAAGACGCCGCCCCGGTCGATGTCGCCGACCACTACGACGGGCAGTCGCGCGTGCCGGGCAAGGCCGAGGTTGACGAAGTCGCCGTCCCGCAGGTTGATCTCGGCCGGGCTGCCCGCGCCCTCGCAGACCACGACGTCGAACTCACGCCGCAGCTCGGCCAGCGTCGCGAAGGCAGCCTCGGCGAGCGTGCGCCGCGTCTGCGCGTAGTCTCCCGCGCCCACGCTGCCGACCGCCCGGCCCCGCAACACGACCTGACTGGTGTGGTCGCTGCCCGGCTTGAGCAGCACCGGGTTGAACCGCACGCTCGGCTCCAGACCGCAGGCGGCCGCCTGCAACGCCTGGGCCCGGCCGATCTCGCCGCCGTCGAGCGCCACCGCGGAGTTGTTGGACATGTTCTGTGCCTTGAAGGGGGCGACCCGTATGCCACGGCGGCGCAGCCAGCGGCAGATCCCGGCGACCAGCATGCTCTTGCCGGCATCCGAACCGGTGCCCGCGACAACGAGCCCGGTCATCGCCCGAGCCTTGCCCACAGCGCCCGGCGGGCCGGGCAGGCGAGGGCGTGGCCGGCGGTCAACGCGAGCGCGCCGGCGCCGACCGCCGCCGAGATCCGGACCGCCGCCCGGATGTCGTCGGGCTTCGCGGTGCGCCCGTCACCCAGCACCGGCCGGTCCTCGACCCGTCCCGCGTAGACGTTGCGCCCGCCCAGCCGTACCCCGAGCGCACCGGCCATCGCCGCCTCGCACCGGCCGGAGTTGGGGCTGGGATGGCTACCGCCGTCGCGCAACCACGTCCGCAGTGCGCCGCGCCAGCTTCCACCGACCGTCTGCGCGGCGACCACGGTCAGCACCGCGGTCAGCCGCGCAGGTGCCAGGTTGGCGAGGTCGTCCAGCCGGGCGGCGGCGGTGCCGAAGCGGTGGTAGCGCTCGGACCGGTGCCCGACCATCGCGTCGAGCGTGTTCACCGCCCGGTAGCCGACGAGTCCCGGAAGGCCAACCAAGGCGCCCCAGACCAGCGGCGCCACCTCGGCGTCGGAACTGTTCTCCGCTACCGATTCGACGGTCGCGCGGGCCAGTTCCGACTCGTCCAGTGTGGACGGATCCCGCCCGCACAGGTGGGGCAGGCGCTGCCGGGCGGCCGGCAGGTCACCTTCGGCGAGCGCGTCGGCGACGAGCCGGGCCTCCCGGCGCAGGCTGGTGCCGCCGAGAACGGCCCAGGTCGTCGCGGCCATCAGGCCGGCCCGCAGCCACGGACGGCGGCGGGTGGCCAGCGTCGCGGCGGCGGCGAGCGCCACCGGCGCGCCCACGGCGACCGCCGCGTATCCGGCTCCCGCGGCCCGGTTCGGCGCGTACAGCCGACGCTCCATGGCACCGGCCGCCCGACCGAACCCGGCGACCGGGTGCAGCCGGCGCGGGTCGCCCAGCACGGCGTCGAGCAGCGCTCCGCCGACCAGGCCACCCGCGTTGGCCGCGGCCAGGGCCAGCGCCCGCCGCCGAGGGTTCCCGTTGACCGCCATGCCGTACCCCTCACCCTGTTGTGGCCGTCTCCGGCAGCCTAGTCACCCCGTCCGGCACCCCGGACAAGCTGGTGGATCCGTTGATGAGACAGCTCCAGCAGTACGCCCAGGTCCCGCTGGGACAGCCCGGAGGCCCGCGCGAGCGCCTGCTCGGTCAGCTCCCGCGCCTGCTCCTCGGCCAGCTCCGCGGTCCGCCGGCTCGCCCGCACACCGGCGACGAGGCGGTCCAGCGCCACGTCGCCGGTGCGGAACTCGTAGTCCACCCAACCCGGCGCAGCGCGCTCCACTCCGGGATCGCCGCGCGCCAGGCGCCGCTCTCCCGCGTCACCACCACCCGGCAGCTCAGCTGCGGGGAGCTAGACCCCTGCCGGCGCAAGTGGTTCCTCGTCGGCCGGACGGGGCCGCGGGATCGGCGAGCTGTCATAGACCGCCGAGTCGAACTCCTCGAACAGCTCGCTGTCCGGCGGCAGGTCTGCGGGGCGGCCCGGGTCGTCCATCGGCTCGGTGAGCTCGCCACCGGCCGCCACCGCACCGGCCGGGTCGTTGACCATGTCGGTCGAGCCGACCGCCTTGCGCCGGGCGAACTTGTCCACGCCCTTGGACAGGTCGTGGCCGACCGAGATGGCGTCCAGCTCGTACGACGTGCGCCGGGTGCCCTGGTCGTCGGTCCAGTCGCGGCTGTAGAGCCGGCCGTGCACCACGACCGGGTCGCCGACCTGGACCGACACCGACACGTTCTCGCCCAGGCGCCGCCAGCAGATCACGCGGACCCGCAGCGAGTCGCCGTCGACCCACACATTGCGCTCCTTGTCGAACCGGCGCGAGGTCGAGGCCACTTTGAACGTCACCACGAACGTGCCGGTGATCGTCGTGCGCCGCCACTCCGGTGCGTTCAGCACGTTGCCGATCACGGTGACCGGTGTATCGAACATCTGCTCTCCCCTGGGATCCGGTCCCGGCTGGCGCCAGGACTCGCCCGCTACGGTGACCGGTCGCCGGCTGGAGCGCGACCACGCATACCGGGATCTGTGGACGAAGAGGGCGGGTGTGGACAACTAAACGATCATGAGCGTGCTGTGCTATGCAATCCGGCAAAGGTCCAGGCCTGCGGCGAGGTACCGTCCTGAGCGTGGAGACTGACTTTCTCGGCAGCACATACCTTCGCCGTACCCTCGACCTGGGCGCTGACAACGAGGGCCCGGTGGTCGCGACGTTGATCAGCCACCCACCCGCCCGGCCGACCGGTCGGGCGGTGATGTACCTGCACGGCTACGTCGACTACTTCTTCCAGTCCCACGTCGCCGAGTTCTTCCTCGACCGCGGCTTCCACTTCTACGCGCTCGACCTGCGCAAGCACGGGCGCAGCCTGCTGCCGCACCAGACGCCGAACTTCGTGCGCGACATCCGGGACTACTTCCCGGAGCTGGACGAAGCGGTACGGGTGATCCGCGAGGAGGACGGCCACGAGCGACTGCTGATCAACGCACACTCGACGGGCGGGCTGATCGCCGCCCTGTGGGCGCACCAGAACCGGGTCGCCGGGCTGGTTGACGCGATGTTCCTCAACAGCCCGTTCTTCCAGTTCAACGTGCCGTGGTGGACGCGTGAGACGATCGGCTCGCTCAGCGCGGTGGTGTCCCGGTTCCGGCCGTACGCCACCATGCCGCGCGGCCTGCACCCGGTGTACGGGCACAGCATCCATGCCGATCACCACGGCGAGTGGCGGTTCGACCTCGCCTGGAAGCCGATCGGCGGCTTCCCGGTCCGTATGGCGTGGCTGGCCGCGATCCGGGCGGCGCATGCCGAACTGCATGCCGGGCTGGACATTCCGGTGCCGATTCTGGTCGCCTGCTCGACCGCCAGCTACCGGAAGGCGACCTGGAGTGAGGCAGCGATGACTGCCGATGCCGTACTCGACGTGGAGCACATCGCCGGGTACGCGAGCCGGCTCGGGCGGCACGTCACGATCGTGCGGATCGAGGGTGGCATGCACGACCTCACGCTGTCGTCCGCGCCGGTACGGGCCAAGGTGTTCGACGAGCTCGACCGGTGGATGGGCGCCTACCTGCCGGTGGAGACGTCGGTACCGGAGTAGACGGCCCACCGGCCGTCGCGGCGTACCAACAGGTCGCGCATGAGCAGGTGCGGCCCGCCGGCGAAGAACACCCGGTCCACCGCCCGGCGCGCCTTCGCGAGCCCGGCCGGCGAACGGGATCCGGTCACGATGACGACATCCCGCGCGGGTACCCCGATCACGAGGTCGCCGGGTACCCCGCGGGCCAGGTCCGCCCAGAACCCGTCGGCGAGTACCACGCTGGACTCGAAGCCGGCGAAGGACAGCATGAGCGCGGGCGGCTGCCCGTGGATGCGGACCCGGCCGACCATCGCGTCGAGGTATGCCGCCGCCCGCCGCTGCAAGCCCCGGCGCGAGGTCGCGAAGCGGCTCAGATCCGCCCAGGTGACCAGGTGCTCACCGAACGGCGGACCAAGGGTGTACCCGACCATCAGCGGACCGAGGTACGGGTCCAGTACGTGCTTCCGGTCGTACGCCGGGTCATCAGGCGACACCAGGAGGGGGAGGACGGTGGCGCTCGTCGCCTGCTGCACATTGAGGAACTTAGTTGTTTAAGGAGGATCCGAAAAGTCCCCCGCACGCGGGAGGTGGCCGACGCGGCCGCGACTGGCCGGGAATCGTCTACTGTCATCACGCGTTCGAGCGGTAATCTTCTGATCAACCGGGCACTGCGCGCTCGTAGCTCAGTGGATAGAGCAGAGGACTTCTAATCCTAAGGTCGCAGGTTCGAATCCTGCCGGGCGCACCGATCCAGACAGTGTACGAACCCCGGACCCCTGGTCCGGGATTGTCCCGTTTAGGGGGATTCGGAAGTAGGGCTTGATGTTGCTGCGTCCGGTGACGCGAACCTCGTGGACGAGTTGCTCGAAGAGCCGCTTGATGGCGTTCGGTTCGGCTTCGGTCGTTG
>WNGR01001024.1_pt1 | contig 46549 bp, 49 predicted proteins | sample 5407581 | NCBI WGS metagenome assembly WNGR01 (sample SAMN13153383, study PRJNA577476) | soil metagenome | isolation source: 80 cm soil or saprolite under Garry oak tree replicate 2 | place: USA:California | collected 2016-06-15 | reverse complement strand
GCCAGCCCATTCGGCAAGATTCGTGCAGCTTCAGCGATCACTCCAGGGACCTCGGGGATGATCAGAGTAATGGGTAGAAGGCTGATCACCAGAACGAGGGTGATGAACAGGTTCCTCCACAGCTTCTTCCTCTGTCCAATCCCACGCCCGAGTGAGAGAGTGATGTCCGCGCTCAGTAGCAGCCCGATTACTAGAAAGACGAGAGTCACCATCCCGGCGAGGAGCGCGGCAGACCAGCCCGTGTGATAGTAGGCTGAGAATCTAAGGTAGAGTACCAGAATCGGAGGAAACCCGAACAGAACAGTAGTGAGAGAATTCAACAGGACCTTGGCCCCGAACACCTCTCGTGGAGGAACCGGGGAGGTGAACACATAGTCCACATCGCTGGAATTGACGGGAAGACCACTTCCATTGAAGCCGCTCTGGATCAGCCCGACGAGGTACAACGCGAGTAGCAGGCTACCCGCCACTTCTGACAGACCTGTCGTCAGGCCGACCCTGTTCGAGAATGAGAGATAGGTGGAACTGCCAAAGAGGACGAAGACTATCGAAAAAGTCTCGCCGACAGCTAAGCCAACGAGGGTCGCTTTTGTGAACCGGCCCTTCACCCAGTATCTAACTAAAGTACCAATAGTCCCAAGCGACAATCCAAGATTCACTTTCGAATCGGGTCTTCACCCTTCTCGGCGGTAAGCCGCAGGAACACGTCCTCAAGCCTCGCATCACTCTCAGCCTTGGCCATTTTTCGCAGACTCTCAAGGTCTCCGACCGCGACTATTTTTCCGTGATCGATTATTGCAATTCTTCCGGCATGAGACTGGGCCACGTCCAAGTCGTGGGTTGACAAGATAGTCGTAACGCCCTTCTTGGTCTGAGCGCCGATCCAATCCTTCACCGGGCTGTCAGAGGCTCGTCGAGGACGAGAACTTCGGGATTGTGGAGGCTTGTCGCTATCAGGGCGACCTTCTGTTTCATCCCCTTCGACAGGCTGCCCACTAGACTGTTCCGCTTCTCGTCTAGATCGAAGCTCTTCAGAGACTCCGAGATCTCTCGATCGAGGAGTTCATCATCGACCCCACGGATCTTTCCGACAAACTGGAGAAACTCGAGGGTGGTCAGTCCGGTATAGAGTGAAGGATTCTCCGGGAGGTAACCGATCACGCGCTTCGCCTTCTCAGGCTCGACTACGATATCGATCTCATCGATCCTAATTGTCCCACTTGTGGGCCTGAGGATCCCAACGAGTGTCTTCAGAAGAGTGCTCTTCCCAGCACCATTGGGGCCCAGGAGCCCGAAGACCTCGGCCGACCCGATGTCCAGGGAGACATTGTCCAGAGCGACGAGTGTCCCGTAATGCTTCGTAAGATGTTGAATTGAGACTTGTGTCATGTCCTGGTCCGCTCGCGGGAGAATAGTTCGCTAACGGCCATCGATACTTAACGACCAGCCTCAACTCTTGTGAAAGACGCTCGGAGGATTTATCACGAATCAGACGTCTTAATCATATCGGGAAGCTAGAATAAGCAGAGCCCAGTAACCGACGACTCATGCCTAGGGCCTGGAGTTTCATCAAAGACCCGATTCATGGTTACATTCGGATAAACGAGACCGAGAGGACGATCGTGGACACTCGACCGGTCCAGAGACTCCGCAGGCTTAGACAGCTCGCGGGTTCAGAGTTTGTCTACCCTGCCGCAAATCATACTCGCTTCGAGCATGTTCTGGGATCAATGCATCTCGCTGGCACCTTGTCAGAGGTCCTCCCAACCCAGCTCGACGCGCATGACCAGGAACAAATGCGCCTAGCAGCTCTCCTGCACGACATCGGTCACGGTCCATTCTCACACGTCTTCGAACCGTTGATGGTCCGGCATCTCAAGAAGACCCACGAGGACTTTGTCCCCTGGCTTGTCAACCAGACGGAGGTCGCGGACCGGCTTGACGAGGCGGGATTCGACCATCACAAGGTCGGACTGTTGGCGGTAGGGCGTTTGAGGGACAAGAAGAGGCCGTATCTGGACCAGATCATCAGTAGCAGTGTTGACATCGACAAGATGGACTTTATCGTCCGAGACTCCTTCCATACGGGGGCTGGCTACGGCTCAGTGGATGTTCACAGGCTCCTCTACACGATGGACGTGATTAATGGGAATCTCTCAGTAGACGGCAGAGCCGTAGCTGCTCTGGAGAGCTTCCTTCTCGCTAGACTTGAATCTTTCAGGACCATCTACTTTCACAGAGCATCTAGGGCTGTCCAGATCATGATAGTACAGGCTCTCGAAGCTGCGAGGGATGAGCTCAACCTCCTATCATTCGACGTGCCAGACGACTATCTACGGCTCGATGACTACAAGGTCTGGACCGACCTCAAAGAGTGCAAGAAGTCTAGGAGAATAATGCTGGATCTGGAGGCGAGAAGACTTCTGAAGTGCGCGTACGAGAAGACCGTCTATGCAATGGAAGAGCTCGTCTCGAACGTGATGACAAAGGATAGCGTCCGGCTGGAAATCCAGACTGAGATTGCGAGAAAGGCTAAGGTGAGCGTGGACGAAGTGGTCATCGACGTTCCAACCCTTCCTTCAGTGCCCTATCACAATGCGGTCGAGATACAACCGCTGGATATACCCGTCTTCAAGCGGGGTCCTTCTGGTAAGAAAGAGATCGTTCAACTTTCTGAGGTCTCTAGAATCATCGGCGTCCTCAGAGAATTCATGAATCTGGTAAGAGTCTACACTAGGGAGCAGTATCGATCGAGGGTGGAGTCTGCAGCAAGACATATCTTGGGAGAGACTCCCGCAGAGATCAAGATCTCATACTAGCAAAAACCTCCTCCCCTTGTACCGATCACTGTCACTAGTTCGGAATTCTCGAAGTTACATCAGCACTAAATCGCAACCCTCGAAATGATACTGATATCCGAAGAAACCGTGGTGCTCGCGCTGCCCAAGTTTATGCAAACTCTGGACGATACGATATACAAGGAGCTGGAGAAGCTGGCTAAACGGAGAGGCATCTCCATCCAAGAGCTAATCAGAGCAGTAATCGTTCCCGAATGGGTTACCGGCCACAACGGTTCAGAAACGCAGCAAACTCCCACCAGCAAGCTGAACGCTTGGCGCTAGTTTCCACGATTTCTAGAACGAGGTTTCTCAACTAGAGGCCACGCGACGCCCAACTTGTGAAAGTGTCTCCATTCTATTAAAGAATCTTGGACGATCAGTGTCCGGCTGTATTGTTACATCGGGGTTAACGATAGCTCAGAAGATTCTCGGTGATGGTGATGGGAAATGGGGAAGAATACGCCGAACAAGTCTCCAACGGTTGCTATACTCCTCTCGATGATTCGGTTGACAGTGGCAGTCAGATGAGCGTCGAGAGGTTTGACGATGCAGTGGCGGCAAAGGCGAGCGCCGCCACTATCATCACGATTACCCTTGGATTCTTGTTCAACCTTTGACCTCGAACAACAATCGGGCCTATTTTGTCCTAACCTTGTCTAGTAGCGACGAGTAGCCTCGTAGGGCTTCTCCCTCGGCGAGGGCGGTGTTGAGTGAGACTAGGCTCATCTTGTTGAAGATGGCTGCGGATCTTTCCGCGAGGGCTCGCGCTGCGATGAGGAATTTTCCGCCCAGAAGTACGGATGATGTGCCCACAGCGCCGTCTCTGAGACCGGGAGTAGCAATAGCTAGAGTCCCGATCTTAATCGTTCCCTCATAGCACAAGGCGAGGACTGCGTTGTCCATCTGAAGAAGGTTGATTTTGAGAACTCTTCCGTCGTGCTCGGAGGTTGCTTCCTGCAACGCGGATCATGTTCTGGTATTGGCTATGTTATGTAGCGGTCCTTTCCTTCTTCCGGCTTCTCTTCTTCGCCTTCTTTAGACTCTTCGAGATCGGTTCGACGTAATTTTTCCATCTTCTTCCGCATATCCTCGATCTCAGTATCCAGGTCCTTAAGCTCGACAGGCATAGCGACTAGCCCTGTCAGCATCTGTATCACGGCTCTAGCCGCTTCAAGGTCGGGGTATACTCCGGTCGTCGCGCCCAAGAGTCCTGCGCATTGAAGTCCTCTCTGCCGTCCGATGCCCAAAATCACTCCGGCAGCCCCGGTCACAGCTCCGCCCTTTGCAAGTTTGGCCCCTAGCTTCTTCAATCGTTCACCGATCGTCGCGTCTCCAACGACTCCGTACACGGCCCCAACGTCGTTGCCTGAGCGGGTCCCGTAGCCGCCCATTGTGAATACCATCCGGCACTCGAATTGTTGTGCGAAGTCGAGAACTCTGCTGGCCACTTCGTACTGGCCGGTCACGCTGGGCTGAGCGTCGCCAGTGAGGAATATTGCGTTAGGCTGCTTCTCGCTGAACGCGTAGAACTCGTACTTGGGAAGAGAGTAGGTCCCGTCCTCTGAGATGTTGATGCCGAGGTTGCCGTCAGGGAAGAGGAGATAGCTGGAATACAACTCCGCAAACTTTTTCGGTTTCAGTTTCTCGATGAAATAGTCAACAGCGACTTTTCCCACGTAGCCGAGTCCGGGGAGACCTTGGATTAGCACGGGCTCCTTCATTACGACCTTTGAGAGTTCGTGAATCCTCGTATCGTCATTCATCATAAGGGGCCAGATGAAAAGAGTCTTCGGCGATTCTGTCGGAGAGTTGTTTAAATAGTTTGATTCACTTCAACCACTTTTCAGTCACAAGAGTCTGAATCTGATGAGTTGCGCACCATTCGTCTCTTCTCCACACGACGTTGTCCGTAAGATGCTTGAAGTCGCGAGAGCCACTAAAGATGATGTCTTGGTTGACCTGGGATGCGGCGACGGGCGCATTCTATCAACCGCCATCAAAGACTTCGGAGTGAAGGCCGCGTTCGGCTACGAGATTAGAGAGGATCTCTTCAAGACAGCCTCAGGTGAAGTGGACAAGCTGAATCTGGGAAACAGGGTCCGCGTCTACAACCGGGATCTCTTCCAGGCCGATCTCAAAGAGGCCACCTTGATAACCCTCTACCTGACGACCTACGCTAACGAGAGGTTGAAGCCGAAACTGCGAGCAGAGGCTCGCCCTGGTGCGCGGATCGTGAGCCACGACTTTATGATCAACGGCTGGAAGCCATCAAAGAAAGAGAACTATAACGAGCACACAATATACGTATACTCGATTCCAGACTCCTACTCAATCTAGCGTCCCATAGCCTATCTCATCGTATCTCGAAGAGAGCACGAGATTTCCGATCTCGAGAAATCTCGGCTCTTCCATAGCCTTCGTCTCTACGAGAGCATAACCATCTTTCACCTCCCTTATTCTTCCGATGCCTAGGAGTTCCTGATGATCATCTAGAAGTCCGGCAAGAAATCCCTTGAGCTTCCTATCCCAGTGTAGGATTTGCTGTTCTGGCCGATCGAACGTTCTCAATGTTGTATTCCTTTGGCTGATCCTCATCGCCTTGGAGCCGAGGAGAAACCGTCGGTACCCTGCCTCACGGGCAGTTTTTCTCTCTTCTTTCGAACGTATTTTTGCGTAGGCAGAACTTGGCAGTCTCAGCGTTGCACAGGAGGCGATGTTTAGGATTGGGTCGATTTCTCCCTCTCTACTCAGCCCGAGGACCAGATCAGGCTGAGTCTCATGGAGCAATGCATCTTTGAAGCGTAGTGCGACTGAATCGCCGATCCACCCGTCAGTATTCACGAGCACCAAGTCACTGGATCTGACGAGTTCTTCCTTCAAACGGACGATCAACCGAGTGAGTTTGTCTGGCACTGATGAGGGGCTGGTGTCCCCTACGAAGAAAGCTGTCTCTTGTCGTAGGTCTTGCAATGTTAGGATTGGCTCGGACACGTGTGAAGAACTGATTGTTGTCGGTGGTCCGATGTCGGCCTGACCAACATCCGCGTCTATCACTCCAACCTTGAGTCCATTCCGGACGCACATGTTTGCTAGGAATGTGCAGAGGCTGGACTTGCCTGAATCAACCTCTCCGACTATTACAGCGACACCCTGTTGTCGTTGGAGGATGTGAACCGCCTCTGTCCAGCTTGTCGGTATGGTTGACTCGAGCAGTTCCTTCCAGGAGCCGCCGGGGCCGGATCTGATTTCAAGGGCGGCCGGTTCTGTGGCCAGTATTGGTTCTCGCCGCAGTCCTTCGACGGTTATCCAAGTACCTGGATTGATAGGTGCTCCAAAGCATTCGGCTCTGCCTTCTGAGAGCTTGAACTGCACCGGTCCGCTCAGCAGAAGAGTGTGACCTTGTCCGAGCCTGAGTGTGACTGGTCTAACAGGAGGATCCAATCCGTCTTCGAAACGCGAAGACTTGTTTAATGTATTACTCAACGGCGAGCCTGGCACATCAACGCCTACATGGACGCATCAGTAGACGAACCTCACGTGTCAAACCATGTGGCAAAGCAATGGCAAACCGGGTCTAGGACCTCGTAGGGTTGCTAACCTTCTTACCCGCCTACCGATGACGGGTCGTGCATTCAAGATTGGACTTTCTAAGCACCGGTAGTCACGGAATAGACAGGCTACTAGGAGGGGGTTTGCCCCTCCACCAGATCGGTCTCCTTTACGGAGAAGCGGCAACGGGCAAGACGATTCTATCGATGCAGTGTGTTCTAGAAGCGGCTCGAAAGGAGTACAAGGTATTCTATCTCGACGCTGACCAGTCGTTCTCAGCGAATAGGATGGAACAGCTCGCTGGTGGCAGAGAACTGGCGGAGAGAATCGTCCTCTTTCGGCCGGAAGATTTCGATGACCAGGGGCGCATCGTGGAGAACATTGAGAACCTCCTTACAAAGACTCCGACGCTTCTGGTTGTCGATTCAATTACCGGACTCTACAGAGGGGGACAGGTCAAGTCCGAGGGATATTTCGGGCGCGATCGAGAATTGAACCGTCAACTGGCGCAGCTCGATGCGCTCTCGTCGCGCTTTGCCGTATGGATCTTGTTGACTGGACAGGTTCACAGTTCACCCGTGGGAGGGGAATGGTTGGTTGAGCCGGTTGCAACTCGGACCCTTGGACACTGGTCGGATCTGATTCTGAGATTGACTCAGACGCCGAGGTCAAACGTCCGAGACTGCTTTCTCGAGAAGAGGAATGGGCTTGACGTATCGGGAAGTCACTGCCCCTTCAAGATAACTGACGATGGGATTGAGGATGCTTAGCCTGGATTATTAACCGTGAACATGTTGCGACGTTAGGCGCTAGGGACGGAGATGGCAGGGCTAATCACTTCCGCACTCTTGTTCATTGGTCCGTCCTATGTGGCCAATGCTGCGCCCCTTCTGTTTGGCGGAGGGACAACGCTGGATGGAGGCAGGAAACTCTCCGACGGCCAGCCAATCTTCGGCTCTCACAAGACAGTTCGAGGAGTCTTTGCCGGAATTCTCGCCGGAACGATAGTCGGCTGGGGCGAGGCTCTGGTCGACTCCAGACTTGTCGTTGCAGGTTTCATGATCGGTCTGGGAGCGGTTCTAGGCGATCTTCTCGGCGCTTTCGTAAAACGCAGGCTCCGTGTAGAACCTGGCAGGGCCTTTCCGGTTCTTGATCAGCTCGACTTTATCCTTGGGGGCCTCGTTCTGGGGTACTTGTTCTTCCCCATCGAACCCATCTCCGTACTACTCGTTGTTCTAGTAACGCCTCCGATACACCTAGCCACAAACTATGGTGCATATCGGCTCGGGATAAAGAAGACACAATGGTAAACAGCTCAAGCCCCGTGTAGTGCTGGCTGGAAAGCTCTAAAGCCAACTGTGGATTGGGAAGCCGACGTGAATTCTACAAAGGATCTTGGAGAGCATCTGGCAAAAGTATGCCTTGAGACTGCATCTCGAGAGAACGCGACCTACGCGGACATCCGACTCGTCAATACGGTAACAGAGATCGTTAGCGTGATCAACGAGAACCCGGCTACAGAGGAGTCGAACGATCTCGGCGCCGGAATAAGAGTCCTCTACCAGAATGCTGGCTGGGGATTCGCCAGCACAGATGAGATTGAACCGGAAAGCATCCGGGAGACGACAAGAAAAGCCCTCTCACTAGCCCGAGGCGCGGCAAAGATCGGGTCCAAGCTCACACTCGCCAAAGAACCTACCCACGTAGACACGTGGGAATCGCCGAGAAAGAAGGATCCCATGACAGTCTCGACTGATACAAAGTACGAGGTTCTAAAGGACGCGACCAGCGCAATGAAGGCGGAAGGTGTTGTGGCGAGGAGGGGCCAGATATTATCGACGAAGATTGAGAAATACTTCGCCAACTCAGAAGGCTCCAGGATCTTCCAGGACCTCGCCCAGACCGGCGCATCGATCATAGTCGCCGCAAAGGGACCCTCGGGAATACAGAGAAGATCAGATCAACAATACGCACTGGAAGGCTACGAACTTATCGACCAGATGGACCTACCCGGACAGGCCCCGGTTCTCACAAAAGAGGTTCTAGAACTCACCCAGGCGCCTGGGTGCCAGGAGGGACGGTCGGACGTGATCCTTAGCGGGGACCAGGTAGGACTACAAGTACACGAGTCCGCGGGTCACCCCTTGGAACTGGATAGGGTGTTGGGATACGAAGCGAACTTCGCCGGCAGAAGCTTCCTAACCCCAGACCAGCTCGGAAAGCTACAGTACGGTAGCGAGCATGTGAACATCGTGATGGACGCGACCCTGGCTCACGGTAAGGGACTCGGAACCTTCGCCTACGACGACGAAGGGGTCGAGGCTCAGCGAAAATATGCGGTGAGAAAAGGCAAACTTGCAGGATATCTAATGTCACGACAGACGGCACAGAATGTCGGGGAGACTAGAAGCAACGGCTGCATGCGTGCGGACACCTACCAGCTGCCAATAATCAGGATGACGAATGTAAGCCTAGAGCCTGGAGACTGGGACTATGACGAGCTGATAGAGGACACGAAGGACGGGATCTTGATGGTGACAAACTACGGCTGGAGCATCGACCAGAAACGGTACAACTTCCAGTTCAACTGTGAAAAAGGATACCGGATAAAGAACGGCAGCCTAGAAGGAATGATCAGGGGACCAGGCTACTCCGGGATCACGCCCGAGTTCTGGAACGCCTGCGACGCTGTCTGCAACAAGAAGAGCTGGATACTCTGGGGAACACCCAACTGTGGAAAAGGACAACCCCAGCAGGTTATGGGCACAGGCCACGGCGCCTCACCTTCAAGGTTTAGAAACATACGAGTCTTCGGAGCCTCCTAGACATGTCACAGAGTCTCCAGAAACAGATCCCGCTTACCGAGAGGGGGCATCGCGTATTCGACATGATCCGAAAGTTTGCAACAGGAGCCCAGGAGATCGAGATCAGCCTAATCTCCACAACGGGCGAGTATCTCCGGTTTGGAAACAACGAGCTGGGACAGTCACAGTTCACAAAAAACCGAACACTCTCAGTGAGACTCTCATCCGGTAAGAAGCAAGCACGGACAACTACCGGCCGCCTCGAAGAGAGCTTCATCCAGAAGGCCGTCGAAAAAGCCGTTTTGCAACTCAAGACGGCTCCCGAGGACCCTGACTATCTACCGATGCTGGGGCGACAATCCTACCAGACGGTAAACCGGTACCATTCAAAGACGGTGGAAGAGTCCGCAGAGACCAAGGCCGGCTATGTCGGTAGAGCGATCGAGATGGCCCGTAACAACAAGCTTCTCGCGTCCGGTGTTCTGGGCACCAGCGTCGACGAAGGATTGATCCTGAATACTGCGGGATTGGAGTCGCACTACAGAGGAACAGGCGGCTACTTCTCGCTCACAATGGACGCTGACAACGGCAACCAGACCGGATTCGCGCTCTGCACGTTCGCAGACATCTCCGAACTAGACCCGAAAAAGCTGTCAGAGACAGCTCTGGAACGAGCAAGGCTCAACAAGGCCCAATCAGAGGTCGCCCCTGGTAAGTTTGACGTTGTCATCGATCCGTACGCTTGGAGCGAAATGTTGTTCTTCTTCATAGTGTCCGCCAGCGCGGGGTATTCGCCGGATTTCGGTACGAGACAGTACAAGGAAGGTAGAAGCTACCTCTCAGGGAGAATCGGAGAGAAAATACTGGGCGATAATGTCACGCTCGAAGACGATGTCTACCACCCTCTGCAGATAGGGCCGCCGTTTGACGGAGAGGGATACCCGAAGAGCAAATTGACCCTGGTCGAGAATGGCGTGCTTCACTCTCTGGCTTCTAGCAGAATCTCGGCTCACAGATACCAGGATGCAAGGCCAACAGGACACGAGCTGCCCTTGCCGAACCCGCTTGGCGAGACACCGACGAATCTGGTAATCCATGGGAAAGGCCCAACCAAGACGACTGAAGAGCTAGTGGGGGAGTTGGACAAGGGGCTACTCCTAACCCGGCTCTGGTATATCCGAGAAGTCGAACCCCGAACAAAGACCCTGACTGGAATGACCCGGGACGGGACCTTCCTAGTGGAGAACGGAGAGATCAAGAGACCGGTCAAGAACTTGAGATTCAACCAGAGCCTACTGGAACTATTCAATAACGTCGAAAAGTTCACGGAGCCAGTAAGAAACACGTCCTTCACAGGAACAGCAATGCTATCACCGGGCGTCTTGGCGAAAGACTTCAACTTCACCAGCGTCTCACCTTTCTAAGCGCTGGAAAGACTCGACCATACTAGGCTTAACTGGAAAGATAGGTAAAATCGGGGCACTGAATGTCCCGGCAGACAATGGCGCTGAGACGGCTTGGTATGGATTGCGGTAATTTCCAACCATCGAGACCGAGAATAGAAAACTCGCTATGGGACGGGGATGCTTCGAAGCAGGAAATTTACTGTGGCCATTATGAAGACAAAGGCCCCGACGAGGATTGTTAGCAATATGATTAGATAAGCCGCGTCATGATTGCGCTTTGTCCTCTTTCAAACGGTATTATCGGAGAAGACATTGCAGACACGACTTAGACTAAACGTCGGTTCAATGCAGAATAGGATAATGTAACCAGACACGAGCGAGGCGTCATACAAGCCGCTGATAAAAATGGGGAGGGACGCGACATGTGTCGCTCTGTCACTGAGCGGCTAGAGAGGTTGGCTGTGCGTTTGTAGGTCGCGCATCATCTGCTCGTACTGGTCTTTGGTTATCTCTCCCCTGGCGTATCGTTCTCTGAGGATGTAGTAGGCACGGTCGCCGTAGCCCCACCCCGAGCCCCAGTAGCGGCGTGAGTAGCCCCATCTCCAGGGCCAGAATATCCATCTTAGCACGAAGAAGACGAAGAAGAACGCGAAGAAAAACCCGAACGGAAAGAAGCCATAGCCGAACGGATAGTAGGCGATAGCGGCTGGTCTAAAAAATATCAGGCCAATCGCTGCAATGGTTCCTATGACTGCGAGGAAAGCAATGAATCCCCAGATGAAGAATCGACCGGGATGTCTCCACCCATATTCACTCGTCTTGACACACCTCCTCTTTTAGAGTCCTTTACTCGTGTTGACCGATATCGATAATCCGATATCGGCAACTTCTCATTTAAACCTTCCCGGCAGACGATACGCGTTCTCTATAGTTGTCGAAACCCACGCTCCAAGTCTGAGATAAGATCCTCAACCTCTTCTATTCCAACGCTGGCACGAATGAGATTGTCCGAGACCCCCAGTTTCATACGCCTCTCACGAGGGATGCTCGCATGAGTCATACTTGACGGATGTTCAATGAGACTCTCCACTCCCCCAAGACTCTCAGCGAGGGTGAAGACGCGTAACTGTTTCAAGAATTTCTTGCAGCTGTTGAAGCCGCCGGACAGTTGGAAGCTCAACATGCCTCCGCTTCCCCTCATCTGTCTCTTGACAATGTCCCGTTGAGGATGATCGGGGAGACCGGGAAACAGGACCCGTTCGACCCTGGATTGTTTGAGGAGATATTCGCTAATGGCTTTCGCGTTCTCGCAGTGCCGCTCCATTCTGACTCCGAGGGTCTTGACTCCCCTAAGAACGAGGAAGCAGTCGAGGGGCCCTGGGACCGCCCCGACCGCGTTTTGCAGGAACCTCAACCGTTCCCAGACTCTTGCGTCGTTTGTGATCGCGGCCCCTCCTATGAGGTCGCTGTGCCCACCAAGGTATTTCGTGGTGCTATGCACGACAATGTCTGCGCCGTGGCTCAGAGGGTTCTGCAGGTACGGGCTCATGAAGGTGTTGTCGACAACCAGGAGTGCGTGCGCCTTCTGGCTGATCTTACTGATGCGCCTGATGTCGATTATGCGCATTAACGGGTTGGTTGGTGTTTCTATCCAGACGAGTCGAGTATTCTTTCGGACTGCCTTTTCGACGTTGCTCGGGTCTTGAGGGTCGACGTAGGTGAACTGTAGGCCATAGTTGCGGAGGACCTGCTCGAAGAGCCGATACGTCCCCCCGTATACGTCATCGCCTGCTATGACGTGGTCGCCTTTCCGCAGGAGCATCAGTACGGTGGTTGTTGCGGCCATGCCGCTGCTGAAGGCGAGCCCATACTTTCCTTCCTCTAGAGAGGCGAGACACTCTTCAAGAGCGGTCCGGGTCGGATTGGCAGTTCTAGAATAGACATAGTTTCCCTCTTTGCCCGGCTCTGACTGCCGGTATGTGCTGGTGAGGAAGACTGGTATGGTGACACTGCCGGTATCAGGATCAGGTTCTTGACCTGTATGAATTGCCCTTGTCGAAAAGCGCATGTAAAGAGCGACGGGTCGACTGGATTTAACCTGTGCCAGGTTGACGCATGTTTGGAATGTCATAACCTCGACCAGAAGCGGTCGTCATCTTCTTAGTTGTCTAATCAGGAACGTTGGTCCAAGAAAGAGTGGAGAATAGGAGAGGGCGAAGCCTCTCGGAATGCTACTTTTTCTTCTTCTTCGGATTGTGTGCAGCGCATGTGTCACACAACGAATTCTCGCCTCCCAGATGCTGACCGGAGGCCTAGCTTTCTATGTCCCGTCTTAAAAGACTCCGGTTCGTACTCTATCCAAGGACGGTTTCTGAATGATAGATAACGCCAGACCCTCTACTCCGCGCGTTACCCTCGATGTTGGCCTAAAGTTCTCTTTTTATTCTCCCAAAAGAGGCTGGAGGTCTGCTCGCGTGTTTCGACAGTGAAGGACAAGATCCTCTGTTTCGTGTGCTCAGTAAACAACATCGAGAGCACCTTCAACACCTACTATGAGTTGCAGGACCATCTGTACAGAGACCATGACATGAAGAAGGACCCGGCGATGGACATATTCAACAAGTACAAGACAACTGGAATCCGGGACCAGACGAGGCCAGAATCCTAGCGGCGTATCGAGAGCCTAGGATTCTTTTCGGTCTTCTATAAGGGTAGGAAGCCGTAGATGATCAGCATGGCTAAGGCGACTATGATGAATGTCACGAGGCTACGCTGCGTATCGAAACCCATAGCGTTCTTGACTGCGAACACGCTCGAAACTGCCGTCCATCCCACTCCCAGTGAACGCGCAAGATTAGGGATAGGCCGTGCCGGAATCGACATGAATAGAAAGAGGAGGGCGGGGGAAATTGCGAAGAAGAGAGGTCGGGCCAAGCCCCAGTAGCTCGATGTGCCCTTGAAGAGTCTGGTTGCAACCAGATACGTGAGAGAGAGCCAGACAAATCCGACAAGAACTCCTAGTGCCATACCAGCTATGCTGCCAACAAGAACTCCGATCAGATCGTCTCCGACCGAGGCTGCGAACCCGAAACCAAAACTCAGCCCTGCTAGAGCCAAGACCGGAAGCGATTGGCCTGTGGCTCTTCGGTCGTCCCTCAAAGAAGTGAAAATGTGACCATCCAGTCTCGCCGCTCTCAACATCCTGAACAGAAACAGTCGTAGACTCTGGGTCGAGGAGGAGTCTTGCGGCGCAAGCATGAAAACGACGTGGGGAGGGTCGGATCCGCTATTATCAACTTATGCCGGCCGTGGACTCGACTAGACGAGTTCTAGATAGACGAAGAGTAGGATCATGAACCCGACCGCGAGGGTTAGAACGGTCCGGCGGGTGTCGAATCCCATTACTTGTTTTAGCACAAAGCCTTGCAACAGGACGACCCAGGCAGTAGCGACGATGGCGACGGTCTTGTAAAAGATGGGTACCGGGATCGAGATGAGGATAAAAAGAAAGGCTGGGCTTACCGAAAAGAAGAGAGGGCGTGCGAGTTCCCAGTAACCGGTTTTTCCCTGGAACAATTTGGTCCCGACAAGGAATAGTGTGCCAGACCATACGAACTCGGCGAAGCAGCCTGTGACGATGCTGGCTAGGCTACCGACGATGATACCGTATGCCGAGACTGATTTATTCTGCAACTCGGTGAACAGAGTATTCCCGACTCCCAACGCTAGGGCCGCGAAAACCAGCACTGCTACTGCTTGTCCAGTGGCATTCTTGTTCTGCTTCAGCTCAAGGATTTCATCTCGGTCGAGTCTCGACACTCTCTTGATCCGAGACCACATCAGAGAGAGTTGAAATCTCGAAGAGGCTTGTCTGCCTTGGACTGTCATTGTTATTCCAGCTAGGCTTTAATTCGTCTTCTCGATCGATCCTTATGAACAGATAGTCGATCGAATTCTAGGGGCTTTGCTTGGCAACCAGTCGTAGCCGCAACGGGTCCTTCAGGCTGAAGGAAACTCTTGCAGGCGCGAAGCCGTCCTTTAAGGTCGTAGTTATGCCAGATTTCTTTCTAGATTATATTCTGACCTACCCTGGCACACTCAGCGAACTGACAGCGTCCTTTCTGGAGGTAGCTCAGAGGGGGGGTGGGAATCTTCTAGGCTGGGCCCACACCATTGGACGTGGAGGAAACGCTTCGAACATGGTGGCCCAGCTCTCAAAGCTTGGCTGTGAGGTCGTCCCGATTATTGAGACGGACGAACTTGGCAGAATAGTACTCCAGCACTTCCTCAAGGGGGTGGACCTTTCCCATGTTCGGACGACGGGAACAATGTCTCGGACGATGTCCCTCGAGACAGAGCACTCGGGCAGGCGCGTCAACATCATGGTGAGCGACCCAGGGTCCCTTTCTCAGTTCGGCCCAGAGAAGCTCAGCGAAGAGGACAAGACGCTCATTTCCGAAGCAGATTTCGTCTGCGTGCTCAACTGGAATCAGAACAAGAAGGGAACGGAGCTCGCCGAGAAGGTCTTCTCCATCGCCAAGAACGAAGGAAAGGCCGTTACCTTCTTCGACCCGGGAGATCCAGCACTCCGGGTCAGCGAGATAGAGGGGCTGAACGAACGCGTCCTAACTCCGGGACTCGTTGATGTCCTAAGCGTAAACGAGAACGAGCTGGTGCATCTGGCAAAGGGGGTAGCGGAGGACACGTCGGAGATGGAAGGTGCTGAAGACCCTCTCTTCGGAGCTGCCAGCGTGTTCAGCATGATGATACCGAGAGTCGATCTGCACACGCCCGAGTTCTCAGCGACATTTGTCGACGGGCAGAGACTCCGCGTTCCATGCGCAAGGATCAAGCCTGCGAAAGTGACTGGTGCCGGAGACGTCTGGAACGCTGCCGACATCTACGCTCAAGGAGTCGGGCTTGGGCATAAGGATCGCCTGGTCTTTGCGAACGCTGCCGGTGCGGCGTATCTGGAGAGACGAGGGTTTGAGCCTCCCACTCTGGGAGAGGTCATCGGAAGACTCAACAGTGTTGTTGCAGCCCGCAAGCCCTAGGGTTTCACGAGTCTTAAATCGGCTAGACAGATTGTTTCGGCATGCAGGCTGTCCAAGAGTTCGAGCTGCAATTGAGATCGTTAGAGGAACACGTTAGCAATTGATGAAAGTGGCCGAAGGGGTCTACAGGGTACCCGCCCGCGCAGCGAACGCCTACCTAGTAGAAGCTGACAATGGGCTAGTGCTGGTCGACACCGGGTTGCCGGGTAGTGAGAAGCAGATACTGAAAGCGATTGCGGGTCTTGGCAGAAAGCCTGGCGATGTTAAGCTGATCCTCCTGACTCACCGACACTTGGACCATATCGGAAGCGCTGCGGCTCTCAAGAAGGAGACTTCTGGGACGCTTGTCTCTCATCCGTTCGAGAAGCCGTATGTTGCTGGGACGCTTGTGATTATCACTCCGCGGGCTTGGAGCCTTTACGGACGGATAGCGAGGCGTGTCTTGGCGGTTGTCTCTTCGACAATGAAGATGTTTCGCCTCATCAAGTATCACCCTGTCCATGTTGACGAGGCTGCAGACGAGGAGTCGGTGCTGGAGAAGGTCGGGCTGGACGGGTCGATCGTCTGGACCCCTGGCCACACGAAGGGCTCTGTGTCTCTATTCCTAAACGAGAGCAAGGTTGCGATAATTGGCGATCTCTTGACGAGCAAGCGTGGTAGGCTTGTCGAGCCGATGTTCATGGAGAACATGTCACAGACCAAGTCGAGCGTTCAGCGAATCCTCGATCTGGACCCGGTTACGCTCTGCCCGGGACACGGCAAGCCTCTGCCTGTATCGAGGGTCAGGGTCAAGGAGAGAGGAGCCCAATCCGTCAAGGTGGAGACCAAGAAAGAGGATGAGGATATCGACCTTGAGGGGCTCGCGAAGGACTTGTCAGCAGAAGCTTCCTAATGTCGCAATGGCCCGGGATGGAAGTACTCCTAACGGGCTGCTCTGAAAAGAAAAGAGTGGGAGTTTGGAGTGTTACTTTCGGACCTTGTCGAAGCGCGTGGCGACGTCGTCCCAGTTGACTACGTTCCACCAAGCATCGACATACTTGGCGCGGTCGTTTACGTAGTCGAGATAGTAGGCGTGCTCCCACACGTCAAGGACGAGTAGCGGGGTCATGCCTTGGACTGCGAGGTCCATATGCTTCTCCGCCTGGAGTGTGATTAGCTGATCCGAGACTGGCTCGTAGGCGAGTATTCCCCAGCCTGATCCCTCGACTTGTTTTGCCGCGTTGCTGAATTGTTCCTTGAAGGAGTCGAATTTTCCAAAGTCCTTGTTGATCTGGTCAGCGAGCCTTGCTCCCGGTGTTCCTCCGCCGCCCTGTTTCATGTTGGGCCAAAAGAGGCTGTGCATAGTATGGCCTGAGGCGTTGAAGGCCAAGTCGCGTGATATTCCGCGGACATCTATTCCTGCGAAACCGGTCTGTCGAGCCTTCTCAAGCTTGTCGAGGGCCGCGTTGGCTCCGTTCACATAGGCGAGGTGGTGCTTGTCATGGTGGAGAGTCATTATCTTCTCAGAAATGGTCGGTTCGAGAGCGTTGTACTTGTAGGGCAGATTTGGTAATGCGTATCTTTTGCCTGGCATAGAACGTGGCTCGCGGGAACCCTTCACATAAAACTTGGCCTACATTTCCCGCGTGCCTTGGCTAGGCCCGCCCCTGGAGGGGGGGTCAACCGCTAGATCTTTTGTATCTGGGCGTTCGAGGTGGTTTTAGGGCTTCTTTCAGCCGAGAAAGTGGTTTCTGGATCGGCCGGGAACGAGCAGGAACCGCAAGGAAAACGAGCACCTGACATCCCTCACTTCGACCTTGCCAGAGGGCGGCGGGATCCATGTCCTCCATTTCAATTAAGTCTCGGACACGAGAGTACTCTCTTCAGCAACGGATCCATGTTCAAAACCGTTCTTACCGGAAGCTGGAGCGCGTCTGATTGCTGATCACGTTTCCTTGTAAGTCGAATTTAACCTGGTCCCAGTTTGTCAGTACGGAAATGGCTGAGCCTCCGTTGTCGAAGTTTACGCTCAAGACCGCGCTGTCCACATGTCTCGACCAGATCAGATTTCCTTGCAAATCAAGATAGTGCATGGTACCGTTGTAGCCTGATGCAGAGACGCCCGCTGCAATGTGTCCCTCAGAGACAGCGAGGGCGGTTGTACTGTCGAACTGCTGGTCTGGGATGGTAAAGTTCCACAACTCGTTCTCCTGAGCGTCGAACATTACAAGTTCGCTCCCATAATTCGTATGGTTCGGAAACAGCACGTCCGTGATTCCGGCCATTACGTTTGCTCCATCATTGGCTAATGGTACTGCGGACACTGGATGCTTCGAGTAGTTCCATAGCACGTTTCCTTGGTTATTGATGTAGAGCAGTTCTGGTTCATTTGCCACGATCACGGAACCGTTGCTGTTGATGTGCACCGAGAAGATTTCACGTGTCGTCGAAACATTCCATTTCAACATTCCACCATGGTCGAAGAGATAGACCGCCCCATAGCCATAGAAACCGGCCGGACCAGACGACACTTTGTACCCTGAGGCGGCCAAGTACTGGCCGTCAGCTGAGGATTCCATTTCACCTAGGATTCTGTTCGTAAGGTAGCTCCTCTCCAAGAAGCCTGAGCTGTTGTAGACGCACCACGCTATGGTTCCGGTGCCAAGATATGGCCGATACATGTCGCCCGCAGGCACGATGCTGAACGGAACGTTGCCTACACTCTGATTTCCTATTGACCAATGAACGGTAGGACAAGTCCCCGCAGGTCTTCCGAATGAGGTAAAAGTATAGGCATAAACTGGCACAACTAGAATCGCAATGACCACTATAGTAATGATCCAGAGCCTACGGCGGCTGAACGGTAAGGGGCTCCTCACAGATTAAGCATAGGCTCATCCAACATTCAGAGTCACAGTTTAGATCAGACGCATCGACCATCTCGATATCTTGCTCACGGATCGGTATTGCGCGATCTCTGAGTGGAGTTCCATTTCTTGACCAATCTTCCTCGATGTGTTACCGTCTAAAGTTCCAAAATCGTTACAATCCGAATATTCTCTTCTGCATGAGTCTCGCGACACGAGGCTGGTCTCGAGCGAGAACCACTCCGGACTACCCTGTCCTTGACTATGAGGGTGACTATGAGGGTGCCTCTCGGCAGCCTTGTGTTTCTGTCTTGGAGAGGGTGGGACGGAACGCGTAAATACATATAGGGCGTGATTCAGGGTGTATAACATACGTCATAATGGAGGATGGATGATGGCTAACAAGAGCATTCTGGACCTAGACTACGCCAAGTACGACTTCAAAGACCCTGAAAAGTACGTGTTCAAGTCCGAGAAGGGACTCTCACGACAGACTGTTGAACAGATCTCTGAGATGAAGAAGGAGCCTGAATGGATGCTAAAGTTCAGGCTCAGAGCCTACGACCACTTTGTCAAGCGCCCAATGCCCATGTGGGGAGGCGACCTTGCACACATCGACTTCAACGACATCTACTACTATCTCCGTCCCACTGACAAGGTTGAGAAGAGCTGGGACGACGTTCCAGATAAGATCAAGAAGACCTTCGACCGACTGGGCATACCTGAAGCCGAGAAGAAATTCTTGGCTGGAGTAGGGGCCCAGTACGAGTCCGAAGTTGTGTACCACAGCCTCCTGAAACACCTCGAGGACAAGGGTGTCATCTTCTGCGACACCGATACGGCTGTCAAGCTTCATCCGGAGCTTGTCAAGAAACACTTCGGAACAATTATCCCTCCAGAGGATAACAAGCTGGCCGCGCTCAACAGCGCGGTCTGGAGTGGTGGCAGCTTCATCTATGTCCCGGAAGGCGTCAAGGTAGACCTTCCACTACAAGCATACTTCAGAATCAACGCCGCAAACATGGGACAGTTCGAGAGAACCCTCATCATCGCAGACAACTACTCAGACGTCCAGTACATCGAGGGATGCACAGCCCCAGTCTATTCCACCGACGCGCTTCACTCGGCGGTAGTGGAGATCATCGCTAAGAAGGGAGCAAAGGTCCGGTATACAACCCTCCAGAACTGGAGTTCAGACGTCTATAACCTCGTCACCAAGCGAGCCTATGCCTACGAAGATTCATCGGTAGAATGGATCGACGCTAACGTAGGCAGCAAGCTCACAATGAAATATCCATCAGTCTATCTGGTCGGGCCTAGGGCCAAAGCCGAGATCGTCTCAGTGGCTTTTGCTGGCAAGAATAGGCACCAGGACACTGGTGCGAAAGCAGTTCACCTCGCACCATACACCAGTTCAAGGATAACCGCGAAGTCAGTCAGCAAAGATGGCGGACTTACCACATACAGAGGACTGGTTCACGTTGCCAAGGGGGCAGTGGGAGTAAAGTCAAGCGTCCGATGCGACGCGCTGCTTATGGATGATCAATCGAAGACAACCACCTATCCCTACATGGAAGTCAACGAGGACGACGCAACCATAACGCACGAGGCCACTGTTGGAAGGATCAACGAGGACCAACTGTTCTATCTAATGTCCAGGGGCTTGACGGAGACTCAAGCTCTCAGCATGATCGTCACAGGATTCATGGAACCCTTCACGCGGGTCTTGCCGATGGAGTACGCGGTAGAGTTCAACCGGCTCATCGAGATGGAAATGGAAGGCGCCGTAGGCTAAGCCCGCAGAGCCAAACCTTCTAAACATATTCTCGGGCATTCAAAGCAGCCATGGCCAACTCTCTCGCCAGCCCAACGGAAAGCATGGTGAAAGAGGTCTCCGGCCTCTTCGACGAACCTGAAGAAATCAGCCGAGGACGCGCAGTAGCCCTCGACTACTTCAACAAGCTGCCCATCGAGAAATCACAGTTATACACAAAATATGTGGACATCCTCTCAGGTCTCAATCTTGATTCCATCGAGCTTGGACTCCCGTCGAATAGTCGAACTATTCCCAGCGAAATCGCTCACCTGGTGAAGGAGAAGGACGAGCCAACACTTGCACTGCAAGTGGACTCTCAGATGGTCCGGACCGAAGTACATGGTGCCCTGGAGAAGGAGGGAATCGTCTTCGCAGACGTCGAATCGGCTCTGGTCAAGTTCCCAGACCTCGCCCGAAACCGGTTCACAAAAGCAATACCGCCGGGAGATGACAAGTTCGCAGCCCTCAACGACGCATTCTTCACAGCCGGGACATTCCTCTTTGTTCCCAAGGGGCTGAGCGTCAAGATTCCGTTTCGGAACATCGTCCTCCTCAAAACCCGAGGACAAGCCTCTTTCACACACAACATTATCGTGGCCGAGGAGAACAGCAAAGTCAACTTCCTACAAGAAGCCTACTCACGACTGGGCCAGGAGCGTCAAGGTTCCGCGCTCTATAGCGAGGTCACGGAAGTCTATCTCGGCGAAGGAGCAGAAGTGAACTTTGCCAGTCTCCAAGACTTTGAAGGAGATGTTCACTCGACGGTCAATAGGAGGTCAATCGGTCAGAAAGACGCCCGGATAAACTGGACAGTGGGACACATAGGAGGTGGAACCACCCGTTCTAGGATGGACAGTGTTCTCGACGGCCCAGGAGCTACCGCCGAAGATGTCGAGGTGGTCTTCGGCTCAGAGTCGCAGCGGTTCGATGTTGTAACAGATCTGACACACCAGTCAACACACACAACGGGGCATGTTCTGGCTCGCGGCGTCTTGAGGGACAGTGCTCGCGCTATTTTCAAGGGAATGATTAGGATCAGCGAGGGAGCCAAGAACTCCAACTCATATCTTGCCGAGCACGCGATGATTCTTAGCAAGAAGGCGAGGGCAGACGCGATCCCCGGGCTTGAGATTTTCACCAACGAGGTGAAGGCGACCCACTCGGGCTCTGTAAGCCAGGTCGACGAGGAACAAATCTTCTATCTAATGTCACGAGGCCTGACCCTCAGCGAAGCTCAGAGGATGATCATCCTAGGGTTCCTGCACCCGGCGGTCAAGCGCATACCGCTCAGGTCGGTAAGAGCCGTAATCCAGTTTCTCATCGAGGAAAAATGGGTCGGAAGGGGAGGTCTAATTCCTCCAAGACCCGAAGAGCTTCCAGAATATGAAGAGGAACCTGAGAAGGAGACAGTCGACGCTGATCTCTTCGAGAGACACTACAAGTACCGGTAGGGAAACGCGTTCTGGGAACCCTCATCCCCGTGTGCCCCCTGTCTGAGCTTCCGCCGGGCACGATGAGAGGAATCGAACAAGACGGAAAACGGATCCTCATAGTCAACCTAGAGGGAAGGATCCACGCTTGGGACGGAACATGTACGCATGAAGAGGCTGACCTTTCCACCGGATTCCTTCTCGGCGAAGAAGTCACATGCCCGCTTCATCTGTCCCGCTTCAACCTGTTGACTGGAGAGGCAGTCAATCCGCCAGCTGAGAAGCCACTTCGCAAGTACGACGTGAAGGTCGAGAACGGGGAAGTATTCGTGGACGTGGACTAATAGAGCGAAAGGCAAAGATCAGTAAATAAGAGACTCAAGAACTCGAAGAGCCGTATCGCTCGTTGCAAGAGACTGTATCACCCGATCTGGCAAAGCTAGCGGCGGAGTCCGCTCAGGACGAGTATGCGGACCATTCTGTCTACCTGGCCCTTTCTCGTCGTGAGAGGAACCCGGCTTTCAAGAAAGCCCTTGAAAATATTGCGAACGGGGAAGAGTCGCACTACGAGTTTTGGAAGACCTACGCACCCGAAACGAAGGTCTCGTCGAAGAAGCCGCGGACCTACGCGATCGTCCTGATACGAATCATACTGGGACTGACCTTTACCCTAAAAATGATGGAGAGGCATGAGGGCAAGCTTCACGAGCGCTACAAGAGGATCGCTGAGAGTATTCCCGCTGCCGACAAGGCTCGTTTCCAGGCGATGATTGAGAGCGAGGAGAATCAGGAGGACCTCCTGATTGGAGAGATACAGGAGAATCGAGTGAAGTACATGTCATTCATTGTTCTCGGTCTGGCAGACGCGGTAGTAGAGATTTCCGGCATCCACGCCGGATCCCTCGGCATCTATGGGCGAACAGAACTCGCAGGACTCGCCGGCATAATCGCCGGCTTGGCCGCGTCTATAGCAATGGCATCTGCCGCCTACGCTCAGGCCAAGCAGGGCTTCCAAGGCTCGGCCAAATGGTCAGCCATCTACACAGGCGTCTCTTACATGATAACAGCCGTCTTCCTCGCCCTCCCATACTTCCTCACGCCGAAGATGGCCGTCGCGCTGGGGGCCTCACTGGTGATCGGAGTTATACTAGTGGCAACCATGACCTACTACGACACGGTAATCTCTGCACGCCATTTCAAGCGCCAGTTCGGAGAGATAGCGGGAATAATACTGGCTGCGAGCCTGGCCCTCTTCGTAGTTGGAACGCTGGTCGGACAGTATCTGGGTATCCCCCGAATCGGATAGACTCACCAGCCGAAGCTCCCAGATGCGCGCTGAAGGTCTTCCCGTCATCTTTTCTGGGATATCGTTCTGTCTCGTTGCGAACGTTTTTCCATCCCCTCTTCATGGTAAGGCGTCTTGTCGGCAAGCGTCGCGGACACGGTACAGTTGGAGGATTCCAGGCGAGTCCAGATTCTGGAATTCATCAAAGCCAACCCCGGTGCCCATCTGAGAAGAATCAAGCGAGAACTCAACTTGGCGATGGGCGTTCTGCAGTATCATCTCCAGAGACTCGAGAAGGATCAAGCCATCATCAGCCGTAGGCGGGGACTGTACAAGCGGTTCTACAAGAGGCTGGACTTCGAAGTAGAGGAACAGGAGATTCTCGGGGTCCTGTTTCAAGAGACGGAGAGAGACCTGCTCCTGTACCTTCTGAAGACGCCCGATGCAACCCAGAAGGAACTCTCCGAGTTTGCCCGGATCTCCGCATCTTCAACAAGCTGGCACATGAAGCGACTCGTCCAAGCCGGGCTCGTCAAATCTCGCCGCCAAGGCAGTTTCGTCTATTACATGGTGAAAGGCGACCCGGTGAAGATACTCACGCTCCTCAAGAGCTACCATCCGAGAATCTGGGAGAGATGGGCTGGAAGACTGGCGGACCTTCTAGCATGATCCGCCAATGGGACGTGTGATAGCAAGAATCGAGAGCTACGATCAATGATGATAGCTCCCGAACTGTCGAGCCTAGTCACCGAGGGAAACATCTTTGATCCAGCAGGGCTCCTAGATATAGGTCAGGCAGTCTTTGCCGTCGTCCTCTTCGCGGTTTCACTCTATGCTTGGTACTTGAGAAAACAGACCTCGTTGGTTATCGTCGCGCTAGCATTTCTGATGTTCTTCGTGAAAACAGTTATTCGAGAGTTTTTTTCTCAGCTGCCCGGTGAGGACTTTATCACCGACTCGCTGGACTTCGTGGCGCTCGCCCTCTTCTTCCTGGCTGTCGTTGTGAGGCCGAGAAAGGACATTAGCAAGGGAGCAGTCTGATCAATTCTCTCTAGACGTGCGCATCGACGAGTGTACCACGACCCGTAATACTCGCAGGCGGCATATATCGGAAAACGAAGATGCCGTCAGTTGGACCCTTCGAACTGACAGAAGAAGAATTCCTTGGGCTGAAGATTCTCTGGCAGGAAGATGAGAAGAAGCTAAGCAGCAAAAACGTGGACGCCGGATCGTTCGGTAATCTGATGGTTGCGAAGCCTGGTGACTCAGCTGAAGTACCAATGGTTATACCCCCGGCCCAGTCAAGCGTCTTATGCCATTGTCAACCGAATCCTCGCCTTCGAAATGGTATAGACCAGGAGACAGCAGAGTCTGGAGAAACTGCCGAAGTCGAGGCGGAGAGCGCGCTTTTCGAAAGAAACATGGAGCTCCTTGCGTCAAGCAAGGGCCGATTCGTGTGAACGCAGGTTCTTGAATTGACGGTCGAAAAGCCGAGCCGACGAATGACTAGGTTTGAGCCGGCCGAGTATGAACGAGTTACGTATCCGAACTATGGTGGTCTTATCATCTCACAACTTGAGCTGTCCGATATCCTCGAGCTGGTCGAGACCTCTTCAAGCTCAATGATCCTTGAAATCGGCATTGGCACAGGCCGGATTCTACTGCCTCTATCCGAGAAGAGCTCGGTGCTGATCGGAGTGGACGCTGACCAGCGCATGGTGAAGAGTGTGAAGGAGAGAATTCGTACAACCCGCGAGTTCCCAAGCCGCGACGTTCACCTGCTTGTGGCAGAAGGAGAGCACCTTCCGTTTCGGCCTGGACTGTTCGATGCGGTCGTGTGTATTCGAGTCCTGCGCTACTTCGAGAGACCCTGGAAGGCAGTCGCCCAGATGTCACAGGTCCTCCGACCGGGAGGCAGGCTCGTGTTAGAGTTCGCCAATCTTCTCAGACCACACTCACTCTCGCAGCTTCCCCTTTACTTCCAGAAGGGAGAGTTCTACCCGAGGCTGTTCCAGAAGAGGCAGGTTGAGAGATGGGTCTCGGACCTGGGCATGAAGGTTGAAACAGTCCGGTCTTGGCACAAGATCCCGCCTGCAGTCCTAATGGCCCTGAACAGCCCACATGCGGTCCGGGCGGTGCTGCAGTTGGAGATCGTTTTGAAGAAGATTTCGCCTGTGGAGTTGATGTCCCGGAGTCTTATCATGGCAGCCGTCAAGCTCCGGAAAATACCTGAGAAATACTCAACCAAACTCTTGGCCGAACATAGCCTGCAAGCGGCTAGAAGCTAAATCGCAGACTTCTAGTCACAACCTTCAGCCAAGTCTGGTATCCCTGAGTACTGGAACTTTCGGCATTTCGGCCTGCCGTGCCCAGGACCCCGGATCGTAGAGTCTCGTGACCTCTATTCGAAGTACCATCATCAGCTCCTGGATCTTCATCGGCACAGGCTCCTTCCTGTCCCAGCTCTCGTAGGTCTCTACCACTTCCTTGACGAATCCAGGAGCTAGCTGTATGTATTCCAGACCCAAAGAGTATCCTGTCATCAACTCTTCTCGTACGAGGACTTATCCAGGTCAGCTTGCAGAAACTATTCGAAGTCACTGCGCGTGAATACTATCGCGTCATCGGCTTAGCTATGCTCCGTTAGCCAAGCTGGGTTATCTGTATCAGGTTGCCGCACGTATCGTCAAACCTGGCAATGGTCGAGCCAGGTGTCCTAGTCGGCTCCATGGTAATTTTGACACCTAGCCTCTTCAGTCTCTGGTACTCTTTCCGAATGTCATCAACGAAGAACATGGTCGCGGGGATGCCCTGTTTGTAAATGGCTTCTTGGTAGGATCTGGCGGCGGGGTTGTCATCTGGCTCAAGAACCAGCTGGGATCCGTTCGGCTCCTCTTGGGAGACGACCGTCAGCCATCTATATTTTCCAGCGGAGATGTCGGCCTTCTTGGCAAAGCCTAGGATTTTCGTGTAGAAGTCGAAGGCCTTGTTTTGGTCGTTAACAAATATGCTTGTGAGTTTGATCTTCACGATTTCTCACCAAACAGGGACGCTTATTTAAACGAGATTCTCAGAATCATTTTCCACCAGTCCCAGTTTGGAAATTCCACCGGGTCGCCCCGTAAGGCTCCGAAGTACCTAATGCGAAGATGGTCTGGGGCCTCACTTCGTACACGTGCCAAGGGGGCGGCCCCGCGCTTGGCGCACTGTATTTGGCAGTAAGGCCGCCTTTCACAACTGTCGGGGTCCATCCTACCTTTGCGTACGCGTCAGCGATCCGCTTTAGCCCGGCAGAGTCTACTATCTTCGTAGCGGGACCCTCTACTACTAGGTCGAAGTCGTGCGTTGCAATGGTGATGACGCAGTTAGGATTGCGGGCAATGTTCCTAGCTTTGCGGGTCTTTGGGCCCGCGTTGAAGTAGAAAGCATCGTCCATGTAGAGGATTCCCACTGGCATCACGTGGGGTTTGCCGTCGGGATTGACGGTTGCCAGCCAGGCGGTGTGCCGATCTGGTCCTCCTGTTTTCGGAGCTTGAGAGATTCCTTTCTGCAGGCGCTTCTGGACCTTCTCCCACGGGATAATGGGCGCGCCGTAACCGTCAAGGTTCCGCTTCGAAATCGGATCTTTCATCCTAGATCACGACTCATTGTAATGCTCTATGAACCTATCTGAGAGGCGGACGAAGTTAGAAAGAACAGGGGTCCTGTCTGAACTATGCGGCTATCTGCTTCAGGCGTGGGAGAAGTACGCTTCCACTTTCCAGCTTCTCGAAGTGACCTAGGCTAGCGTTTGTCTCTGTAAACCTGTTGGACCCGTCTGGTTTCATTGATCCTCCCGCGACTAGTACTGGGACCGGGTCGTCGCTGTGTCCCTTGTCTTTCCATGGTGTGGAGTGGTCGCAGGTGACGCAGAGGAGTGTTCTCTGGAGCTTGGCGGCCATGCGGAGGTGTGAGAAGAATCCGGAGTCGATTTCTTCGATCCTCTGCTTCTTCAAGTCATACAGTCCATCGTGACCAGGCTCGTCGGGTCCTTTTAGATGGACGTAGACGAAATCGTATTCTCCAGCCAATCTCAAGACGAGCTCTGCTCTCTTCCGATAGTCCTCGAGCGAGGTCCCGGGTGGGATCTCTCTCACGTCCATTTCTAGAAGTCTGCCGATCCCTAGCTCCGCCGGAAGGTCAGCAATCATCACGGCCTTCATGCCCCATTTTTCGCGGAATTCTTGTACGTCGGGTCTGGTTGTGCCCGCGTCTCGCATCAAGACGAAGTTGGCTGGTTTCTTGCCCTGTTTTCTCCTCTGCTGGTTGACCGGGTGAGAGTCCAATACTTGTCTGATCTTGAATCCGAACTCGTTAACGAGGGCAGCAGACTTTACCGCCCCAGGCGAATCGTCCATTGGGTCGCACTTGGGGATGTCATACTCTTTTGCGCCGGGTTGGGCGATGCTGATCTTGCCAGTACGCACGTATGCGGGGTCGAAGTTGGAGATCTGGGAGGAGAACTTGTGCGAGTTGGCTCTGAATACCACCACAGCACGGTGCCCCACCGTCGCCTGGAACAGGAAGCGGGTTTCGTTCTTCAACTGGATCTCGCTGTTGACCGCGCTGGCCAGTTGGCGTGCTTCTTCGGTCGACAGATTCCGTCCCGCTCTGCGATCGACAAGCTTGTCGCCATCTACTGTCGCGAAACCGGCGCGGAGAGCCAAGTCGTCATCGTGAAAGTCGACCCCTGCGCCGATCGACTCGACTACTCCCCTGGAGATGTGGACCTGCAGAGGATCATATCCGAGTAGGGAGAAGACGCCAGCATCGCTCTCCGGAGCGATTCCCTTGCCGACTGTATACATGGATCCGAGAGCCCCTTTTCGGACGAGGGCGTCTAGGTTTGGGGTCGCGGCTGCTTCAAGAGGGGTCCTACCATCACTGGCACGATCGCTTGCCCCATCTAAGACCACCATTATTACTGGTACCAAGTCTTCACGGACCCCAGGCTCCGGATTGCGGTCCGACGGTGACCCGTTCCCAAAATATTAATGCTCAGGTGGCTGCTGGCCGAGAATTGTGAGAACTCGCCCGCTCCTGATAGCGCTCCTCTCTCTCCTACTACTCCTTGGTCCCACACTAGCAGTGCACCGTCTGGCGAACGGTTCAATCCCCGGCTTGGGGTCCAGGAACAATTCAAGTCCTTCCCCAGTGCCCCGTTCACAATACACTGGCCAGACTCAGTTGTTGCCTGGCGAGGCTAATTTCGCAGGCACGGTAGATGTTCAGGATCTGCCAGCGACGAATGCTTCAGGCGGTGGTCAAGGCGTCGTACCATACATGCACTCCCAGCGCTCTCAAGCTTTCGACCAGGGAAAAAATGAGACAGCGCAATCAGGCTACGTTCCTCCGGGGGAGAGTTCCAAGACCATCACCACCACTTCAATCACGCCACAGACATTATCGGCCACTGTGAACCTGGTCCTTGAGGGGGCACCGGGGGGTTCTCCGAACCCGTGCGGCTGCAGCCCACCTGATCCTAACAATGCGGTGGGACCAAACCATGTCTTCGAAATGGTCAACCTGGCCGGAATAATCTACCTGAAAAATGGTACGGTTGCAAAGTCCACATTTTCCCTGTCCGCCTTCTTCAAACTGTCAGGCTCGATCTCCGATCCTGAAGTTCTCTACGACGCAATAAGCGGAAGATGGTTTGCGTCTATCATCGACGTTTCCAACGACAATGTCCAGATCGCCGTGTCCACCAGCAGCGATCCCACCAGTACGTTCAACCTCTACTCTGTCTCCGCTGGTACGAATGTGCCTGATCAGCCCTTCATCGGAACGAGCGACGACAAGTTTGCGATTTCCGCAAACGATTTTGACTCTTTCTTCGGCACCTACACCGGCGTGCAATACTGGATCATGAACAAGGCAGAACTCGTAAACGGCTCATCGACCGTTCAGTTCTCAACGAACACTCCGGACAGCTCGATGTTCACGCTCCGGCCCGTTCGCCATCTCTCATCGACCTCGGAGTTTTACCTCGTGACGGACTGTATCGGATCGTGCGTATCCAACTCCCTAACCACAACTAGTACTGTCGAGCTGCTCACAGTCAGCGGTGTTCCGCCCCCAACAGTGACTGTGGCTACTCAGACTTTTTCGATATCGACAAGCTCCAGTCCGCCCAACGCGGTCCAACCCGGAACCAGAACTAGGCTCGTCACGAACGACAATCGTGTCCTGGGCGCCGTCTGGGAATCTAACACTCTATGGTTATCCTGGGCTGACGCTTGCATCCCAAGCGGTGATACGACAACACGTTCATGCGTGCGACTCCTCCAAGCGACACTGTCAGGGACCGGAACAGCCACCAAGAACCAGGACTTCGACTACGCCTCGAAGAGCGAGTACCTGTTCTATCCCGCGGTCACACTCTATCATGGACAACTGGCGGTAGTCTATGGCAAGTCCTCATCAAGCGTCTACCCCTCCCTCTATGTCACGGGGCGGCTGCCAAACGATCCGGCGAATAGTCTCGAGACACCTGCAACCGTAAGGGCTGGAACAGCGGATGATTTTAGCACGCGATACGGCGACTATTTTGGAGCCGGTACGGACCCTGTTCCAACCTGGAATTCGACCTTTTGGGTCTCCGGCGAATACCGTGCCAACTCGGTAAATCCGGACTGGAACACAGTCATTGCCGAAGTAGGTAGCTTTGCACCTGACTTCGCGATGTCGGCCAAACCATCAAACATTTCCATGCAAGCCGGCAGCACCGGCAACTCAACAATAACGATCACAGGATACAAATTTGCAGGCAACACCAGCCTCACCTCGAGCATAATTCCAACCGGACTCTCGTGCACCTTGAACCCCAGCGTAGTATTCCTAGCTGCCTCTGACACTTCCAAACTATCATGCAGTGGATCGGAGGGAAACTATAACGTAACGGCTACCGGAACATCCGGTTCAATATCCCACTCCGTTTCCATCCCAGCGACGGTCCAGCCATCATCAAGTGTTGGCGGCAGCATCGTGCCCATCAACGAGGTGCAGATCTTGCTGGCTTCTGTTGCCCCGGGTCTAGCAGTGTTGATGACATTTCTGCTCGGGTCGATCATGTCGAATCTGATCAAACGAAAGAAGACTAGCTGATCTAGGATTTCATATCGAGACCCTCGTCAGGAGGATAGGAACTCGACGGATAATACTGTCGGGCCCGCATCTACCCTAGAGAAGGAACCGATCCGAGGTCACCGCATCAGACGGTCTGAAGTAGAGCGTCGCTACAGCTTTCCGGTCTTGCCATGAAGGATTCGGGCCAGCTTCTCCATCTCGTCCTTTCGCCCGCCCTTTGTGGCCGGGTTTATGGCGAAATCATTCATTTCAAGAAAGGGGTAGAAGGTGCTGATGTTTGAAGCCTTTCTCAAAGCCTCGATCTGCCGCTCATGCAACGGCTCCATGACGCTTCTCAACACAAAACACTTCACTTAAGGATGGTGGCGACGCAAACGGCGAGAGAACCAAGGTTCTAAAAGAAATGTCATAGCCTCAAGCGCAAGATTCCCAATGTCCACTATTGCAGAGCCAGGTCTCTCTTCGCGATTGAAGAGGACGCATCTCACTTCTCAGCTTGGAGAGAGCTTGGACAAGGAGGTCGTACTGGCAGGATGGGTTCATGATGTCCGGGTCCTCGGAGGAATCTCGTTCGTACTTCTCCGGGACATGAGTGGGATGGTCCAGGTGACAGCTCCTAAGGCGAAGGCGCCGGCTGAAGTCTTGAAGGAGATTGCGGGTCTCCACCAGGAGGATGTGCTGTATGTTCGGGGGAGGGTTGTTTCGAGTAAGATTGCGAAGAGGGGGATTGAGGTTATTCCGAGTGAGATTGAGGTTGTGAGTCGGGCGGAGACTCCTCTACCGTTGGACCCGCGTGGGGTCCAGAATACTTTGTTGGAGACGAGGCTGAACTGGCGGGTCTTGGACTTCCGGAGCGAGGAGTCGAATGCTATTTTCAAGGTCCAGTCGAAGATTCTCCAGTCTTTCCGGGAGTTCTTTTCTCAGCGGCGTTATGTGGAGATTCAACCGCCGGTGATCATCGCCTCGGCGAGTGAGGGGGGTGCTGAGCTGTTCTCGTTGAAGTATTTCGAGAAGGAGGCGTACCTTGCCCAGTCGCCGCAGTTGTACAAGCAGATGTGCGCGATAGCGTTCGAGAAGGTCTTCACTGTTCTGCCGATATTCCGGGCTGAGAAGTTCGAGCAGCCGACCCATCTGAACGAGGTACGGCAGATGGACATTGAGGAGTCGTTCGCGACCGACGAGGACGTGATGAAGGTGCTAGAAGAATACCTAGCTCACTGCGTAAAGACCGTGCGCGAAGTGTGCAGTGAGGAGTTGAAGCGGCTAGGTCAAGACCTGGACCTACTGAGCCTCCCCCTGACCCGGATTAAGTACTCGGAGGCTGTGAACTTGCTTCGGAAGAGTGGTGAAGAGATAGAGTACGGGATGGACTTTTCGAAGACTCAGGAGAAGAAGCTTGCTGGACTTGTTGGAAAGAAGGCTTTCTTCATGGTCGATTGGCCTCTGGAGTTGAAGGCGTTCTATGCTATGCCGAATCCGGATGAGAAGACTTGTAGAGCCTTCGACCTCATCTACAACGGGCTAGAAGTGTCCTCCGGGACCCAGAGGATTCATCTGCCGAGTCTGTTGATTACCAGGCTGAAGGTCAAAGGGTTAAACCCGGACAATTTCAAATCGTATGTGGACGCGTTCCGCTACGGCGCACCATACCACTCAGGCTGGTCAATAGGACTAGAGAGGTTGACAATGAAGATCACCGGACGAGAGAATATTCGAGAAGCTACAATGTTTCCTAGGGACCGAAATAGAATCACGCCCTAGCTCCGGAATTGGCGGTCATCGGGCATTATTTTCAAAACTTTTGCGTCTCATTTGGATTCTGTTTTCAGCGCAGATCTTCCATCTATTGTTACCATTCACGGTTACCAAACTCGTTACCAGCCATGAAATCTCAAAAGCAGTTGAGTCTCGCGACACGAAAGCGCGAAACAGGGCAGGCTTTGACCTCTGGAACAGGGGCTACAATGATCTTTGGGCAGGCAGGCTGGTCCTTGACAGGCGCAACGCTACAGCCTCTAGAAGCAACTGAGAACAAGCTTGCCTATTTCCTCGAGAGGTTTCCCGAATATCGGAAGACTCTGAGACTTGCTCTTGTGCACGAAGAAACCGGCAGAGACGCCCGAACCTACCAGGGATGGCAGTGGCATGACGTGGAGACTCACCCCACGAAGCTGATCCGTCTCGTAACCGAAGGAATCAGTAGAATCAATCTTCGAACCCGGCAGGCTACCTCATACCTCCTCCGTGATAGAGAGGCCGTTAAACGTGCCTTGGGCAGATCTTGAGGGCTGACTAAGAACCGGGCGAAGCGTAAGCAAGAAAATTGTTGCTCCAGTCAATAACGCGTCTATTCAGAAGACCGCTCGCCAGGAAGAGCGTCAGGGATAGCCCTTATCGACCACGAACTCCATGACGCGTCGTGGACAGGTTAGGAAGACGCGGTGCCTTGTTCTTGGGCTATAGAGAATCAGACTATCTGCATGAGATTGAGTACCGGGTACCCCTTGTCGAAGTTCAGGTCAACACCATAGAGTGGTGTGAAGGGTTTTACGCCGTACATGACAAGTGAACCGTCAGCGTTCTTGATCTTAAGGTGGTAATCGACTACTGACAGCCATTGGTCCCTAAGTTTGGAATCGGTAGAGGATATTGCAATGTTCAGGCCCTCGGTGTCTCGCATGTTCGCCCCGAGTTCAGTAAGACCTGGTACTGAAAGCTCGTCTCGACCGTATACCTGTACTGCCTTGTCGACGTTTATGTCAAGCATTCTGTGCGGTGAGATTAATGCGAGTTCATCCCAGGCGTGGGCGAACGTCTTAACATCCTCTTGGAGGTTCCCTTTCATTACAAGTCTCCATTTCTTTGGGGCGAGTGACTGGTTGTACTCCAGTATTCTCACCTTCTCGTCTACGGCCTGCCATCCGACATACTGGCTGAGAGACTCTGCGACTGTATCCGAGCTATATGCTGCGGTTGGGACGATGACGCAGGGGCCCTTCTGGTTGATGAAGTTCGCACGCATCATGTTGAGAATGGTCCGAATCTCGAGCGGGGAGACGCTACTGTCAACGTCGAAAAGCAGGAATGCTCCTCTTGGGATCGAGCCGCCTAGCATCCGGTCCATGTCTTTGCTTCCAAGAGAGAAGGCTGAGCTCGGATGAGGAACCGGCTGCAGCGGTTTCGGATGCGCATTGACTGTCGGCTGTCGCAACCCATTAGGGAGTATGCTGAACCTTGCTTGGTCAAGCGAGAATATTCCTCGTTTTGTGGGAACGCTGAAGCCGCGTAGTTTGTTCATCGCAATCGTTCGTACCCTCCTCCCATCAAGCTCTGACTGGTCCAGGGTAACGATCCCGTCGACTAGATAGCCAAGGTCGTTTGCATGCTTGGAATCTTCGACGACTATCACAACGCTGACTTTGCTCTCGTCGAGTTCCGAGAGGATGGCTGACTCGAGCATTTTTCGGCCTTCATCGTTCGTGTTTCGAATAGCACCCTCCCAGCTGTCCACAACCAAGACCGCTCTCTGTTTCGAGTGTTTCAACCTGAGAACTTGGTTGAAGATCGTGTCCGGTTCGACTCGGCGGAGGTCGTGAAGCTCGTCTATCCAGCTCGCCCTCGCGGTTCTTCCGGACATTGTGTCAATGACTTCGTCTATCCAAGGAAAGTGTTGACGGAGTCTAGCCGGGGCTACTCTGCTCGACGCGTATATCTTATGAGTCTCCTCTAAACTGTTGAGGATCTCAAGCGCAAAAGTCGTCTTCCCCGAACCGGGAGGTCCTTGAATAAGCAGGACCTGGCCAGGGGTCTGCAGAAATCTGAGAATGAGGTCAAACATCACGGGGCCGCCTAGCCGTGTATCCTGCTGAACTGTGCTGAGTTCCACGGGAGCCTCATGCTCAGAACGGACGTGCGCTAGACCCATTCTACACCACATCCCAACATAGGGGCCAACAAACCCTTAGGCCAACTGTTACCCTCATCCGGGTTCTACGCGATCAAATAGAATTTGCCAATGAGAAGACACACACAGACACACTCACAACCGAGCCGTTTCTATTTCAGGAAAAGGAGGAGACTGACACGCACAACCTCACATGGTCTTTGTTGAATGAGCCAAAATTTTGTGAGCAGAGAGTGCCATAATGCCGATAGGTAAGTATCGTAGTAGTAATGTTCTGGAGAAAATCTATGGGACTATCGACAAAGCCTGTGACGATTCAGAACTCGACCTACCTTCAGGTTCCGAGAGATGTGGCAGAGCTCCTCCGCGTGATGGCCAGCAAGATCTGTAGCGTCAATTTCAAGATTGACGAGAAGGAATGCACCCTCATTTACAGCTTCGCCAAGCCGGTACTAGATCTCAAAGAGGAGCCGTCTGACCCAACGCTCGTCCTCGCAAGGTGACATAATAGCCGGATAAGAGTGACGGAAACACCCAGGTTTTCTTATACCAGCAATCACGGACGGAACGCTAATATTCTCCACGATCAGGACTGTTGATAGGAGGATTTGCGATATGGAACAAAAGTTTCTAGAAGCTGATCGCGCCCTCCAGTCTGAATAGAGAGGGCAACCCCCAGCTTTTTCATCAGTACCTCCGGGAGAGTCCAGACCACTCTGGATCGTGCTCAGGGAGTAGGGCCGCGTTTGTCGTTAGTGAACAAACTATGTCGAACAAAGGAACTGGCCTCAGCCAGTAGCTGGATCCAGAGGGAGAGTACAACCAGCTCTCAAGCGGGTTCGGAAGCGAATACTGCTAGGTAAGAACCCGATTCGTCTGTCCCACGTAGGCACGTATTTTACCGAAGCAGTCTGACGTTTGTTCCGCGAGGATTCTCTTCGACGAGCCGTGAGAAGGGTATGCAGCGTCCCCCAGCCTTCTCGACCTTGACTAGCGCTCGAGGAGAGAACTTGAAAGCGGCAATGGTCAATTTCTCTTTCGGGAGGCCCGATCCAAGCACCTTGCCGGGCACGGCAACGACCTCCCCCTCTTTCACGTGTCTCGAAACCTGACCCAGATTCAGGACGATCCTCGTTCTGTGAGACTTGCCCAGGAAGCTCGCTATCGTTATCCAGAGCGGCGTCTGATACTGTCTACCTGCCTTCATGAGGTAGCCTATTGCTTGCAGCAGTTCAGGGTTTGTCGGTCGACGCTGCTTCATTTTCTAGGCTTCTCAGTGGGAGCGACGCGGTACCACGACGGCTACCAATAAAGCCTTTCGAGCGGATTGATTCGTGATGGGACGATTGAAGCGTGGTTAGACTGTGCTAATCGTCTTTGTTGTTGCGATCGCAGCTTGGGCTGCGGCGATCCTGGCAACCGGTATTCTGTACGCTGAGCAGCTCACATAGTCGAGGCCGGTCTGGTGGAAGAAGGCTACGCTCTTCGTTTCTCCACCGTGTTCTCCGCATATTCCAACCTCGAGTTTTGGGTTGGTCTTTCTGCCCTCTTGATTGGCCATATTGATGAGTCTGCCGACCCCTTGGGTGTCTAGGACCTCGAAGGGGCTGTCGGTGAGAATCTTGTTCTCGAGATATTGGCCCATGAACTTGGCCTCGGCATCGTCTCTGCTAAACGCGAAGGTGGTCTGGGTAAGGTCGTTGGTCCCGAACGAGAAGAAGTCAGCGTACTTGGCCAGTTCTCCAGCTGTCAAAGCTGCTCTCGGGGTTTCTATCATTGTCCCGATCTTGTAATCGATCTTTTCTTCCATTTCCTCGAACACTCTCTCGGCCGCTGCCTCAACGTGCCGTCTGAGATAGATCATCTCGTTGGCACTGCTGATCAACGGGAGCATTATCAGGACCCTAACGGTCTGTCCAGCCTCTCTACGTGTCTCAATTGCTGCTCTGATGATTGCCTCAGTCTGCGCCTCATAGATCTCCGGATACGTTATGGCAAGACGGCAGCCTCTGTGACCGAGCATCGGGTTGTGCTCGCTTAGCTGGTGCACCTTGGTGAGGAGGCGCGCTTCTGTCTCCAGAGCTGAGGCGGGTGCATGTCTCTTCCTAAGGTTCTCGATCTCCTCTATCGCCTCCTCTGCTGACGGGAGGAACTCGTGGAGCGGAAGATCCAAGAGTCTGACAGTTACAGGCTTCCCGGCCATCAGTGTGAAAATCTCCTTGAAATCGCTCAGCTGAAACGGGATCAATCGTCTCAACGCTTCTCGTCTATGATCCCCATCCTCAGCCATTATCATCTCCCTGACGATCGGCAGCCTGTCCGAGGCGTTGAACATTCTCTCTGTTCGGCAGAGTCCGATTCCTTCTGCTCCGAACTCCTTGGCCTTCTTCGCAGCCTCGGGCGTGTCGGCGTTGGCCCAGACCCCGAGTCTCCGGGACCCGTCAGCCCAACCTAGGAGGGTGCGAAAGTCTTCCGTCAGTTCTGGCTCGATCATCGGGACAGTGCCCAGCAGCACCTCGCCCGTTGAGCCGTCGATCGTGATGAGTTCTCCTCTCTTCACGATCATTCCTTCAGACGTCTTGAAGTATCCATTGTCCGGGTCCAGTTTGATAGAGCCGCATCCAACCACGGCGGCCTTTCCCATTCCGCGAGCCACCACCGCCGCGTGAGAGGTCATGCCCCCGCGAACGGTCAAGATTCCTTGGGCTCTGATAATGCCCCGAATGTCCTCGGGCGTCGTCTCGGGTCTTACAAGTATCACCTTGTCTCCTTTCGCTCCGAGTTTGGCGGCTTCGTCAGTGTCGAAGACCGCGATGCCTGAGGCTGCCCCGGGAGACGCGTTGAGACCCTTGGCTATCGCCTTCACATGGGCCTTGGGATCGATGGTCCGATGGAGTAGCTGGTCAATATCGCCGGGGTTGATCCGAGCGATCGCTTCTTCTCTATTGATGAGCTTCTCCCCGGCCATGTCCACGGCGATCTTCACGGCCGCGTGTGCGGTCCGTTTTCCATTCCTCGTCTGTAGCAGGTAGAGCTTCCCGTTCTCAACCGTAAACTCGAAGTCCTGCATCTCCTTGAAGTGGTGTTCCAGCGTCTCTGACACTTTGCCTAGGTCGAGCCTGAGCTCTGGTGGCATCGCGTCGAGGCTGTCAGGGGTTCGTATTCCCGCAACGACATCTTCACCCTGGGCGTTTCTGAGATATTCACCGTAGAGCTTCTTCTCTCCAGTCGACGGATTACGCGTAAACGCTACACCCGTTCCGGAATCTTGGCCCATGTTTCCGAAGACCATCTGCTGCAGAGTAACCGCTGTACCCAGGTCGTCCGCTATCTTGTAGAATCTACGATATTCAACGGCTCGGGGATTACTCCAGGACCGGAAGACAGATTCTACGGCCATTTCCAGTTGTATCCAAGGGTCTTGCGGAAGGTCTTTTCTCGAGTCGAGCCTGATGAGCTCTTTGAAGTCCTGAATGATCTTCTTCAATATTTGAGGACTCAATTCAACGTCTTGTTTGACCCGCAGTTTCTTCTTGTGGCTCTCAAGAATGTCCTCGAACTTTTGTCCGTTCACGCCTAGCGCGATCTTTCCGAACATCTGGATGAAGCGCCGGTGCGCATCGAGAGAAAATCTCTCATTGCCCGTTCTCTTTGCAAGGGTCTCAGTGGTCTCATCGTTGAGGCCGAGATTCAGGATGGTGTCCATCATACCCGGCATAGAATACGGCGCCCCAGATCTGACCGACAAAAACAGGGGATTGTCTCGATTGCCGAGCTGTCGTCCGGTGATAGATTCGAGCCACCTGAGCTTTCCCTTCAGCTCGTTGAACAGACCGTCAGGGACGCGACGACCCTTGGCGTAGTACTGTTTGCAGGCATCAGTTGTGATGATCAACCCTGGGGGTACAGGTAGACCGATCGAGCTCATCTCGACAAGCCCATGGCCCTTGCCTCCCAGCTGAAATCTGTCTTGTCCGATCGCTTCTTCGAAAAGTCTTACTAGTGTCATTCTGGTCTGCGGCAAATGCTGGGTCGATATAATCACTCCCGTTTTGAGCAGGAGGACATGCTTCAGATTCTCGCTCTGATTAGCGTTGTTGGGCGGATTACTCGGCCCTGAACGTGTTCGGAACAAAAGTGGAATGAGATGCGTCGATTACTATCGACCTCATGCGATGGGGAGGCAGGATCGCCGCGGTTCTTGGAACAATCGGTAGTGCAGTCCTAATGGTAGCCTTCATCGATTCAATTCTCACCTGCAGTCAAGTGAGTGACCTAGGCTGTGGTCCCGGTCACATCAGCTACGGACCAATAAACGATGGGCTCCTCTTCATATCCGGAGTTTTCCTTCTGGGAATCAGTGCGGTCATCGCCCTCGACTCTTGGAAACTTCATGTGAATCACGAAGACAAAGCCGACGCGAGAAGCTGAAAGCGGGCCTATCGTACTCTCTGGATTTTCAAGAGGTCGGTTCGTCCCATGGGACCCTTCGGGTCTCCGGACACGATGACTATCGTGTTGCCTTTCCGCGCTAGCTTGAGCCTCTGGACAGTCTTTTCCGCCTCGGTGAAGATACTGTCTGTTGATTCGATCTCTCTCCTGACCGTCTGCACACCCCATGACAGTAGGAGTTGTTTTTCCACGTCTGCGTGAGAAGTGAGTGCAACAATCGGCAGGGGTGGTCTGTATTTCGAGACTCGGCGGGCAGTCTTTCCCGTCCGGGTCGGTGTTACGATAGCCGCTGCTGAGATCTGGAGCGCGGTCTCACAGGCTGCGAAGGCGATCGCGTCCTCCTGGCTATTCTCATGCCACGCGCGTCTCTGTTGTGTGATTTCTTTGGGGAGGTAGCGTTCGGTTTCCTGCGCGACCTTCTGGAGAACTTTCACGGCCTCAACCGGGTAGTGGCCGATCGCGGTTTCTTCCGAGAGCATTAGTGCGTCCGAACCGTCGATGATGGCGTTCGCAATATCAGTCACCTCCGCCCTAGTCGGCGAGGGCGAGGAGATCATCGACTCTAGCATCTGCGTGGCCGTAATCACCGGCTTCGCTGAGCGGTTCGCCTCGAATATGATCCTCTTCTGAACTATCGGGATTCGCTCAAGGCTCAGCTCGACGCCGAGGTCTCCGCGTGCCACCATGATACCGTCTGCTTCCTTTACGATCTCTTCTAGATCCTCGACGGCTTCTTTCTTCTCGATCTTTGCGACCACGAATATTTCTCGTCCCTTCTCTTCCGCCACTCTTCTTGCCATCCGGATGTCTTCGGCTCTCTGGACAAACGAGACCGCCACGATGTCCAGATTATTCTCAAGCCCGAAGTGCAGATGCTCCCGATCCTCCCGCGTTATCGCGGGTACCCGTGTTCGTAGCCTGGGAAGGTTCAGTCCCTTGCCTGATACGAGGTCCCCACCCACTAGAACCCGCCCCTCCACTTCGTCTCGCGTGGTACGCAGAACCTCGAGCCTGATAGACCCGTCCGACAGGTAGACCATATCCCCCTTCCTGACCGCCTTCGGCAGGTCGGGGTATGCGACGGGGATCTTGCCTTTGGCCTTGCTGGGCTTGGTCGTGAGTGTTATAGTGTCTAGTCTTCTCAGATGCATGGGCTCTGAGGCGAGCTTCCCGACCCGGAGTTTGGGACCGGGCAGGTCTTGGAGAATAGCTACAGGTCGGCTGAGACTGTGGCTGACTTTGCGGATTGTCCTGACGCTCTTGAGGTGTTCCTCATAGGTTCCGTGTGAGAAGTTGATCCTGGCAACATCCATGCCGGCACGGATCATGTGACCGAGAACGCTGGGAGAGCTTGATGCTGGGCCGATCGTGCAGACTATCTTTGTAGCTAACCTGGCTGGCACAGGACGCACTTCTCCCCGCAATAGCTAAGAATCGACGATGTGGAATGCTGATAAGGCTCGCGGAGACGGGAAATACTCCGGAGTTTCATCGCGATCGCTCAGAATAATTGGTTTTGAGAGAAGAGCGAAACCTCTGTCTTAGGGGGAAGTTTTAGAGGGGCCATCTTACAGGTACAGGCTGACTCGCGATGGGTAATGCTCCTATGAAGAAGTCTCCCTTCAAGTCTGGTCACAAGTCTTGGAGGGTGACTTGTCAAAAGTGTGGAGAGACCTACGACCGGGTCTTCTATGAGAGAATCCACCAGAGCGTCTGTAGCGGACAGAACAAGGTCTTGGCTTCAAGGCCTCGACCCAAATAGATGGATCCGTAAACCTGAACTACTTTCTCGTTCGCAAAAGCGTTTTACCGAGCTTGTCAATATTCTCTTGAAAGATGAAATAGTCTTTCTTACAGGCTCGCTTTTCGGGCCGGTAGTCCAGCCTGGTATGCACGTTGAGCACGGAACGGACGTCGCCCTCACACGGCGAAGGTCGTGGGTTCAAATCCCTCCCGGCCCACCAGAGACCGATAGGACAAGGATGAGCAGATGAGCCCAGACCCGGTAATCGACCTTGTACGGGCTACAGTCGCTCTGTTCATCATCGTCGACCCCATCGGACTCGTCCCAATCTTCTCAAACGTTACGGGCACAATGAGCGAGCCCGATCGGTCGAAAATGTTCAGAGTCGTGATCTATACCGGGGCCAGCCTTCTAACCATATTCGCGCTGGTAGGTCAGGAACTACTAGCGCTGTTCGGCATTAGCTTGCCGAGCTTCGAGATGGCCGGAGGACTACTCCTACTCCTCCTCGCTCTCGACATACTCTTCAGAGGAGAAAGGTTCGCCAAGCCGGGCTCACACGAAGATGTGGGTGTCGTCCCGATCGCATTCCCCCTCTTGGTCGGCCCGGGCGCAATCACAACAACGATGATAGCATTGGGAGCCTACGGAATCCTGGTTACGCTAGGCTCGGTCGTGATCGTGATGTTGCTTAGCTGGCTCGTCATGAGAGAGACGCCCAGGATTCACTCGTTGCTGGGGAAGACTGGCTCTTCAGTCGTCGCTCAAGTAATGGCGGTCTTCATAGCTGCTATAGCGATACAGTTCATCATCACCGGGATACGGACCTACCCCTGACCGGCGCACCCAAACGACCAGCCCCGCGTCTTACAGTTTGGCCAGTCCGAATCGCTTCAACTGCTTGTACATGACGAAGACCACTAGCGCGATTATGATGAAGTATATGATCTGTGAGATGAAGTCGCCGTATAGAAATACTGACGGTTTTCCCGAGACCGGAGAAGTAACGGTCGCGTTCAGTGACGATAGGTTTCCAGTAGGGAGGGCCAGACCGACTATTGGGTTGATGATGTCCTTGACCAGCGAGTTGACGACGGCGGACGAGGCTACTCCTATGACGAAGCCAATTGCAAGGCCTATGACGCCGAACGTCTGTAGGAAGTCAACGAACTCTTTGACGAAGCCTTTCTTCTTTTCCGAAGCCTTCTCCATCTTATCCATGACGGCGCGTTCGGAGCTTCAGCGCTTATAACAGCTACCAATATCTCCTATATTTCCACGCTTCAAGGCCAGACGGCAGTTGGCGAAGTTGAGGTTCCGAGAATGTGTACATGATGGATAGATCAGCTGTGGAAATGCGACTTTCCGTAGTAACAGAGCTAGTGATCATTGACTAGGTCGTAGGTGTGTCTTGAAGAAGCTCGGGGAGCGATTTTCTCAACTTGACTGAACATTTCATTTCTAACCCCCAGGTTTCTTCTCCCAGCCTTGCTCGCCACCGGGACCCTTCGTTTCATTCCGTCCCGCGTCCTCGGAAGCTTTTGTTTCCCAGCCTCCCTCATCAACGATAACTTCCTCAGACTCCAGCTCTTCCTGAAGGCTAGGAGATTGCCGACGTTGTTTGGCTGCGTAAATACCGAAGATTAGAACACCAAGAGCAACAACTAGAAACGCGAAGGACGCAGAACCAGTACCACAATTGACAATCAGGTTATCGTGACAGTCATAGTGTCCAGAGAGAACCACTCTAGTGTTGAAGTCCGCCCGAAGGTTCTCAGTGTAAAGTGATCCCCGACCATAGAGCGAGTTCATAGTCCATGAACCACTCAAAGACCTAAAGAACGAAGTATTCTCTCCAAGACCCGAACCCAAAGATAACGAACCAGTCAGCGCCCTGAAGAAGGATGACGTCTCGGCAAGACTTGAGGCTGAACCTAGCGACGCGCTCAAGGCCGCGGCAAGACCCTTGGTCTCAGAAGCAGCAAGGGATAGCGATCCCGATAGAGACCTGAACAGGGAACTCTTCTCGCCAAGAGTCGAGGTTGAACCCAGTGAACCGGTCAGGTTCAACGCACGACCTCTAACGAGAGAACCTGCAAGAGACAGCGAGCCAGACAGAGACCTAAACAGCGAAGACTTCTCAGTAAGACTCGAAACTGAACCAAGTGAAGCAGTCAGAGCCCTAGCTAGACCCTTGGTTTCAGAAGTTGCAAGAGACAGTGAACCAGACAGAGACCTGAACAGCGAATTCTTCTCGGCGAGACTCGAGACCGAACCCAGTGAACCAGCCAGGTCCCTAGTAAGACCCTTAACTTGAGAACCAGCAAGGGACAGAGAGCCGGACAGAGACTTGAAGATCGAATTCTTCTCAGCGGGACTCGAGACGGATCCTAGTGAAGCACTCAAGCTCAGGGTCCTGCCTCTGAATAGAGAACTGGCAAGACTCAGAGAGCCGGACAGAGACTTGAAGATCGAGGACCTCTCAGCAAGACTCGACGTTGAACCCAGTGAAGCACTCAACACTAAAGCCCTACCTCTAGATGGAGAACCCGCAAGTGACAATGAACCAGACAGAGACCTGAACAACGAACTCTTCTCAGCGAAACCAGACGTCGAAGTCAGTGAAGCAGTTAGAGACCTGGCAAGACCCTTAACCTGAGAACCAGCAAACGACAGAGAACCAGACAGAGACCTGAACAGCGAACTCTTCTCAGCAAAGCTCGAAGCTGAACCTAGCGAACCAGTCAAACCCGTGGCAAGACCCTTAATCTCAGAACCAGCAAGGGACAGAGAACCAGACAGAGATCTGAACAGGGAAGACTTCTCAGCAAGACTCGAGGATGATCCCAGTGAAGCACTCAGGATTAACGACCTACCTCTAATTCCAGAACTCGTAAGTGACAGAGAACCAGTAAGAGACCTGAAGAGCGAAGACTTCTCAGCGAAACCAGAAGTCTGAGACAGAGAACCAGACAAAGTCTTGGCCAGACCCTTAGTCTCAGAAGCGACAAGAGACAGCGATCCGGATAGAGACCTAAACAGCGAACTCTTCTCCACAAGACTCGAGACTGAACCCAGTGAACCAGTAAGAGACCTGAAGAGGGAAGACTTCTCAGCAAGACTCGAGACTGAAGACAGAGAACCAGTTAGAGACCTGGCAAGACCCTTGGTCTCAGAACCCGCAAGTGACAATGAACCAGACAGAGACCTGAACAGCGAACTCTTCTCCACAAGACTCGAGACTGAAGAGAGAGAACCAGACAGAGCCTTGGCAAGACCCTTAGTCTCAGAACCCGCAAGTGACAGAGAACCAGACAAGGATCTGAATAGGGAAGACTTCTCAGCGAAACCAGAAGTCTGAGACAGAGAACCAGACAAAGTCTTGGCCAGACCCTTAGTCTCAGAAGCGACAAGAGACAGCGATCCGGATAGAGACCTAAACAGCGAACCCTTCTCAGCAAAACCAGAAGCCAGAGACAGAGAACCAGACAAGGTCTTAGCGAGACCCTTGACCTGAGAACCAGCAAGCGACAACGAACTAGACAAAGACCTGAACAATGAAGACCTCTCAACAAGAATCGAGGATGACCCCAGAGAAGCACTCAAGATTAACGCCCTACCTGCAACTTGAGAACCCGCAATGGATAGAGATCCAGACAGAGACCTAGACAGGGAACTCTTCTCAGCAAAACCAGAAGCCAGAGACAGAGAACCAGACAGAGACCTGAACAGCGAATTCTTCTCGGCAATACTCGAGACCGAACCCAGTGAGCCACCCAAAGCCCTAGCAAGGCCCTTAACTTGAGAGGCCGCAAGCGATAGAGAACCAGACAGAGACCTGAACAGCGAACTCTTCTCAGCAACATTTGAGGATGAACCCAGTGAAGCACTCAAGATTAACGCCCTACCTGCAACTTGAGAACCCGCAAGGGACAGAGAACCAGACAGAGATCTGAACAGGGAAGACTTCTCAGCAAAACTTGAGGCTAAATTCATCATAGCGGTAAGACTCTGACTGTAACGCCAAGAAGGAGTAATCACGCCACTCGCGCTTGAAACTGTTGTCATAGTATCAGTCGCACCGCCGTTACCTGTAGATCCAGTAGGACTGATCCAGACTTCAACTGTTAGATAGTGAACGTTCGAAAACGGACCTACCGTTGGAGTTACATCAGTATATTGTATTGGGCCAGTAGTAGTTGATTCTATATTAGCCGTTCCTGTGAAATCGAAGAGAAGAGTACAAGTTGCTTCCGAAGCAGTCTGACAAGACCAGACTAGAAACCGCATAGTAGCAGTACCAGTTCTTGATGCCTGAATCGTAGTATCAAACCGCCAAGGCCCACTCTGAATCGTGATACCTCCCAGGTCAGTAGGATAGACCCAAGCCTGACCTGTTGGCGTGCTGGTAGAGGGCGTTGCCGTCGTGATGGACGAGATGACATCTGGCACAACTTCAAAGCAACAAGTAGTGCTGCTACCCACCTTGACACTTGTTGTAGTATCAGCCGTTCCGGCAGTAGTAACCAGCTGTTCACACTTGATGGCGCAGCCAGGCTGAGAGGTAGAGCCATAATAGAAAATGTGGACTAGGTTGCTAACTTGAGCTTCAAAACTCGAAATAGTCAGTGAAGCACTCAGAGACCTGAAGAGAGAACTCTTCTGGGCAAAACCAGAGGCTGAAGACAGTGAACCTATGAGAGACCTGAACAGCGAATTCTTCCCGGCAAAACCAGAGGCTGAAGACAGTGAACCAGTCAGAGATCGGAACAGTGAACTCTTCTCGGCAAAGCTCGAGACTGAATTAAGCGAGGCACTCAAAGCCCTAGCAAGACCTTTGACTTCAGAAGCCGCAACAGAAAGCGAGCCAGCCAGAGACCTGAAGAACGAACTCTTCTCAACAGAACCCGAGGCCGTAGTCCAAGAACCACTTAGAGACCTGAAGAGAGAAGTCTTCTCTGCAAGACCCGAAGCCAAAGAGAGCGAGCCAGTCAGAGACCTGAACAGTGAACTCTTCTCAGCAGAGCCAGAAGCCAAACCCAGCGAACCGGTCAAAGACCTGACCAGCGAACTCTTCTCGGCAAGGCTTGAGGCCAAACCCAGCGAACCAGTCAAAGCCCCGGCAAGACCCTTAGTCTCAGAACCAACAATATTCAGCGAACCATTCAGAGACCTGAACAACGAATTCTTCTCAGCAAAACCGGAAGCTGAAGACAGAGAAGCAGTGAGAGATCGGGAGAGTGAACTCTTCTCGGCAGAACTTGAGACCAAGGACAGCGAACCACTTAGGGACCTGAAGAGCGAGCTCTTCTCAGCAAGGCTTGAGGCCAAACCCAGCGAACCAGTCAAAGCCCCGGCAAGACCCTTAGTCTGAGAACCAGCAAGGCTGAGAGAATCTGTCAGGGACCTGAACAACGAAGACCTCTCTCCAAAACTCGAACCTAGAGTCAGTGAACCGCTGAGAGACCTGACCAGCGAACTCTTCTCAGCAAGACTTGATGCCCAAACCAGTGAACCGGTCAGAGTCCGGAAGAGCGAAGACTTCGCGGCAAAGCTTGAGACCAAACCGAGTGAACCAGTGAGCACCCTGGCAAGACTCTTAGTCTCAGACCCAACAAGACCCAGGGAGCCGCTCAGGGATCTGAAGAGCGAGGTCTTCTCAGCAAAGCTTGAGGATTGTCCAAGTGAAGCACTCAGAGCCGTGGCAAGACCCTTGACTTGAGAACCAGCAAGACCCAGAGAACCAGTCAGAGATCTGAACAGGGAAGACTTCTCAGCAAAACTAGGAGCCATGGTCCATGCACCACTCAGAGATCTGAACAGGGAAGACTTCTCAGCAAAACCAGAAGCTAAAGACAATGAACCGGTCAGAGACCTGACCAGCGAACTCCGCCCAGCAACACCCGAACCCAGATTCCAAGTTGCGGTGAGAGGGGTTGAACAAGAACGAGGACTGGAGTTGCAAGTCAACTGTCCAGAATTCACATTGGCGACCATGTTACCCATTGTGAACGTGATTGAAGCCGCGAGCGCTTTGAAGATTGAAGTCTTCTCAACAAAACTTGAGACTGAACTCAGCGAGCCACTAAGCGACTTGAAGATATTCGAGAGACGCGTCGAAACTGGCGACATTTGAAGACTTGCAGTCAACAACTGCGTTGTATCCCAACCAGGAGTGATTATGTCGCTCTTGGCTGAAACAGTTGTATGCGTCACAGTTACTGCCGCAGTATTACCAGAATATTGCCATACGAGAAAGTACTCAACACTCAAGAAAGCAGGAGTAACGAA
>WNGR01003754.1_pt1 | contig 46575 bp, 41 predicted proteins | sample 5407581 | NCBI WGS metagenome assembly WNGR01 (sample SAMN13153383, study PRJNA577476) | soil metagenome | isolation source: 80 cm soil or saprolite under Garry oak tree replicate 2 | place: USA:California | collected 2016-06-15 | reverse complement strand
GATTCGGACAGCATGACGCGGATCTGTGCCTGCCGGTCGGCGGGGAATTGGTCGATGATGCGGTCGACGGTCGAGGAGGCGGTCGTCGTGTGCAGCGTGCCGAAGACGAGATGCCCGGTCTCCGCCGTCTCGATCGCGACGGCGATCGTCTCGAGGTCGCGCATCTCGCCGACGAGCACAATGTCGGGGTCTTCGCGGAGCGCTGCCCGCAACGCCGATTTGAAGCTCTGGGTGTGGGCGTGGACCTGGCGCTGCGTGATCAGGCACTTCTTGCTTTCGTGCACGAACTCGATCGGGTCTTCGATCGTGATGATGTGATCGCTGCGCGTGCTGTTCACGTGGTCGATCAGGGCACACAGGGTCGTGGATTTTCCCGAGCCGGTCGGACCGGTCACCAGCACCAGCCCCTTCGTCAGGTAACAGAGCTTCTGTACCTCTTCGGACAGCCCCATGTCCCTGATCGTGACGACCTTGGCCGGAATCACCCGGAAGACGGCGACCGGTCCCTTGCGATCGCGGGCGGCGTTGACGCGGAAGCGCGCCACACCGGCGATCTCGTACGCGAAGTCGCAGTCGCCGGTCTCCTTCCATTCGCCCCGATTGCGCTCCGGCATGATCGACAGCACCAGCATTTCGAGGTCGTTCACACTCAGCGCGGGTCCGGCCTGTCGCCTGATCTCTCCGTGGGTGCGGAACAGCGGCGGCTCGCCCACGCGCAGGTGCAAGTCCGAGCTCGCCGAGCTGACCAGTGCGCGCAGCAGCTTGCCTAGCTTTTGCTCGGCGGCCTCGTACTGCGAGGAGGCAAACTCGCCGGGTAACGCGGTCGGCGCCGCCGCCGACATTTCGGGAGGGGGATTCTCGACCATCGGCGCGGCGGCAATGACTGATGCGCGTGGCGCCCGTGGCGGTGGGGGTGGTGCGGGGGCAGAGGGCTTGGGTGTCGCAGCAGCGCGTGGCAATGTCGCACGCCTTGCGGTCGCCTCGGCCACGGCCGGAGCCAGCGCCGCCTCCGCAATTGCCGGCGCTGCTTGCTCTTGGGATGCCCGCCGAATCGCCGAGATCACGGCCGTCAGCCGGCCCGCCTCCGGCACGATACGCACACGAACCAGCCCGTTGCCCGCCGCGTAATCGAACTCGGTCTCGGAGTGGTGGTCGATCTTGTCCGCCGCCTCCGGCGGGGCGACCTCGACCATCAGCGCGTAGATGTGCTGATCCGTGAGCGGCTGCTTGGAGACTTTGCGCGGCTTCCCATCCTTCACTAAGGTGACGGGCTCGTCCGGCAACAAATACAGCTGATCGGCGTGCTCGCGCAGCATCACGTCGACGAACGGATCGAGCCGTGCGGGCATGAATCAGTCCTCAGGACGCGCATATAAGACATGCGCGCGGTTTACGAGATGAACGCCGTCGTCGGTCGCGATCGCGAAAAACGGCTCGGCCGCAGCGTTAAGATAGTCGAGCACGCGGGAATGATGCTGCGGCAGCTCGAGCGTGGCCCACCCTCGCAGCTGCGACCCGTCGGCCAGTGTGACCTCGAGCCGTGCCTGTTTCGCGGCGGATAGCCGCGCGCGGTCCTCGGGTTCAGTCAGCGGGACAGTGAGTGATACCGTGCGTGCCTTCGCGACGAGGAGCACCCCTGCGCCATTCCCCTTCGGGCGAAACGGGAAGAACCCTTCGGCGCGATTGAGCATGTCGAGCGGGGTTTCGGCGCCCGCGTGCTGGGGAACGCGCTCCATGACGTAGATCTCGCCGTCGCGCTTGCCACCGGCGGTTTGCAGGAGAGCGGCGGATATCGCCACTCGCGGGATCGAAAATCCTCCAGCCACCCTAGCTCCTTCGACTCCTGCACTGGACCGACACCGGCGCCCGGTTCCCGCACGCAATGGTTTCGTTCATGCCGCTGACGACGGGACCACACGCCGTGCTGTGGGCAGTTTCCGTCGCCTCGGCGGCCGTGCGTCCGGCGGCCGTGGCGCAATTGGAGCGGCCGTTGAACTCGACGCACACGCTACACTCCTGCGTGGCGCGCGCCGTGGACATATAGAAGAAGAGGGCGATGATCGCCGCGATGACGACCAGGGTGATTCCCGTCGAGCGCTTCATGGCCCGAAGGTGGCAAGAGCGGAGAATTCGCGCCAGAGGCAGGTGACGCGTAACGTGTAGGGAATGACTGGCATCCTCAGGCTCGTCATGGTCGGCTTCGACCTCCTCGCGCTCGTGCTGCTCTTCATCGCCGCGTCAGCCTGGCGGAACCGGCGCCGCTTAAGCTCCAGCGTTGGGTTTCTCGCCGCTGTGCTCTGCCTCACGATCGGCGTGCTGCTCGCCGCCATCACGGTCGGGATTCGCGGGTATCGGGCCTTCACGCAGGAAGCGCTGGCGGCCACGGTCAAGACGGAACCGCTCGGCCCACATCATTTCCGCGCCACGGTCACGCTTGCCGACAACAGCCTGCACATGTTCGACCTCGCGGGCGACGCCGTCTATATCGACGCGCACGTACTCAAGTGGCGCCCGATCGGGACGCTGCTCGGCCTCGAGACGGTCTACGAGCTCGACCGGATTGCTGGGCGCTACCAGGCGCTCACCGACGAACAGACGCAAGAGCGCACGGTGTTTTCGCTCGCCGCCAACAAGCCCTTCGATGCGTTCGAGCTGGCGCGCCGCTACTGGATACTGCGGCCGTTCGTGGATGCAGAGTACGGCTCGGCGACGTTCGTCAGCTCAACGGGGACGCCGGCCCGCGCGGCGACTTACGAGGTGCGCGTCTCGACGACCGGACTCCTGGTCCGGCCGGTCGCGATGCGCTAAGAAAGGCCACCGTCAGCGCCGCGACGGCACATCGGCGATGATGCCCAACAGCATTCGAGGGTGCTCGGCCTTAGTCACGTGGCGGTCGAACCCTGCGCCCAGCGCCCGCGCCTTGTCGGACGGCTGGCCGAATCCGCTCAATGCGATCAGGTACGGCGCGCCGTACGTCGAGTCGCGACGAATGGCGGCGGCAACAGCATTCCCGTCCAATTTGCCCGGCAGACCAACGTCGCACAGCACGATGTCTGGGCGGAAGGTCAGCGCCATCGTCAGCGCCCGCTCACCGTCTGGGGCAACCTGGATCTCGTGGCCGGCGACCTCCAGGATGCTGCGAAGACTTTCGGCAAAGTCCCAATGGTCTTCGACAACCAGAATCCGATGATGCCGGGCGCCCGTGTCCAGGGTGGGGCTTGGTGGTGGCGGCACCGACTCCGGTGATCGATCGAGCAGCGGGAGGCGAACGATGAACTCGGCGCCGCGACCGCGACCCTCACTGCGCGCTTCTACAGTCCCACCGTGGGCGGTGACTAGCCCGCGCACCAGAGCCAAGCCGAGCCCCAGGCCGCCTCGCGTGCGAGGGTCGCCCGCGTCCCCTTGGCTGAACGGTTCGAACAACCGTGGGAGCATCTCGGGTTCGATGCCCAGGCCGTCGTCCAGCACGCGGAGCACCGCCGTATGCGTCGCGTCGTCACGCCGCAGGGACAGCGTGACGAGCCCGCGGCGGTCCGTGAACTTGACGGCGTTCCCGAGCAGATTGACGACGATTTGCCCCACGCGTCGCGGGTCGCAGTGTACCCACAGCGCGGTGGAAGGCAGGCTGAGGTCCAGGCGGACGCCGGCGGCGCTCAGCAATGAGCGTTGGTCTTCGACGCTCGTCCGCACGACGTCGACCAGGTCCTGGTCCGATCGCTGCAGCGACATCACCCCACTTGCGATCCGGGACGCATCAAGCAGCTCGTTCACGAGGGCCGAGAGGTGCTCGAGCTGCCGGGCCGCGATCGCCAGCGCGTCTTTGCCTCGCTTGACGTCGGTTCCCTGGCTCTGGAGCACTTCGAAGCAGATCTGCAGCGAGGCGAGAGGCCCCCGCAGCTCGTGGCTGAGGGTGGCGAGGAACTGGTCCTTGTGGCGGGCCTCGTCCTGGAGGCCCCGGACGCGGTTGATCTCGGTCAAGTCGCGAAACACCGCAGATGAACCGGTCAGCTGCCCCGCGGCATCCTTGACGGGCGAGATGGCGACGAGAACGGCGATGCGCTCGCCAGCCTTTGTGAGGCATGTGGACTCGAACGGCGCTACGCGCCCTCCCCGCCGCAGCACTTCGTCCGTTTGCTCGATCTCCATCCGGCGGTCCGGCGGGATGATGAGGTCGACGTAGGACTCTCCCACGGCCTCCCGCTCCGCGTAGCCGAACAGGCGCGTCGCCGCGTCGTTCCAGCTCGTGATCGTGCCGTCGAACGCGCGACTCACGATGGCATCGTGCGAGGACGCGACGATCGCGGCCAACCGAGCGCGCTGCTCCTGGGCGGCCTCGAGCAGCGTCACGTCGAGGAAGGTGACGACCAGACCGTCGAGCGTGTTGTCCACGCGCCGATAGGGCAGCATGCGGACGAGGTACATGGCGGATCCGTCGGCGACATGCACCTGACGTTCCCGCAGCGTGGCGGTGCGGAGCACCTCTTTCATGTCGGGCAGCAGGTCTTCCGTGAATCGCGGGGCGATATCAGTGATCGGGCGCCCGGTGTCGCTGTCGATCAGGCGGAACACATTCGTCGCCGCCGACGTAAACCGCTTGATGCCGAGAGCGCCGTCCAGGAACAGGGTTGGGATCTGGGTCGACTGAAACACATTCAGCAGGTCGCTGTTCGCCTGGTCGAGCTCTCTCACCTTGCCGTTCAGCTCGGCGTTGATCGTCTCTAGCTCCTCGTTGATCGACTGGAGCTCCTCTTTGGAGGTCTGCAGCTCTTCGTTAGACGACTGCAGCTCCTCGTTGGTCGCAAGCAGCTCTTCGTTGGCCGATTTCAGCTCCTCGTTGGAGGTCTCGACCTCCTCGACCGTCGCCTGCAGGTGATCCTTGGTCGTGCGGAGCTCGCTCTCGAGCTGTTGGATCACGCTGTCGACAGGCGACGGGGCCGCCGCATCTCCCGCGGCGGCCTCGGCACGACTCTGTGGTGGGCCGACCTCCTGGAACACAACGAGGAACAGTCCGGCATCCGCCCCCAGCTCGGTGACAGGACGCACCAGCAGGTTGATCCGTTGGGCGTCGCCGTTCGTCTCCACGAGGACGTTCTGGTGCACGACGGTCTCGCCCGTTCGGACGGCCTTGTGGATCGCCGTCCGCAGGTCGAGGCGCAGCCCCGGGCGGGCCATTTCGATGACGTCGGCGCTCGGTGCGCCTGTTGCCGGCTCGAGGTACTTGCCCGTACGCGCCGAGAAATGCAGCGCCTCGGCCCGCGCGTTGATCACCACCCAGGCGGGCGCGTACCGGTCGAGCAGCACGCGCTCGAGCGCCGTCACCAACTCATGCTGTCCCGAGACCGTGCGCGCGGCGACGGTGGCGCGCCCGGCTGGAGGTCGTGTGGACACCACCGCGGGCAGAGTCTCGATGACGCGGGTGACGGTGGCGCCGCGCTGGAAGATCCGGTGCTTGCGGTCGATGGTGCGGAACAACTCCGGTGGCCCGACGAGGTTTTCGGAGGGTCCGAGAAACAGGTAGCCGCCGGGGTGCAAGGCGTAGTGGAACAGACTATTCACGTATTTCTGGACATCGGCCTCGAGGTAGATCAGCAGGTTGCGGCACACGACGAGGTCGAGACGGGAGAACGGCGGGTCCTTGATCAGGTTGTGGACGGAAAAGAGACACATCTCGCGGATTTCCTTCGCGACCTGGTACACGTGATCGTGCCGGATGAAGAATCGCTCCAGGCGCTCCGGCGTGACGTGCTCGGCGATGCCTTCGGCGTAGCGGCCGTTGCGCGCGAACTCCAGCGCCTCGTCGTCGATGTCCCCGGCGAAGATCTGCACCCACGAGCGCGAGTCCTGCCGCAGAATCTGCTCTCGGAGCAGGATCGCCACCGAGTACTCTTCCTCGCCGGTCGAGCAGCCGGGCGTCCAGACCCGGAGGGTCCCGTCCAGCGTTGCGACGTCCACGAGGCGCGGGATCACATCGCTGGCCAGTACGGCGAATGCCTCGGGGTCCCGGAAGAAGTGCGTCACGCCGATGAGCAGATCCCGGAACAACTGGTCCGCTTCACTCGGGCCATCGCGCAGGCGCTCGATGTATGCCGCGACCGATGGCGCCTGGAGGACTTGCATGCGCCGCTGGATCCGCCGCACCAACGTCGGCGTCTTATAGCGCCTGAAGTCATGCCCCGTCTTGTGCACTAGGACCGTGCAGATGCGGGTCAGCTCGTCGCTGGTCGCCAGGACCAGCGCTTCGGGCCCCTGTTGGTCCCGCAGGCGGCGCAGGTAGGTGGCATACTCCATCAACTTGTCGGCCAGCTCCGCCGGGGGAAGCACGTGATCCACGAGGCCGGTGGAGATCGCGCTCCGGAGGATGGGATCGTGCTGCGCCGTCTCCGGGGACTGCGCCATGACCATGCCGCCGTGCTCCTTCACGGCGCGCAGGCCGATCGTTCCGTCGGATCCCGACCCGGAAAAGAGCACGCACACCGCATTGTGCCCTTGGTCCTGGGCGAGCGAGTCGAACAGGCGGTCGATCGTCAGGCGGGGACCGCCGTCGCCGTCCGCCGGCTGCACCCGCAGCGCGCCTTCCTCGATCGTCAGGCTGGCGTTGGGTGGAATCACGTAAACATGATCCGGCTGTACGGGCGTCGCGTCGGTCGCCTGGGCGACGCTCATGCGTGTCGCCTTACGCAACAGCTCCGGGAGGATGCTCGGGTGGTGAGGGTCCAAGTGCTGGACGAGCACGAACGCCATACCGCTGTCGGAGGGCATCCGCGAGAAGAACTTTTGAAACGCGTCCAAGCCGCCGGCGGAGGCCCCGAGGCCCACAACGGGGATATGGGGAGAGCCGAAGGCCGGGGGTGCCGGGTCGGGGGCGGCGCGCTTGCGCCGCGGGCGGGATGGTGTCAGAGTGGCCTCTCGCAGGCAACGATGCTACGTGAACCTAAGGCGCCCGTCAAACCCAAGCCGCCGCCCAGCGACTAAATGACAGACGTGGTGCGAGGCATTGGGATTGGGTAACCTTCTCGCCGTGGCAGACAAAAAACCCAAACCGAATTACTCGAACGCCTGGCGCGAAGCGCGGGAGCTCGTCTGGCAGCATCGCAATCGGCTCGCGGTCGGACTCGCGCTCATGCTGGTCAACCGCCTCGCGGGACTCGTCTTGCCGTGGTCGTCCCGCTATCTCATCGACCGGGTGGTCGGACAACGACAGGCCGATCTGCTAGGCGTGATTGCGTTCGCGGTCGGCGCCGCGACGATCGTGCAATCGCTGAGCTCGTTCGGTCTGTCGCAAATCCTCGGCGTGGCGGCGCAGCGGGCCATCACGGACATGCGGAAATCTATCCAAGCATTCGTGTTACGCCTGCCGATCGCATATTTCGATTCCACAAAGACCGGGATCCTGATCTCGCGCATCATGACCGATGCCGAAGGAATCCGAAATCTCGTCGGTACCGGATTGGTGCAGCTGCTCGGCGGGCTGGTTACCGCGGCCATCGCGTTGGGCGTGCTCTTTTGGCTGAACTGGAAGCTGACATCGCTTTCGATTCTCGTCCTCGCCTTGTTCGGCGGCGGGATGGCGTACGCCTTCGCCAGGCTGCGCCCGCTCTTTCGGGAGCGCGGCAAGCTCAACGCCGAGGTGACCGGCCGTCTGGCGGAAACGCTCGGGGGGATCCGCATTGTGAAGGCGTATCGCTCGGAGCGCAGCGAGCGCCTCGTGTTCGCCCGCGGCGCGCACAGTCTGTTCCGCAACGTCGCGACCACGATGACGGGCATCTCGGGTGTGGGCGCGTTCGCGCAATTCATCATTGGCGCGATTTCCATCGTCATGATTCTCATCGGTGGCCGTGCGGTGTTGTCGCAGTCGATGACACTCGGGCAGCTCGTCCAATATGTGTTTTTCGTCGGACTCGTGGCGCTGCCGCTGATCAACATCGCCTCGATCGGCACGCAGATCACCGAGGCATTCGCGGGGCTCGATCGGATCTACGAGCTCCGGCGTATGACGACGGAAGACGCCGAGGACGCGAGCCGCAAGCCGCTGGACATGGTACGCGGCGACGTGGTGTTCGAGCACGTGACGTTCGCGTACAAGCCCGGCGTCCCGGTGCTGAAGGATGTCTCATTCCGGGCCCCCGCCGGCTCGACCACCGCGCTCGTGGGCTCATCGGGGTCCGGCAAGAGCACACTGGTCAGCCTCGTGCTGGCGTTCAGTCGCCCCGAGCGAGGGCGTGTGCTGGTAGACGCGCGCGACCTCAATACCGTGCGACTGGCCGATTACCGGACGCAGCTCGGCGTCGTGCTCCAGGACAACTTCCTGTTCGACGGCACGATCGCCGAGAACATCGCGTTCGCGCGGCCGCACGCGACGCGGGCAGAGATCCAGGCGGTCGCGCGCATCGCGCACTGCGATGAGTTCGTGGACCAGTTCGACGAGAAGTACGACACGGTCGTGGGCGAGCGCGGCGTCAAGTTGTCGGGCGGCCAGCGGCAGCGCATTTCCATCGCGCGCGCCATCCTCGCCGATCCGCGGATCCTGGTGCTGGATGAGGCGACCTCGAGCCTGGACTCGGAGAGCGAAGCGAAGATTCAGGACGGGTTGCGCGCGCTCCGGCGTGGCCGGACGACGTTCGTGATCGCGCACCGGCTGTCGACGATTCGCAGCGCCGATCAGATCCTCGTGCTCGAGGGCGGCGAGATCGTCGAGCGCGGCACGCACGAGGAGTTGTTGATTGCCAACGGCAGGTACAAGCAGCTGTACGATAAGCAGTACAACTTTGAACGCGATCGCTTCATCAATCCCGGCGAGGATTTCACGCCGGAGCCGGCGGAGGAGGACGTGGCCATGCCTCCGGTAACGCCCCCCAGCCGCCTCTAGGCAGCCAGCTAGTTTACCGTCACCTGCCCGCCCGTCATCGCCAGCAGCGGCAGATTCGGCTGAGCGGTGCACAGTACGGCGCGCCCGATGAACGTGAAGCTGATCGCATCCGGTGGATCGTTCGCGGATGCACCGTTGTCGGCGACGCGCGTCAGCGCCGGCAAGCCGCTCAAGTCCACGCCACCGACTCCCGTGCTGCCGGACCGGATGATGCCGCCGATCCAGGCCTGGTTGCCAACGACCACGAGACAGTTCACGTCGACGTGGACGCCGCCCTGTCCCTGCCCGAACTGATCCGACCACTCGCCGGATACTGAGCCGTCGGCTTTCTGAATCGCCACGAGCGAGAAGTTCGCGTCGGTGTTCAGTGTGGCGTCTTGATCGCTGCCGCCGACCGACACCCGATGGATGACGGCGTTGGTACCCTGCGCGTCGGCGCGTATCGACCCGAGAGCAGGCGTGGTGGGTTCATTACAGGCGACAGCGAGGAGGACGATGGCGGGAAGAACCAATTGTGCGGTCTTCATGAGACCTCCGTGTGGAAGGGACAAGCGGTGAACGGGTAGAGCTTTCCCGACCAGCACGGAGGCGGCAATCAACAATGGCTACGAATCACTCATCCCTAACTCGGCGGTGACCAGAAGCAGACGCGATTTAGACACGATGTACACGCACGTCGCATTCTGAAAGCTGGCAACTTCGCAACTGCTCTTGAGGCTTATTTCTTCGAGCTGGAGCTCCAGGTCGCGGTATGAAAGGCCTCGGAGCGGGGCGCAAGTTTGCCGCGCAAAGGTTACACCCGACGCACGCTTCCTCGATGATCTCCACGACCGGCCCGCCGTTGTCACGCGGCAACCTCCGGATCGCTTGATGCGCCCCATCCTCGCATGCCGTCCAACACAGCTCACACTTGATGCATTTGTCCTGATCGATGTGTGCGAGCAGGTGGTAGTTGAGGTCGAGCTCTTCCCATTTCGTCACCCGCGGCAACGCGCGGCCGCGAATGTCGGCGAGCGAGCGGTGGCCGCGCTCATCCATCCAATTCGATAGCCCGTCGATCAGATCCTCGACGATCCGGAATCCGTAGTGCATCACCGCCGTGCACACCTGCAGGGTGCCGGCGCCGAGGGCGATGAATTCGGCGGCGTCGCGCCAGGTCGCGATACCGCCGATTCCCGAGATGGGGATCTTTACGCTCGGGTCTCCCGCCACCGCCGACACCAGATGCAGCGCGATCGGCTTTACCGCTGGTCCACAGTAGCCGCCGTGGCTCGATTTACCGGCGACCGACGGCTGCGGCTCGAAGGTCGTCAGATCGATGCCGACGATCGAATTGATGGTGTTGATCAGCGAGAGCGCGTCGGCGCCGCCTTTGACCGCGGCGCGCGCGATGTACGTGATATCGGTGACGTTGGGCGTCAGCTTCACGATCACCGGAATCGTGGCGACTTCCTTCACCCATTCCACGATCTGGCAGGTGTAATCGGGCACCTGACCGACCGCGCTGCCCATCCCACGCTCGCTCATGCCGTGGGGGCAGCCGAAGTTCAGCTCGATGCCGTCTGCCCCGGTGTCCTCCGTCTGCTTCACCATCGTATGCCACGCCTCGCGCTTCGACTCGACCATGAGGGACGCGATGACGGCGTGCTTGGGATAGTTGCGCTTGACCTCCGCGATCTCCTTCAGGTTCTCCGCGATCGGCCGGTCGGTGATGAGCTCGATGTTGTTGAACCCCATCATGCGATTCTGGCCGAGGTCTACGGAGCCGTAACGGGAGAAGACGTTGATGATCGGCTCGCCGATCGTCTTCCAGACCGCGCCCCCCCAGCCTTGGTCGAACGCTTTCGCGACCTGCCCGTAGGTGTTCGTCGGTGGGCCGGATGCGAGCCAGAAGGGGTTCGGGCTCTTGATGCCCGCGAAGTTCGTTCTGAGATCAGCCATGGCTCAGCCTTTCATGAATCCGTTTCGCGGCGGCAACCCCCTCGGCCGCCGCATTGACGATCTCGGCGCCGCCATTTGCACAATCGCCGCCCGTAAACACGTTGGGGTGGTCCTTGGGCAAGGTCAGCTCGGTGCGCGCGCCTTGCCCGATCGCGACGATCACCATATCGCACGGAATCGTCTCGGTGCCGCCCGTCGTTCGCACCTCCAGCCCCGCCACGGCGCCGTTGCCCAGCACGCGCTGCGGCGCCGCGTTGAACCGGAAGCCGCAGCCATCGCGCTTCGCGAGCTCGTACTCGTAGTGGTAGCACGGCATATCGTGTTCGCCACGCCGATACACAATGGTCGCTGTCGTGGCGCCGAGGCGCTTGGCCTGGGTGACCGCATCGATGGCGGTATTGCCGGCGCCGATCACGACCACGTGCCGTCCCACGGCTGTTTCGCGATAGGGGTGGGTCTTCAGATGCTCGATGAACGTGAGTGCATCCACCACGCCGGGGAGATCCTCACCCGGAATGCCGAGTCGCTTCGTGCTCCCCAGACCAATGCCGACGAAAACGGCGTCGTACTTGGTGAGCAGCGTTTCGATCGAGTCCACGCTGACGCCGGTCTTCAGCTCGACTCCCAGGTCGAGGATGTCCTGGACCTCGGCCAACGCGACATCGGCCTTGAGCTTGTATTCCGCGATGCCGTAGGTGTTGAGCCCGCCCGGCTGCGCCTTTGCCTCGAACACGGTCACGTCATGGCCGCGGCGCCGCAGGTCGCGCGCGCACGCGAGTCCCGCTGGACCGGCGCCGACGATCGCGACCCGCTTGCGGGTGCGCGTCCCCGGCTCGAACAGCTTGAGCTTGCGGTCCAGCACGTAGTCGGTGGCGTGGCGTTGCAGCAGCGCAATCTTGATCGGCTGCTCGTCCCGGTCATTGAGCACGCAGGCACCCTCGCACAAGACTTCGACGGGACAGGCGCGCGCGCACGAGTGTCCGAAGGGATTCGCGTCGAGGATCACGCGCGCCGAGCCGCGGAGGTTGCCACTCGCGATCTTCTTGATGAAGGCTGGGACGTCGATATGCGTGGGGCAGGCGATGGTGCAGGGTGCGTCGTGGCAGAACAGGCACTTGTCGGCTTCGAGCAGCGCGGCGTCGTTCGTGAGCGGCGGCGCGATGTCGGCGAAGTTGGCCGCCAGCTGCTCGTCGCTGAGTATGCCTGTGGGATCAGCCACCGGAACCTGCTCCAGCCCCGACGGTCCGACGCACTTGCACGCCGTTCAAACGCATGCCCACGCAGTACAACAGTCCAGCAACCAGGAACCCGACGAACCAGGCCCAGTTGTAGATCGTGCCGAAGACGGTCGTGAGTGGAATGCCACGCAGCGCCGCCACGAATCCGGGGAGACTGGGCGCAACACCGAGCGCCAGCGCCGCGATGGCCACGCGGTTGAATCCGGCCGTGTATTCGTAGGTTCCGTTGCGCTTGTACAAATCGTTCACGATCAGCTGGCCCCGCCGCACCACGAAATAGTCGGCGATCATGATCCCGGCGACCGGCCCGAGCAGCGCGCCGTAGCCGATCAACCAGGTGAAGATGTAGGCGGCGGCATCGTTGTAGAGTCGCCACGGCATCATGAGGATGCCGATGACGGCGGTGATCATGGCACCCTGCTTGAACGTGATCTTGTCCGGGGCGAGGTTCGAAAACCCGTTCGCCGGCGCCACGATGTTGGCCGCGATGTTCGTGGTGAGCGTGGCGATGGTCAGTCCAGCCATCGACAAGATGATCATCAGCGGGCCGCCGATGCGTGAGAGCAGCAGAATCGGGTCAGCGATCCGTTGGCCGAAGATGAGGACGGTCGCGTTCGTAACGGCGGCCCCGATGAATGCGAACAGCGCCATGGTCCCCGGCAAGCCCACCGCCTGGCCCACGATCTGATCGCGCTGGGATCGCGCATAGCGGGAGAAGTCGGGGATCGAGAGCGCCATCGTGCCCCAAAACGCGACGGCGGAGGTGAGGCCAGCGCCGAAGAGGCTCCCGGCCGCCTGACGGCCGGACGGCCCGGCGGCGGGGTTTTGGAGCATTGGACCGATGCCACCGGCGCGAACCCATGCCCAGATGAACAGCGCCGCGCCGACGGCGAGCAAGAACGGTGATCCCCACGTCTCGAGAAACTTGATCGAGTCCATCCCGCGCAGCACGATCCAGACGTTCATCGCCCAGAACAGCATGAAGCAGAGAAACTCGCCCGTGTTGAGACCGACGAATGCCGGCAGGATCTGCGGCAGCGTCGCGATCCCCGGCCACATCGCTTCGATCAGTTTGTAGATCGCCCAGCCGCCGATCCACGTCTGGATGCCGAACCAGCCGCACGCCACCAGCCCGCGTAGCAGCGCCGGGATGTTTGCGCCGAGGACGCCGAAGGACGCGCGAGCGAGGACGGGGAAGGGGATGCCGTAGCGCGTGCCCGCGTGCGAGTTGAGCGCGATCGGCACGAGCACGACGAAGTTGCCGAGGATCACGGCGCCCACGGCCGACTGCCAGGTCCAGCCCTGATCGATCAGGCCCGACGCCAGCGTGTAGGTCGGGATGCAGATTGCCATGCCGATCCAGAGCGAGGCGATGTGCCACCAGTTCCAGGTGCGCCGGTCGGGCGCGACCGGGAGCAGGTCCGCGTTCGCGAGTTGCGTCCGCGCCGGCAGCGTCATTTCACCTCGGCGAGTGCGCGCTCCATCCGTTGGCAGCCGTCGTCGATTTCGGATTTGCTGATCAGCATCGACGGCGCAATCCGGATGACATTCCCGTACAGTCCGCCTTTGCCGATCAGCAGGCCGTGTTTCTTGGCGGCTTCGAGGAACGCGGTGGTCTTTTTCGGCGATGGCTCTTTGGTCTTGCGATCCTCGACGAACTCGATCCCCTGCATGAGCCCCATGCCGCGCACATCGCCAATGAACGCAAACCGCCGCTTGAACTCCTCGAGCGCGTCACGCAGCTGGCGCCCACGTTCCGCCGAGCGCTTGGGCGTATTCTCGCGCTGCATCACCTCCAGCGTCACGTCCACCGCGGCCATCGAGATCGGGTTGCCGCCGAACGTGGAGAGCGAAAGGCCGGTAAACGCGTTCGCGACTTCTTCCGTCGCGATCGTCGCGCCGACCGGGAAACCGTTGGCGATGGACTTGGCGAACGTCATGATCTCGGGCTCGACGCCCCAGTGCTCGATCCCGCACCACGTGTCCCCGGTGCGGCCCCAGCCGGTCTGCACTTCGTCGCAGATGAAGACGGCGCCGTACTTCCGTACGATCCCCACCGCGATCTCGAAGTACTCCTGGGGCGGCGTGATGAATCCGCCGGCGCCCTGAATCGGCTCGGCCATGAACGCGGCGGGTCGGCCCGTCGTCGTCGTCTTGATCAGATCCTCGATGTCCTGCGCGCACCGGATGCCGCAGTCGGGATACTCGAGCCCGAGCGGGCAGCGATAGCAGTAGGGCGAGAGCGCGTGCTTGATGCCGGCGATTTGCGTCGGCAGGACGCGCCAGGGCTGCTGCCCCGTGATCGCGATCGCACCCTGGCTGCGCCCCGCGTAGCTGTGCCGCAACGCGATGATCTCCTGCTGGCCCGTGTAGATCTTCGCCAGCATGATCGCCGTCTCATCGGCTTCCGTGCCGCTCGTCGTGAAGAAGCTCTTCTTGAGCTTGCCGGGCGTGATCTGCGTGAGGCGCTCGGCCACGCGGACTTGCTCGACGGTGGGGTAGACGCTCGAGGTGTGTACGAGCCGGGCGACTTGGTCCTGGATCCGCTTCACGAAGTCGGGATGCGAATGGCCGATGCCCGCGGTCAGAATCCCGCCGAAGAAGTCGAGGTACTCGCGCCCGTCCAGGTCTTTCACGCACGTGCCCTGGGCTTCCGTAATGACGACCGGCTCGGCGTAGTAGTTGGCGACGCAGGGAAAGAGGAACTCTTTGTGTTTTTGGCGTACGGTCTGCGAATCCATCAGTGTGTGGGCTCCCGTTTCAAGAATTGGCCGCGGCCGATCGTGCCGACGAACTCTCCATCCCGGGCCTGGACCTGGCCGCGGACCGTCACCACGGATGCTCGTCCCTTCTGTTCCCAGCCCTCGTACGCGTTGTAGTCCACGTTCGAGTAACTGCACTCCTTCGAGAACGTGCCCCGATAACTCGGGTCGTAGACGACCAGATCGGCATCGCTGCCGAGCTGAATCGTACCTTTCTTGGGATAGAGCCCGAAGAGCTTCGCGGCTTGGGTCGAGCAGGCGTCTACCATGGCCTGCACGCTCATACGGCCTCCGGCCACGCCCCAGGTGTGGACCAGATCGACCCGCTCCTGCACCGATGGGATACCGTTCGGGATCTTCGTGAATGCGTCGCGTCCCATCTTCTTCTGATCCTCGAACCGGAACGGCGCATGGTCGGTGGCGATCGTGCTGATCTCCCGCGACTTCACGCCATTCCAGAGGACCCCCTGATTTGCCTTCGCGCGCAACGGCGGCGACATCACGTACTTGGCCCCTTCGAACGCCGCTCGTTCAGCGTACGTCTCGTCCAGCACGAAATGTGGAATCACCGATTCGATCCAGACGTTCACGCCACGCTTGCGCGCATCGAGGGCGGCGCGCACCGCCGGCTCGCAGGACGTGTGCACGATGTAGACGTGCGTCCCGAGCAGCTCCGCGAACGTGCACAGGTGATGCACGCCGTCCGCTTCGACGACCGGTGGACGCGATGGGCCGTGCCACTCCGGTCCGGTCTTGCCGGCGGCGAGCAGGGCGCCCTTGTAGGCCAGAAAGACTTTGAACGAGGCGACGCCGGCCTTGACGATGTCGCGGAACTGCGCGCGGATGTGCTCCTCGAATCGCACGATGGACATGTGAAACGTGTAGTCCACGGCCGCGAGCTTCTCAGCCTTGGATTTCCACAGCTCGAACGCGGCGAAGGGCTCGTCCGAAGCGCCCGGACAGATCATCTCGATCAGCGTGGTCGTGCCGCCCGCGAGCGCCGCCTTGCTGGCCGACTCGTAATCGTCCGCGGCGTACGTGCCCATGAAGGGCAGGTAGATGTGAACATGTGGATCGATGAATCCCGGAAAGACGTACTTGCCGCGCGCATCCACAATGTCCGTTCCGGGAGCCAGCAGCTTGTCGTCGATGCGCGGCTCGATGCGCGTAATCGTCTCGTGCTCGGCGTAGATGTCGCCGGTGAAGTCTTCTGTGGCCGTGATGATCCGGCCGCCGCGAATCAGGAGCGCCATCTGGGGATCCAGCGCCGCCGCGTGGCGGTGTAGGAGTCGTAGTCGGCGCCAAACTTGCCACGCAGCACGGGTTCTTCGTAGAAGAGCACGAACAGATGCGCCATCGACCAGAACACGATCGTGTACAGCACCAGGCCGATCGAGCCGTAGAACATCGCGGCGCCCAGCAACACCAGGCCGGCGCCGATGTACATGGGGTTGCGCACCCAGCGATACGGCCCGGCGATCACGAGTTTGCGCGGTGGATCGAACGGCGCGGGTGTGCCCTTGCCGATGAACGCGAACGTGAGGACCGACGCGATCGCGAGCGCCGCGCCCGCGACGATGATCAGCATCGCGAGAATCTGCAGGAGTCCCATCGTCGCCGGCCGCACGATGCCGGCGGGAGCGAGGATACGATCGGGCACGAATACCAGCAGCAGCCCGATGAACAGCGTGGCGTACGTCAGCGCCCGAAACAGGACGATCATCTAGGGCAGCTGCCGCACCATGTCGTCGTACGTCTCCGGCCGGCGGTCGCGGAAGAATTGCCAGGTGCGCCGGACTTCCTCGATCATGTCGAGGTTCATCTCCGCGACGACGAGCTCGTCCCTATCCTCGCTCCCTTGCGCCAGGAAATTGCCGCGTGGGTCCACGAAGTAGCTCGAGCCGTAGAACTCGCCGACATTCCACGGCGCCTCGACGCCGACGCGATTGCTGCAGCCCATGAAGTAGCCGTTCGCGACCGCGTGCGCCGGCTGCTCGAGTTTCCAGAGATACTGCGACAGTCCTTTCACCGTCGCGGAGGGATTGAACACGATCTCTGCGCCGTGGAGTCCGAGTAGTCTGGCCCCCTCCGGGAAGTGGCGATCGTAACAGATGTACACGCCGATCGTGGCGAAGCGCGTCTTGAAGACGGGATAGCCCAGATTGCCCGGCTTGAAGAAAAACTTCTCCCAGAATCCGGCGGTGTGGGGGATGTGGCTCTTGCGGTATTTGCCGAGGTAGCTGCCGTCGGCGTCGATCACCGCGGCCGTGTTGTAGTAGACGCCCGCCATCTCGCGCTCGTAGATCGGCACGATCATCGCCATGTCGTGCTTCTTGGCAAGCTTCTGCATGCGCTCGATCGTCGGACCCGGAATCGGCTCGGCGATGTCGCACCACTTGGCGTCCTGGCTCGGACAGAAGTAGGGGCCGTTGAAGACTTCCTGCAGGCAGAGGATCTGGACGCCCTTCTTGCCTGCTTCCTCTATATAAGGAAGGTGCTTCTCCACCATGGCCTCGGTGATCTTGGTGACCGGCGCGTTGGCGTCGTTGATAGGATTCGACATCTGGATGAGACCGCCGACGACTTTTCTCATCACCACCTCGAGATCACGACTTTTTTGTCGGTATAGAACTCCACCGAATCCTGCCCGTGCGCTTTGAGGTCGCCAAAGAAGGACCCCTTCGTCCCCCCGAATGGGAAGAAGGCCATCGGCGCCGCGACGCCAATATTCACGCCGATCATGCTGACGCCGACGCGGTAGCGAAACTCTCGCGCGGCCTTGCCGCTCTGTGTGAAAATCGACGTCGCATTGGCGAAGCCCGAGCGCTGCACCCGCTCGATCCCCTCATCGAGGTTGCTGACGTGGGTGACGGACGCCACGGGGCCGAAGATCTCTTCCGTGCCGATGGTCATATCGGGCTGGACGTCGTCGAACACGGTGGGCCCGACGAAGTGACCGCGCGGATGCTTGGCGACTTTCGTCCCGCGGCCGTCGAGCAACAGGGTCGCGCCGTCTTTGCGACCGGCCTCGACGTATGACAGGACTTTCTCCTTGTGCCGAGCGGAGACGACGGGGCCCATGTTCACGCCGGGCTCCAGACCGTAGCCCAGCCGGAGGCTCTTCGCCGAGTCGAGGAGCTTTTCGCGGAAGGGCTCGTACGCCTTGCCGGCGGCGACCACCACGCTCCCCGCCAGGCACCGCTGGCCGGCGCAACCGAACATCGATTCCGTGACGTTGGCGACCGCGCGGTCCAGGTCAGCGTCGGGCATGACGATGATGTGATTCTTCGCGCCACCCAGCGCCTGCACGCGCTTGCCGTACTTGGCGGCTTCCTGATACACGTACTGTGCGACGGGAGACGACCCGACAAACGAGATGCCGGCGATGCCGGGATGCGCGAGCAGGGCATTGACCGCGTCCTTTGCGCCATGGACCAGGTTGAGCACGCCGGGCGGGATGCCGGCCTCATGCGCCAACTCGACGATACGCGTCGGGGAAAACGGGACTTGCTCGCTGGGCTTCAGGATGAACGTGTTGCCCGTCGCGATCGCGTAGGGCCAGAACCAGCACGGCACCATCGCCGGAAAATTGAACGGCGTGATCGCCGCGAAGACGCCCAGCGGCTGGCGGACGTATGCGCAGTCGATCCCTGCCGCGACGTCCTCGAGCGCCTTGCCCATCATCAACGTGGGGATCCCGCAGGCATGCTCGACGTTCTCAATGCCGCGGCGCACCGATCCCTTCGCCTCGTCCAGCGTCTTGCCGTTCTCGCGCGTGACCGTGGCCGCGATGTCGTCGAACTGCTCTTCCATCAGGGCCTTCAGCTTGAACAGATACCGGGCCCGCACGACGGGTGGGACTTCGCGCCACTTCAGGAACGCGGTCTGCGCTGCCGCGACCGCCTGATCGACCTCGCGCGCGCCGGAGAGCGGCACCCGGCCGAGCGGCTCGCCGGTGGCCGGATTCGTGATGTCGAGGTAGTCGGCGGCGGCCGGACCTACCCACTCGCCGCCGATGTAATTGCGCAGGGTTTTCATCCCCTTAGCCTAGGCACGGCTAAGGGGTTGTCAACTCACGAACTGAGCCTTCTCCGTCGAGCCTTCGAGCGCGACCGTCGAGCTGCGGCCGCCGTGCACGATCTGGGTGATCTCGTCGAAGTATCCCACACCCACGAATTCCTGGTGCTTCACCGCCTCGTAGCCCTCGTGCTCGGCCGCGAATTCCCGCGATTGCAGGTCGGCGTAGGCCGCCATGCCGCGATCGCGGTAGTCCTGCGCCAGCGTGAACATGCCGTGGTTCAGCGCGTGGAACCCGGAGAGGGTGACGAACTGGAACTTGTAGCCCATCGCGCCAAGCTCGCGCTGGAAGCCGGCGAGCTGCGGTTCATTGAGATGGCGGTTCCAGTTGAATGACGGCGAGCAGTTGTAGGCGAGCAGCTTGTCCGGATACTCCTTGTGGATGGCTTCGGCGAACTGCCGCGCTTCGGCCAGATCCGGCTTCGCCGTCTCGAACCAGAGCATGTCGGCATACGGCGCATAGGCGCGGGCGCGCGCGATCGCGGCCTCGACGCCGTCACGGATGACGAAGAAACCTTCGGGCGAGCGCTCGCCCGTGCACCAGCGCCGGTCGTACTCGTCGGTGTCGCTGGTCAGCAGGCCGGCGCTGTTGGCGTCGGTCCGGGCGATGAGAATCGTGTCTACGCCACAGACATCGGCGGCGAGTCGTGCCGCGATCAATTTCGTGATGAATTCGCTCGTGGGCACGAGCACCTTGCCGCCGAGGTGGCCGCATTTTTTGACCGAGGACAGCTGATCCTCGAAGTGCACGCCTGCCGCGCCGGCCGCGATCATCAATTTCATCAGCTCGTACGCATTGAGCACGCCGCCGAAGCCCGCTTCGGCGTCCGCGACGAGCGGCACGTACCAGTCGATCGAGTGGTCGCCGTTCATGTGATGGATCTCGTCGGCGCGACGCAGCGCATTCTGAATCCGGCAGATGAGGTTTGGAACGCTATCGGATGGATAGAGACTCTGGTCGGGATACATCGTCAGCGCGCAGTTTGCGTCGGCTGCCACCTGCCAGCCGCTGATGTAGATGGCCTTGAGGCCGGCGCGGACTTCCTGCACTGCTTGGTTCCCCGTGACCGCGGAGAGCACCGCGACATAGGGTTCCTCGCGCATCAACTTCCAGAGTCGCGCGGCGCCGTGACTCGCCAATGTGTACTGGACGGGCAGCGTGCCGCGCAGCCGGTACACGTCTTCGGGCGTGTAGGTGCGAGTGATTCCCTGCCAGCGCCGGTCGTTCCGCCACCGCAGATCGAGCTCCGACACAAATTCCCACTTGCTACCGGAGCCTTTGCCGTTGCCGTCATTCGAGATGTTCATAACCCACCAAGGTGAGGAATTCGGGGAAATCGGAGCCGGTCATCAGCTGATGAAACAACCTGGCGGCGAGTTCGAATTTGCCGCCGGTGAGGTTCTTGCGCTCCATCTCTTCGGTGATGATCGACTCGACCAGGTCTTGCGTCACCGCGCGCCCGTCGGAGAGATGCGCGCCGTGGCGCACCCATTGCCACACCTGCGACCGCGAGATCTCGGCCGTCGCGGCGTCTTCCATCAGGTTGTAGATCGGGACGCAGCCTGAGCCGCGGAGCCAGCTCTCGAGGTACTGGATCCCGACGTCTACGTTGGTTCGCAGCCCACCTTCGGTGATCTCGCCGTCGGGGACGGCGAGCAGATCCGAAGCCGTGACGCGCACGTCCTCGCGCGCGACGTCGAGCTGATTCGGGCCGCCCCCTTGCATCCCGGCGTCGAACACCTGCATCGCGACCGGCACCAACCCCGGGTGCGCGACCCACGTGCCGTCGTGACCGGCGCGCACTTCGCGGAGCTTGTCCTGCCGGACCTTCTCGAGCGCCGCCTCGTTCGCCGCGGGGTCGTTCTTGATGGGGATCTGCGCCGCCATCCCGCCCATCGCGTGGGCGCGGCGGCGGTGGCAGGTCTGGATGAGGAGATCGACGTACGACTTGAGGAAGTGCCGGTCCATCGTGACCCGGACGCGGTCGGGCAGGACGTAGCCCGTGCGGCGTCTGAACTTCTTGATGAAGCTGAAGATGTAGTCCCAACGGCCGCAATTCAGGCCAGCCGAATGGTCCTTGAGCTCGAAGAGAATCTCGTCCATCTCGAAGGCGGCGAGGATCGTCTCGATCAGGACCGTCGCGCGGATCGTGCCGCGCGGAATCCCCAGCTCGTCCTGCGCCAGGTTGAACACGTCATTCCAGAGGCGTGCCTCGAGATGACTCTCGAGCTTGGGCAGGTAGAAGTACGGACCTGTCCCCTTCGCAATCAACTGCTTGGCATTGTGAAAGAAGAAGAGTCCGAAATCGAAGAGGGCGCCGGAGATGGGATGCCCGTCCACCGTGACGTGCTTTTCGTCGAGGTGCCAGCCGCGCGGCCGCACCATCAGCGTCGCCGTGCGCAGCGCGAGGGCGTAGCGCTTCCCCTCGGGGCTCGTGAACGAGATCGTGCCGGCCAGGGCGTCTCGCAGGTTGATCTGCCCCTCGAGGTTGTTGCGCCAGGTGGGGGCGTTCGAATCCTCGAAGTCCGCCATGTAGACCCGCGCGCCCGAGTTCAGCGCGTTGATGATCATCTTGCGGTCGACTGGGCCCGTGATCTCGACCCGGCGGTCCACCAGGTCCGCCGGAATCGGCGCGACGGTCCAGGCCGCCTCGCGGACGCCGCGCGTCTCCGGCAGGAAGTCGGGCCGCTCGCCGGCGTCGAGCCGCTGCTGCCGTTCGACGCGTCGCGCGAGCAGCTCCTGGCGGCGCGGCTCGAAGGCGCGCGCCAACTCCGTGAGGAACTGACACGCCTCGTCGGTGAGGATGTCGGCGAATTCGGAATCGAGCGGCGCGTGGATTTCGAGGCCGCTGGTCGTCATGAGAGTCAATGTAGCGCTCCTGCCACAGACGGAATCCCGGGGAAAGAAGCGGGGCGAGCCGGGATGCCGCGCGATCACGCGTCGCGCTACCCAGCCGCCCCTTCCCTTCAAAGTGGTGGAGGGGGTCCGCAGCGAGCGTGCACGCCCGCTGCGGCAACCGGCGCAGGGCCAGCATCTACCTGGCTCTGCCTTTGCCGGCTGTTTTCCCCCCGAGATCCGCGTACTGCTTCCACGCGCACGACATTGCAACCCTCATGCCACGCGCTAGACCGCGGAACTCGGTTGGACGAAGGCCGGCCTGTGCGCCCGGTGCGGCGTTTTCTGTGGCAATATTACCGCACATGTCTTCGGCTCCTCCGCAACCTGTCGTCGGCCGCTCGGTCCCCCGTCGCGAAGGGGCCGATAAGGTGGCGGGGCGCGCCCGCTACACCGACGACATCGCCATCGCAGGCGCCTGGTACGGCAAAACCGTCCGGTCCACAATTCCCCGCGGCACGATCCAGTCCATCACGTTGGACCCTGCCTTCGATTGGTCAGGAGTCGTGGTCGTCACCGCGGACGACATCCCCGGCGAGAACGTTGTCCATCTGATTCGGGATGACCAGCCGGTTCTCGCCCCCAAGGGCGGCGAGATCAGGCACCGTGAGGAACCGATCCTGCTGCTGGCGGCTCCCGATCGGGCCATGCTGGATGAGGCTGCCCGCCACATCCAGATCGACTATGAGACCGCCGAGCCCGTCTACCTGCTCGACCAGGCAACCGAAGTCTTCAGCACAGTCGAAATCCGGAAAGGCAAGGTTTTGGACGATCTGAAGGGTCTGGAGGATCTGCAGGTGGTGGAGCGGGTTTTCCGGGTCGGTCTTCAGGAGCAGCTGTATATCGAGCCACAAGGAGCCATCGCTATTCCGGAACCTGATGGAGCCATCAAGGTCATTGGCTCGCTCCAATGCCCGTACTACGTCCACCGTGCCTTGAAACGAGCCCTGAACCTGACCGATGAACAGGCGATCGTAGTTCAAGCCGAGACCGGCGGGGGATTCGGCGGCAAGGAAGAGTATCCGTCGATCGTAGCCCTCCATGCCGCGCTACTCGCCCGCAAGGCGGGGCGACCGGTTCGCCTGATCTACGAGCGCCACGAGGATCTTGCGGCGACCACCAAGCGTCATCCCGGGGTCATCAGACACCGCACCGGCGTCAAACAGGATGGAACACTGCTGCTTCAGGACATCGAAATCGTCCTGGACGGCGGGGCCTACTGCACCCTGACGCCTGTCGTGTTGTCCCGCGCCGCGATCCATGCTGCCGGAGCGTATTCCTGCCCCAACGTCCGCATTCGGGCGCGCGCAGTCGCGACGAACACGCCCCCCAATGGGGCCTTTCGCGGCTTTGGCGCGCCGCAGTCCCTGTTTGCCGCCGAGCTGATGGTCGAGCACGTCGCTGAGCGGCTGGGGATGTCGAGTGCGGATTTGCGTCGCCAGTGGATGCTGCGCCTGGGCGACACGACGGCGACGGGGCAGGTGCTCGGCGAAAGCGTGGGGTCGGAGCTCGTTCTCGATGCGGCTCTCAAGGCTGCGCCACACGTCGGCACGTCGGCACGTCGGCACGTCCGCCACGGTCGTGGTCTTTCACTCGTCTTCCATGGCTCAGGGTTCACGGGCAGCGGAGAGAAGAAACTCCAGGGGACAATCGGGCTCGAAGCCCTGCCCGACGACACGTTCCGCATCCTCACCGCCTCCACAGAGATCGGCCAGGGGACGAAGACCATCTTTTGTCAGCTCGCCGCGGATGCATTGGGAGTAGGGTTGGACAAGGTGGTCATTGCCCCGCAGGACACGTCGCTCGTTCCCGATTCCGGCCCCACCGTTGCCTCGCGCACCGCGATGATTGTCGGTCGCTTGGTCCAGGAGGCGGCGAGTGAGATAAGGGAACTGTTGAAACGCGAGCGGCCTCCCCTGCGCGTCGCAAAAACCTACATCCAGCCCGATTCGATTCATTGGGACGAGACCACCTACCGCGGCGACGCGTATCCCGTGTATGCGTGGGCGTGCACGATCGTCGATGTGGACGTGGACACGACCACGGGCGAAGTACGAGTCACGGATTTGGTCACCGCCGTCGACTGCGGGAAGGCACTGCACCCGGTGATGGCGGAAGGCCAGATCGAGGGCGGCAGCCTGCAGGCGGTCGGCTGGGCCACGATCGAGGAAATTAAGATGAAAGACGGCAGCTATCAGAACGACCGTCTCGCGACCTACCTCATTCCGACTGCGCTCGATGCGCCGCGCATTCGGACGATTCTGGTCGAGAACCCGTACTCTCGAGGCCCGTTCGGCGCGAAGGGAATCGGCGAGCTGCCGATGGACGGCCCGGCGCCCGCCATCATCGCGGCAATTCACGATGCAACGGGCGTGTGGCTGGACGAGATTCCCGCGACTTCGGAGAAGGTGCTGGCGGCGCTCAACGAGGTGAGGTCGTGACGGTCCGGTTCACGCTTAACGGTGCGCCCGTCAGCGTCGAGGGGGCCGGATCACGACGACTCCTCGATGTGTTGCGCGAAGACCTGGCCAAGACCGGCACGAAAGAGGGCTGCGGTGAAGGGGAGTGCGGGGCCTGCTCGGTGCTCATTGACGGCGAGGTCGTCGACAGCTGTCTGGTTGCGGTCGGTCAGGTTGAGGGGCGGAACGTCGTCACCGTAGAAGGACTTGCGCAACCGAACGGGGAGTTATCGCGCCTGCAGCAAGCCTTCATCGAGCACGGCGCGGCCCAATGCGGGATCTGCACGCCGGGCATGTTGCTCGCGGCCCACGTCTTGCTGCACCGCACGACACAGCCGACCGAAGATCAAGTTCGGGAGGCCCTCGCCGGCAACCTGTGCCGGTGCACCGGCTACACGAAAATCATCGAGGCGGTGCTGTCATGCACGACGTGACATATCTCCGTCCCACGAGCTTGAAGGACGCGGTGGAGTTATATCGATCAACCCCTGAATGCCGCCCGCTCGCCGGCGGCACGGATCTCATGGTGATGCTCCACGCGGGAACGTTTCGACCCGCCCCGCGGGCCATGCTCGACGTGTGGTCGATCCCCGAGCTCAAGGGCGTGCGGCGGACGCAAGGGATGCTGGAAATCGGCGCTGCCGAGTCCTACACCGGGATCATCCGGTCGCGTGATGCGCAGGAGCATGTGCCGGCGCTCGTGGCGGCGGCGCGGACCATCGGCGCCGCGCAGATCCAGAATCGCGGCACGCTGGGCGGCAACCTCGCGAATGCCTCGCCGGCCGGCGACACGCTGCCCGTGCTACTCGCCTACGATGCCGTCGTGGTTACGGATCGGCGCGCGATTGCGATCGATCAGTTCTTCACCGGCTATCGCAGGACCGCGCTGCAACCCGACGAGCTCATCGTGGCGGTGCGCATCCCGCTCGGCCGGCACGTCGCCTTCCGCAAGGTCGGGACGCGGGCCGCGCAAGCGATTTCGAAAGTGGTGATGGCCGTCAGCCGCTCACCCGCGCGCGTGGCGATCGGGTCCGTCGCCGAGGTGCCGTTGCGCGCTGCGCGGGCGGAAGCGGCACTCGCCCGCAACGATGATGCGCGAGCGGTCAGCGCCGTGGCGGAGGACGTCCGCCCCATCGACGACGTCCGGTCGACGGCGGCCTATCGGCGTGCCGTGACACAAAACGTGCTCCGCGAGCTCCTGCATGCACCCCCGCGCCCGTGAGCTGCTCAACACGCTCGGTATGCGGCCGCATCCCGAGGGTGGGCACTACGTCGAGCTGTTTCGATCCTCGCAGCGGATCCAGGTGCTCGATCGGAAAGTCGAGCGCAGCGCGCTCACCGCGATCTATTTTCTGCTGGCCGCGGGGGAATTCAGCCGCTGGCATCGCGTTGTGTCCGACGAGATCTGGCATTATCACGAGGGCGACACGATCGAGCTGTTGCTCTTCGACGATCGCGGGTTGCGTCGGGTGCAGCTCGGTCCGGTCGCGGGCGAGGCTCGCCCAACGGTCGTGGTGCCGGGAGGGACGTGGCAAGCGGCCCGAACCACCGGTGCGTATACGCTCAGCGGGTGCACGGTCGGGCCTGGATTCGAGTTTGCGGATTTTTCGTTGGTGGTGGATTGGCCGGACGTCGCGGCGAAGATCGCGCACGCGGGGGCGGATCTCGCCAGGTTCATCTAAAACGCCAGCAGCTCCAACGCCTTCGTCAGGACCTTCGTACCGAGCTCGAGATGTTCGGGGCTCGTGTTCTCTTCGGGACAATGCGATCGGCCACCGATACTCGGCACAAACAACATTCCGACCTTACACTTCACGGCGAGTACCTGAGCGTCGTGGCCGGCACCGCTCGCCAACTCCGTCGTCCTCACGCCGGCCTCTTTGGCGGCTCGCGCAAACAATGCTCTCAACCCGGTGTCCATCGGCACCGGTGCCCGTTCCTGAAGCAGGCGCATATCGAGCTCGAGGCCGCGCTCCGAGGCGATCGTGGCGGACAGGGATCGGATCCGCTCTTCCAGCGCCCGGCGCGCGCCGAGATCGGCATGGCGCACATCGATCGTGAAGACCACCCGTCCTGGAACCACGTTGATCTGGTCGGGCTCGGTTCGGACCTTGCCCACGGTGGCGACCGCAGGGCTTCCCAGCGAGCGCGCGATCGACTCGACGGCCTGAATCATAGCCGCCCCGCCCGCGAGTGCGTCGTGCCGCAATTCCATCGGCGTCGTGCCGGCATGGTCCGCTCGGCCGGTCACGGTGACCTCGAGATGCGCCGTCCCCACAATCGCGCTGACGACGGCCAGCGGCTGTCGCGATGCATCGAGCACGGCACCCTGCTCGATGTGCAGCTCGACGAAGGTGTCGATGTCGTCGCGCGCAGCCGTGGCGACCGTGGCCGGGTCGAGGCCGCGCTCGCGCATCGCCGCCGCGATCTCGGGATCGACAGTGTCGATGGCTCCCGTGATGGCGCGCGATCCCCAGAAGTTGGTGTTGAAGCGCGAGCCCTCTTCCTCACAGATCGCGACCACTTCGAGCGCGCGCCTGGGCTTGCCCTTCGTTGTGAGCAGCGTCTCGACCGCAGTCAGACCAGCGACGATGCCAAGCGCGCCGTCGAGCCTGCCGCCGCGTCGCACCGTGTCGATGTGCGAGCCGGTGACGACTGCCTTTCCTTTATCATGGCCTTCCGCGCGGCCCCATAGGTTCCCGACCGCATCGCGATGCGTCGTGAGGCCGGCATCTTTCATCCAGCGTTCGACACGCTCGACCGCGGTGGCCCACGCATCGCCATAGAGCGGACGGTAGGCACCGCCAGTGGGCTCCGCACCAATCTTGTAGAGCTCGTCTAACCGCTGGTGGATTGGCGCGCCGTCAATTCGCATGATTCGGTCTCACGAGCCGGCCCCAGCCGGTCTCGCCGACGACGTTGCCATCGGCAAACACCGTCTTCCCGCGGACGATCGTCCTGACGACGGCGCCGCGGAACTCGCGGCCGAGGTAGGCGCTGACACCACTCCGCGTTTGGAGGTGCTCCGGCGCGAACGTCCACGTGCGTTCCGGATCGACGAGCACGACGTCCGCATCGGCGCCGACCGCGAGCGCGCCTTTGCGCGGATATAACCCGAACAGCTGCGCTGGCGCGGTCGCGGTCAGGTGCGCGATTCGCTCGAGTGAGAGGCCGCGCGCATGGAGACCGTCGGTGAGCAGCACGGGCAGCGTGGCCTGGATGCCCGCGATGCCGCCCCACGCCTGCCAGATGTCATCGTCCCCTTTGTGTTTGTCAGCGGCGGGGCAGGGTGAGTGGTCGGAGCCAATCAGGTCGACGCGTCCCGCGAGCACCTCGGCCCAGAGCGCCTCGCGGGTCGCGGCATCGCGGATCGGCGGTGCGCACTTGAGCGGCGGGCCGATGCGCTCGAAGTCGTCCTCGGTGAACGCCAGATAATGGGGACACGTCTCGGCGGTCATGGCCACACCCTTGCGGCGCGCGGCATCCACCACCGCCAAGCCCTCGGCGCAGCTCACGTGCACCACGTGCGCCCGCACGCCGTTCCCCGCGCCGCGCATACAGACGAGCAAACGCTCGATTGCCTCGACCTCAGCGGCCGGTGGGCGCGCGCGACACCACGACAGCCGCTCGACGCTTTGCTCTGCGCTCCAGCGGTCGAGCAGTTCCTGACTCTCGGCGTGCACCCCCACGATCGCGCCGAAGCGCGCCGTGGCCTTGAGACCGATCGCGAGCACACCATCGGGCACGCGAGGAAAGTCGTCGATGCCGCTGTGGCTCATGAAGGCCTTGAAGCCGACGACGCCGCGCTGATGCAGCGCCTGCAGCTGCGGGAGGTTGTCGGGCACCATGCCACCCCATAGCCCGAAGTCCACCAGCGCCTGCTTAGCTGCACATCCAACTTTCTCGTCGAACGCGGCGGTCGTGGTGGTGGGCGGGTGGGCATTGAGCGGCATCTCGAGCACGGTCGTCACTCCGCCGGCGGCCGCGCCGCGCGTTCCGACCTCCCACCCTTCCCATTCGGCTCGGCCCGGCTCATTGAAATGGACGTGTGCGTCTACGACGCCAGGAAGCACAACCAGTCCACGTGCATCTATGACGTCTTTGCCACTCGAAACCTCACTGCCAATAGCTGTAATGATTCCATCCGTGACGGCTATGTCGGCAGGTTTCTGGCCAGTCGGGAGGACTACGGTGGCCCCACGAATCACGACGGAATCCCCAGACACAAGCGAGGTCTTGCGGCTCACCGCTCCTCTTCTATAACGATGTCCTGCGCTCCCTCCCAGAGCGTGAGTCGACCAATCTCCGGCAGGTTCTCTCGCCCTTCCGTGACCGTTGCGAAGTGATTCCCAGCCAGCTGTCCCACCTTGCTCGCGAACATGGTCGCGCCATAAGGAAAAGCCATAAGGAAAAAGCAGCTCGGTCTCACTGATACCACCAGGGTAGAGCAGCAGCATCCCCGGCGCGGGATGGCTGGTGTGATTCTCGAATTCGAGCCCGAGCTTTCGCTCGCCCATCGGAATCCAGGTTGACTCGCCGCTCCAGCGGCAGTGGACTATCTTGGACTTGAGCGGCAGCATTTTGCGAATCATGGCGACGGTTTTGGGCGCGGCCTGCTCTTCGAGTCGCGCCGCGAACGTCAGGGGTCCCACGCGGATCTTGAGCATGTCCAACACTAACCGTCCGACGATTTCGACGCACGTCCTCGATACCACGCGCGGCGAGGCCGCCGCGGGCGTCGCGGTGACGTTGTGGCGGCTCGAGGGCAACCAGCACGTCTCCCAGGGTACCAGCGAAACCGACGCCGACGGGCGCATCGCGCAGCTCGGTGACGGCCAGGTCACGGCGGGCACGTACCGCCTGTCCTTCGAGGTGGGCGCCTACTATAAAAGGAAAGGGACCGCCGCCTTCTTGCAGCGCGCCACGCTCGATTTCGAGATCACCGATCCGAAACGCCGCTACCACATTCCGCTGCTCATGTCGCCGTTCTCGTGCGCGAGCTATCGCGGCAGCTGAACCTTTTCGAGCATGCTGGCCCGTTACTGGAGCGGCTGCGCGCGGCCGAGCCGTTTGTGAGTGGTGCGGCGATGCTCGCGCGTGCCCGCGAAATCCTCAACGACTTGTCCGAGACGGACCAGATCGCCGTGATCAACGCGCATCCCCGGATCGGCGAGCGCCCGGACAAGGTGTCGGCGCTGTCGTTCAAGGAGCAGGGCTACGACCGCGACACCACGCCGCCGGAGGTGCTGCGCCGTCTCGCCACGCTCAACGAGGAGTACGAACAGAAATTCGGCTTTCGCTTTGTCGTGTTCGTCAACCGGCGATCTCAAGAGGCCATCGTGCCGATCCTGGAGGCACGGCTGCGCGGCACGCGCGATGACGAGCGCCGCACCGCGCTGCGCGAAATTCTCGCGATCGCCGAGGACCGCTTGAAACAGGAGGAAGCGTAATGGACGCGATTTCACGTCGGGCTTTCGCCGAGCAGTTGGCCCTCGCGGCGGCCGCGCCGTGGTTCCTGGAGGAGGTGCGCGCTCAAACGCCCCAGCCCCCAGGCTCAAAGCCCCAGGCCCAGCAACCACAAGAGCCGTCCGCGCTCGCCAAGGCTCTCGCCGAAGGCGTGCGACTCCGCTATCCTGATCGTTTCACTGCCGACGATCTCGCCGCGATCACGCGCAGCATCGAGGGCCGCCTCCGCGCCATCGAGCGGCTCTACCAGACATCGCTCACCAACGCCGACGAGCCCGATTTCGTCTACGCTGTCTACCGCGGGGCCGACTGATGGACTTCGCCTTCCTATCGGTCGTCGAGTTAGGCCGTCTCCTGCGACAAAAGAAAACGTCGGCCACCGAGCTGGCGACGTATTTCCTCGATCGCCTGGAGCGCCTCGGGCCGAAGTTCAATGCCGTCGTGACGATCACGCGCGAGCGCGCGGTCGTGGAAGCGGCGGCGGCCGATCGCGAGATCCGGGCGGGGAAATGGCGCGGTCCGCTGCACGGGATTCCGTACGGCGTGAAGGATCTGCTCGCGACCAAAGAATATCCGACGACGTGGGGCGCCGAGCCGTATCGACAGCAGAAGTTCGACAGCGATGCGACGGTCATCGGGCGCCTCGGTGCGGCGGGCGCTGTATTGGTCGGGAAGCTCGCCATGGTCGAGCTCGCTGGTGGGATGGGCTACAACCAGGCGAACGCGTCCTTCACCGGGCCGGGCAAGACCCCGTGGAATCCCGACTACTGGAGCGGCGGGTCGTCGAGCGGGCCGGGTGCCGCGGTCGCGGCCGGTCTCGTGCCATTCGCGATCGGGTCGGAAACGTCGGGCTCGATTCTGACACCTGCCGCCTACTGCGGCGTGACGGGCCTCAGGCCGACCTACGGGCTCGTGAGTCGGCACGGCGCGATGGCCCTGGCGTGGACGATGGACAAGCTCGGACCGTTGGGGCGCACTGCCGAGGATTGCGGGATTGTGCTGTTTCACATCGCCGGGAAAGACCCGAAGGATCCGTCGAGCGTCGATCGTGACTTGAAAGGAATGGCCGACGCACCCACTAAGCGATACCGCATCGGGATTCCCAAAGGTGCTGACAAGGACATCCAAGCCGAGGTGGCCGCGAATTTCCGGGCGGCGTTGAAGGTGCTGGAAGATCGGTTGGAGATCGTGGAGGACGTCGAGCTCCCCGATCTCCCGTACGGTGCTGTCGCGGGAATGATCATCGCCGCCGAAGGCGCGAGTGCGTTCGATGATTTGCTTAAGGACGGGCGGCTGTCCCAGCTGACGGCGCCGGAAGACCGCACGGGCGGTTACCCGGCCCTCGCGGTGAGCGCGCCGGACTATCTGCGCGCCCTCCGTGTCCGCCGCCCGATGCAGCGCGCCCTCGATGATTTCCTGAAGAAATTCGACGCGCTGGCGGTGCCCACCCGCACCGCCGTGTCAACGCCGATCGACAAGTCGTTCCGCGAAGGGTGGCCCGGCGTGACGGGCGGAGCCAATGTCATCGGCCCGACGAACGTCGTCGGCGTTCCGGCGATATCAGTTCCGAATGGTTTCGGCGTTCAGAATCTGCCGACCGGCCTCAGCTTCACGGCGCGTGCCTTCGACGAAGGTAAGCTCGTGACGCTCGCGCGGCTGTATCAGTCGCGCACCGACTGGCACACGCGCCGACCCCCGCCGCAATAGGCTGAGCGATGTTCTCGCTCATCAAGCTGATTCAGTCGCTGTTCGGGGCGCTGCATTCCGAAGGCACCCCCGGCCAGCTCGCCGCCGGGATCGTGCTGGGCTCCTTCCTCGGCCTGACACCGCTCGTGAACATTCACAACGCCGTGATCTTCGCGGCGCTCGTCTTGCTCAACGTCTCGTTCGCCGGCGGGATGCTCGGATGGGCGCTCTCCATCCCGTTCGGCTTCCTGCTCGATCCGCTGTTCGACTGGATCGGCCATACGTTGTTATTCACGCCGTCTTTAACGCCTGTCTTTACGTCGTTGTATAACATGCCTGTCATCCCGCTCACCAATTTCAACAACACGGTCGTGCTTGGCAGCTTCGTGTTTGCCGTGCTGTTCGCGCTGCCGCTGTACTTGGCGGCCCGCCTGGGCGTGACGCGCTATCGCGCCACGATCGGAGCGCGCGTGCGGCAGTCGCAGTGGTATCGCGCGGTCACGGCGTCCAAGGTCTACAACGTCTACAAGCTGTTCCGCCCATGACCGCCTCCAGGCCCCAGGCCCCAGCCCCCAGTCCCCGTTTCAAGGTTTTCCGCTGGCGTGCACTCGGACCGCTGCTCATTCTGTTCGTGATCGCGGCGGTGCTTTGGTGGCTGTTCGCCGACACGATCGCGCGGCGCGAGACCCAGAAAGTCGGAACTCAGGTGATCGGCGCCAAGGTCGAGATTCAGGACCTGCATCTCGATCTGGCCCACGGCAAAGTCCTGATCCGCGGGCTCACCGTCGCGAGCCCGCACGAGGCGCTCCGCAACCTGCTGCAGGCGGACGAGCTGGTCGCGGACGTCGACGTGGTGCCGCTCACTGAAAAGAAACTCATCATCAACCGCATCGCCGCGAACGGCCTGCGGTTTGGCACACCGCGCGAGACGGACGGTCGGGTAGCGGCTAAGTCGGGTGTTGGAATTGCGGGCCGCGTCCTTGCCGAAACGCACGAGTGGGCGAGTCAATTTCAGGTGCCGGCGCTGCAGCTCGCCACCGGCAAGATCAGCATGGATTCGCTCGATCCACGCCGGCTCTCGACGATCCCCGCGGCGGACGCGCTGGGCGCGCGTGCCGATTCGAGCCAGCGTGCCTGGAAAGCGGCGTTCGACACCCTGCGCCTCGGCCCGACGCTCGATTCTGCTCAGGCCACACTCGAGAAGCTGCGGCGTGCGCGCGCCACCGATCTGTCCACACTCAACGAGGGGCGCCAGGCGATCGATCGGCTCAAGCGCGCGCGCGATCGCGTGACGACACTCGATCGCAACGTCACCAAGGGCGTGGCCAGCCTCAAATCAGGGCTCGCGGGTCTCGACAGTGCGCGGCAGCGTGACTACGGGTTCGCGCGCAGCTTGCTCAAGCTGCCGAGCCTCGATGCGCCGGCAGTCGGGGCGGCGCTGTTCGCGCCGGGCGCCATCAGACCGTTCGAGAGCGTGCTTTACTACATGCAGCTGGCGCGGCGATACATGCCCCCGGGCCTGCTGCCACGCGCGACCACCGGTCCCCAGCGCGTGCGGCGCGCTGGCGAAGACGTGCGCTTTCCCAAAGAGCGCGATCTCCCCGCCTTCCTGGTGCGCAGCGCCGAGTTGTCGTTCCTGCTGCACCCGTCGGCGGAGCAACCGCAGCGCTACGCGGGGCGCCTGTCAGGTCTGACGAGCGACCCCGCGCTCTATGGCCGGCCCACGGTCGCCACGGCGACGGGTCCACAGGTGGGCGCCGGCCTGATGCTCAATCATCTGCGTAGCGTCCCCGTCGATACGGCGGGGGCGACGGTCGGCGGTGTCCGGTTCCCGGCATTCCAGGTTCCGGGCGTGCCGCTGCGGCTCGATCCGGGCGCCGCCACGACCCAGCTCGGCTTCAATCTCAACGGCGACACGATTCACGCCCGCTTCGCAATTCGCTCGAGCAACGTGCGGTGGACGCGGGATTCCGGATTCGCGAACAGCACGATCGGTGATCTGATTTGGCGCGCTGTCTCGGGCATTCCGAACCTCGACGTGGAGGCCCGGCTGTCCGGCGCCTTGCACCATCCCGATCTCGCGGTGCGCTCGAATCTCGATCAGGCGATCGCGGCGCGGCTGCGCGCGGTCCTCGGCGAGCAGGTGGCGGCCGCTGAGAAGCAGATGCGCGATCGCGTGGATGCGCTCGTCAACGCCAAGGTCGGCCCCGTGCGGGCGCGTGTCACACAAGTCCAGAATCAGGCGCAGGCACAGGTCGCCCAGCAGCGCGCGCGCCTGGACGAGCTGCAGAAGCAGCTCGAGCAGCGGCTGCGCGACCTCACGCGGATCCGCCTGCCATGATCGCGCTCCAAACGCCGCGGCCCCCGACGGCGTCTTAGTTCTGTGCCGCCCCCGCCGCCCCCGCTCCCGGACGATCTCATCGTCCGTGCGCAGGCTGGCGACCAGGCGGCGTTCCGAGACCTTTATCGCCAACACGCCGGCCGTGTCTACGCGCTCTGTCTCCGCCTCACCGGTGAGCCCAGAGATGCCGAGGAGCGCACACAGGATGTCTTCGTGCGGCTGTGGGACAAGCTGCGCTCGTTTCGGGGCGAGAGCGCGTTCAGCTCCTGGCTGCATCGACTTGCCGTCAACGTGGTCCTGAATGAGCGGCGCACGACGGGGCGGCGCGAGCGTCGCGTGATGCCGGCCGACGATCCGGACAATGTTGTAGGGGCGCAGCATGCCGCGCCCCTACAGAACTCGACCGAGGGCTTGAGTATCGACCTCGAGCGCGCGATCGCCGAGCTGCCCGATGGAGCACGAGAGGTGTTCGTGCTGTATGACATTGAGGGCTACGGGCATGGCGAGATCGCCGAGCTCGTCGGGATTGCGGCGGGGACATCGAAGGCGCAGCTGTTTCGGGCGCGCCGCCTGCTACGGGAGAAGTTGGAGCGATGAACGAACGGGAGTTGCTGGACGCCGTTAATAAGCTGCCGAAGAGCATCGAGCCGCCGCGCGACCTGTGGCCCGAGATCTCGACGCAGATCAACGCGCGCTCGTGGCGACGCTGGTACTGGGTTCCGCTGGCGGCCGCGGCGGCGTTTGTGCTCCTGATGGTCGGACGCACGATCAAGCCAACGGCCTGGGACGTCACCGCGCTGGCGGGGCGCCCGCTCATCGGGACGAAGCGGCTCGCCGCGTCCGGCCGGCTCCGGGTGGGCGACTGGCTGCAGACGGATGACTCGTCGCGCGCGCTCGTGGCCGTCGGCCGGATCGGCCAGGTCGAGGTCCAGCCCGACACGCGCATACAGCTCGTTGTTGCCAAGGCCGACGAGCATCGCCTCGGCCTGGCCCGCGGAGCCATCGCTGCAAAGGTCGATGCCGTGCCACGCCTCTTCTTCGTCGAGACCCCCGCCGGGACCGCAATCGATCTCGGTTGCGCCTACACGTTGGCGACGGATTCACTGGGCAAGGGTGTGCTGCACGTCACCGCTGGAGAAGTGGAGTTTCACACCGCGCTGCGGTCGTCGCGCGTGCCGCTCGGCGCGCTGATGCAAATGCGGCCCTCGCTGGGGCCGGGCATTCCCTATGTCGAGGACGCGCCGCCCCCGCTCGTCCGAGCCCTCATCGCGTTCGATTTCGAGAAGGGTCGCGCGCGCGCGATGCGCAACATCCTAGCGCTCGCACGCCCGCAGGACGCGCTCTCGCTGTGGCATCTGCTGCAGCGTGTCATGCCGGCGCTGCGCGGCGTGGTCTATGACCGGCTCGCGGCGTTCGTGCCCCCGCCGCCCGGCGTCACGCGTCGCGGGGCAATCGCGCTCCGCTCCCGGGATTTGGAAGGCTACTGGACGAAGATCCACAGCATTCACTTCCGGCGCATGATCCTGCGGGGCGTGCGCGCCATCAATCCCCGGACTGGACTCGCTCGCTAGTTCGTTCCCCGCCTGTGAATTCTTGGCGCGGCGCAGCTCGCTCTGTATCTGAAAGTCGAGCAGATCCGGACGTGCCAACGCCCGCTGCAAGAGCGGTCCGGCCTCCGCGTCGCGGCGCAACGCCTCGAGAATGCGCGCGCGATGATACTCCATCGATGGACTCGGGGCGCCCCACTCAACGGCGTGATCAGACGCCGCGAGTGCAGCGTCCAGCCAGCCTCGCCGGAACAGCGCCCAACTGAGCACATCCCAGCTGTCCACAGCCGGCCGCCGCGCCACGTCGCGGCGCGCGACCGCGACGGCCGAGTCGCGCGTGACGAGCTGCTCCGCGTAGAAAAGCGCGAGTGGGTGCGCGTATAGCGGCTCGGCCCCCGGCGCCAGCGCCACGCGCAGGAACTCCTGCTCTGCCAGCGTCGCACGCGGCGCATCTCCTAGCTCTCGCGACACCTCGGCGATACGCAGGTAGAGATCGGGGTGCGCATCCGCTACGATACGGGAGTAGTCCTTTATTGCCTCCTGCCAATCACCGCGCGCGTACGCGAGGTCCGCGAGTCCTTCGATCGCCCCGCGGTAGCCGGGTTGCAGACTGAGAGCGCGTTCGAGCAGCGCTCGCGCTGCAGCCGGTCCCTCCCGTTGACGCACCAGCTTGGCCAGCTCCGTGCCGCACCACGCGGCGACCTGGGGTGGTGCCGACGCACGCTCGAGCTCGCGACAGGCGCGGTCCATCGCGTAGTACGCCGCGTCGATCCGGCCGACTGCCGTGAGGTAGTGGGCCGTGCGAAGCTGGTGGGGTAGGCGGCCGGGTTTGAGTAGTCCCAGTGCGGAGTCCGCTTCCCCGTAACGGCCCATCGCCATGGCCGCGTCGAACCAGAGTCCGAGCGCCGCCTGGTTGCTGGGATTCCACCGCAGCGCCCGGCGCGCCGCATCGTAGGCGGCACCAAACTGATGCTGGGTCAAATAGATCATCCCGAGTCGCGTGAGCCCGCCCGCCGTATCCGACGTCAGCGGCAGGATCTCGCGAGCCACGGTCTCCGCCCGCCGCACGTCGGCCAGATTCGCCCCCACCTGAAAGCGCATCAGATATCGGGCGACGAGCTGCCCGCCGATCATCGGATTCCCGGGATCATAGGCGAGCCGACCCTCGAAGAAGTCGATGCTGCGCGACACGATCGCCGTGTCAGCAGCGGTGCCCACGGGATCGCCACCGCGCGCGACACTGGAGATCGCGACTGCGACCCCGAGCGCCAGCGCGGCGGCGACGCCTACGTAGTAAACGCGCTTCATGGCGTGAGCGGTGCGAGGTAAGGGAACGTCGCCAGGAACGGCTGATCGTTGGCATCCACGTGATCGTCGTTCAACGCGGCATTCGACCCGAAGATCAGACCGAGCTCCGCAGTGATCACGTCGTCCTGGAGCCGCCGGCCGTTCAGGAACGCGGTCGGCAGTGACGTGTTGATTGGCTGCACGTCCGGCAACAACGCCGCAGCGAGAGCGGCGGGGTCTGGATGTCCGAACGCCGTGAGCCTCGCGACAACTTCGTCTGTATAGTTGGCGCGATCAGTCGCCGGCGTCCCTTGGTTGTACGCGTCTCTCTCTGCGGTCGGAATGAACACCGTCGCAATCGCCGGGAGGCCGAAGCGATCCTCTTGCATCAGCGTCGCGTTCAGCAGCACGCTGGCTTCCCCTGATCCGAGTTCCGTCGGGTTCTGACAGGACGCGGCGAGCAGTGCCGCAAACGCGAGGCACGACAGCCGCCGCAGATTCGTTCCGTTGAAGCGCATTGTTTGCTCTCCTTGGTTGGCCAAGCCGATTTACATCGGCCGGCTGGTCGTGCCCCAGATGCCGATTTGCGAGCCGCCAAGCATGGCGCTCGGCAGCTCGACGACGAATGCCAGCACACCGGTGCCCGCGAACGCATCCACGCCGGGATTGCGGAAGCTCGTCTCGTGACCGACGATAATTTCCTTGAAGCGCGTCAGGTCGAAGAAGAAGGGATCGTCGCGCACACCTGCGAACACCGTCATCCCGCCTCGCGACACGACGATGGGCGTCGCGTCGTGGCTGACGCGGACGGTGGCGGTTTCGGGACCCGGCAGCACGCGTGCCTCCGCACCCTTCACGATCGGGGCGGCCGGGCCGCGGAAATGCATGACCTGGTTGGCACCCGACCCGGTGACGAACGCCTGAATGACCAGATCCTCCACCGCGTCCCCATTGTTATCGATCTTCCATTGGTACAGGACGCCGGGGTCGAAAAACGTGGTGCCGGCTTCCGGCGGGGGAATCAGACCGGAGACGGTCATTACAAGAACGACGTTGTCGGGGTTGGTGGGGCTGCGGAACGTATACAAATCAGCGATGTCGGCGGCCCGGTCGGCGGTGAGCAACGCGCTGTCGCGGTGGTCCGACGCGGCGAGCCAGCCCGCGACGCCGAGCGTGATGACGCTGGCGAGCAGGAGCGTCACGCGACGGGGACTGAGACGGAACATGGAGTATTCCTCCTGAAAACGGGAACGGGCGTAGAGTGACATCGTCTCTACGCCCGTCGTGCTCGGTCGGATTGGAAGCGCGTTATTCGGATCGCCGCACCTCGCCGATCAGGAAGGGCGTCTGCGTAGGCTGCGGCGAGCCGCCTGCCGGTTCTTCGGTCACGGCGGTTACCTGGAAGATGAAGTCAGCGGGTACGGACATCGCCGTCGTGAGGCGCCCAGTAGGCCCGGGGTTGAACACGCCGAGGCTGACGGGCGCCTTGCCCGTGGCAATGGCCCAGAGTTGGTAGGTGCGTCCGGCGGGCGCGGGCGGCAGATCGAACACTGCGAGGACGACGCGGCGATGGGCGGAATTCCAGAACAGGCGTGCCGTCGGCGGCTTACCCGTCGCGGCGAGGTTCGCCGTCCCCACATTCGGAGCGAGCACAGCGGCGAGCAGCGAATCACGCGCGGCGAGCGAGTCCCGCGTCAGCGCCACGGTCTGCTCCAAGGCCCGTCGATCGGCGCGCTCGCGCCAATAGCCGTACGCGGCGCCTAGGGCCAGCACCAGGCACGCGGCCGCCGCGAGCCAAGCCAGTTGCCGTGGGCGTCGCGCGACGGCGAGCACACGGCGTCGCAGCGAGGGAGCAGGCGACGCATCGGGTGCGGCGGCGGCAAGCCGCGCCGCTACGTCGCGGAACGACGCAACCTCGGCCTGACAGAGGACGCATCCCACCACATGAGCCTCGAAGGCAGCCCGCTCCTCTCCGTCCAACGCATCCAACGCGTACGGAGCCGCGAGCGCCAGCCACTCGTGCTCGGTCATGTGCCCTCTCCGGCCAACAGCGTACGCAGCTTCGCCATGCCGTCGCGGATGCGTGTCTTCACGGTGCCGAGCGGCTCGCTGAGCTCTGCAGCAATTTCGCTTTGCGACAAGCCGCCGAAGTATGCCAGCTCGATGGCGCGCCGCTGCGGTGTAGGCAAGTCAGTCAGGGCGCGCATGACAAGGCGACGCGCCTCGGCTTGTTCGGCGCCGCGGTCCGGCGCGTTGTCGGACGCGACGGGGCTCGCGACGCCGCTCTCCGATAGTAGCGCGGCCTTCGTGAGTGCCCGCGACCGGCGCCCGCGGGCGCGGACCAGATCGAGGGCTCGCGTTCGGGCAATGGTGATCAGCCAGCTTCCCACGCTGCCGCGGGCCGGCTCGAACTGCGCCGCGGAGCGCCACGCCTGCTGGAACACGTCCACCAGCACTTCGTCGGCGTCGGCGCGCTCTCCCACGATAGCGCACGCCAGCGCGTACGCCGCCCGTCCGTGGCGTTCGTACAGCTCGCCCAGGGCGTGTTCGTCGCCCGCGGCCATCCGCCGCACAAGTGCGTGATCAGGCGTCATCGCGATCCGCCATTGTTGTCCCGCGGGAGCAGAGCGGGCATTGCTGCGAAGTTGGCCGCGCGCCAGGAGATCGGCAACCGTCAGTACACTCACTCTCGCGTCACGTTTGAATACGCGGCTGGCTCTCGGCCGGATTGGGCCAATCCGTGAGCACGCGCGGGGAGTCTTGACGCACGCTTGACGAGCTGCGGCAATGCTGGTACGTCCGAACGTACCGGCCCTCAACCCGGAGTCTATTATGCGTCGTTTCCTGCTCGTGCTGCCCGCCATCGCACTCGCGGTCGCCTGCAGTGATCGCAACCCTCTCGCGCCTCCCCCCTCGCCCGCGTTCAACATCACGTCACCGCCGCCGAGTGCCCGCACCATCACGGTGATGACGCAGAACCTCTACATCGGCGCGAATGTGGATCTGGTGATTCAGGCCCTCATAACGCCGGATCCCAACGACGACTTCGCGGCGCTGATGGCCGCGATCGAGACGGTCGGCAAGACTGCGTATCCGGCGCGCGCGGAGGCCATTGCGGATGAGATCGCGCGCGCGCGGCCGCACGCCGTAGGCCTGCAGGAGGTTTCGGACATTGACATCGACTTGCAGCCACTCGGCGTGCCGCTCGCCGTGCACCAGCATTTTCTCGAGATCCTGCAGGATGCGCTCGCGCGTCGTGGGTTGCACTATCAGGTCGCCGCGATCGTCACCGACGTCAACGCCAGCCTCCTTGGAGGCTTGGTGAATTTGGTGGATCATGACGCCCTGCTCGTCGACGGCGATCGCGTCACGGTCGATGCCGCCAGTGGACAAAACTTTGCCGCGAACATCGGCCCAGTCCCCGGCACGCCGATCTCATTGATTCGCGGTTGGGTGTGGGCTCGCACCACGATCGACGGCCAGCCTTACACATTTGCCAGCGCCCACACCGAAGCGGGGACGTCCGACCCGCTGCTGAAGCAGCTTCGCGCCGCTCAGGTCGGCGAGATGGTCGCGACGCTGGGATCGAGCACACCCCTCGTGCTGATGGGCGATCTGAATGACACACCGGGCTCGCCGATGTATCAGATCCTGGCGGGATCGGGGTTCACCGACTCCTGGGTCTCGCTGCGACCCGGTGCGGAGGGCCTGACGTGCTGCCACGTGGCGGACCTGTCGGATCCGGTGGCGCAGTTCGATCAACGCATCGATTACATCTGGACGCGGGGGTTCGGCGACAACGTCCAGGGCAGCGTCGATCGTTTTGGAAACGTGCCAGCGGATCGAGTGGTGGGTCCCGCGTACCCGATCTGGCCGTCCGATCACGCCGGATTGCTCGCGTCGCTGCGGTAGCTAGCTGAGCTTCGGGCGCGAGAAGGTAGGGGCGCAGCATGCTGCGCCCCTGCGCGTCCTTACGCGCTCACCTTTCCAATCGGCAAACTCCGAATCCGCCTGCCCGTCGCCGCAAAGATCGCGTTGCACACCGCTGGGGCGGTGGGCGGGACTGAAGGCTCGCCGATCCCCCCGAGCGCGTCCGTGCTCGGCACCGTGTAGACCTCGACCACCGGCATCTCGGGGATCCGAAGCACGGGATAGTCGGTGAAGTTGCCTTGCTTCACACGGCCGTTTGCGATCGTGATCTCGCCATACAACGCCGCAGACAACCCGAACACGACGCCGCCCTGCATCTGCGCTTCGAGCGTATCGGGGTTCACGACCTGGCCGCAGTCCACGGCACACACTACGCGATGCACGCGTACCGTCCCGTCCGACGCCACCGAAACTTCGGCGACCTCGGCGCAAGTCGTGGGCTCCCATTCGGCAATCGCAATCCCGCGGCCGCGACCCGGTGGCAATGGCGTGCCCCAGCCGGCCTTGGTCGCGGCCAGCTCGAGCGTGCGGAGATGGCGCGGCTTGGCCTGGAGCAGCTCGCGCCGAAACTCGTAAGGATCGCGGCCAGCGGCAGCGGCGACTTCGTCCATGAAGCACTCGACGACAAACGCGTTCTGTGATGCACCGACCGAGCGCCAGAATCCGAGCGGCACCGGCAAGTCGGCCGCGACCTGATCCACGAATACGTTCGAAATACCGTACGGCATGTCCGCGGCCCCATCGATCAGAGTGCGATCGATGCCGTTCTGGAGCGGCCCGTACTTGAGGAGAATGGGTGGCGCGACGATGTGATGCGTCCACGCGAGCGGCTTGTTCTGCGCGTCGAGCCCGGCGACGAGTCGGTTGTAGGTCGCCGGCCGATAGAAGCCGTGTTTCGTGTCGTCTTCGCGCGACCAAATGACTTTTGTCGGTGCTTTCACCGCTCGTGAGATCCGCACCGCTTCGGCCACGAAGTCGGACTCGAGCCGCCGGCCGAATCCGCCGCCCAGCAGGGTCGTGTGGATGCGGACTTTGTCGATGGGCAAGCCCGCCGCCTCCGCGGCGACCTGCTGCGCCCGCGTCTGGTTCTGCGTCGGCGCCCACACATCACAGCCATCGGCGCGCACGTGGGCCGTGCAGTTCATCGGCTCCATCGTCGCGTGATGGAGGAAAGGAACGGTGTAGACTGCGTCGATCTGCTTCGCCGCGCCAGCCAGCGCCGCGGCGGCGTCACCGTCCTTGCGCGCGCTGACCCCCGCCTGGTTTGCGAGTGACGCGAGCTTCCCTGGGATATCGCCGAGCGTGGCGTTGGCGCCTTCGTCCCAGGTGATCTGCAGGGCGCGCCGGCCTTCCACCGCTTGCCAGTACGTATCGGCGACGACCGCGACGCCGCTCTCGGTGCCGACTCCCCAGGCCCCGGTCCCCGTCCACGGCGTGCTCTCGAGCTGCACCACGTGCCGCACGCCCGGCATCGCCTTGGTGCGCGTCGCGTCGAAGCTCTTTACCCTGCCGCCGAACACAGGTGAGCGCTCGACGCTGGCGATGAGCATTCGCGGTACGCGGACGTCGATGCCGAATTGCGCCGTGCCGTTCACCTTCGACGGCGTATCGAGACGGTGCGTGCGTTTGCCGAGCAGCCGAAAATCCTTCGGATCTTTGAGGGGCGGGTTCTCCGGGACCGGAATCGAGGCGGCTTTTGTCGCGAGCTCGCCGTATGTCAACCGGTGAGTGGTTCCGGCATGGCTCACGACACCGTTGTCGGTGCTGCAGGCCGCGGGCTCGGCGCCCCAGGTCTGTGCGGCGGCCGCGACGAGCATCGTGCGCGCCGTCGCCCCCGCCTTGCGGAGGATGTCCCAGGACGTGCGGACACTGGTGCTTCCTCCCGTCGACATGCGGCGTGACCACCGCGCCGGATTGTCCGGCACGGGACCAATCTTCACCTTCGTCCAATCCGCATCGAGCTCTTCCGCGATCAGCATCGCGAGGGCGGTGTGATTGCCTTCACCCATTTCGGACTTGTCAATCGTTAGCGTCACGTTGCCGTCGGTGCCCACCTGCAGCCAGGCATTGGGTGCGAACGGGACGACGCCACGCCTGTCGGGAATGCGGAAAGCAATCAGGAGTCCCGCAGCCCCTGTTACGTGTAGGAAGTGCCGGCGATCCATCAGGCCTCCTTGGCCGCGCGATGCACCGCGGCCCGGATGCGCTGGTACGTTCCGCATCTGCAAATGTTCGTCATCGCGGCATCGATCTGGGCATCCGTGGGATCGCTCATGCGTTGCAGCAGCGCCGCCGCGGCCATGATTTGGCCCGACTGGCAGTACCCGCATTGCGGCACATCCTCGGCGATCCACGCTTGCTGCACGCGGTGCGTGGAGGTTGCGCTCAGTCCTTCGATCGTCGTGATCGGTCGCGTGCCGACCGCGGAAACCGGTAACACGCAGGAGCGTACCGCATCGCCATCCAGATGCACTGTGCACGCGCCACACTGCGCGATGCCGCAGCCGAACTTGGTGCCGGTGAGTCCCAGGTTGTCGCGCAACACCCAGAGCAATGGTGTGTTCGCCGCCGCTTCGACTGTCCGGCGCCGGCCATTCACCAGGAGGGAGTAGGAGGGCATAGGCAGGCCTCGATAGGAGAGGTCAGACAAACGTGGCGGAGAAACCGAGAAGCCGCTAGTTAGGGTGTTCCATGACGAACTATGCGCGTCGTCTCGGCCTCTTCTCCGGAACGATGGCCGTCGTTGGCGGAATCATCGGGGGCGGGATCTTCCGCACGCCCGCCACGGTCGCCGAGCGTCTCCATTCGCCGAGCCTCGTGCTCTTGGCGTGGGTGATCGGCGGAATCGTGGCGCTGATCGGCGCGTTCTGCTTCGGTGAGCTCGGCCAGCGGCGGCCGCGCGCGGGCGGCGGCTACGTCTACCTGCGTGAGACATTCGGTCCGCTGCCCGCGTTTCTGTACGGCTGGACGCTCGTGCTGGTGATCGCCACGGGAGCGATCGCCGCCGTCGCGGTGACATTCGCCGATTACACCTTGGCGTTGGTGGGACTACCATCCACCTATTCAGTGCCGCTTGCGGTCGCAGCGATCTTGTTCCATACCGCGATCAACTACATCGGCGTTCGTCCTGCGGCGATCACGCAAAACATATTTACGATGCTCAAGCTGGTCGCGCTCGCGATCCTGATCGTCGTTGGAGTTTTTGCCGTTACCCCTACCGTCCCTTACCGTGCGCTACCGTCCCTTACCGTCGCTTCTCCCGTCGGAGCAATCGGCGCCGCCCTCGTCCCGATTCTTTTTACCTACGGCGGCTGGCAGCAGACCAACTTCATCGCCGAAGAAATCGTCGAGCCGGAACGCAACCTGCCACGGGCGCTCGTCTACGGCGTCGCGATTGTCGTGACGGTCTACCTGCTCACGAACGTGGCGTACCTGCGAGTGCTCGGCGTGGACGGACTGGCCGCGAGCACCGCTCCGGCCGCTGATACGATGCGCTTGCTCCTGGGACCTGCGGGCGGCAAGATCATCGCGGCGGGCATTGCCCTGTCGACGTTTGGATTCCTGAACCTGGTGATCCTGGTGACCCCGCGCGTGCTGCAGGCGATGGCGGCGGACGGCGTGTTCTTCCGTCGTTTTGCCGTGTTGCATCCCGCTTATCAGACACCAACCGCGGCGATCGTCGCGCTCGCGGTCTTTGCTGTGGCACTGACGCTCACCGGGACCTTTGGACAACTTGTCGATTACGTGACGTTTGGAGATTGGATCTTCTTTGGCCTATGCGTCGCCGGACTATTTGTCTATCGGGCAAAGGAGCACGGAGCAGGGAGCAGGGAGCAGAGTGCTCCGGGTTCCGTGCTCCCTGCTCCGTTCAGGGTTCCCGGCTATCCAGTCACGCCGGCGCTATTCGTGCTAGCAGCGGCGTTCGTCGTGTACAGCGCTATTGCCTCGAACCCCAAGAACGCCGCGATCGGTGCCGGTCTTATCGTTCTCGGCATTCCAGCTTTCCTTTATTGGCGGAGCCGTCCATGACACGCACTACGCGTCTCGTCACACTCGCGGCATGCTTGCTCGCTCCTCGGCTGGCCGCGCAACACGAACATGGTCGCTCCGTCGAGCAGCTGGGACGCGTGGATTTCCCGGTCTCGTGCAACGCGGCGGCCCAGCAGCGGTTCAGTCGTGCGATGGCGATCCTGCACTCATTTTGGTGGGAGCCGGCGCCGGCTGCCTTCCAAGCGGTCGCGGATGCAGACTCCACGTGCGCGATGGCTTACTGGGGCATGGCTCTGACCTCGTGGGGGAATCCGTTCGCCGGCGGCCCAGGCGGCAACGCGGGGAAGGGCGACCCGTTGCGGCACGGCGCGGCGTTCGCCGAGCGCGCCGCCCTGCTGGGTGCGCACACGGCGCGCGAACGCGGATTCCTCGCGGCCGGGGCGGCGCTGTATCGCGGTTTCGATTCGATCCCTAACAGCCGCCGGCTGCGGGCGTACTCCGATACGCTGGCGCGGGTCTATCGTGACTTTCCGAATGAGAAGTCGCGATCTACTACGCCCTCTCCCTAGTCGCCACTGCACCGAAGACCGATACCACTCTCGCGCGGCAGAAACGCGCCGCCGCAATCCTCAACCCGTTGTTCCAGCGTTTCCCGCAGCACCCCGGCCTCGCGCATTACATCATTCACGCCAACGACTCGCCGCGCCTCGCGACGCTGGGCCTCGACGCGGCCCGCCGCTATGCGCAAATCGCTCCCTCCGCGCCGCACGCGCAGCACATGCCGTCCCACATTTTCATCCGACTGGGCCTGTGGGACGAAGCCATCGCAGCCAATACGCGCGCCTTCGAGGCGGGCCTCGACTACGCGCGGGCGCACCATCAGCCCGTCGCGCCCGAACGACTGCACGCAATCGACTACATGGTCTACGCCTATCTGCAGGAGGGTCGCGACCGCGAGGCGCGCGCCACCGTCGATACGGCGCAGCACCTCGTGACCGCGACGAACGCTTCAGACGCAGTGGTCGCGAATTACAACCAGATTGCGATGGAGGCACGCCTGCCGCTCGAGCGTAGTGATTGGGGGGCCGCGGCCCAGCTGCCGGTGCGCGCCGCCGAGCTGACGATCGGCGCGGCGCTGGCGCACTTCGCGCGGGGCATCGGCGCGGCGCGCCTGGACGATACCGCGCGCGCCGGCGTCGAGATCGGCGCGCTCGCCGCCATCCAGGCCGATATGACCCGCCGCGGCGATACCGATTGGGCTACCGTGGTGGACATCAAGCGGCGCGTCGTCACGGCGTGGCAGGAGTTCGCGGCGGGAGACACCACGGCCGCGCTGCGGGACGCCAGGGCGGCCGCCGACGTCGAGGACGTCACCGAGAAACAGCCGGTGACGCCGGCCGAACTGCTGCCGGCGCGTGAGCTGGAAGCGGACATGCTGCTCGCAGCCGGAAAGTATGCCGAGGCGCGCAATGCCTATTCGGCGACGCTGGCGCGCGAGCCGCGGCGGGCGAGGAGTCTCTATGGGGCGGGCCGCGCGGCGGAGCTGGCCGGCGACAAGGCAGCCGCCACGTTGAGCTACGCGAGCTTCTTGAAGCAGATGGAGCACAGCGACGGCGATCGCGCCGAGGTCGCGCGCGCGACTAGTTCGCTTTCAGTACAGCCTCGATAAAGCTCAGGGTCTTGGTTTCGACCCAGGCCGCGGAGACAGCCGCGATGCCGATCGTGCCGGTCCGGTCTCCCCCTTGCGTCGGATGTTGCCCCTTCCAGGGCGCGTGCTTGACTTCGCGCTGGACGACGATGCCGCGCCGCGGGTCGTAGCGGAAAATGAGGGCCGAGGCGAGTCCGCCACGCGGTGTGAACGAAAGGGCCACGCTCGGGTAGGCGTCCTCGCGCTCGGTGTGCTCCCGGACCGCGGCATCGTGGCCGGCACTTTTGAGCTCCTCCATCGTCGCATCGAGGACCGGCCGGACGACGGAGCGCAGTCGCTCGCCGCACGTTCGCCGGTCTGCCAGATCCTGGGGTGCCGCGGGCGGAGCCTTCGCCGCGCGCTCGGCATGGGCTTGCAGGAGCCCCTGTAGCTTGGCTTTGT
>WNGR01000450.1_pt1 | contig 46614 bp, 56 predicted proteins | sample 5407581 | NCBI WGS metagenome assembly WNGR01 (sample SAMN13153383, study PRJNA577476) | soil metagenome | isolation source: 80 cm soil or saprolite under Garry oak tree replicate 2 | place: USA:California | collected 2016-06-15 | reverse complement strand
ACGAGAACATACCGAGTCACGAGTCTGTATAGTAGGTGGTCACATGAGTCAAGCCTGTGAGTCACCATGAGTCGCAGAGAAAAGGTTAAGCATGGGGTAAAATAAAGAAAAATGAATAGAACGGTTCCGGGACGTAACACAGTGGGTTGGCGGTGGTGGGGCCTTGTGTGTCGTGTTAGGGTAGCACCATGTCAGGGGTGGAGTGGCGCGGTTGGGGCGGTGGCAGTTGGGGTGGCAATGAGGTCGGTGTGGCTGCGGCGGTGTTGGTACAGCAGGCAAGCGGAGGAGGTGGCTTGCATGCAAGGATGGGACAGCAATGTTGCACCATCATCCTATAATGGTTCAAGGTGAGTGGAAAGACAAAAAAGAAAGAGAAAAACTTATCAAAGTATGTTGCAAGGTGTGTGTGGGCAGGTGCAGTGAGGTTGCGACGGTATCGGTGGGCAGACAAGCAGGGGTGGCTTGCGCGTGCAAGAGGACGGCAATGTTGTGGCTGCCATTGTCCTGCAACAGTTTGAAGCAAAACAAAAATAAGAAAAAAAAACACTTAACTCAGTGTTTTGGTAGAGCTAAGTGGGTAGGGTGGTGGGGAGGTTGTGTGGCCTGTCTACATGCAAGGGGACAGCACCATTGTCCTGCAACCTGCAATGGAAGATGAAATGGAGGAGGAAAAAAAAAACTTATCTGTGGAGACAAGCAAGCGAATAGGGCAGTGGGGTGATGGGGGGGTACTTGTGTGCCACGAGGTGTATGTGGGTGGGTGCAGCAGGTGGCTGGGGTTCCCGCAAAGGGTGGTAGGGAGACTGTGTTGTCGTGGCTGGTCGTCCTTGTTGCGTGTGCTAGAAAGGAGGGCAAAAAAATAAGGAAGTCAGTCAGGGGGGAAATGGTTTGAATTCAAATACTCTGTTCGCCCAGTCCCCAGTTGTGAGTGGTGCACTTTCACATGCCACAGATTCAGCCTCCGCCCGATTGTCCAAGTCAATTGTTATGCATATGCCCGCACAAATTGAACGTGGCTCTACTAACACTAGTCACAGGCTCTCTCACTGCCACACAACCCCTGTGGTACCACATTCCACTGCAGCCATCTGCCAACCTCTGCGTATGTCTTTTTAATTAGGTTTGTTTTATTTTATTTTTTGTTTTATTTTTTTAACGGTCATCTTCAAGGGATTGCTACCACACCCGCTGCTGTTGCACGGGGACCACCCCCATGGCCAACACAAGAGGGATGATCACAACCCCGTCTGCAAGCATACAAGCCACCACACCACCACCTCCTTCCCTTAGCCGCCACACCCACTGCCACCATTTCCTGCAACGCCATTTGCAGGCATGCAGTGCAGATATGTTTTTTTATTTTTTTCATTTCTTTTCTGACTAGCATTGCAGAGTCTTTCAGTAGTCTTTCCCCCACATGCCAGGTCCTCAAACTCCCGCCTCTCTCCACCACATGATCCCTAACCCCGTGCCTCCTCAAGCTTGCAAGTCCCCACTGCTGCCTCTGCCTCGCCACTTGTGAGCCTGTGGTTGCCGCCTCTTCACTCTTCGCCACACACAAGTCCACTGTCACCTCCACTCCATTATGGCACACACAACCCACCATGACGCCACCCCGATGCCATCCCAACATGCCATGCAAGCCCTGCCATGACGCCAACCTGCTGTGACACCACCCCAACACATGCAAGACCCACTGCAACACCACCCCAACGTGCACAAGACCCACAACGCCACCCCATCATGGCACGCAAGACCCGCCACAATGCCAACCCACCCCACCAACGACAAGACCCACCCCAACACTACCCCGTCACATGCGCAAGACCTGCCACAATGCCACCACAATGATGATGGGCAGGGGACGAAATAATAAGAACTAATCATTTTAAGAAATAAATTAAAAACAAAAAAACCAAGTAGCTCTGGTGAACTTGTGTTACTTGTGACACTTTCCTACTGGTCACCAGGAAAAAGTCTGGCAGTAACATGTGTTCTTGCTGATGGGTGGGTGTGGGGGCTAGGAAAGGATGCGACGTTGGTGTGGTGGCTTGCATACCCACAGATGGGATTGTGTGGTCACACAAGCATCCCTCTTGCGTGTGCTGTGGTGGTGGTCCCCATGCAATGACAGCAGGTGTGGTAACAGCTCCTCAAAGACAATTTTAAAAGAAGAAAAGGTGAAATAAAATAAAATAGAACACACGATGTGGTGATTAGGGCAGTGGCATCAGAAGTTGGCGGATGAATGCGGTGGAGTGTGGTGCCACAGTGGGTTTGTAGCAGTGGGAGTGGGAGAACCTGCGATGGTGTTAGTACTGTATTACATTATGTTGAATATGTCTTTGACAAAAAATGTGTTGGATGGAGGGTTAATCTGTGGCATGGGAAAGTGTGCCACCAGCCTCACAACTTCATTTGATGCATAAATGTGTTGGGGACTTGAACACCCTTATCGCCACACTTTACCCAGATACGATTTTTTTTTCTTCTTTCACCGCTCATCTTTGAGTAGCTGCTACCACACCCGCTACCACTCCACAGGGACCATCTCCACAGCCTATGCAAGAGGGACAACTGCAACCCCATCTGAGGGCATGCAAACCACCATGCTGCTGTTGCCTCTTTCTCTTAGCCCCCACACCCACCACCACCATTGCCTGCACTCACAGGCACGCAAGTAAAGTTATGTTTTTTTTCTTCTTTTTTCATTTCTTTTCTGACCATTGGAGAGACCTCTTTTCCCACATGCCGGGTCCTCAAACCCCCACCTCTCCACCATGCCTCGCCCCTCAAGCCTTGCAAGTCTTGCCACCACCATTGCCTCATTTGCAGGCACATAAGGAAAGTTATGTTTTTTTTCTTCTTTTTCATTTCTTTTCTGACCAGTGTTGCAGAGACCTCTTTTCCCCACATACCAGGTCCTCAAACCCCCACCTCTCCACTGTGCATCACCCCTCAAGCCTCATAAGTCCCACCACCACCATTGCCTCATTCGCAGGCATGCAAGTAAAGATATGTTTTTTTTGTTTCTTTTTTTTGTTCCTTTTCTGACCAATGTTACAGAGACCCTCTTTACCCCACACACTGGGTCCTCAAACCCCCGCCTCTCCACCATATAATCCTAACCCCCATATCCTGCCCCTCAAGCCTTGCAAGTCCCTGCCACCGCCTCCCACACACAAGTTGTGACCTCTGCCTCCCCCCTTTGCCACGCACAAGTCTGCTGCCACCACCCTGTCACGGTGCGCAAGACTTGCTGTGACACTGCTCTGATGCCATCCCAACACAGCGTGCAAGCCTGACTTCAACGCCAACCCACCCCACAAAAACCTCACCATGGCCCCACCCCAACATGGCGCACAAGTCCTGCCATGGTGTGCAAGCCCCTCCATGACCCCAACCCGCTGCACAAAAACCTCACCACCTCAACACAGTGCTCAAGTCCCGCCACACCAACCCATTGCACACGAGCCCCACCACGACACCACCCGCCACAGCACCATGCAAAAGCCTGACCACCAACCTGCCACGACCCTGCCCTGCACCCCATCGCCACCACTGCTCACTTCCTATAGTAGTACTATCATAGCTAGTTATTTGTATTTATTTAATTGCAATTATATATTATTATGCATAAATGTTGCAAATGGTGTGACTGTGACCTGATGTGACTGGACTAATCATATGATGACCAACCATATAACTAACAATTATGATGACCAATCATATAACTAACTCCTATGATGACTAATCATATAACTAACACTTAACTGACTTACCAAATTGACTTCCAAGCTTGTGGAACTTTCCTGCTTGCTGATCATCACTCTGTGAGGAGATTGTAGAGGATTTAGACATGGCCTGTGGACATGGCAACTTGCTAACTTTAGGGTGTTGTACCAGCTGGCACCAGCTGGTCCAAGGTGGATCAAGCAACCCATCAAAACACTGATGTATAAGTGTTTCCTCTTATGTCCCTTTGCCTTTGAATCTCAGCCATGTGTTCCCATCTTTGTGGATAAGAAAGCTGGTATGCTGAATTGCTGATCATTTAGACTCCTGTCTTCCATCTGACTGTCAGAACAAGGGCATTGTGTAGCATTACCACAGCATGATATCACAGAAGTACCTACAAGTTGCTCATAAGGCTTTTATAACACCATCTGAAAACTGTCATGTTTTGATGGCAACTTTGGGTCAATCTGTGGTGCATGTTCCCATTTTCCTTGTCACAGGGATCTTGGCAGGGATCATGTTGACATACCTTAGGGTGTTGACTTCCCAGATGTTAAGGTTGTCTGCATAGCTGGTCTGAGACTGGACCCCACCAAGTTCCAGTGGATCCAGCTGAGAATCATGAGAAAGAGAGACACCAAAGGTAGGCTTAAGCAAGTAGACATAGTTTCTGGGTGTTTGAGGTGTCATGTTGAAGTAGTATTGTGGCAGCTCAAGCCAACATTTTTGCTATCTTGGGAAATAAAATAGTTAAAAATCTGAACTTATTTGTAAAGGTAGATTATCTCAGAAGCCAGGGGGTCCTCTGCCAACCCTAAGCAATCCAATCAGTGGTTCCTAAGCTATTTGACCAGCTACAAAATTAGCTTGGCTTCAACCTTTTGTAGCTGGTCAAATAACTCAGGAACCACTGATTGGATTGCTTAGGGTTGGCAGAGGACCCCCTGGCTTCTGAGGTAATCTACCTCCACAAATAAGTTCAGATTTTTAACTATTTTATTTCCCAAGATAGAAAAAATGTTGGCTTGAGCTGCCACAACACTATGTTGGAGCCACAGAGTAACACATCAAAGTATGACTACTAGTAGATGCAGAGACATGACTTAGACATGAACACATCATACACATGACATGCAATTACTGGACAAATGGTAACAGACTCATGATTGTCCAAATTTGGGTATAGTAGGTGTACCAGATTCCAATTATCTCAATTTGGAGTATCCTACTGTATAGGGACAATCCTGTGGAAATTCTCTCAATCAGATGTCACTACACCCCCTTTTTGAGACAAAGTGTACCAGTCACTCTATCAAGTGGTCCTAAGTGCAGCCAGCACCCCATAGAGCAAACGGTCACTGGTCTAGGTCATGTGAACTATAACAGAAAATAAAAATAGAAAATTACGTTTTTCATGTCGGAAGAGCATGGTCGGTTCACAGAACTTCAAACAAAATGCTTCAAGAAGTGCCTGGCGTCCCATCGGGTCCTTCTTCACCAGAAATTCCACAACAAAATATAAGAGTATGTCCAAGAGTATGTCATACGTTGGACTCACAGGATATAACTTTTGGGTAGACTTTAGTGTCGATAGAACCAATTCCTGCTTTCGTTACACCGAGGGCACGCACATTGCATGGCCCATGCAACATACGCTGTATCGATAAAGGTTTTCGCCTCTGTAACCTTTAATCTCAATGGGCGATTCGTTGGAATCGGTTTGCAGATGCACATAAGCGGAAAAAAAAGTAGACAAAAGCATGACCGTCCAATGTCACGCTAGCAACTCCTGATTGAATTCCCGTCCGATCAACATACGCCTAATTTCCTGTGTACCTGCCCCGACAGTATAGAGTCGCGAGTCACGTAGGATCCTACCTACGGGGAAATCTTGGGCATTCAAGTCAGCTATCAAACAAAACACCCAATGACGATGCGATTTTCACCATTTATATATCCATTCCCTCCGAGACACTGCATTGCTTCTGATGCAACTTCGACGGCTTTCTCAGTAGAGTATAGGATGGCTCCCGCACAGTCCTTACGTGATGAACAAAATAAGATGTTATGAGGGGTCAAAGCGTCACGTGCTCACTTTACGACTGATCTGGCCCTGGTCACACGCCCTGGCGACGGCGTAGACGTAGGATCTGCTTGCGTTCAACTTTGTATACATGTCTGCAATCTTGCCTGCCGTGTGTCAGATTTAGTCACCGCGTCGTTCTAGGACGGTTTCAACATGCAACATACCTTGCATCAATTGGAAAGTCCCGACCGGCTGGCCAAACTGTTTACGATCGTGGACATATTCTACTGCATGGTCAAAAGCTGCTTGCATGAGCCTGGCGCCAGTCGTCAGTGGGTTGCGGATGATCAAGATACAGTATCAAGCTACCCGAGTGGTCCGCCGCTGAGAACTAGTCTCTCTAGGTCCAAGCCAGACATAAGGACGGATGCACCCTTGTTGACGCCTCCGAGGACATTCTCTGCACAAGACGCGTTTGGCACTCGCAGATGAAAGCAGAGCACCCAACCAACCATCGGGAACTTCACAATCCTCGAAAACTAGCTCACACGTGTCGCTTCCACGCATACCAACCTTATCAAGTTTTTGGTGCGTCGAGAAGCCTTTGAAACCTTTCTCAACGATGAAGGTCGTTATTCCTTTGGATCCCACTTCGGGGGCCGTCTTCGCGTATACAACAAGCGTCGATGCAATTGGGCCATTGGTTATCCTGGGGGTGTAAAATGTACCTGAATACAAGCACTGATTACAAGCTGTATTGAATTTGACGCACCAAAACTTATTGCCATTTAATCTCCAACCTCTATCGGTCTTGTCTGCTCTCAATCGCATGCTGATTACGTCGCTCCCGGATCCGGGTTCACTCATCGCCAAACTCCCAATCTTTTTCCCGGAAACCAAGTCAGGCAAGTACTTTGCTTTCTGCTCCTCCGTTCCATGTCGATGGATCTGATTCACACACAAGTTGGAGTGTGCACCGTAGGAAAGGGCTACTGACCCTGAGGCACAGGACAACTCTTCCATAGCGAGAAGATGCTCAAAGTACCCCAGCCCTAACCCTCCGTATTTTGGAGTCACCGTGACCCCGAGCAAGCCCATGTCGCCGAGCTTCTCCCAAATATGCTGCATGTTATGATTGAGCACGGTGCGAAAGTGGTTGACCATAGCTAGACCGACCATGGGGGAACTATTGGTTCTGTCAATTTCTGCTGCCAGCGGCGCAACTTCACGCTGAGCAAATTCACTGACAGCATTTCTGAACTAATTGTATTGTCAACCTAGTCTTATGTCTTCTCGCAAAGGACAAGCATGGCACACCTCAACCTGCTCTTCCGTAAGACCCGCGATATCTGCGTTGTAAAACGACACCATTCGGCGAGGGATGAGGCTGATTGCTGAACATCTGCCAGCGATCTGTGGGGTAATGGGCTTGGCGGCACGAATATTGCGTATGAATGGCATGGTAACGACGATGGGTTATTTGGTGTGAACGATCGGGTTAAGTTTACATTTACATATTCACTAAATTTAATTCTGTGGCGTACACACTTTCCCACGACGCTCTTCTGGACACATTAGATCTCAGAACTGACCTCGTTGCACGTTTTCCTCATCCTCGTGTCGATCTTCGCATATTCCCTGACAACCTTTTCATCCAGTTTCAACCAACCAGGAATTCTATCCACGTCCTTGATATCAAGGTCTATAACCTTGATGCCGCCCATTTCGGTGTCATCTGTCTGAGGACGTATTGGGATGATTAATGAGCAGTCCTTGAAACTCGCAGAGAGCAAGTAGGCGAGCGTGTGATAACGCAGGTTGGAAGGACTGAAGCTAGAATGCTTCTGGTGTTCTTGAGACAGGAAAATGTCCACGAAGGACGCCCAGTCGTTCATGGTAGGTTGCGTCAGATCGGCGATGGGGAGGGCAGTATTCGTACTGTCACTTGAGCCAGCTGACTGAATACGTTTCAATTCAACGAGCCTCGCAAATCCTTCGCAATCCAAAGGGTCCAAAGAACGTTGAAGAGCCGAAATGCGGTGCAGGAGTGAATTATGGAGAAATAGAGGGAGCAAAGCGCTGATAAACTTTGGCTTGATAGAGGTGATCGGGCCATCTGGAGGCAATGAGAGGCTCTCTTGTGACCATGCTTGCAGACTGAGCTCCTGTTCTCCTATCCGTGTCAGTAGCGGCGATTGGGAAATTTGACGACCTACATCGACTGGAAGTACCATCTTCCCATGATGAAAGATGCGCAGGTTATTGATAGCACCATTCGATTGCGTCCAAGAGTTCCAAAGCCCTTCGAGGGCTATTTCAAGCCGTTCTCTGGATCCTGAAAAGAGATCTAGTGGGCAATAATGGACCGCTACGTTCTTCCCTTCTGTCTGCTTCAGATGGGTATGCATGCAAGTTCTGCAGGTTCGAGTCTTGATGGGCTTGCTCTCTGGCGAAAGATGGGTGGGATTAGGGAGGAAACCCCATTTCGGCTTGGGAAAAGTTGTCATCCAAGCCACCAGGAAGTGTTGTGGTTGTTCACCTTAACTTCTACCGCACATGGTATGCCACCTACGAGATCCGATGCTAGAACGGCGGTGCGTCTAGAAATGTCGATCGTGCTGGTGCTCCTCCTTTCCGGCGGGCGCGACGATTCATGGTGAAGGGAGAACGTCTCCACCCAATGCACTTCCAAAGGAACGATCTGTAGGTCCACTAGATAGGTAGGGTCTACAAGACGTGAGATGATTTTCTGTTGGAATGTCACCGCGGGCTCTGGTATGTCGCTGTCGATTGGTGTTCCGCGGGCTTGGCTCGAGGCTTTTCTGAGGCGCAAGACCTTTCCAGTCAGAATGGGATGAGGAAGACCTCTATAAGAGAAAACGGCCGTTGCACCGCCTTCAGATACATATTTCCAGTCAGTTGGCGAGGTTTGAGAGAGAATAAACATCAGTCCAATTACGGACAGTGCCGTGAGCCCTCGTGGCGACGCGACGGCAAGCGTTGCACTTTAACCGCTCTCAACCGCTCTCAACAACACTGCAACAATTTCCCCTGCGGCAACCACTCCCTTTCCTTCTCCCAACCTGCCTCGCTTGGATACACTATGGCGCCTTCACCGTCGCCGAGTTCTTCTACAACCTCCGTACAAGTCGGTGAGTGATATTTTTTAGATGCTCTTATTCGGCCTCAACTCTCCCAGCGCTCCGCATCAGACCGGTGACGCCGCAGGACGCTGTTAACATTCCCGCTCGTTTTCAACGCACCGTCATTCATGCCACCACATCCACTTCTGTCTCCGTTGATGTGACAACATCAGCTCCCGCGGCTCCTGGTGCAAGCACCGCGATAGCCCCACCGTCCCCTTCTCCAGTCGCCAACGCCAAGAAGCAACAGTTTACGTTTGACCAAGTCCATGGACAAGATACAACCCAACACGCTCTCTTCACAGCTACTGCGCAACCCCTTATAGCTCGGTTTTTGGAGGGGTTTAACTGCACAATCCTTGCATATGGTCAAACCAGCTCTGGCAAAACCTTTACCATGACCGGCGTTGATCTCGATGCTGACCCTTTAGACCCCGCGAATGGTATTGGCATCATTCCTCGCGCGGTGTCCGCCATCTTTCAGCGTGCACGAGTCATCAAAGAGGAACGTGGGGGTGCTTGGAGTTGCAGCATTAAGGGCTCCTTCATTGAAATCTACAATGAGGACCTCATAGACCTGCTTGTTGATGATGGTTCCGGGGCCAGACGTGAAGTCCAAATTCGCGAGGGAAAGGATGGTTCAATTATCTGGGGTGGTCTTCGTGAGGTTCAAGTCAAGAACGCGGCAGAAGTCATGAAGTGAGTGGCATGATATACACGTCCTGCGGTTCTGTATATTAAACGAATTTAGTCTGATTCGTCAGGGAACTTCTATCCGACGGACGAATGAAACGGAGATGAACGCTCAATCCTCGCGCTCGCATGCCATTTTTTCTCTAACACTTGTTCAGAGAAAATACACAGGCTCCGGCGTACCGCTACGCTCTTCCTCACCCCTGCCACTCAATGGCCGATCCCCATCTCGCCTAGCTCGGCCAGGTTCAATGCTTGCTGGTCCATCTGGGAACCGTGTCTCCTCACCCACGTTTGGCCGCCCAGGGACGCCCGGCATTCCATCAGCTATGGGACGCACAAGCATGTTTCGGCCGGCGAGTTCGCTCGGGCACCACGACGCTAGAGGGAGTCTTGATGACGATAGTGGTGACTGGGTGACCGTCGTTTCGAAGTTCCATTTCGTAGACCTTGCTGGTTCTGAGCGCGTGAGTTGGTGGACACTACTTTCGTGTTTCTCATGCTGACTGTTGGTAGCTCAAACGAACCGCCGCCGCAGGCGATCGTATCAAGGAAGGTATATCCATCAACAGTGGGCTCCTAGCCTTGGGCAATGTCATCTCTGCCCTCGGTGACCCATCACGCGCAAAGTCGCATACCGCCTCCCACGTCCCATATCGCGACTCTAAGCTCACCCGCCTTTTACAAGACTCGCTTGGCGGAAACGCCCACACCCTTATGATTGCCTGTGTCAGTCCTGCCGAGTGGAATGCTGCCGAAACTGTAAATACACTCAAGTATGCAAATCGCGCACGGAATATCAAGAACCGCGCAACGATAAACGAAAAGGAGGAGGGATGGGACGACGTTGAATGGCTCCAGGGCATGGTCACACGGCTGCGTAAGGAGGTCAAGGCTATCAAGGAAGGTGGAACCCTCAACGGATATCCCTCTGAGCCTGAAACTGGCCAAGCCACTCCAGTGGAGAGCGGAGCGTCGATGAGGATGCTTGCCAACTACAATGACATGAAAAACAACTACGAGGAGTTACGCGAAAAGTATGTCGCTCGGAATGAGGAGCTCACGAGGCTGCGCAAGGAGCATGGCGAGTGGCACCGTGCATCATCCTCCGGCACAGTCACGGGCATGAGCAAATACGAGGAGATTGTTGGACCTGTTATCGAGGAATACGAGAAGACGATCAGCGCGATGGAGGCTGAATTGAGTTTGAATCGCGCGGCGCTCCGACATACAAACGATCTTGTGGAGGAGAAAGAAGAAGAACTGAATCAAACGACGGAGCGGAAAGTCGCAGCTGAACTCTATATCGAGGAATTGCGTGCGAGGCTGGCCAAACTAACAGAGCGGGAAGCTTCGACTGAGGTGAGTTGTATCCGCTCGTTGCTGTTTGACGTTTAAACGAATGCTTTTAGGCCTACGTCCACGACCTTGAAGAGAAGATGAGGCTATATGACGAATCGAATATCAGTTCAAGTGAATCTATGAGCGATCTCAAACGCGAGCTCTCACGGTTCAAAGAAGCAGAGTTGCACTCTGCTAAGTACATAACTGATCTAGAAGGACGTTTGGCTAAGTCGGACGAGTCTCTTCTTGCCCTTCGAGAGCACGTCGAGAAACTAGAACTGGAGTGCGAGCGGCGGCAGTACGAGGCCCGAGTTCTACAGGAGCGACTTGAAGGGCTCAAGAAGGACGGCCAGAGCTGGCGTACCGACCTCGAAGAGCGCGAACGAAAAGTACTCGACCTCGAGGCGAAGATGGAAGAATGGCAAGCGAAGAAAAAGGAGGCAGGCGAAGCTTGGGAACGCCTCGGCAATGTGGCCAATGAAGTGCAACAGGAGCGGAATAGGCTCGACGCCGACCTAGTTAAGGTTGCGACTTCAGGCAGTAACTCTGCATCTGGGACGTCGACACCGAAGGAACCGGAACTTGCCCTCGAGAACCAGCTCGTGTCACTGCAGCAGGCACATACCGCCACACTCGCCGACCTGTCGTCTGTCACTGCAAAGTACTGTGATGCCCTTCGCGAGATCTCTGATCTTGCCGCTCAAATTCAGGAGGCCAAGCTTAGCAATGCCTCTCTGACTGACTCGTCCGAACGGTCCGTCGATTCAGGCCCGCACAGGCGGAGGATGACGGGGGGGCGAATGAAAGAGAGCAACGAAAATTCCATCAACAGCACAGGGAGGCGCCATTTTTTCCACCAGGCGGCCTCGACGGAGTCCCCCCATTCGAGGTGAGATTGCCCTGACTTAAACAATTGGCTCTGTGCCCTTAATGATTGCCTGTCAGGTCGCTCTCCCAGTCGGTTTCGCTATCGCAGGAATTATCTTCAGCGCGCTCACGCAAAACCTCCTTCTCAAGCCACGAGACAAGTAGCCCCGCGCAGTCTCCGCACCGACCGACCCTCTCTATCTCACTTCCCGCTCTCACCGTCTCTCCGAATGAGCGGTCGGCGGCGAGCCTCGAAAAGGAGATTATGCGTCTACAAGACGTCCTTAAAGAGCGCGAGCAAGAGATCGCTCATCTTGAGATCTCCCTGAAGGAGAAGGAAGCTCTTACTCCCTCGACATCAAGTTTGCAAGCAACGACTAGTCCGCACACTGCCGACGACGTAGACGGTCCTTCTACTTTCTTGTCGCCAAGAACGATTGATCAATTCGACGAGATCAAGACAGTTTTACAGAATGGATCGGACGGAGCGGAATTAACGGCCAACTCCGAGTCTGACGAGTCTCTGGATCGTCTGAACGAACTAATGCGGTTTGTCATTACACGACCGTCTGCCTGACAAATTCTTATGCTGTTTGCAGGGCGATGGCTCAAAAGGAATCGCAGCATCGCGAGGCCATTGAGGCGCTCAATGAGGAGCTAGGGCAACTCCGACGTCAACACGACGAACTGACTGTCTTATCGAACAACCAGGTACGTAACCGAACCGACAAGTGGAATGGCGATATTCACTGTCGTGTTTAGACCATTAACATGTCCAACGAACTCGGCAGTCTTCAAAGCAAGCACGAAGATAGCCTTGCGCGACTCGAGGAGGTCGAGCAACGCAAAGCCGAACTCGAGAAATCTGTAGAACAGGCCAAGATCGACCACGCTCTAGCTGTAGAGCAGCTTCGCCTGGACCACGAGCAACTGCTACGAGCCAAGGAGCAGGAAGTCAACGAGCTCGTAACGCGCCTCATGGAAGAGCATTCATCCTCTATAACTTCTCTTCACGAACAGTTGCGCGAGGCATCCTCAGCTCTGGAGAAGTCACACAAGGACCATGCCGAAGCATTCGGCCGTCTACAGGCTGAACATGAGGACGAGCTACGCCGTCGCCTTGGCGAAGCCACAGCTACGCTTGCTGTGGCTCGTGAAGCCCATGAGGCCACTCTCCGCGAGACCCAAGTCAGCCACGAGGAAACTTTGAAGCAGAAGGACGACGAGATGGCAAAGACGGAGGAAGAGTATTATAACGGGCTTGTCAAACTCAGGACTCAGCACGATACGGCATTGGAGCACCAAGCTGCACAGGCAAAGATAATGTTGGAAAGACTACGCGAAGATCACACCGCCGAACTCCGGGTCGCTGAGCTAGCCCGAGCCGGTTCACTCTCAGAGTCCCAATCTGCACAAGTTGATGCTATCAAGGACATTCAAAACGAGCACGCTGCAACCGTCGCCAAAAAGGAAGCTGCCTTTGCTGGCGACTTGGAGCAACTTAAATTGGCTCATGCAGCCGCTCTGTCCGAGGCCCAGGAGGATAACAAGAAGGAATTGGAGCGGGCTCAGCAAGCATTGGTCAAGGCTCAAGCAGAGTATAAGGAATCAAGCTCACGGTCACGCGAACAGTTCGAAGCTTCTCTGCTCGCTTTAAAAGAGCAACAAACTGCTATTCTACAAGAGGTCGAGTTGGGACACCAACGAGAAACCGCGACCTTGAAGGCTTCGCACCAAGTCGCCATTGGCACCCTGACTTCCCAGGCAGAGCAGGATTGCGCCAGCTTGCGACAGCTTCACGATAGGGAGCGGGCAGAACTTCTCGATGCTCGGGAGAAGGCGCTGACCGAAGTCACAGCGAAGCTCGAGACCCAGCACGACAAGGCTATGGTAGACACCCTCGCCAAGGCTGAGCAAGAGCGCTCCTTGTTGATCGAGGCCCACCAGGAAAAGTTCACGTTTTCTCAAGTGGAGCACGAAAAGGCTATCTCATCTGAGATTCAGGATCTCCGGGAAAAACTCGAGAACGATCTCCAGGAAGCTTTGGCCAAAGCCCAGGATGAACGCGCCGCCCTCATCCAGGATCATGGTAAACAATTGGCCGCTATCCGTGTGGAACATGACAAAATTTTGGCCGACTTCAATGCTGCTCTTAAGATGGAGGAAGAGAATCACCGAAGGGCGTTGGAGTTGGCGAGGCTACAAACCAACAAGTTTCTCGCCGATGCAAAGGAGGACCTGGAGAAGACGACCAATGAGCTTGAGACGAAGCATCAGCAGGAACTTGAAATCGCTCACAAGAACTGTGAGTTACTCACAGAAGAGTTAGCTTCTCACAAAGTGGCAGCGGAGGAGTACCTAATCGCTCGCGAACAAACTCGCACTGCACACGAAGATGCCCTGAACAAGCAGTCCGAGATCATCGTGAGTCTGCACCAGGATCTGTCTGAAGCGCACAACGAGCGGGAGGAGCTGGCGAAAGAAGTCGAATCGCTTAAGGCGCAGTTGGGCACCACCCGCGGTGAGCAGGTTGAGTTAATTAAGGAGGCGTCCAATCGAGACTCGTTGGTGGGCGAACTGGAGAAGCATCGTTCAGTCCTGGCAGAATTGCAACACACTCTGCAGCGTGTCAAAGACGAGAAGGATGCGATTCAAGAAGAGAAGGCCAAACAAGAAGGTATAATGAGGGACTTGCAGGCTCAGCTTTCCCGGATTCCAACGACTCGTAACGCACCACCTTCGCCCATCTCTCCTGTTCGCGTGCCTCAGGAACGCGCACTTTCATCATATAGCCGCGTCAACGGCCTCGCCACCAAATTGCCGCCGCCGACGCCTCCACCTTCCGTGCCCCCACCTCCTGCCCCGAAAGTAACGTCATCACTAGCCCATCAGGCGTCAACATCCTCTGCCACATCCTCCGCCGTGTTATCACCATCCTCCTCGCGAGATTCGGAGATCGAGTCGCCTGCAACCTCGGTCACGCCATCTGCCACCAATGGTCACGCATCAACGGTGGTTGCAGACACGGAGTTCGCTCAGCAACTACAAGAACGAACCAAACAGATGGAAGAGCAAGAGGCCATCATTAAGACGCTGAACAAACAATTGACGCACTGCGAAGCCGATCTGCAAGCTCATATGGAACTGGTCAGCAATTTGGAAACCTCCCTCGGAGACTCCGAGAAAAATCGTAAGACTTGGTCACATACAGCTCAACTCGACTAGTTCCTAACTTTTTGTTTCCAGTTCGCAAAGCCCGCATGCAGGCTACAGAACTTGCTCGAGAGCGCGACAGCCTCAATGGCCAGATAGAGGGCCTGCGAAGCGAGCTAACAGAAGCCAAGCGTGAGGTCGCGTTGGTCCGTCGATCGGTTGTTGAAGAGAAACAATCACTCGAACAACGTCTCGACGAAGAGCGCAGGGCTAAGGAACGGGTCCGTCATCAACTGGACGCTCGCATGGACGAACTCTCAAAACGGAAGTCCAAGTTTGTGTGCATATAGTTTCTTTCACGTCTTCTCTACCCTCGCATTGCTTGCCGTACTCTCATCCGTCCCGTCTTTGTTCTTTCATTTCAGGATATAATTTATCCGCTGCTATCATGACGCAGTGCGGGATACCTGTCGCAGTCACCCCCTTCGTCTTGGTCTATCGGTCTTCGGTACTTTATATGTCAGGTACTATACCCGCGCTTGCGCGTTCTTCATTTATATTCCGTTCTATATCTCTTGCATTACTATGTCACTTCATATGTTCCATGACTATTGCGACTCGCAGTGCGATATAGTTGGTGTAGATCAAGGCGCCATCTGAGTCATGGCCAATAGTACTAGCGTTTAAGACTGCCGCGGGGAGTCGGATGTTCAACCAAGCGGGTCCGCTATCATGATGCGATAAACCCTGCTGGCTGGTCTGGTAGGTTAGGCACAAGTGATTATCGATTAGCGACTAGCAACAGCACCTGGCAAGCTTTTTTTTCCATAGTTAGCCATTCTTTCTAGCATGACACCCAGGATACTCCCGAGTTTTTCGCTACAAAACAAGGTCGGTTTGCGTTGTTTTCTTAGCAATCCGAGGGTCGGGTAGACTATGGACGATCGATGAACAGGTTTGTCTTGTGACTGGAGCGGCTCGAGGACTTGGAAACGAGTTCTGTCGCGCTTTCCTACGCTCGTGTGTTCTCTATTGGAACTTTTGAGGTAATAAAAATGCTGAAGCTCAATAAAGCGGGTGTACTTCCATTGTCATCCTCGATCTAAAGCAATCCGAGGCAGAGAGCGCCGCAGAAGAACTCGTCCATTTCGCTGGTGCGTTCTCATGGGCGTATCCTTCTTGTTACGAAGCACGTTTTCTCAAGTCTCTGAAGCTAGCGAACAGCTGAAGGACGACACTCTAAAGGTAGTCGGACTCGAGTGCGATGTATCCTCAGAGGCATCCATGGAGAAGGCCTTTACCAGAACGATTGAAACATTCGGACGTGTGGACGTTGTCGTTGCATCTGCTGGTGAATTTCCTTCGTTATCCTAGCCTCGCTAAGCCGTCATATCAAGGTACTCAGGAATTGTTGAGAATTACTCTGCGCTCGAGTGCGCCGCCGTCTTGTGTGCTTTATATGTTTATTCGTGCTGAGCTCACACCCAGTTATCCATCCGATCGCATCAAGCGTTTGTATGACATCAACGTCCACGGTGCTTTCTTCACTGCACGTGAAGCCGCGAAGTACATGATTCCACAAGGTGGAGGAAGTATCATCCTAGTCGCTAGCATGAGTGCCAACGTGTGTTTATTCTTCTGGCACACGCATCCATCCTCCTGATTCTACTTCCAGATTGTTAACATACCCCAGGTATCAGGCTCGTATGCTGGGTTTGGTTGATTTAATTTATGTGTTTGCAAAGCTACAAACGCCGTACAATGTGTCGAAAGCAGGTGCTTTGCGTTCCGTCCGTCCAATTCGCCAAGATACTCACCGATTGCAGCCGTCAAGCACATGGCGTCAAGCCTTGCTGTGGAGTGGGCAAAGAATGGAGTGCGCGTGAACGCATTAAGGCATAGGATTTCTTTTTACTGCTTCTGATGATGTGCTAAACCATCACCCCGCATTAGCCCCGGTTATATGATGACCAAACTGACGCGAACGATACTATCGAATAACCCAGAACTCAAGGTGACACTTCTTCTCCACTGTCCGCGTCTACTCATGGTGCCTGTCAGAAAACGTGGGAGGATTTGACGCCGGTGGGAAAGGTAAGGAAATTGTTGTTCTGGAATCGGCCTGTCAGGAGCCGATCTGACTAAGATTTGTTTTGACAGATGGGGGAACCGGAAGATCTCGACGTGCGTGGTTCTCTGAGTTAGGTTTTTTTTTTCTCTCTTAAACTTTTTTGTTTTTTCAAATGCAGGGCGCCATCGTGTTTCTCGCGAGTGACGCATCCCGGTTCATGACAGGGTCAGAGCTACGAATTGATGGGGGATATTGTTGTATCTAGTCGTCCGCGAAAATCGCCTTTTTCCTTTTAGAGAAATGCCGACGGCTTCTTCTCGGGAAAAGGCCGTTCCTGGCTCCACAAATTTACGCCGCGCCGTGCGCCGCGTTGCCGTAACTCATGCTACAAAGAACATTTATATACACTTGCCCTCCCCGTCCGTCACCCCCCCTCCGTTCCCCCTATGAATGCCGGAGCGAGTCCCTCGCCTCATCCTGTACAATTACAGTCAAGCCCACACCCCATCCCTCCATGGGAGTTCACGCGACGTAAACGTTGGGCAGACCTCATAGTCACCGAGTTGAGCGAGGCCATTGTGCTCGTCCTCTCCCCTGGACGCAAGGTCCTTTACTGCAACCCATCCGTGCGTGAGATGTTAGGCTGGCTGGACGATGATTTGGTAGACATGGATTTCACCGAACTCGTCAATGGTCTGTACCTCCCTCAGTCTTCCAGGCCATCCAGCTCATCAACCGTCTTGCGCGTTCAGTGAATGACCGACTTAGTTTCTGTACGGCGTTCACTCGCTCCATCGAGAGTTTCAATGAGCTGCACGTCTATGTGCGGTTACGTTGCAATTCCGATTCCTCCTTCGCTCATTTGGCGATGGCGCCTCCGCCCCCTGCTAAAGAGGTCCTCCTTGAAGTCATGGGATATCCCTACTTTACTCCCGGAGAAAATGCGTGCCAGTGCATTTTTGCGGTTGCTAAATCATACCCGAGCAGAAACACGGCAATGTGAGTGCTTTATGTTCCGCGTCGGGTTATATAAGCACCAACTGTTCGTCGCAGGATGAACGCGTTAATAGAACTGAAGGTCGAGAACGAGCGTTTACAACAACATATAAGGGTGCTCCGTACCCAGGAGCTGTCCGCGACACCGTCCGTACAACATATGGGACCGTACCCCAGCGATGACATGTCAGCGCAGCTCGCTGCAAACCTAGGATTCCCGACACGACCAACCCTCGGTGGAGACCCGTCGCGATCATACTACGCTTCCATTCCGCATGGTTATGAAGCGGGCAGCTTTCCCCCCATTACAGTACTCGAAGACGACGGGGACGCCGAGCCTCGAAGGAAAAAGGTAAAGTTGCCTTACTGCCCCAGTCGTTGCGCGGTATCTTGCTGACACATTTCCTTGTAGCTCAAGAAATCATTCGGTGGCGACCCGTATATCTGTAACACATGTGGGCGCACTGACTCCCCCGAGTGGAGAAAGGTAGGCTAGGTTCGGTTTTCTGCTTCAGCGACTCCTCGTTGATTAGCCCTACAGGGACCCCGTGGACCAAAAACTCTCTGTAATGCTTGCGGTCTTCGATGGGCGAAAAAGGTGCGCAAATTCGAGGAGGCAGCCGAAGCAGGCGACACGAGTCAGGATCCCCTTGACGACACTGTACCTCCTTAGGCTCGTTTTTGTTTTCAAGGCTCTGCTGTCTTTATGGTTTGCTATGTCTGTCTTTTAATTACCGAATGCATACGACGGTCTTGTGCATGAAAATTGTTACTTGAAGATCGCACGCATATATATAATAGTGAGAACACGGATATTGAACAGCACGCGCAGAGGTAAAGAAGACACGGGGTGAAGGTAAGATGAAGATGTAGAGTAGAACTATCATTAAACATCTCCCCGATGTTTCCAAGCGCTGGTAGGATAAAACAAAGTGTCCAATTTCTCACAGATCAGCAGCAGCCACCGGACTGAGCTTGTTGCACGTTCTGGCCGGGGGTAACCGTTGTTGACTTACCCGTGCCAGGCGCAGACGGAGTGGAACCCATTCTTGGTGTAGATGTTAGCACCTGTCCATGCACAAAGAAAAGACTGTTGCGGGCTGAGCTCACCGGTCTTTAATCTGCTTCGCCATAGTCAAAAAGGCTTGCTCTACATTTGTAGCATTCTTCGCAGATGTTTCGAGGAAGGGGATGGAAAGTTGGTCAGCGAATTCCTGTATAATCGACGCTATAAACTAGACCAGATTGGGAGAAAAAACGAGGACGGACCTTTGCCACACCGTACTCCACGACCTTTTTGCTAGTGAGGTCAGACTTGTTGCCAACAAGCAGCTTGTTCACACCCTCAGAAGCATAGCGGTCGATCTCCTGCAACCACTGCTTGACGTTGGTGAACGTATCTATAAAAAACCAGGGAGAGGGTTGGAGCGGAGAACCACGAGACAAAGGAGCTGACCATTGTCAGTGACATCGTAGACGACAATGATGCCGTGCGCTCCACGGTAGTAAGACGAGGTGATAGTGCGGAAACGCTCCTGTCCTGGAAACAAGGGCATTGAAAGGCGAACTTAGTGGCACAACAACGAGTGTCATATACCTGCGGTATCCCACTGTAGGATAAGACAGGAGTTAGCAGTAGGTCGCCACAGAAGCTGACAGGTGAAGGCGACGAAAATTGTGAAAGTGACGATGCCAAGCGCCGGGCGCCGGGGAGGGCAGAGGCATGCGTACTCACAATCTGGAGTTTGACCGTCTTTCCCTCAAGCTCAATAGTGCGAATCTTGAAATCGACGCCAATTGTGGAGATGTAACTTTCTGTGTAGGTATCGTCCGCGAAACGGAGGAGGAGGCAAGACTGGAGCCGAAGGACGGTGAGTAAATAATAGGGTTTGAGGTCAATGAAAAGCTGCACCTTGCCGACGCCCGAATCACCAATGAGAAGGAGTTTGAAAAGGTAGTCGTACTCGCTTGTGTGCATGGTGAGGATGAGTGGTTGGGGTGGAGAAAAAGGAGAACTGTTGGTGAACGGTCGTCGAGTCGGGGTCGAGTTGAGGTCGAGTCGTGAGTTGCGTGGATTCGCTTGCGTGACGCGTGACACGCACGTATTGCTCCCGTCGAGAATGTGTCACGTGCTATTTCACTCAACCGTGACTCGGACCCAGGCTTGTGGTTGGTGTCCCCACATTAACTTGTCAGTCTCTGTCTTTTCAGTGCTGCATCGTTCATGTTGATACCTTGTAGCGTGTATCTGGCTCTTATCAGGTCACCTTTACTCTCCTGCGTCCTAGTCAGTACCTAACTCTAGACCTTTTCAACACAGCATTGGAGGTCAAGAGTCATTTTTGACACTGGCTCTTCTGACTTGGCGCGCTCCGTTCATCTGTCGCACATCTTCTCCCCCTAACTCACTTTTCTCTTTCGCTAGTGGGTTGCGGGATCAAACTGCACGTCGAAGGAATGCGATCGCATCACGAAATATGACGCCATTCCGACGCTCTCAATGTCGAATTACAGGTTCAACTTGGGCTACCTTGTCGGATCTGTCAACGGAGTCGTTGCTTATGAGACGGTTGCATTTGGACCTCACGAAATATCCCAGCAGGCGATCGGCGAGTTCCATAGTCATTCAACGAAGGCCCGCTCGTTTATGGACACCCCAGCTCTTGTCAACGAGACCCGGGATCTTAATCTTTCTAGCGCAGGTAATAGTGGGGTCATGGGGTTATCCTTCCCGTCGACCGCGGTGATCCCTCAGACTGCCGGTAGAACTCTCTTGGAGAATGTTCTCTCTCACTTTGACGATGACCGTCACTTCTCTGCTTTTCGTCTCGGTCGTGACCTTAGGGACTCGTCTCTTACATTCGGTCAGCTCGATCCCTCGATCGCCAACGACTCTGGAAGCTTTGCCTACGCGTGTTTATCAAGGGTCTCAGTCTACTCCTGATTACTGGAAGCTCCCTCCTCGTGCCATCTCACTCGATGGCAACATCATCTTCTCTGACTTCGCTCAGTCACGGGTCCCTGGTTCTCCCACACCCATCGCTGTTCTTGATTCTAGTACCACGTTTATCTTGGGCCCATCGGCGGACGTTGCAGCCTTCTGGGAAATAGTCGGTGGTGCTAGGAAAGGCAATGAACTATGGCAAATAAAATGTAACCGCGCGGTACTTGTCGGCTTTGTTCTTGGCGACGCCAGTGCCACTGGAGAGTACATGGTCGATCCAGCGAATGCCAGCTGGAGAGCAGATGATAAGGGAGACGGGTGGTGTACTGGGGGTATCCAAGAGAGCAATAGTGTACGCTTCAAGCTTTGAACGGGGCAACGAGGATCAGGCTAATGCATCATTGCAGATGAATTCTGGCGATTGGATCTTAGTGACCACTTTCCTTCGCGTATGTGTTGGGCACATTTGGGCAATTCCACGCGTCTCACTGACAGGCGAGAATGTTTACGTTACCCACCACAGCGCAACTGCCGCCTCACCCGCGGTCATGGGCCTGCTCAACCTTATAAACTCTTCGGAGGCTCTAGAACATTTCCAACGTGAGCGTGGACAAGACCCGCTCGCACCCAATTACGGGCACGCCAAAATTACGCCCCGCAGCGCATATGGGCGCCTCGGACCAGGAGTGATCTGTGCAGCGGCGCTACTCGTCTCGTTCTGGTTCGGTGGATCCGCAGCATGGCTGGCCTCGGCCTGGAAGGCTCGCAGACGCACCGATGGTCGGACCGGGAAGGCATGAATGTTGTGGTTCTATTTGATACCGGTAGTTATTCTACATGTCCAGTCCACATGAAGTGTCGTACATCGTACAGAAGCGCACACGCCGCATCATGTGGAAACATAATCGATACATGGCATAGTCAAATTAAAGTCAAACGGAGAGGGGGGAAGAAAAATGGAAGCAAGACGGGGAAAACACAGAGATTTCAATAGCCATGTGGAGGACTGCCGTAAGAGGGCTGATAACCGCCTTGGTGGGGACTCTGGTACGCAGATTGATATCCTGGCTGGTAAGAACCCCACCCCGCGTTGCCCGCTGGCAGAGCCGGCTCCCATCTGAGCAAATCATCATATCCTTATCAGAGAAGAGAGCAGATAGATGTGAAACATAGACGCACCCGTCCCGAATTGGGACATGCCAGTTACACGTTGAGCATATCCAGATGTGGTTCTTTTTGAATGGGACGAGGCGGACTAGGAAGAGGGAGAACCACATGCGGGAGGTAGCGCGTACGACGGTCGCTGTGTGATCCGGTTATCCGAGCCGCCGAAGAGAGGAAAAAGGGGTACCCTACCGTTATGACATTTCGGACAGACACGAGCAGTGCTATCAATAACCTTGAGTTTGTCTTGAAAACCGACTGGGGGAGAGGGTGAATCAAAGGGGGTAGATCCGAAGTGGACACATACAGAGTATGGGGAGAAAGACTGGTAGGACAGGTCAGAGATAACACAACGCGTAGATAGGTTTGGAGAGGCTCACGGAACATGGTCGTTCGGGATCAAGTGGGCTTTGCTCTTGTTGACACACAACTCAAAGACAAGGCAAACCAATATGGTTTTTTCTCTATCGATGCCAAGAGACTTGGATGTACCACAACAAAGGGTCAACAATGCACTACAGACAAATAAAAATATCTATGTATGACAGACAGAATGGTCAAGATGAAAATGCAGCGGAATGACAGATCGGACCGAACCACACAGCCAAAGGCTATGGCGCTATTGTATAGCAAGCGAGCTGAAAGTAAACTACCAACGCGAGAAGCAGTGTATGACATAAATAATAATGTCCGACCAAATGTCCGGAAAAGTGGTGTGAATCTTTGTATATATATATGGGCCCGCTAGAAGAACGAGGAAGGGAGGGAAAACGTATGATCGAGAGTGGAGCCAGCGTGGAGCGCGGACGGAGATGTTCCTCCGATCGGGTAGACGACGGAGCTAGTGTCAAAGAACGAGGTTGGGCTTGGGTGGTTGTATGCCGCGTCTACGTCTTCTTGAATAGTGTTGTGCGACGTCGGGCTAGGGGACAAAATGGACGAGCGAACTTGTCCCACGCTTGAGCTGGTGCTCGTCAAGGCAGATAGACCTCCAGCTGAAGGCGGAGGTGTTGTGAAGGTGTAGTGACCAGTGTCGGTGCAAGGGTAGAACATAAGTGGAGGTGAATGACGTTGCGAGTCAGTTTTGATCCCTTGTGACATTTGTGAGAAGGGCGTAGGCCCTTGTGCAAGCGCGAAGAAGGGTGGGGACCCGTTCGAGGAAACGAATGTGGACGAGGGTGAACCCCCAGTCGAACCAGAGAGTAGTGGATTCTCGATAGGGGAATGAGGGCTGGATGAAGCTGCGGACAGTGGCGAAGCCCAGCTACCGTCCTCTGTACACGCCGTCGTCGGAGCCGACGTGTCCAACATAGAAAGCCCAGACGTGGAGGATAGAGAGGGGATAGAGAGGGGGGGAGGAAGAGGGCGCAACGAATGATTACGGAGGAAATGTGTTCCAGCAGGCTGGAGCTCGAAGACAGGTGTACTCAGGGAGGACGGCCTTGTGTTCGATCCTTTGCGGGATTCCCAAACCATCCGGACGGTTTTCTCCCTTTCCTCGCTTTTAGAGAACGCCCACCTCATCTGGCGCAAAGCCTGTAAGCAGATTTGGACGTCTTCGTCGGAGCCTCCTTCGCCGGCGAGTAAGAATCCAGCGAAAAAGCACCCGTCTCGAACGAGGGACGCATCATATTCGAAAAAGGGCGTGCCCAGGTGTTGGCGAATGATAACGATCACTCGTCGCACAACCTCGTGACATCGGGCGTCAGCGATTTTCAGCAGGCGAGTCGCCGCATCGTGCGGCGCGCTCCGCGGACTTGAGTTGGGGTGTGCGATGCTGAGACTTCTGTCACGGTTTGGGTGGACTACCGTCCGTTGTTTGAGTGCTTCACGAATTACATTCACTATTATCCAAGTGTCAGTTGTCGAGACATCGATGGAATTGATGAATGCGCTGCTTACGGCATTCAAAAATGAAGATCTACGAAAGGAAAGATTAAAATCAAAAGGTCCCCGGAACTAACAGGGTGACATACCTGCCATCCATGAATGTAACGATCGACGTCCTCTTCATGGACATTCCCCGAAGTGCCTAACATGCGCAAGTTGTCGAAATCTTTCCACAACTTCTCAAGGGCATCCCAGACATCATGAAGGCTCTTCTCATCTATCTCGTTCTGTTGTCGAGCTTTAGGTCCAGTCAACGCGGCGTGAACTTTCCGACACGCTGAAGCCAACTCGAGCGGGACCATCGCATAACGATATGTGAACTCGTAAGCGACGGAGGAAGTGCGCGTCATTGCATCACTGTCGAGCGGGGGTAAGGTCTTCTGGAATGAAGTTAGATCCTCATCGGAACTGTTAAACCAAGTCAGCATTTGGAATCAACTTGCTCGAATTCCGAGCTCACATTAGTAGACGACCACCACGAAGTCCGCTGGTGACACCTTCTACGATATGCGAATACCAGAACAGTCGCGCGCGGACAAGAGCATCAACGGCCTGGCCTTGACCGCTCCCAACGGATGACACCGATGCCAGACTACAAAGGGTGAAGACCTGGCTAACCATGGCTTCGTACATGACGAGCCGTTCCATTGGAGACTGGATCTCTGAGTGGACGCATCAATAAGATGAGAGCAAGAGGGCGACAGAGACCACCGACCTTGTGTCAACGGGAGGAGAAGATGCAGAGCACGCACACCATCCCAGGTGGGTTTCCTCAGGATACCGTGGACGTCAATCAATTGGAGCATTTCTCGAACCATTTCGTTGGTGGCTTCACGCCGGTTGCGGATGACGGCTTCTCCGTGATGAAGCTCTTCGATGCCGTACTCGTTTACGCCAAAGCTTGCTGCCCAAACGGCAAGCAGCGTCGCGATGAGCTGGCCCGGGATGCCGAGGGCATTGTAGTTGCCCTTGCTGAATTCGAAGAAACGTGCGCAGAACTCAGAAGGGTCAATGATAGGATCTGTACAAAGGCCAGAGATTTAGTTGAAGATCAAATGTGCACAAGGCTGAAAGGCTGACGCTGTATGTGGAAACGACGGAAGAAGGGAGAAGAGAAGAATTCCGGTTGGAGCTTCGGAATGAGACCGGGGGACAGGGTCGGGGCGGTAAAAAGACCACCGTCCTCGTCAATAGATTTGCCATAGACGGCTCTGGGCGTAGACGGATGAACAAAAAAGGTACCGGAAATAAGAGGAAGGAACGTACTCGACCTGCTGGAGACGGCGACCGCGCCTAAGTAGTTTGACTGCCTTTACTTCGGCAAACTCATCACTGCGTCGAGTGTCAAGAGAGGGAGCGAATGGAAAATGGAGAGAATACCAACACGCATTTGAGACCGCGCTCTTTGCAGTTAGAGCACTGTGGCTGTGTGCCTGTGCTCGAAAAAGGCAGGTCTTTCAGATCGCAGCGAACTCTATTCCCCGGTTGAGCACGCCACGGTCGCTGAAGTACAGAACACCCCCACCTTCGCATGCGACATGCACCACATGCAGAGAACTGTTGACGAGAAGACTTTGGCTGAGAGGATATACGACGAGCGTTAGAAGAGGGATAGGGAGAGCCAGGAGAGCTCGGACTCCTAGGCACAGAGGCAGACTTGAGAGGCATGGGAAAGGAGCAGGGGAAGGGGTGTGATGGAGAGGGCGGAGAGGGGAGGGATATTTGAATGTTTTGGATGAATGAAGAAAGAAGGAGGACGCACGGTCGGAAGAGGATATTCAGAGGGTAAGAATGCTGGACGGTGACGTTGAACGTTGAACGTTTACCGTCGACGGATTCTTGGAACTGTACGTCTACGTCGTTATCTCCTTCCTCCGTCAAACGGTGGACTGGACCGCATGCCTTTGTTTACAGGGTGGGTCCACTGCATGTCGTAATCGTAATTCTACCTGTCATTTACCTATTCCTCGGCTCGCGGCAACTGGCCTGTCGGGAAGATCCTACCTACTTTGTCCTACACACCTATTTTCCCCTTCAAGTTCGAGTCGATGGAGACGCCACTCATGTAACCCGTTGAATGTTCCCGGCATGCGACGTACCCCGGAGTCAAAGACCCTTCCATCCATGCCCTCCCCTCAATTTGCTTTGTTCTCGAACTTCTTTCATCATTTAGATAGTTAAATGACCCAGTCATGTTGACGGGCGACAAAAAATTAGTCTATTCTCATTTGCTGTCAACCTGCCCCGCTGTTAGCGGAATTGGCATGGGAATTACTCTCCACTCGCCTTTCGTATGGCCCAACGTAGCTCTCCTTCTGTCCGCTGGTCGGGGTTCAGCTTGCGATCACGTGCCATGGCTTCTACGTCGCTACCATGCCTTGATATTAGTTTCTGCAAGAATGTCACTTCGCCCTTGGAGGAGAACCTCGAAACGACGGGCACAGAATGCACGTCAGGTAGTGCTTCCAAAAACAATTTGAATCGAGATAGAGTGCGGCGAAAATGATGATTCCGTAACAAGTCAAGGTCAAAACGGTTATCTCCAGAAGCCACTGGGCGTTCCGTGCTCACCTCGAATTATATCAATTTTTGGGTCTTCAGTGCCAGACGTATGACCTAACGAAACCCAACTCTGGCACTCTGAGGAGAGAATCGCCGCCGCCGCCGCTTCCTCGACGAGATCCCGCTCACGGGTAGGTAAGGGAGAGTCAATGTCGTCGCCGGTTTCAACGGCGACAACCTGTCCGGTTTCGTCCCTTATGATGCGCCCCAGGCCACTGGGAACGCCATTGCTGCCGCCGCCGCACATCAACGGCAGGGGCTCCAAGTCATTGATGAAAGCAACCTCATTCGTTGCTGTTCGTGCTTGAGTGACAGGTGCGGCGCGTTCCGCGCCCCCAGATGCCCTCGGATTCAGTGAAGCAGCCAGACCCAGCGCTGCGTAACTGGAAGCAATGACGACCCATGCAGTCCATCATCGATTATCAAACATTCCGTATGACAGGGAGTGCGCGGATGCCTACTTTTGTCGGACGGTTTTATGCTTGTCCCATGCGTCCCGTAATGCCTTTGGACCGCGAATGGCTAGGTGTCAAAATACCAGCGTCAGTAGTGCGGTGATATCCACAAAAAGCCTAACACACGAGGCTGCTTCTTGAGGAGCTTCTTCGCCTGCCTCGAATGACGCATCGGTTTGTGTGAGGAGCGAGCTTTACGACGCTGCCGAGGATTCGCCATGGACCTGGTCGGGGTGCAAAAAGCAAGCCAAAAAAAGTCTAACGATGCGACGGACGTAAGAGCAGAAAAATAGAATAAAGGAAGGGAAACGAAGGAATGCAGGTGCCGAGGACGAAGCTATCGCAGGAGGACCGAGCCAAGTCGGGTAACCGGTTCCCAGCCGCCTGAGCCGGCCACCGAGTGCGACCCAACAAACTCCGTATCCACAACCATGTCCCGTCTCGCCTACTACCCAACCCCCGCCAACCGCAGATTGGGAGTTTTCACCCTTGATGTATGTCCTTTCTTCGTCGTTGTGCGGGCAGTGCATGTTTGACCATTTCACAGACCGCAAAACGATGGTCAGGTAGTCTCGGTGTATGGGGCGTAGGAGCTGGCACTGCTCTTCTTTTCGTACGGGGTCCCACTCACAGTGTTGTACCCTCTGAGCTGTTTTTTTTGGCCTCTAGCTCCTCTCCGTCACTCCAAAGGTGAAAAACACCTTCCTTCTCAAGGTACCCGTGGTGGGTTGTGCACAGTTCTTCGTGTTATATTCCTGTCAACTCTCAATTCTATTTTCTAGCTCAGCAACTACTTCGAGGACAAGATCCCCGCCTCAGACAAACCCTTCTAAGATGGTGCTTCCTTTAGAAAACATAGGAACATTTTATTAGATGCGTTAATTAACATTCCTCTCCCATGCGTGTCTCCGCGGTGTGGCGGACGCCCAGGGGATTCATAGTTTTGACGGCATCCCCGCTTCGGTTTCCAAGCCATCGATCAGATTGATCCCCAATTTATCGCCCAATGTTTTGAGGGCGTATACCGTGCCACCTATCGGCACGTCTATCAACGCATGTTATGATGTATCAGACGTTGGATTGTTCAGTGGAAAAAGGCAAGGTTCTGACGTATGGTTTCCATTCCAAGCTCTTTGGCGGTTTTGAGATTTCTGTGGGATGTCATACTCCGTCAACCACGGCCGCAAACGTTCCTGTTGTGTATTACTCACAAACCCAAATCGTCTAGAAAGATAGCTTCCTGTGGCTGGATATGATTCCTTGCGCAGGCCAAGAGGTAGAACCGATGCTCTGGCTTCCTAAAGGCACGGAACGGTGATCAGCGCGTGCCTTTCTTGGTCCCATCACGCCCATCTGTCAATTAGTGAGTCGCCCCACCTCATGCCGACTTCGCTCGAGTCTACGAAATCATCGAATAATTCATGGATGTGTGATGGGACCGCGCCACCTTCCCACCCCAGAAACTCGAGTTCAGATTGGAGGGTGACACCAGGGTATCGTTCCAGGTATCGGGCATCGAGACCGAGGAATGTTGCGTCAATTTTTGAGTAGTTATTCGTGAGGGCGATGACACGCCAACGTTTTGCCGCTAAGAAAAGGCCGATGAATTGAAAAAAAGAAGTGTCAGGAGGGCTCTCGAACCTTTGATTCGCAAGATAGCCTCATAGACATATTCGTTCACCTTCTGGGCTGTTCTCATCATGCGACCGAAAAGCTGCCACATTGTTAAGGATCTGAGCATCAAATGTTGGAGAGGACTCACTTCCCGGCCGTCGATGTGTAACCTCTGTGGAAGCTCTGGACATGCTGTTATCCGAATAGAGTCAAACCGGCGTTCATAGACAATTGATTCCATGGCTGACCTATATTCTTCCTCTCACAGTACTCAACGTACCATTTATTGCCGTTATGGACATCAGACAGCTCTTGGCTAAATTGCTCGTAAAACGGGAATAGAGGGAGTTGGCCCCTCTCAAATTTCTGCCATGCCCCCTGTGAACCACGAGCAGTACTAAGGACCACGATGAGAGCTCGAGTTTGGTGGAATAAGACTAATCACATACATCAAGCAGTTGATATAATTATGAGGGACGCCGTGCTCTATCTCGTACTCGCGGACAGCCAATAGAGGGCTTTGCACGACGACACCCCCAATCTGTCGAAAAAGAAGCGTTTGTGTCCCAAAATAAGAGAGAGAAGGGAGACACACATCGAACAAGACTGCCTTGAGGTGGGTCTGGGTCATCGTGTCAAATCGATTAGGGTTGGGGTTTCTCGCTCTTATCTTCATCCCCTATGTACTCCAATCCAAACTACGGCGGCGGTGGTAGTCTCCATCACTCTCAGAGTGTCTCGTCTCGTCGAGGTTATACACCTTCATATTCTAACCAATCTGGCTATTCCTATTCACCCGGCCCTCCTGCTGGTGCCGATCCGCAACTTTGGCAATGGTTTTCGGCAGTTGACACAGATAGGTCTGGCTCGATCAGTGTCAACGAGCTGCAGGCTGCGTTAGTCAACGGTCAACCCTCTCTCCCTTGTTCTTTTTCGATCGTGCAACTCACTTATCCTCAGGAAACTGGTCGAGTGAGTGTCCTAAACCACTTTGACGTGAGAGCGGTGTGCATACCCTTGCCCCCCCCTACTATCTCATGGCCCCTCCCCAAAATGTGTCTTTCCATACTCACAACTCCACTTACCTCAGGCTTCGACCTGGATACCGTGAAAATGTTGATGAATATGTTTGTGAGTTGTCATCGCACCCATCCGATCGAGGGGTATTAGCCAACGTAGGCGCGCATTGGTTAGGATACGGATCGAAGCGGAACCATAGGTTTTGCTGGTACGTGCTCCTCGAAATCGGGCGGGGTTTTCTCGGCCCAACGGATCAACAGAGTTCTCTGGGCTTTGGAAGTACATAAGTGACTGGCAAGGGGTCTTTCGCCACTTTGACAGGGACCGATCGGGTTCCATTGATGGTCACGAACTATCTGAGGCTCTGCGGACTTTCGGATACAACCTTGCACCATCCCTCCTAGTACTGGTCGAGCAGAAATATGGTATGTAACTAGATTTGACAATCCCTTTATTAATTCATTCACCCTCGTCTGCATCGTCTTTAAAAGCTTCTGCACCAACATCGGGATATGGCCCTCCGCCAGGGATCACATTTGATCGATTTGTTAGGGCGTGCGTAACAGTGAAGTCCCTAACAGAAGCTTTCCAACGGTATGGGTAACCAATTTAGTTCGTTGAAAGTGTTTTCTGATTGAAACGAAGGGTGGACTCTGACCGCGACGGATGGGTCACGATAAGTTATGAAGACTTCATGAAGGTGATTAGCGATAGTTTTTTTTTTTTTTTTTGATTCGAAATCTAATTGTGGACAGATTGTACTTAATGCACCCTAGCTCCGTCTGTACGATTCAAGCGTGTTGGAGACAGTACTGTAGTAGCGGGAAGAGGAGGCGTATAACATGTAACGATAACACGCTTATTATGGGTTGTGAAACGTTAAACGCACACGCACGTGATAATGGCCGATATTCACCGGCAACTCGAATCAACTCGCAGCCGCTGCCGGGGGAGAACCGGGGGAGAAAGATTTAAACCGCTTCTCTCTCCTCCTCCTGGAAACGCCCGTCCAACTACACCTATGGCAGCGCACAAGGTCGTCTCCGTACCAGATAACGCTGACTTGAAGAAGCAGGCTCTCGAGGTTCCAGGAACCAAGCGACCCGGTCAGACAGGTACGCGTGTTATCCGCTTAGGTCCAGGGCGTAGCCAGATTGAGTTTTTTTTGTCTGCCAGCTCATTACAGAAATGGTGCGTGGCGTTCCTCATGTCGGCACTTTCGCTCGTCATGTTCACTATCACTTCCAGCGGTTTTTGGCTACGTTGATTTGAACACACCTGATGCTCTCACCACTCTCCCTGAGATATTCGATAGCGGTTACGCACTTTCCAAAGATCTTACGTTCCTGGGACATCGCCCTGTTGCTTCGAAGAGTCCTCTGAAATACGTAGACCACTATGTCTGGCAAACGTATGCGCAAGTAGACGAGAGGAGACGCAATCTCGGTAGCGCCATCCACTCACTGTTCGAGAACGGGACCGTAGGTGGTGGCGAACTTCCCACTGTCGGACTTTGGAGCCCAAACAGACCCGGTAAATCCCTCACTTGCTACACGCTCATTCATTCATCGTTGGCTCTTAATCAGAGTGGGTGGTGGTTGAGCTGGCATTAAATGCGTATGGAAAGGTCGGGGTTAGCTTGTACGACACTCTCGGGGATGAGGCCGTCGGTACGTCCCCCGCACATCTAATATTAGGCTAATCCGATCTTGAGCTAATCTGACACCTCCTAGAATATATGTAAGATTTCTGAGCACTCTCATGTCGTGGGCGACCTGATGGTCATTCAGTATCGACCACGCCAACATCACAATGATCTTCGCTACCTCCTATCACCTGCCACGGCTGCTCAAGGCTGCTCCACGTCACCCTCATTTAAAGCTAATCGTGGTCATTGACGGACTGGAGCCCGAAGCCAAACGGTTGGCCGAGGTGTGGTCTCAGGCCCAAGGTATCAAAGTTGAAGAACTAAGCGAGTGTAGGTCTTGGGTTATTTTTTGTCTTTCCTTTTTCAGCTACACGGCACAATTCAGTAGAGAATTATGGGAAGAAGCACCGTCGAGATATCATTCGCCCCTCACCAAGTGATCTTGCCACCATCTGCTACACTTCCGTCAGTTTCATCCAAGTCCGCCGTCACATTCTATTGAGCTGACGTAAATCGAACGAGCAGGGAACTACCAGTGTGCCAAAAGGCGAGAACACGATTCTAGTCAGCTCTCTTCGCTGTACTTATTAGGCACCTGGCAGGCGTTATGTTGACTCACGGCAACTTGGCGACGGCTGCCCAGTCAAATCTCTACGGGTATGCGATCGGCCCCGAGGATCGCGCCGTTCTGTTGTCTTATCTTCCATTGGCACACATCTATGAGGTGTGTTGCAGGTGTATTTTTGTGACTCGACACTCACAGTGCGTCATACAGCGAATTAACCAGCTGGCTATGATCGCTCTTGGCGCCTCTATCGGCTTCTTTTCTGGTGATCCCCTTCGACTGCTCGAGGATGCACAAGTCCTCAAACCGAATTTTTTTCCGTCTGTACCTCGGGTTTTGAATCGGATATACCAGGCCGCAATGGTTGCAGGCGATGTTCCTGGCGTCAAGGGTGCCATATTCCGACGCGCTGTGCGGACGAAGCTCGATAATTTGTACTCCACGGGGGCAGTTACACATCCTTTATGGGATAGATTAGTATTTAGGAAGGTAGGACGACGTTCAGTCTCCGTGGGCCGTGTATTAACACCAAAAGTTAGATTCGGGCCGTCCTAGGAGGTAACCTGAAGTTGGTGGTCTCGGGCTCTGCTCCTATCAGCGGAGAAGTGCTCGACTTCCTCAAGATCGCCCTTGCTTGCGAAATAACCGAAGGTAAGCCCTCCATTCACCGAATTGCGCGAACCCTCATCAGGCTTCTCGTTCATAAGGGTAAGTAAAGCGGTGCTGTGGAACTGAGAGATGTGTGTCTCACGCTTCTGTAGCTATGGCATGACCGAGAATAGCGCCGTCTGCACGCGGTGCCTTCCGGGCGACCCGACTTCTGGGGGAACTGTCGGCCCTCCTCAGCCCGCCATAGAAATGAAATTGATTGACGTTCCTGCGATGAACTACACCGCGGAAGATAAGCCGTTCCCTCGAGGGGAGATATGTTGTCGCGGCCCAACGGTTTTCACCCTATACTACAAAGGTCGGTCCGTCACTGGATAACACAGCCTGTCTGGTGCCGCTAACAGGAAAGGGTAGACGAAAAGAATACCGAAGAGGCTGTGGAGGCCGACGGCTGGGTGCGCACAGGGGACATCGGCGAGATCGATGATTGTGGGCGCTTCAGGGTCATAGATCGCGTGAAGGTGTGGCCTATGCTCATCCTGCCGCTCATATGGATATCACTTAGCTTGCAACAGAACATCATGAAGCTTTCACAGGGCGAGTACGTTGCATTGGAGAAGGTCGAGAATGTGTATTCTCGCATCCCCATCGCCATGCAGGTTTTCGTCCACGGGAGCGGTCTGAAGTCATACCTTATCGGGGTCATGGTTCCGGACCCAGTGCAGTTCGCCATGTTCGCTTCGCGCGTCCTCGAGCGCCGGATCGACCCAACGGATGTAAAAGTTTTGAAGGAGCTTTGTACAGACTCGCGAATCGCGGACGTGATGCTTGCGGATCTGAATAAGGTAGCCGCGAAGAGCCTGAAAGGGTGAGCGACCCCCCCGTTGTTGGTTTCGACTGAGGTCTTGACGATGGCTCATTCGTTACACAAGATTTGAGCAACTGAAACGCATACACTTGAGTCTTGATCCCTTCACCGTAGACGACAACACGTTGACCCCGACCCTGAAAATCCGAAGGTGCGCCCTATCTCACACACGGGATGCTCACGACTAACGCTTGCTCCTTTCTTGACAGACGTGACGCGTATAATAAGTACAAAGTGGTGCTCGACTCGCTTTACGAGCTTCCGGACCCGTCTCCTTCCGAGTCGGTGTCTGTAAAGCTGTGAACAAGCAATCTCCGTAATGTTCCATGATGGTGTCAACTCGTTATAGTACATCCGAATGATTTTCTCAGCACTCGCAGACCATTTTTAACAGACGTGTACATAAACATCTCGAGTTCTGGTTTGGTTTTTTTAAACTTAATTGAGTTGAGAGACACCGCAAGTATGCTAAATCTTGACAAGCGGGGACATACGGCGTGCATAGGAATGGACCACTTGTCAAAGAAGGATCCTTATTCTGTAGGATACTGTATGACTTCCCGTAAGATCTGGAGCTCCAAATCCTTTCCAGTTTTTGTGTATCCCAGCACGGCAACTAAATGAGAGACCTATTCCGCTCCTGTTCCAACTGATGAGCTCGGCTCGGCTAGCTCTCCAGACCCTAATTTCGAAGTGCGGGGGGTTGAAATATGTCCGCTTTCGTAAAGTGTGGATCTTGATAGATTTGGTGGCTGGTGGCTGAACAGAATATCACATAAGCGTTCACACGCAATACCCATATGCAAAGGCACGGTCCTCAAGTCAGCTAAATAAAACTTGTAGAAAACTCGTACAACTCGTTACCCAATATATCTGAAAAATGGTGACATTTTCGGATGTCTTCCTTGCTCTCAGTGTTTTTAGGGGGAGACAGAGGATCGTGGGATGTGCATTATTCTATTGCTATGTACTACGAGCGGGAGTAGAATTGTTGTGTTGTTGAGGCTACAGAACCCGAAAAGTGCTTATTTTGCACATGTTAGGGACCGTTAGTACCGTATGCATATGTTCTAAACTGACAAGAATGGAGGGGAAGAGATAGAGGCGCAGGCACCAGCAATACGTCCACACAACGACAGGTGGGCCGCGAGTGTTGTCATTGCACAGACGATGGAAATGGAGAGAAACGGTAAAACAGAATGGAACAAGTTCCGGCAGATCTCATCGATGATTCGCAAAAGCAACCACCGGGGTTCATTTTCGCTGTCAGCCAGCCTTCATAGCCAGGACAAGAAATATTATGATGGGAATATGCTGCGCGTAAGAGGGCGGCGAGATCCGGAGAGGGAGGTAGTGTGGTTCCATGAGTAGGATTCGGATCCCACAGACAGGAAATTGGTCTTGTTTAACGATAGACAAAATAAGAGTACCAAACCTCGTTAACCAAAAAAAAAGACGAAGAACAGTCCCCGCGGCAAACTGCGTCGTCTTTTGACACATGCCATACCCTGATCTGGTTGAGACATGGCCGAACAGGACCGTGACGGTACTCCCAAAGTTTGTCGCAGATTTACATAACGGCTGTTCGCTACAGAAGCGTGAAAGACCCAAAGCATTGAAAGCAGTAGACGGGAAGCGGGCGGGCGGTACGCGCAAGATCTGCTGTCGCTCGCGGGATGGATGTGCACCAAGCATGGGAATACCAAACTAGTGACGTGTAAATGTAAACTTAATTTGTTGTTACACTGTATGTCAATGTCGCGTCATATTTATTCTTTATCTTCTGTCATCTCGGGCCGGACATGCCCGGATAAATACAAATGTCATACAAGAGGGGAGGGTAGAAAAAACACCCAATATCATACGATACGCGAAGTAAGAAGTGTTGGATACGTCGTTGTAACTAAACGGTGATATGGGAGATGAGGGACCTATAGAGTTACACAAGGCAGATAAGATCCAAAATGGGCAAGTCCGGGGAGTAGTCGAGCTGTACAGTAAAAGCGTCTCGGGGCGCATCGTCAAAGCATCACGGAATGCGATTGGAGCGGCAAAGAACAATCAATAAAACGGACGGGTTGTAGATATGCGCGGGATGGGGGAATGGGGATGTTGCGGGAACTTGCGTTAATAGATGAACTTAGATTGACTCAAGCTCGCTCGGCGTAGGAGAAGGCAGGGCGATTGCGGCGGGAGAGAGGGTCCGATCCTGGAGAGGGAGGGACGCACCGGAAGCGAATGATGATTCGTAGGAAGCATGGCGCTGAAATGGATTACGAGTGTGCATGCGTGAGATGGGGGAAGCTATTTGATTGCGCAGGATGGATGTGGGGTCAGCTACGTGTCACGGGCGCCAAACAAGGAAGGAAGGACGGGCGTACCTAATGGACCCGGGCTAAAAACCCTTGGAGGGGTGACTGGTCTCGTGTCATTCTCTTCGTTTTCATGCTGGGGAAGAACACGAGAAGCGAGGTTCGTGTGCTTAACTGGGGTGCGAGAATCTTCCCGGGGGAGGACGGGAAGGTTGTCGATTCCGCCGAGGGGCTTTGGTGGAAGAGAAAATGTACGATCGTGGAATGCAGAGATGGGGTATCGAAGAGGGCGGAGAGTGGGGGAGCGGGGAGGAAAAAGAGAGGGTCTGAGGATGGAAAGAAATTCCTCGAGCGCTTCTGAGGGTAAGGTAGATCTGATAAGACAGAGTGTTAGCAAGTAGAAAGGGTTGGAACCGGGAAGGAGGCGCAGACCTGGGGGACGCACGCGGAGAGGTCTTTGGAGATAAAGAATCAGGATCTAGGTGAATGAGCGAGTCATCATCCAAGGGATCGACTGGATCCGCGGGAGTAGAGGTAATTCGGAGGGAGTGATGACGGTGAGGAGAGGGGAGATGAATAGAAAAGTTGGCGAGTCTAACGGGACGCGGTGCGACGAGGGTGATGTTGTCTGTGTTTGATGGCATGTTAGTGTAGGACGAGGGCGGTCGGAGCAAGGGAGGGCAATGCGCCTTTGATCATCAGAGTCACACGACCACGTGATCTGGCGAACCATTTTAAGTTTTTGGAATTTAAAGATTGTGTGTGTTGTATGGATTCCAATGCATCTGGTCACTGGGCACAACGAGTCAGCCACGATGCTCGCCTAGCCTCTCACCAAGACCACTCCCTATGGCTCAGTTGAGTGACGAGTCCTGTCCTCTCCTCGCTCCCTCGACCTCGACTCTCCTTCCAAAGGCTCAGTTGTTCACCCTGTGCCTCATCCGTCTTGTCGAACCCATTGCTTTCGCCCAGGTCTTTCCCTACATAAACGAGATGATCGCTGACCTCCATCTTCCCGGTGGTCCCTCTCGCATTGCTTTCTACAGCGGCTTGGCCGAAAGTGTTTTTGCCGTCTCTTCTCTCTTCTCCATATACCACTGGGCTCGCCTTTCCGGTTCGTCCTTTTCGTTTCTTCCGTGTCTCCACTTCATCCTTTTTGTTCAAGATGTAATTGGTCGTCGTCCCGTCATTTTTATTGGCATGCTTGGAATGAACTTAGCTACTCTTCTTTTCGGTCTACAACGGACACTCGTCGGACTTTTGCTCGTCCGATGCCTCGGTCAGTCACTTTGCTATCCTTGCTTCCATCGATTACATACAATAACCTTGTTACCCTACCATCGCAGGAGGTTTTTTCTCAGGCAACGTGGCCGTTATCTATTCAGTCCTCGGAGAACTCACAGATTCCACGAATCAAGCTATCGCCTTTCCTATTTTCAGTCTTGCCTGGCCAGTTGGTTCCATCATAGGGTAAGTCAATGAACAACTCGTCGGTCATTTCGCTCGACTTGACTATCTCCCTTGACAGGCCCCTCATAGGTGGAACTTTCTCAAACCCGGCAAGTACTTTCCCCAATTCTAATCTATTCCAGCACGATCTTTTCCGCACATATCCTTATTTCCTTCCTGGTTGCATCACGTCCGCCGTTTCCCTCATTGGCGTTATCCTTGGCTACGTCTTACTCGAAGAGGTTGGCTCTTCCTGTCGTATCCCTCACCTGCGCCCTCGCTCACAATTGTAGACTCTGCCTAGCAAGCGCCGTGGGTTGTCTTCCCACAGGTCCATCCAGGAGGTATACCAGCAACCGAGATCAGCGCCATTCACTATGAAGATGCTCGTTTCCGTTCCTATCATTCGCGCCATCAGCTTGTCGGGCGCCGGCCTTAGTTTCACATACACGGCCTTTGACGTACTATTCGTCCTTTTCTGTTACTCCCCCATCGAGTCCGGTGGCCTCGCACTTTCTGTATGCTCTCTATATCCTCTGTTATATCGTTGTTGTTGATTGTCGGGTGACAGCCTACGGACATCGGTCTCTGCCTTGCTATTTCGGGCTTCGTCGCCTGCTTCATTCAGTTATTCGTCACACCTGTCCTAATTGCTCGTTGCGACCACATCCGCGCCTACAACAGATGCATGAGCCTTTGGCCGTTTTGCTTCCTTACGCTACCACTACTCAATATTGTGGCGCGTACCGGTCTTTCGGCTATCAATGAGCGTGTAGTGATGGACACACTGCGTCTGTCAGACGCAGATCGGCGCGTGCAAGCGATGGTGTGGTGCGGTATTGTTGCGGTATTGGCCCTGTCAAGGGTGGGCAGTGTGGCGTTTGGGTGTGTTGATGCACTTTGGAATTCTGGGTCAATCTTATGAAAGCTAACGTAGAACAAACGTAGGCTCAGCATGATATTGGTTAAGGAGACGGCACCAACCCCGGAATCCCTTGGAGCCACGAACGGACTCGTCCAGTTCGCAATGAGCCTCACGCGATCGATTTGTCCTGCCTTCGCAAGGTACGTGGGTGGCTATTTCATCGAGTGTCAGTTGCAGAAGTGCAAACCTGAAATAGTTCGCTCTTTGCGCTGTTGGCTAGTGGCAAATTCCCCTCAGGGTACCTGTGGGTTGTTGTTATGGCAGGTATATCTTATGCCTGGACTTTACTTGGCGGTCAAATCGAACGCAGCCGAGAATCGATCATCATCAACGAATAGTACGTCGCGGACCCGGCATCCTTACAATCTCCAACCATTCTTCCGAGGATTTCTCACGAATGGTATGTGTGTGTTATTGGGTGGTGCGGTGTGGATATCCATCGACATTACACCGGGCAATGAATCAGACTTTTTTTTCCACGCTAACCACGGTTTTATCGGGGGCTCTTCAACTCCCGCGGTAAGATAGACAGCCTTTCCATCTTCGCTTACATGGCAGCGATCCTCGATACGTAGAGTGGAGTCACGTCATGATCGGTTATTTGGAAGTTTGAAGGAGTATTTACCTCTCCCACCAATGTCGATGTCCGGGTCACTCGGAAATGTGTGCAAAAATTTTATGATGTCATTAGAGTCACCACGCAGATAAGGAGACTCGTGCGCTTCGACGCGTTTTAGAGAAACAAAAGCGATCCACGGGCCACACGGTCGAGGCAAATCAAAGGAGGAGCAGACCGTTGACCGAGACGATGGGTGAAAACCTGGGCGACACCTTACGAAATTGCGTATGGGCGTCTGCATGTGCATCGAGAGCTAGCGCCCGAGCCTCAAGAACTGGTTTCCAGTGTGTGATATGGCGCGTCGTCGGCCGTGATTCGTCTTAAATAGAAGGTCTAGCAGCGAGACGAGGTCCATTCAGCACGAAGGGCTCTAGTGACGTCTGGAGAGGAAGGGATAGGACGACGTCGGACGCACCCTCGACACATATACCCATACAGAGGGGCCTCCGCCATCGACGAGCACCAGATCGCTGGGTCGCGAGGCACGATCGGTACTCAAATCCATGTGGAAGCACCGAATTTTCTGCGAGGCGCAGGGGCGGGCGCAATAAGCGTGCCATAGTCAATTGGTTGGGGCAAGGGTGGATACAATGTTAGCGTCGTCGGACCTAGGACCGAGGAAACAGAAGAAAAAAAGAGCACGAGCCCCACACTATCCCGCAAGCCCGCGCTCAAACAGCCGCAGAGAGCCTCGGACTCGTGAATGCCAACGTAGAACTTCTCGCGAACAAGCACATCCACATCCCCACGGCGATCCGTCATCGCTACGTACGGCGCCATGGGGCTTTTTGAGAGATCGGGAAGATGGAGCGAATTTTGCGCATTTTTACGCAGTCTTTGTGCCATTCGTCGTCGTACTGAATGTTCTTCTTCTATCACAGAAGCGCCTCCCCCCTCACCGGCCTCACCACGCGACCAGACACGCCCTCCCCTGCAAAAAGAAGAGAGAGAGCACACCAGCACCGTACCTCGTTCTTCGCAAATCTTGAGTGTCCACGAGCACTTTCCTGGCCTCGTGCTCGCGAAGCCGGCGTATCTCTGCCTGGGGCGCGAGCCCGTCGACGATGAAGTGGCGGGACGCTGCGGTCCGGTCGACACAAGCAAGATCGTCGTGCGGCCACCGTCCGCGCACCTTTTGGTCCGAGCCCCCTTTCGCCGCACTGGCAGCGGTGCGCTCCCCGCATCGCTTCTCTCAAAGGCGGAGGCGACGAGCGACCGAGACGCGAGCGTTTCACGTCGTGTGCCTTATTCCGGCACGGCGATGCAACGCGTTCGTTCCCGGATCGGCGATGTACGCGGACGCGTCCTGCTCCCAGTGCGTCGGGCTGGGACCGCGCTGGCGGTCCTGGTAAGAAGATGGAGACTCGGCGATGGAGCCGAGCCGTGTGTGCTCGCAGTTAGCTAGCCAGGGTCTGTCACGGTACGGCGATCGGGACGGAAAGGGTGGCAGGACCAGTCGCGGAGTATAGTCAGGACCAACAGTGGCACCAGCACTAGTAGTAGCACCAGCACCAGCACCAGCAGACACGGCTTGGTGGACGTCCCGGTCTAAGCGGTTTCGGGGACTTATTGAAACGAAGGTGTGCGTAAAGGTGGCGCGATGTGCCCTTGCGGCAGTGCGAGTAGAGGCAGGTTACAGTAGCGCGGATCGCTCAAATTCGGAGATCGCGAAACCCATTCAACTAATACAGCCTGTGGGCGTCAGTGATGGTAAGTAGGTAAAAGGGAGTTGGGGTCAGAAGGCTTACGATCATACAGTAAGATGACCCGGACAACCAACAGAAGCCTGAGACCAGCAACCGATTTTATGTGTCATAACTTTATGAGTGCATCGCGCGTATCGCATAGGCCCACGACGACTTTATCTATCTTGATGGTTATTTGATGTGACCCTGACAGGTCGGGCACCGTTCGGTGCCAGGCATGTGCTTCTGCAAGTACAAGAGCACACGGTCATCGCGAAGTTTCCTACCCAACGCATCCAATACAACTAGTACTAGTACTTATCTGGATTGCGGGTAACGACCAGTTGGCAGCGCCTTTTGGTTAATACTGACCCAGGTCCCTTGATCACAAGGACCGAGGCGCATGATCAATCAAGCGCGCATGTGAAACCGAGTTGGCCGTCTCTGTTCTGTTCACAACCAGCAGGCGACGGGTCGGAAATAATACAGTAGATAATTAAGTTGGTCGGCGGTGGCGGCAGTTGGAACCATCTGTCACTAGCCCATCAGTCCTAGATTGAGGGCGCTTCGTGGGTCGCGGAGAAAGCGAGGTAAGGGTGAGAGCGCTCGATTTGTAAACGGAGCAAGGTGGAACAGGCAGCCAGCAAAATCACCGCGGTCAGAAGTGTCATTTGGGGGGTTCTATTAATAAACACGTTTTCTTTTTTTCTTTCATGGATGCATGTGTCGAATCAAGTATGTATGTATGTATGTGCGTGGGATGTGTGCTAAACTAAACCGGTAAAATATCAGCGTTTATCGCAGTGACAGGAACAGACAACCTACAATGAATGAACGAAATTGGATGCGGGTATTAAACCATGAGCGTAAACATAAACGTCAAACAGGGTCGGTTACTTTGAGAACCGACGCTGCGACCCAAGACCGTTTAACCCACGGAAGACAGACTCTGTGGCGCGGCGCTTTGAAACCAGAGAAGACTCGTCCTGTCCGTCTCGTGTACGTGTACGCTTCCGCTTGGAACTCGATCGCGTGTAAGGGGGGCGTGAGAGATCCTCATCTGGGTCAGGAAGCTCAAAACTGTCAAGAAATGCCGGTGGTCGATATGGAAGCGGCTTGGGTGCCAATAATGGCGCGTTGCACACCACTTGGAGAAACTCCGGCGCAGGTGTCGGCGGAGCAGCCGTGGACATCGGCGATCCGGGGTTGGAGGAGGTGGACATAGGGGATGCTGACAGGGCTGCGTAAACACGCTGTACCATAATAGAAATGAAACTAACTCACGTTCGAGCCCTAGTGTGGCCATTGGGATAGGGAGCGCAGAAAGCATCGGGGGCACCTGAGTACGCAGTACCGGTGGTGCCCCCGTGCGAGGGGACCTAGGGGACAAACCCGACGTTGCCTCAAGACGTGGATACGGTGGTCGCCGGCGGGTCGAATACGGGTGAGGACGGGAGAGCCGTGAATCCGATTTAGAAAAGGCGTAGACATCGGGCCAAGAGGGAGCCCATTGGTCGAGGTGGGAGAAGGGGGCGAACGGAGCAAGTGGGAGAGACTGAAAGGTGTGGTGCATCATGGTGGGGGAATGCAAGAGGAGAAGTCGGAAGCGAAGACAATGTGGAGGGGAGATGGGTATAAGAGGGGCGGCATAATCGGCTATATTATGATATATGGATGGTGAGGGGCAGTGTGAAATCGGGAGATGGATGGAAGGAGATGACAGCGTTGCGGGCGGCAGTGCCAAGTTACCACACCACACACACACGAGTTAGTCAGTACCACAGGAGGGTTATCCCGCGCCCTCATCTCAAACACACGCCACGTCAATTCAAATTTCTATTATTCTCTTCTCCACCGCTCAGATCTTCGTTCCGATCCAGATTCGTGCCGTCTTGTTCCTTGGCCAACCGCAGCTTACACGCACACGCACGCACAACTGCACCCAGTCCACTCCATTCCGGCCATGTCTTTTTCTCGTATCATGAAGTTCCCAAAACCCATGCCCTTTCCCTTCATGGGAAGCGCAACATGGCCTGTCCATCCCCGTTTCTTCACATCCAGTACCGTATCAGGACCAGCCCCGCTTTCTCCCCGTCCTCCCTATTTCGTCCCCCGAAATACCCGGGGTTCTCTTCCAGTCTATTCAGACGTTCGTAATGGCGGCACGCGGCACCTCATCTCGGTTCGCAATGTGGAGGGAAACATAAAAGTCAGTGATCCGGTTTCTTACAACTGCTCGCCTCTCATTTTCCATCACACCAAAAGGCCTTGGTTGATGATCTGATTCGCGACCTGTCCAACCCTATATCACCAGAGTCAGCTCGTCTGAAAGCACGCATCACTAGATCAAATCATCTCGTGCTTAGCGGCCTTTCTCGGAAACACGCCGTCCTGGACTGGCTAGTCAGTCACGGTTTCTGACACGAGACGGCCGCCCATTAGTTTATATTATCCCCCTTTGATACAATCGAGTCTTTTCAAACGCTCCATTTTGTTGCGCCGCCCTACATTGCACCGGTCCTAAAACGCCCGTCTTCCGTTGGGAATTCTTTCTCGCCTTGCTTTTTGCTCATCGCAACGACAGGCAGCCTTGATGCCACATCCTGATCGTAGAATGCATGTCCCCTTACGGATGTTCCGGGTCCTTTTATTACATAGCCAAAACCAAGAGGGCTGGGTCCGATTATCAATTCTCTAGCCATAGTCGGTCAAAGCTGTCTCGTGGCTCAGTCATAACATGCCAACGACCTACATTAATGCTTCCTGTGTAGAGCAGCCGCACTGTCCGTCTCTTTGGTTGGATAACCCGTTGCTGCGCCTGAAGCGTTGAGTCAAACTTTCCCCTATCTTCGGCCGCCCTGTGCGGTGCCAAGTCTGACAGGAACTTGGAGCTACTGTATTACGAGAATGTTGGCGTCAGAACAGTGTCCTTCCTGATCTGACGCCGGCGCTCCAAACCCGTTTACAGCTGGAAGCAAGAGACCATAATACACACTTTATACTCCCCGGACGCTCAGGATCGAAAAAACGAATCATCACTACTGCGGGCGATCGTACATGAACATGCACATGTGTCATTTCCTTACCCCTGATACAGCACCAGAAACGGCATATTCCGATTCCAATTTAATCTCGCGCGGACTTGACCTCTCTCATGTCATTTTAAAGTACGCGCACGAGGGGGCATGTGCAATCACTACCGAGGCGTAGAGATGGCACTCACAATACATGGTCGCCAATTGCACCGCCAGCGTGATTTCTTACCTCCGTGATGACTACAGTATCAGCTGTCGACCTTGTGTCAAGGGAAGTGTTTTTTTTTGGAGTGGTCTTTGTCATGTGTCAAGAGTTGGGACTTGTTTTTGACCAGAAGGGGTATCCGACATTGACAGATAACGCGCGGGGTAAGAAAAGATAGCACCTTCTCGTCCTCCAGGAACCAAGTCAGGTCTGTCCGGCCCCACGCTAAGTTGCGAGTGAGGATACTGGGGTAAAAGGAAAATCAGGAGGGCACGGCGACGCTCTAATGGCACACCGGAAGCCTCTCAGAGCATTCTTTCATGCGCATGCGTATGCACACATGAGCCCGTATCCTCGAAAGTTTGCCATTACGCCCACCCTTCCGGCTCAGAAGCCCGCCACTGTATGAAGGCAATTTAATCTACGAGGACTGTCCGTCGATTTCATATACGGTATAAAAAACCCACGTGTGTGAAAGGAACACCGCGCAGCGATTACAGTGAAAAAAAAAAAAATCTCTGGACCCTGCTACACCGTTTTTGTCGTCCACAGCTCATGCAGCAACTTGCTGAGAAGATTGTTCCGCGCAGCCGAGCCGCGGAACCAGAGGAATGCCATCGGCTTGATCGGCCCGCGTCCGTAGGGGTCGTGAACGCGTGAACGAGTCACACGAAAAAAAAAGGGAAATTGAAAGACCCCGAAAATTTTGCAAATCGCAAAGTTTTCCCCCCTCTTGTTTAGATAGATAGATCCATTCCTTCGACGAACCGCCAAGTGATGAGTGCCTCGCCACAGCCGCAAATTCAGGTTCTCGGAGCAGGAAGCGCCGTTGGATCAACGGCTGGTGCGCCGACACGCGTAAAGGATGCGGGAAACAGCAATCTGGGCACATTTGGGGTGTGTTTGCATCCTGGCGTCTTGCCAGAAATACCTAGCGACTGAAATGGATATGCGTATACCGCTGTAGGTCAAGTCTGGGCTCGCCCAGATGTTGAAGGTGCGCACACGCTGTGGTCGGGTGCCCATTGATCTGAACAGTTTCGGGTTTTTTCCGCGAGTAGGGTGGCGTCATCATGGATGTCGTCAACGCAGAACAGGTGCGCATGCCGTACACCGCTGCTGTAATGTGGTTATTGATCGCTTTTATTCGCTTGCTTCCACCTCGCAAAAGGCGCGGATAGCTGAAGAAGCTGGCGCGTGCGCTGTCATGGCGCTGGAACGTGTACCGGCAGATATTCGTGCCGTAGGTGGTGTCGCGCGTATGGCAAGTGCGAGGTTCCCGTCGCAGTCCATCATGGTGCTAGATCGCATACCCCTTTGGCTCAGAGTGATCCCCACATGATCAAGGAGATCGTCGAGGCCGTGTCCATCCCCGTCATGGCCAAGGTGCGGATCGGTCATCTCGTCGAGGCCCAGGTAAATGTGTCCTCGGATAATAAGCGCCACTCGAATGCTCAACTGCGTGATCATCCTCCATCAAAACGTAGATATTACAAAGCATTGGAATCGACTACATCGACGAGTCAGAGGTGCTGACTCCCGCGGACGAGGAGCACCACATCAACAAGCATGCTTTCAAGGTACCGTTCGTTTGCGGTGCACGCAACCTCGGCGAGGCTCTCCGACGTATATCCGAAGGCGCATCCTTTATCCGTACCAAGGGCGAAGCGGGGACAGGCAACGTTGTAGAGGCGGTGCGTCACCAGCGCGCCGTCTCGGGCGAGATCCGCAAGGTTAGCGTTCTGACGGAGGAGGAGCTGTATGCATACGCGAAGGAGATCCAGGCACCGTTCCATCTACTCAAGGAGACGGCTCGTCTGAAACGGCTTCCGGTGGTTAACTTCGCTGCCGGTGGTATCGCCACGCCTGGTGCGCAGCAGTCTTCTCTTTGGTTCCAGGTGATCCTGTGCTTCGCTAACCGCGGTTTTACTGTTATTGTTTGCAAAAGCCGATGCTGCACTGATGATGCAGTTGGGCTGTGATGGAGGTCGGCAGGACTTTAGTCCCCCATCATGCCAACAAATTTAATTCAATCTTTTTGTATTTTCAGTGTTCGTAGGGTCTGGCATCTTCAAGGTAATTTTTTTTTTGTCTCTATAAAAGACCCGCAGCTCGCTGATGGCTTGTTCATTATCGCAGTCCGGAGATCCCGCCAAGCGTGCCCGTGCGATCGTACAGGCCGTGAGACCCGAGCCGATCCTCGTATCCGTTATTGACACTGAAACATCTTCTAGGTCACACATTTCAATAACCCGAAAATTCTTGCGGAGGTATGGGCCCGAATTACTTTGCATCCGGCTCGTTCGACGTGCGACCCTGAATGTGAAACAGATATCAGAGAACCTTGGTGCCCCCATGGTGGGTCTGACAATGTGAGCAGCGACAGAGTTGTATGGTATGATGGGAGCGTACTGATCGGCTAAATTACTCGGCCAGCGACGCAAACCTCCAAGGAGGGCGGCTGGCGGAGCGCGGCTGGTAAAGGTGGCTTACTAAAAAGGCAAAGCAAGCAAAGCTGAGAGTTTCACGTGAAATGGATGGGATTCATGGTGATGTCATAGCTTGTAAGTCAACCTGTAACTGTACTTGGTGAACATGTACCTAAAACTGTACTTACAAACAAACTATCATGAAAAGGGTTTTGTAAAAGCAGTTCATTTCCGTTCGCGTTCTTTCGTTGTTTCCATTACGCAGTACACCCTCGATTGCGAGCACGATCTGGCACCTTACATAGTGCAAGGACAATAAGTAAGTTACAAGGACAATGAGCGAGTGATCGTATGCGTCTCCAGCGTCTCCATATCAATCGTTCCTTGGTGGTGGGCCGAGGTCGGGCTACCGGCTGGCACGAAACATGCCAGACAGTTGTTTACGCCGGTGCAGGTTTGCCTGTGTGCCTGTCGAGCTCCGCCGCTACCTGCTATCGTAACCGTTACGTTACGACCTTGTGGCCTGTCATTTTGGGCGTCAGTGGTTGTTTGTGTGCCCTATTCTGCACTCCACCTGTGGGTCTT
>WNGR01002360.1_pt1 | contig 46667 bp, 60 predicted proteins | sample 5407581 | NCBI WGS metagenome assembly WNGR01 (sample SAMN13153383, study PRJNA577476) | soil metagenome | isolation source: 80 cm soil or saprolite under Garry oak tree replicate 2 | place: USA:California | collected 2016-06-15 | reverse complement strand
AAGCTGCCAAACACAAAGAGCTCAACTGCCTCGTTCAGGCGCAGGACCCAGCAAACAACCCTGATCTGTTCTTTGACCCTGCCAAAGGACAACAGTCTATCAAGAAAGGATCTCAAGCAAACACCCAACCTTTCTGCGAGAATACCAAGACGAATCCTTCGGGAGACAACAAAAAAGTCTCGGCTCCGCCATCCAAGAACACCGATCCCACGACTCCGTCGTCGTCATCGTCGCCAGTTTGTGTCATATACTCTTATCCGTCCTTCTTCTGACCCCTTCTCCAGAGTGCCACGCCGACCCCTACTAACCCGTGCACATCATCGTCAAAGTCTTCCACCAAAGATAAAACTGACCCCGCCACTAACGGAGATAACCTACAAAAATTCACCGACTCACTCGGATCTCCCCCGCCCGCTGTGACGAAACTCGCAAATGGACAGTTCCAGGTAGACGGTAATGCAGCTTTCCAGGACTTGAACAACGCTCTCGCCCGGTCGTGGTACGTCATCGACGTTTAAAATGTGGGATGAGAACACACGCTAATCTGTCCCGGGCAGCGATGTACAAAAGAACAAGTGTTCCAATGCCGCCAATTCTTCGGGCAATAAGGGTGACTTGACGGTGGCAGCTTGTGAAACGCAGCACGGAAAATGCATTGACGCGGCAAAGGGTACGGCTTAGTGCGAAGTGCTGGCACTGAATTCATTCACGGGCCACGCCTGATTTCGGTTGTATGGTAATATAAAACATAACACATTGATGATATGCCCACGACCGCGACAATGAGACAGTGATGAGAGACTGGGGAGACCCGGACCGTATCGTCGGACCGTATCGTATCCATATCGGGTCGAACGCTTAGTCATGATACTCACGCAATTAGCGCTGTGAATGACATGCTCCTCTTTGTCATGCTCTCTCATATGCTATCACGCATCGTTCCGCAACATCATCTTTCAACTCCCATCCATGTCGCCAGGCGATGCACCTACACCTAATGTCACAGCCGTGAAAGCCTCTATAGGTGTTGAGATCCAACCTGCCTTAGATTCTTCCACCGATGATACAACAACTACTGGCGCACCCGTGGAGAAAGTATGTATTTGCCTATTCTACCCACTTGCCGGTAACCGAGTGAGTCGTTGGTCGTCTGTAGGTCAACCCCTTAGGTCACGAAGTAACACTGCTGTCCGCGGTGATGCTGAATCTCGGACAACTACTCGGATCCGGGATATTCTCCGTGCCCGGCGTCGTCTTGAATTCCGTCGGTTCCATCGGGCTGTCGCTGTCTTTCTGGGCCATCGCTCCAATGCTTGCGCTTGGTGCGATGCTTGCGAGCCAATCGCCCTTGGCGTGTTCTGTTTGTTGATCTGCTTTTTTGTCTAGTCACGCTGCTTTCCTTCGCCGAACTTGCGAGCTTCTTCCCCGGACGGTCTGGCGCGGAGGTAGTGTTTCTTGAGCAGGCGTACCCTCGCCCAAGGTTCCTTGTGCCGACTACATTTGCCATGATCGCTGTACTTCTCTCGTGCGTGTATTCTCTCAGGTGCTAGGCCCACCCACCTAACGCTCACTCGTGACTAGTTTCAGTGCCACCAATGCAGTCGTCTTTGCGCAATATACTCTCTCGCTATTCGACCTCCCAGTCACGGACTATAGTCAAACTGTGGTAGCGCTTGGCGTAGCTACGTTCAGTGTGGGAGGTCAACGGCCAATTCCTTATTTCTTTCGCGCTGCTGTCTTACTCCAACTGTAGTTGTCGCTGCTTCCACCAAATGGTCACTAAGGGCTGTAAACGTGCTGGGTATTTTCAAAGTACTCTCGCTCGTATTGTAGGTCTTTTTTACTCGGGGAGTGTTCCCAACACCAGAACAGACTCAATCGTACTCCATAGTGTCGCTGTCACGGGTGTTGCCGTTTTGGCGGGGTTCACTCGCGTCTCTGATCCGTTCGCTAACTTTCACAACGTCTGGCAAGGGAGCTCTACCAATCCCAATGCACTCGCGACAGCTCTTGTCAAGACAAATTTCGCGTACACCGGCTGGTCTAACGCTTTCAACGTGCTCGGGGAAGTAAAAGGCAGAAGCCCTGCACGCACAGTCCGAAATGCTGGGTTCATCTCCATCGGAACCGTAACGGTCCTCTTTCTCACCGTGAACGTCGCCTACATCTCCGCGGTACCGCTCGACGAAATCAAGGGTTCTGGACAACTCGTGGGGGGGCTATTTTTCGAGCATGTGTTCGGTGGACATTGGGCCTCCAAGATCCTTCCGGTCCTAGTCGCGTTCAGCTGTGTAGGCAACATTGTCAGCGAATTTTTTTTTTGAATCTACCCGTACTTTTATTCTCAGGTTTCGTCTTCCTTTGGTTAACAGATCGCTGTTGTGGGTGTCATTTTTCATCGTCCAGTTTTCTCAGCAGCGTCTGATGACCTGTGCAGACGGTCGGTCAAGCGCGTGTCCTGCGCGAAGTCGCTCGCCAAGGCCTCCTTCCCTACGCTACTTTCTTCGCGTCCACTCGGCCCTTCGGGACACCCCTCGGACCCGTCGCGCTCAAATACGCGCTCACCGTCTTGGTCATATCCGCGCTTCCCGCGCGTGACGCCTTCAACTTCCTTCTTGACCTCGCGTCGTATCCTCACTTAGTACGTCTAGTCCTACACTTTCGCAATTTCTCGAGGGAAAACTGTCAATTTTTTTTTTCTTTCAGGTTTTCGAGGCCGCAACTGCGATAGGACTGTGGAGACTTCGCGCTCGACGCACCAGAGAAGGACTGCCTAAATCCCCGTTCCAAGTGTGGAACATTTTGGTCGTCCTGTGGCTCTTTAAATGCGTATTCCTTCTCGTGATGCCGTGGTATGTATGCCATGCATTGTAGAATGGATAACATGACTAATGGAGCGCTCTCCACAGGGTACCGCCAGAGGATGGACACGCAGATGTCTCCTTCTGGTATGCGACGTGCGTGTCCTCCCTATCTTCTTTCGACTATGCGCGTTGAACGCTGATCGTGTCCTGTCCTGGGGAGAGTAGGTACCTTGTTGTTGGCATCGGCCTATTTCTGGTGAGTGGAGTTCTCACAACGACCTACTTGGGTTTAAGATTCCCGTTGTCAGCTCTGCGCCTTGTATTATTACGTCTGGATCATCTTACTACCCAAGATTGGTGGGTATGATATTGTAGAAGAAGTTGTGGAGCTGGGTGGCGGGGCTCTTACATCGCGACTGGTGAGGAAATATAAGGCTCGATCACTCGAAGAACGCCCACTCCTTGCCTCTCCTGACAGCGAATAGAGACCAGATTCGTATGTATCATTTTCCGCTTTATGTACTTATTACATGCTATAATAGATTACATGTGGCTGCACAGAACTAACGATAGGATCGTAGAATGCGCGCGCAATTGGGAGCGGTCTGGGGTAACGAGAACACCGACAGAATGATACCATTAATTCGTAGAAGGTTGGTTCAGAAGTCTTGTCCGTCGCAACGCACGACGTTCATGCCGATCGTAGAATTCTGCTAAGGCCCTTTCTCTGCTGGGCGAAACCGCCGGAACCCATTAGCAGTTATCCTCTCGACCCCAAAGCGTGCTGGCTTACCCGTCCAACGAGGCTCTTCACCTTGACCGCACGCTCTCGGTCGTCCACGCCCTTGTACACCCTGAGCCTTTCGATCTCCTGCATCTTATCGCGGAGCATGTCTGTCGTCTCTCGCGCGTGCTTGCGGCTCGCCTCGAGCACCTCTCCCGCGGCGCGTAGGCCCGCTTGTTCGCGCTCATTTGCGGTGCGCGCGATGAGCACATTCATTTCCGCTTTGTGCGCATCACTCAGCGCGCGCGACTGCCTGGTGTGAGACTCGGCCTCCTCCTGGGGGAGGGAGTAGTTAGAGAAAGGACAGAACCCACAAGTGAGACGATCCAAACGGGAGCGGAAATGGTCTCTTTTTTTAGGGGGGGAGAGGTGTAATACGGTACCTTGACAGAAGCTTTCTGAAGGTTCTGGATCTCTGCGAGCTCCCCGAGCGCGACGTCCAGGGACGCTTTCTCCGCCTTGGCCTCGCTCCGTATGATTTTCGAGAGCCTTCGTCCGACGTTGTCTGTGCCACGCCCCTATACGTCAGTCATACACGCCCCTAGAACGCGCGACGAGGACGTACTCTCTTCCTTGCTGATCACGGCCTTGTCTCGCGGCTTGAGCTCGTCCTCTGCACTTGCCGCACGCGCCTGTAGGCTAGGGTCTACATCGGGCGGGCCGTTCTTCGTGGTAGCCGCGCCGTTGGCAAATGCGCTGCCGTTCGTCGCCAAGCTGCGGTTCGTGCGGCGGGACGCGAAGGAAGCAGTGCGCAGTGCGTCTCCGCCGCCGGCTGGCGCCGAGGGGGCAGGATTTTCGGGGGGTCGGGCGGTGTCTGACGGCCCACGCGAAAGATACCCCGAGTCCTCACTTGCAGACTTGACGTGGAGGATCGGCTTGGGATCTGCAGCCACAGACCGAGCTGCGGTGGCAGCGCCGCTGGAGGGCTCCAATGGGGAGCCGCGGGCAGGCGGCCGCTTGCCCTCAATGTCAGAATATTGAGCTGGTTGGGGTGGGGGGTCCGAGGAAGTATTTCCGATCGACTGAGCACTGGCGAAATCCGGTCGACGCGAAACCACGGAATGCTCAGGAACCACGTCGACCCCCGCTTGAGATGGCTTATCGCCGGTGTTTCCTGGTGTTCTGCCCGGCGTTTGAGAATTTGGTCCTCCCGAGGCCGAGGTCGCCTGGTGCTGTGTCTCAGTTGATTGGTAGTCAGGAGACGGTTCCCCAGGGAAGGACTCTTGGAAAGAAGTATTCGTGGAACGGTTCATAGGTGTGGATGCCGAGGGACGCCTATGAATAGTCGAAAAGAACTTGAGCATTTAGCAAAGGCGACTCGTGCGGACAGGAGCGGATTGATAGGGTGTGTGGTGAAGCTGACCAAGTCAGTACCCTGGGCTGGTCTCCCTGGGCTGGAGACTCAATGCTAGCTTTGCCGCACTCTGCCGCACATACATGGATGCGCAATGACGTCACCACTTGGGCGCCTCGACGTGATGTCGGGCCTTGTAAGGCTTGATTCGTAAGCCATTGGCCTGATAGAATTGAAAATGGTTTAAACTCACTCCTGGCCAATTGAAATTGACGAACTCTAGCTTTGCATCAGCTAAATTTTCTAATATAATATAGCGATACACGCACTCTACGTGTCTCCGAAGACATCCCGTTCTTCGTCGACCAGCATCACGGAATGATCTACATAGAACGCCTTCACTACTTCCCGTATCCTCCAATTCTTCTCCGAGGACGAGGCCAGTGGAACAGGCTTTAGGGTATATCCTACGCTCAGCGTAATCAATGCGCCGCCGTACGCATGCGAAATGCCTTGTGTTTTTTTTTTCGTCAATGCTTCCTATCGTGCGGGCGTCGCCTTACGTGCTCACCGGTATCGATGTTGCAACGCGATACAATTTTCTGTGGCAAAAAGTAACCTTCAACTTTGTTTGGGAGAAAATCGACGCACCTCAAAATTTGGGGTGCAGTCCACTATCATCCTTCGAGTTCCCGTCTTTTACAGTACTAGGTCGACCGCCCGGCACACCTTCGCTTCGTCCACCCACGATACCGCAGAGGGCCATCTGCTTCTAACAGTGCGTGTTCCTCGCGGGTCGTGCTTGGTGGCAATCTGGGGTATGCGTGGGGAGGGTGAGGCCGTGGCTGCACGCGGTGCTGCAACTTGCAGTAACAAACGTCCAATGTCGTTGATGGCAGACGGGAACAGGGAGAGTCCCAGATAGCTTGATGCGAGGCCTACATGCACAAAGGAATAAGCGGCATGAGAGAGTGGTGCAGGCAAGCAGGCAGCTGTGGAATCATCTGGGGGAGGGAAGTCATCGTTCGGGGCGCCGAGTGAGGCCTAGTAAGGGATGGAGAAGACGAGATGTGGCGGGTCATTTGCAGCCCAAGCGCGTCATATGCGACCAGTCGAGAGCATAGCTTGCCGCGCAGCGACACCACCAAAGGTCTTGGTCTCACTTTCGTGAACACACCTGGGCTGATACTCTCAGTATGATACCTAACCTTAAGCAGTATGAACAACGCACCTCCAGATGCGAGAGAGTCATCACTGGCAGCTAGGGAAAAATAAGACCATGATTCTGGGGATGGTAGAGGTGTGACCCACTAGCCGTGCATCCTGAGTGCTGAGCGCTGAGCGGATAACAAGTTCGTCATGATGGACAATATTCTCCTTGGCGCACCTTCTCCCCGATCGATCCCTCTAACGCGGTGCGGGTCAACCCCCTTGTGAGGGAGTGCTGGGGAGAGGTGGCCGCAACAAGCCAGCGCAGTTGGGAAACGCAAGAGCAGAATATAAGCCAAAACTACTGGAATTACTAGAATTTTATCGTTACTAGAGCTAGACGTGCTACTAGAACGACCAGAATAATTCGGGTAGAGACCTGGTATGACTAGTGTGACCGGCACTGGTGACTCAAGTGACAGCTGGTGATGCTAGTGATTCTAGCATGCACCATCATCTTGCTAGTCATCAGGAAAACCCCTCATTTACTTTTCCACCTTCAGTGCTTTTCCATGCTTTTCAGTGAAAAAGCAGAAAAAGCAAAAAAAAGCAATCCCCTCTACTTTTTTTGTACTTGTCAAACTGCTAAGAAAAAGCACAAGAAAAGCAGACTACCAAATGGACAAAAATGGACAAAAAAAAATGGACAAAAAAATGGACAAAAATGGACAAAATCAGACCAATCAGACCAAAATGGACAACATTGGGACCAAAACCCCCCACAAATAGAAGCACAAAAAGCACAGGAAAAGTACAGGGGATTGCTTGTCACAAGTAGTCAGTACTTTTCAAAGAGAGTACTTTTCTTGCTAAGAAAAGCAGGAAAAAGCATGAAAAGCATGGAAAAGTAAATGAGGGGTTTTCCTGATGCCTACCATAATGCCCCCCCTTGACAAGGACCATAATGCGGACATCAGACTAGGTGCAAAGATGTTCAGAAGGTTAAAAGACTTAGGTATCACAGAGCTATTCGAAGGTGCGTAGGATATCACTTCAACGAAACTGGAATTAGTAAGTTGTATGACCCCAGTTCAGACTCCCTTCAGACTGTCTGAAGCAATCTCTGTATCTGCCATATGATCCCCCAAGGACATCTGTGTGTCTGCTTCTACTGGAAGTGGAAAGATGCTCACCTGTGTTCTACCGATTATAGAGGTGGGTACCCTTTGCATCATGAAGGACTGGAGAGATGATGCTCTTTTCCCATGCTGTGACCTGTCTGCATGCTCTGGTCATGCTCCTGACACATGATCTTGTCATTCAAGTCCGCAAGATGTTTAAAGCCATCCCCAAGGGTAGCAGCATCAGGAAAATGGAATGTTACTAGAGAGCACTAGCCGAGACTGGCAGCACTGGCAGCACTCAATTTTAGTGGGCGCTAGTTGCCCCTAGTAACGACAGGTCAGGTCCATTTTGCTGATGCAGGTTGAAGGTCAGTATCGCCACATTAAGTATGCCAGCACTCCAACTTGATATGGCTCTTTCATTAGATAGGCTCTGTAACTGGCCAGTATTCATTCTCTCATGAGCAAGCCCAGCTTGTGAACCAAGAGCAGACTGGCTTGCCTTGCAAAGACCTACAGACTGACCACAGATTCCGAATAGCCTCCAGGGAGGTTCCAGTAAGGTGAACATATCAACATGCACCCCTGGCAGGTTAACAGACCATCTGAGTGGGATGCCAAATTTCTCACTCTAGCATTTGTGGTTCCTGGTCATTGATGAGCCTAAGCTGATCAGTTGCTTGCACAGGCACAGTCCTTCCAGAACTGGCTAGCACAGGTACTAGCAGCAACTTGTCTACCAGCATATGCAGAGGCAGACACTGTGACCAAACCCAGGGAGGATGGGATAGTGTCAATTCCATACCCTGATGTGCTCTCCCCTGCATTTTTACATATTCTGCCTGGTGGACCTATCATGCATGCAGGTGTAGATGAGAAGTGGGAGTCTTCCTGTCAAAAGCTGCTGCTTTTGGCCATTTTGATGAATGATCCTGGTAGAGTTGCAGCCTTGGAGCTCAGGAACCCATGTTATGTAGTTGTCCAATCTGCAAGCAGGGTCCAAGGATCTGGTGTTCTGGGTGTGGCAATGGAAAGATTTACTATCACATGTGGGGAGTTGCAAAATCATGCAAAATGCGATTTTTTAAGAGATCAGAAGACTTTCTGACCTGATCCTTCTTTGCTAAAATAGATAGATATTAATAGTTGAAGGATCTCATATTAAAATGGGAGAACGGTATGTTTTTGCCTTGTGATTCCACGGGCATTGTGCAGTACTGTAAGAATTAAGAGAAAAGTGATCTCAGCTGAACTTGGTATTGCACCCCATGGTGCAGGCACTTCAGTACATGACCTAAATGTACTATTCAACCACCTTCCGAAACTTCAGGCCACCCAGTGTGGCCGCAACGAAGATACAAAGAAATCAGTGGATTTGCGTGACCTTTGCGGGACATTCCATTGCTTGACCAGGTTGACCCGACCGAAATCGGAAGTCCGTTGCTCTCTGCCAAACTTCTGCCACTCCACTTGCAGAACGCATTGCGATGTGCTCCTCGAATCACTTTGCTCCTCTGGTAGAAAGTCTCCACATGGCAGGAAGTGCATTCCACCATGCCAGCATCTCAGCCCCGAAGTCAGCCAACTCATTCAGGAGGCATGCAGTTTGCAACTCCCTGATTTTTGGGTGGTCCTCTCCGGCTTTACTCCGACACGTTTACTCCACATTCTCTTCAAATATCAGCCTTGTAGCCATCTAGCTGAGAGGTTATTGTACTCATCCCAAAAGTCCAATTGAAAAAATGTGAAGCCGATCACTTGCTATTCACGATTTGCCTAAAGTTTTGCAACTCCCATCGAATGATAGTAGCATCCCTGCGACTTTGGAGGTTTGTGGTTTGGGAAACGACCGTACGATACCGACGAGTGGGCCTACAGGAACACATGGTCGTGTGCGATTCTTCGCAAAAGCCACTGGTTTACTCCGTCAGGGTCACGAACGCTTTGGTGTTTACTAAGTCCGCAGAGTCAACGCTGCGGCCCGTCCAACTATTTGAATTCTTTGAGGCGGCTCGTTCTGATAGCCAGGGAGACGCTGCCTAGAATAGGAAGCCGGTAGTCGTGCGGGCGTATTCGAGTGACCTTAGCGCCTTGGAGCGCAAGTCCATTTTAGAAAAGTTCAAGGCCCAAGAGATTGAGGTGTTCGCGTCGCGTCATCTACCTGGCTACACAACAGGTTGATGCATTTCTAGGCTCGTCTGCTCTGATCTCGTATCACGCAGGATGGATATCAAGCACGTGGAACATGTCCTCAACTATGACGCGCCGGTGGATATGCGCAAATACGTGCATCGTGTTGGGACGACCGCCAGTGCAGGCAAACCTGGTGAAGACTGGTCTTTGGTGGGGGAACAGGAGGTATGTTTATGAAGGTCGAGTCACGCTGGTATCGTCTCACTTCTGTATCTAGGCATGCTATTTCAAGGATATGATCAAGTCGACCGACCACTGCATGCGACCGCAGTGAGCAGTTTGAGGGTAACAGAGCGGCAGCCTGCTTCGCTCACTCCATTTTACAGAGTATGATTTCTCTGCACTGTGTCTCCTTGGCTGATTAGGTACCTCAGGTGGCTCCTGCACGGCTAAAGGACGTCTATTCTCGAATCAATTGATGATTTACAGCAGATAGTTTAGGCATGCATCCGGCCGATAAGCCCGTTGACAGCATTTCTGTATTTGGCTCCGAGCATGTTTCTGTTGGTCACTGCTGGTGTGGGCATGCAGCAGAATATGGGTATGATGGGCGGTGTCGGCGTAGTCGGCCGGGGATAAACCAGGGTCCGCGCGCGTCACCAACCGCGGACACCATGGGTTCCACCCGCATGCTCGGTGACGCCGTCCTTGGGTCTCACCTCATTGTCTTCTCTTGGTGGTTTTCCGCAATGTCGCCCTTTGTTTCGCTTTTGCTACTAGTACTAAGTTACCATCTGCATCGAGTATCATAGTGTCCCTGTCTGTCCATCTGTCATTTTTTTGGAACCGCGAAACAGTTGACATTTATCTTTGTCACATCTTACACCGACTACGTACATTACCCTCCGAGTCCCTAAAGAGCTAGTTGGCACGACGCATATGATATTGCATGTGTAACCGTTTCATGCCATTATCTATTGCAGCTATTTCCTGGCGAATCGTCAGCATGTTTCGACGGGTCCGAGTGTAAACAGTTGCTACCTACCTCTTGAAGAAACCGGTCCAACTCGGACTTTCCCTTGGTCTCTGCGCATTAACATTCGCGGCATGCTCGAGAAGAAGTTGTGCGAGCTTGGGCCGCGTACTGCGGGGTACCAAGTCTAATGGGGTTGAACCGAACATAACCTTGGCGTTCACGTCTGCTCCATGCTCCAATAAAAGCCGTGCAACACCAACGCCAGCCTCTTCAAAGTCATATGTGCCTTGTGATACGTCGTGCAATGGGGTTTCGCCAAATTCATCCACAGCATCCACTCTTGAACCACGATCGAGGAGCAGCCGCGCGATCTCGAGCTTCCCACACCAGGATGCTAAATGTAGTGGGGGTTACACGATTCTTATCTTGAACGTTCATATGTACCCCACAATCTAGTAAGAGCTGTGCAACGCGGACACCATCTGCCTGAGATTCGTATTCGCCTTGCGACACTTGGTGCAATGGGGTCTCACCCCGATTGTTCATCGCGTTCGCTTTTGCACCATGGTCAAGGAGCACGCATGCCATCTCGAGCTTTCCATTGTAGGATGCAGGATGTAACGGGGTCATGGTCCTTGTCTTGCGCGTTCACATCCACTCCGCGCTCCAGTAATAGCTGTGCAATACAAACACCATCTTGCGACTCGGGGTCATATCTTCCTCGTGACACTACATGCAATGCAGTCTCGCCCCGGTGGTTCTTTGCATTCGATTTGACACCATGGTTAAGCAGCGCTCGTGCCATCTCCGGCCTTCCATGGATGATGCGGAATGTAAGAGGATTGAGTCGTATTTGTCTTGTGCATTCCCATCCACGCCACACTCTAGGGAAAATGTGTGACACTCGGAGGCTATGTTCTTGGAAGTAATACTCACCTTCTATCCATAGCCGAAATGCGGTCTGGTCCCAGTTATTCTCTAGTTTGAGTTTTGGCCCATCGCCGAGGAGAACCTGCCCGATCTTCTCCTTCCCAAAGCAGCACGCCAAATCTGACGAAGATATGTGATACTTGTCTCGCGCATACACTTCTGCATTGTGCTCCAGTAATAGCTGTGCAACACCGACGCCGTCGTCTTGAGCATTACTGTTATCCCTTAAAACTATCTGCAATGGGGGTCCGTGTCGGCATTTGTGCCATGGTCGAGTAGCATCCGTACGATCTCGAGCCTCTTATAGTAGGATGCTAGATGCAACTGGGTTGCGTTGTCATTGTCTTTCTCGTTCACGTTCGCGCCGCGCTCCAGTAATAGCTTCGCGAGACCCGAATCATTGTCTTCGTCCTGGGGTGCCTCCCATCTCGACAACAGGTGCAGCGGGGCCTGGCCATCTTCGTTCCGCGAGTTGACGTCTGCCTGATGCTCAAGTAGCATCTGAGCCACAGAGAGCTCTCCGATGTTTACTGCTAGATGTAGCGGTGTCCAGAGATCGTCGCGCCGGGCATTCACATCCGCGCCATGTTTGAGTAGAAACTGCACCGCGCCGATAGCCACTTTGTCGTGCCGATCTATTGTTTTGTGCAGCGCAGTCTGTTTTCTCGTGTCCTGAACATCAACGCTCCCGCCATGTTCAAGTAGGAGCTCCGCCACGCAGAAATGATTTCTGCATAGTGCTGCAACCAGCGGAAACCCGAACGAGCCACCGATGGCGTTTACATGCTGTGGGTGTTCGATGGCGATGTGTGCCGAATTAGGCCATGGAATCCGCAGAGTGCCGAATAGTACAATGGGCTTGGTATCTCCGACGGCAACTTCTCCCCTGACTCTGCGTCTATGTCGTATAGCTCTATCCACGCCGCAAAATGTGGTTTGTCCAGGTCAAAGAGGATAAATAGTACCTCAGTCACGATCTTCACAAGTACCCTTGCCATTTCGGTGGTCAACGAAACCTGAGTATAAACCGCAAGGCGACTAAAAAAGCTCTTGATGCGCTCAAAGAGTTTGACGGGCGCATCGTGGCTCGCTCTCACATCTTTTGCTGCCTATAAAATGTCGGTGTTAAGAGGGGTCCACGAAGAGGGACGGAGAAGATACGGACAGAAAGGAGGACACCGATCCCAGTAAAGATTACTCCTGCAGGGGGGAACGCCTGTACAATAACGTTAAGATGCACTTCAAGTCATCACGGACTGGATAGGGAAGTACCAGGCCAGCAACCCCGCCAAGAGTCACAGAAAACGGGTAGAGGACATCCACCACCGGACTTATCCACTTCATCAACCTTTGATCGCCATCCCTGGACTGCTGAACCTCCCTGGCTTGGCCTTGAAGTATGGCCAAGATGCCATCGACAGAATCACATCGCTGCACTTCAGTAGCAAGCGGATGGTCGAGAAGTTCTTTCCCAGTCTTCTTCTTGTACTCGCTCAAGGCGTGGATCAGTGCGGCATCGAGGATTGATTTGAAGTCCGAGGACGGGGTAGATGTCTGGCCTAGGGTGGACGAAGTGTAGAGATGTGGCGCAGCAGGACAGTCATATATTGGGCACGCGTGAGTGGTGGTGGTCCGGAGTAGGAGCGTGCGTCTTCTCCTATCTCCTCGGTCTCTCAATATTATTCAGCTACTCTACGGTAACTCAGCAATTATCTAATTAGTTGGTCTGCCCTCGGGTTGTCCGTTCCGGGCTGGATCCCAACACGAAGACATGGTGCTTGTTAATGATGATAGCAGAATAGCAAGAGCGTGTAGAGTTGGCTGGGGAAGCTTTGCTCTACCTCTTCAGCTCCAAGTTGTGCTCGTGCCCGTGAATGACTGCCGAAGCAGGTGGCCGGACCGGTGAGCCGGAGCTTGCGACATGCCTGATAACCGCCCAACGCAAAAAATAACGAAAATGCAAACGGTACTATTCAGCGAAAACCATGACTATTCAGCAACAATGACCAGGATGTAAGTAATCGACCAAAGCTGAGACAACACCCTGACCAATCTTTGAGATGGACAAGCAAGGATCTGCGACTAGGGTGAGGAGATTGCCGAATCCGGAACTGCCCTCTCCCAATCGGCCACGAGAGACCAGACCTCTAGCACTGTGCATGATAGCAGCATTCAAATCCTCGGGCGTTTGGTTCTGTCCGCGACTTTTGTCATGATCAGTTTCGACCTCTGAAGCTGCCACACGGCGCATATCCACAGTACGGTTCCCGGGAATCTCTGCCTCATGACCTGCCGCCGGAATACATGCAACCACGACGCAAAAGTAGTCCGGGAACCCTTGTTTCGTCATACCACTTGGTCATACACCTCTCCTCCCCCCGTCCTAATAAATAGTTCTACCATGTGGGAGTGACTTGGCTCGAGTCCCCCACTCTCTAGGAATCATAACTGTAAGTCTACGGATTTCTCTCCCCTGGACTCAGCCCGACCTTTCGTAACGAACTCACCGAAGGTGCGTGCGAATCCCTCACGATTCGCCACCATTCCGTCGAATGTGCCGTGCTCGGTGATGCGGCCGTCGACCATAAAATAGATGTGATCTACCTTGGGCAGGAAATGAAGAGCATGCGTAACAAGTATCCGCGTGGCGCCGGAACTGCTATCTAGAAACACACCGACTCTCCCACATGAGCGTCCAGAACAGAGAGAGGACCCTAGATGAGGCATAATTCACTCAGTGAAGAAATGAGGAACTGAAGCACTCACGTCCAAGATCAAGATGTCCGGTTGGGAGTAAATGATACGGCAGATATTGACACGTTGCTTATGGTCGCCAGAAAATGAGATACCTGTGCCGCGCGAACATCAGTGGCATAGGGGAGGAAATACTGTTTTTGCGTACCCTCTCACCGACCTCCGTCGTGTCATTGTTGGGCAGCACGTCAAGGTCGGGCTCCAGACAGGCATCATGAACGGCTTTCCAATACCGCTCTGCTTCGAAAGGCAGACCGAAACAAATTTTGTTGCGAAATAGTGGCAGTCTGCTCGAAAGTTTCAAAGTTCAGTGTACCTTTGTCGAATTCATCACAATAACCAAGCTGGGTCCGGCGCTCTGGGAGCAGTACGCTATGGGTCCACCGACGCGAACTGAGCCATCCGTCCTGCGCATGTCGCCATTCAAGCCCTGGAGCAACGACGTCTTCCCAGATCCCACTGCTCCCACGATGGCTACGAGCTGTCCACGTACCGTAAGGTCAATGCGCTTCAACTTGAAGCCTGAAGTCTTGAACAGTACCTCTTCTTTGACTTCTTTCGGTTCGGACACGGGTACGGGTTTAGGGCGGGGTCACTACGACTCTTCTTTACTTCCTTATCTTCCTTGCTTTCATTGAGGTCTGGTGGAGGGCCGTCCCAAGTAAATGATGCGTCATCGATTTCAACGGCGTACTTCAATTTCGGGTCTTGCATAAGCTTCTCAGAAATGAGTTCCGCTGTGAAGCACTCCTGGGGACGACCAATTGCATTTCGCGCGTCCGTAATTGAACTAAAAAACAACGCTATAACGCCACAGATTAGCACGCAGCAGGCATAGCCCCATAGGTCACGCAACTTACGTAGCATCATAAGGGGAAACGTAACAGCTGGAACTAGGAAAATATAACGGCAGGTGTAAGTTGGTGTCCAGAACATGCGTATACTACACACACTCTACATGTCTCCGAAGACCTCCCGTTCTTCTTCGACCAGCATCACGGAATGGTCTACATAGAGCGCCTTCACGACTTCCCGTTCCCTCCACTTCTTCTCCGAGGACGAGAGCGGTGGAACAGGCTTTAGGGTATATTCTATGCTCAGCGCAGACAATGCGCCACCGTACGCATGCGAAATCCCTTTGTTTTTTCCATCAATGCTTTGTATCGTGCGACCGTCGCATTACGTGCTCACCGGTATCGATAATAATTATCTTGCCGTTACAACGCGATACAATTTTCTGTGGCAAATACAGTAGTAACTAACCTTCAACTTTGTTTGGGAGAAAAACGACGCACCTCAAAATTTGGGGTGTGGCCCATTATCATCCTTCGAGTTCCCGTCTTTTCCAGTACTGGGTCGACGGCCCGGCACACTTTCGCTTCGTCGTTTAATGCCCACCCACGGTACCACAGAGGGCCATCCGCTTCTAGCAGTGCGTGTTCCTCGCGGGTCGTACTTGGTGGCAACCTGGGATATGCGTGAGGAGGGTGAGGCGGTGGCTGCACGCGGTGCTGCAACTTGTGCAGTAGCGAACGTCCAATGTCGTTGATGGCAGACGGGAACGGGGAGAGCCCCGGATAGCTTGGTGCGAGACCGCCATGCACAAAGGAATAAGCGGCGTGAGAGAGTGGTGCAGACAAGCGGACAGCCGCGGAAGCTGGGGGAGGGAAGTCATCGTTCGGGTCGCCGAGTGAGGGATGGAGAGGAAGACGGGATGTGGTCGTGTAATTTGCAGCCCAGGCGCGTCCTATGCGACCAGTCGAGAGCATAGTTTGCCGCGCAGCGACACCACCAAAGGTCTTCACCTCACTTTCGTGAACATACCTGGGCTGACCCTTTCAGTATGATACCTATACCAGTATGAACAGCGCACCTCCAGTCGCCTATATACGCGAGAAAGTCATCAGCTGGGGAAAAAAAATGACCATGAGCAAATCAATGCTAACCGACGGCGTTCATCCACTCATGGTTCCCCAAATGGGACAGTACTCGCCCACCAGCACCCTGGGCCTGCGACCGGAGGTCTTCCATCCAATCAAACAACTCGATCGTGTCGTCGCCGCTGGGCCCGGTCGTCGGTTGTGCAATTGTGTACCTGTTCCGCGACTACGCACCGATCAATGATGTCTCCCGTCTGTACAAAGACGTCCACTTCACCGGACCAATTTCCGTCAGAGTCAACAACGCGCGCCATTTCAAGAACCTTCTGAGCATTTCCAATGTCTCCGTGCAAGTCGCCGACTGCAATGATCCGGGTAGACAGCTCTATGCGGTCATCAGATGCACCTCCGAGAGGAGGGGCATATTGCTGAGAGTTCTGACTACCGCGAAAGGATAACGCCAGATAGACGAGGGCGGAGATGCCAATAAACCCAAGAGAATGACGAAGGGTTGGGCGAACAGGCATGGTTAGAAGTGCTGTCTCGTTTGGTATAACCTGGAAGCGGTTTGGGTTTATGTAACCTAGAGCGGCTGTCCGGCGCCTGCTGGGCTGTATTATCCGTCTCGGTAAAGTGCTAGCAGGCCAGCAGCTCCTCGCAGCCAGCATTGAGCTTTTTACTGATATACCTGATCCCCCATCGCCCCTACTCTATCTTCAATTCTTCCTCCTCAAGCGATATTCCTCGTCGCACAAGTTCTTGGTTTATATTCTACTGTACTGTAATTACATCAAAATTTCTTCCTTCAGGTCAGTTCACTCTCTATCTTCATGTCTGAGATAACCCGAACTCGGTTGTGTTCATGCGTGCGGTCCCTTCGAGACGTCCTGAAGTGGTCACACACAATAACTCGTGGCCTGATATAGACATTTAATTGGACTTAGGTGAACACGCAAGTGAACACGCCACACAGTTAGCTTGTGCTTGCTCACACAGGGGACAGCAAACAGGATTGTTTGACGGAAAGGCTATGACTCCAGAGTCGACATAGAGCAAAAGATATTACGTATGACAGACGACAGTCAGTCACTGGCACAGGCCTGGATTTGGTCTTGGAATATGAAATGGAAAAAATAATGCATTGTCCGGGAATCGAACCCGGGGCGGGTCGAAGGTGCGACACCACGTGGCAACGACCCAGGTTACCACTACCCCAACAATGCTTACTGAATGAGCCGTGCCAGCCCTACTCATGTAACGTAATACTATAGATCGACCTTAGAAGAAGTACAACGGATCCTCGAGTCGGACGACGTGCGACGGATTCATTTTCGAGCACTCCAGACGTAGCGAGGTCTATGCCCTTTACATTACCTCTACAGTATTGTGGCTCATCGCTCAGCCTTCGGCGAACCTACGGTACAACAATAGGAGTGTGAATTACGCCAAGTCTAGTCCGGTCATCAGGGGAAATAAGTGATCACAAGTCAGTGATCACTGAGTTCGTCAGGTGCCTCACTAAGCAATCTCGTCGCCAGCCCCCCGCTCCTTTCAGGCACGACAGATGTCTTCCAGCGTGATGTTCGAGTGCTCGCACATCCCGTGGAAAATTCCGTCCTGTGCATAGAGAACCTCTGGGACGTCAAATTCAACGATTTTGCCATTGTCCAGCGGTCATAAGAGATAATTGTGCGCAATCGGTCTAGGGAAGCGAAGTCACCTCGAGGTAATGCAGCGAACAAAGAGCGAACTACGTACGGGCAATGCATAGAATGGTGCGGTCGCGAAACTCATTGGCGATCGTCTCCTGAATCTTACGATCCATCTTGTAGTCAACAGACGCTGTGGCCTCGTCCAGAATGAGGATCTTGCTATCTTTGACCAGCGCACGTGCGAGTGACACGAGGGAACGCTGGCCGATAGACAGGTTCGAACCCTCTTCCTCTATTGGACTGTCTAGAGTAAAGCGCGGCGCGTTCGGTGTCGTAGCTCCTGTTCCAGGAAGCTCCTCTTCGCCGTCGACTTCGGACATCACAGGGTAGATACGTTTAGTGTCCTCGACGAGATAAGAGCGCCTAAGGGCGTCCCAGAGCAGTGCGTCATCGTGTTGTCCAAACGGATCTAAGTTGGATCGCAAAGTTCCGGAGAATAAAATACTCCTTAGAACACTGGCGCACTCCATCAATATCGGCTACACGTACAAAGCGTGGGATCCTGCGGGATGATCGAGATTGTATTACGGACGTCATTGAGCCCAAGTTTGGAGATGTCGACACCATCGATGCTGATAGAACCCGACACCAGCTCGAGGATGCGGAACAATGCAACCATGATAGACGATTTTCCGGCGCCAGTACTGAATTGCAATTTATCGGAGCACATATCGGGTATCGAGCGTAGGGCCTACCGTCCAACAATGCCTATTTTTCTCCCCCCTCAACGTTCATACTAAGGCCCTTCAAGACAAGCGGAAGTTCAGGACGATACTTCAGAACAGCCTCATTGATTTCGAGCTTCCCATCGCTGGGCCACGGAGCGGGGGGTTTTTGGTCTGGAATCTCGTGTGGTGGCTCCTGTTCGGGGTCACGAGCATAATAGATGATACGCTCGACGGAATTCACGTTGTTCTCGACCTCGGCAAGCTGTCGGATCATCCAACCAAAGACCTAGAATAAAGCGAACGACTTGAGGGCCCGGAGCGGTGCAGTTCGCAAAGATATCTGACTTACCTGTTGAAAGGAAATGATGTATGAGAGCGCGACACCCGTCTGTGCGAGCGAGATGCTGAAGCGCGTGCCGACGGTGAGCATGGCGACAACTAGGGTTAACAGCGTCCCAAGCCAGTCGAACCGAATACCGAGCCACCGCTAGTTCAATATCAGCCCCGAACCTGCGCGAGCTTTCTCAAAGTGAGGCTCACCTGATTCGTGACAGTCATCCAGTATGCTCTATTCTCGATGTTCACCCGGTCACGATTTTCATTAAAGAAGTGGTCTTCTTCCCCGTAAGCACGAATGGTGGCAATCCCTGACGGTGTCTCAGAGAAATGGGAATATAGAGACGATCGCAAGATAGCGTCTAGTCGCTGCAGGTACCTTTAGAAAGAATTCCTGCATCCCATTTGCAGGGCACGCACCTTCATTTCTCTAGCACTCGCACGATAAAACGCAGAAGCCATAGCGTAAAGCACAGAAACGACAGCGACAGCAATAAGGAACCATGGGAGCAAGATCGAAATTAGAACGACGGCTCCAATTATGGTGGAAAAGGTGTTGATAAGCATGCGAAAAGAAACTGCAAACAGATCAGATCGGTCAGAATAGACTACAGACTTTACCAGAGGGGTGCGTACCAGCTAGCATATTATCGATTGTGTCGATGTCCTTAGAGAAACGGTTCATGATACGGCCAACTGGCTGGACGCAAAATGAACGGCTGAACCAAGTCCGAGAGGAGGCGCACCGTTGTCTCAAAGAAAGACATTGGACTTAGCATCACGTGCGTGACGGCGTTCTACCCAGCTGTTAGATAGGGAAAAACAAGGAACCTGAAAGACATACGTCGTGCATCCGCCTGGAGGCAGAATATATGATAAATGCGATGATAGTACCGTTCAGGAATGCTGCTAATGCCTGTCCTACATCAAGTGTCGCGTAGATCTCCATCTGGAGGCGGATAGTCAGACAGAAATTAATTAGGGCAATAGCCTGATGCATACATAAAAGCCCTGAGGTCGTTGCCATTGGCTATTGTGGCAATGAGCCAAAGCTAAAGTCGGCATTACGAAAAGACGTACCGTTATTGCCACCACACTAGCCTGCGGGTGTCCGTGTTCGTCAGTGTCCCTCAGTAACTAGTGTTATAAAGATAACACACCAATACGACGATAGCACAATCGAGACTTGCATAAGCACAATGGTCACAAGCATGACGGGCATGAGTACCATGCCATTTCCGGACTGAATATATTGTTTGTACACGTGGAAGTTGACCGCTCCGGTGTTGCGTTCTTCTGCCCGCATGAGCTGCGCGCCGCGCATTGCGGCCCGCCGCTTCTTGATGTTCTCATCAGCATCAGCATCTTCAACGTCTACTGCTTTCTCTCCCTTGGACTCAGTCTGATCTTTCGTAACGGACTCAGCGAAGGTGCGTGCGAAATCCTCACGATTCGCCATCATCTCGTCGAATGTGCCGTGCTCGGTGACGCGGCCGTCGACCATAAAGTAGATATGATCTACCTTGGGCAGGAAATGAAGGGTATGCGTAACAAGTATCCGCGTGGCGCCGGAACTGCCATCTAGGAGCACATTGTTGAAGACAGACTCTCCCACATGAGCGTCCAGAGCAGAGAGGGGATTCAGGATGAGGTAAAATTCACTCAGTGAATAAATGAGGAGCTGAAGCACTCACGTCCAAGATCAGGATGTCCGATCGGGAGTAAATTGCACGGCAGATATTGACGCGTTGCTTCTGGCCGCCAGAAAGTGAGATACCCTGCACGGCGCGAACATCAGTACCGTAGGGGAGAAAATACTGTTTTACTTGTGTACCCTCTCACCGACCTCCGTCATGTCACCGTTGGGCAGCACGTCAAGGTCGGGCTCCAGACAGGCATCATGAATGGCTTTCCAATACCGCTCTGCTTCGAAAGGCCGACCGAAACAAATATTGTCGCGAATGGTGGCATTCTGCTCGAAAATTCAGTGCACCTAGCTTTGTCGAGTTCATCACAATGACCAACCTGGATCCAGGCGCACTGGGAGCAATACGCTACAGATCCACCAACGCGAACCGAGCCTTTCGTCCTGCGAATGTCGCCAATCAAGCCCTGGAACAATGACGTCTTTCCGGATCCCACTATTCCCACGATGGCCACGAGCTGTCCATGTGGTACCCTGAGGTCAATGCGCTTCAACTTGAAGCCTGAAGTCTTGAACAGTACCTCTTCTTTGACTCCTTTCGGTTCGGGTACGGGTACGGGCTTAGTGTGGGGATCACCGTGACTACGACTCTTCTTTTTTCCCTTATCTTCCTTGCCCTCATTGAGGTCTGATGGAGGATCGTCCCAAGTAAATGATGCGTTTTCGATTTCAACGGCGTAATTCAATTTCGGGTCTTGCACAAGCTTCTCAGAAATGAGTTCCGCTGTGAAGCACTCCTGAAGACGGCTAATCGCATTTCGCGCGTCTGTAATCGTACTCAGGGACAGAGCTATGACGTGACAGGATTAGCACACAGTAGGCGTAGCTCGTAAGTCCCGCCACTTACGTAGCATCACGAGTGGTAAACGTAACAGCTGGAATCAGGTCAACGAAGAAAATACCACGGCAGGTGTAAGTTGATGTCCAGAACCTGCGCATACGAGAAAAACCACAACAGATGACATTGCCGGAGTCGATATGGCCAACTTGAATGCCATGTTCGCTGCACGAACCAGCAGCATCGTCCGCACGTAGCTGATGTGAAAGGTCAGCCAAATCCAAAGTTCACACGAAGCGGCTGCAATATCTAAATTACCTCATTTCATGTTTCCTGTATTCAGCTACACGCTCCAGGAAGGGAGCCTCCCAGGCAAAAAATTTGATAAGTTTCATGCCTCCGAGAAGTTCCTGGAGCAACTTCGCCCTCTTATCCGTCCATCCCATGGTCTTTCGTCGGATTCGGAATAAGGACTTCATAATCTTGCCCTGTATTGGGGTAATAATGATGAAGACGGCAAAGCCGGCCAGAGCACTCGGGCCAAGGTTGGAAATCAGTAGACCAAGACAGATTCCCAATTGGATAGGCGCCGTCCAGGACAAGTGGAAGAATCCGCAGCAGAAATCTATTCGGGAGACGTCGGTCGAGATGTGATTGACTAATCTGCCATTAGAAAACCTTGCCCGAGCACCGGTGGTCAGACGTAGAGAGCGTGAATAGATAGCAGTGATGAGGCCGCCGCGGATAAGAACACCAGATGAGGTTGAGCGATAAAAGAAATGATGCTGACAGAGCGAACCGAATAGTTGCAAAATCACGAGGGCAATTGCAAGAGCAATTCCTCGGCCAACGCCGGGAGCTAGTAATCCCTCTCGATGGGCAACGTAGGATTCTGTCGCAAATTTGATAAGGGACTGAAAGACGGGCACTTGGGTCAGAAGAAGAAAAGGTATACTAGTAGACGAAGGGGTCCCACCTTCAAAACCAGAGGACTTGTTACTTGAGCCGTGTCACCGGCAACCTTCAGTATACCACCTGATCAGAACCACCATCTGATGCTGATCTGATGCTGTCATTGATGGCCAGTGTAAGGCTGGGCTGCTTCCGCCCATGTTTCTCCACCCACTGCCTGAGCCGTTCCTCCCATCTCCCCGCAGCGCTGACATGAGGCGCAATCTTAAAGGGGGCTTGATCTCTCCGTTGGCTAAACGAGTGTTATATTCGTCTGCCTTCCTGCGGTGGGCCTCGAATGAGTCGAGAATAGCGTTTGCGATGACCTCCGAAGATCTGTGCTCCTGAAGCTTCCACAGGTCAGATGCCTCAAGAGGACGCGCATAACCAAGCGCCATGAGGCTATTCATCCAGCCAAATGTTAGCAGGCTAAACCAGCCTGCAGTCATCTCTGGAATATAATCCGCATCGTCGATGCTCTCTCTGGGTGGGGGCGGGTCGAGGGGTATAATGAGGCCTTTGACAAGCCTACGAGACGATCGTTACGAGGATTGTCGATCCTGTCAGCAGGAGCACCTGTGCACGGACAGGGGCGTACCTATGAACTTTGTTGAGTACAGACGAGTGTGTCTCAGTTCCAATGGTATCGCATCGGGTAGTAGGCGTAAGGTCGGTCTCGCCTTTGGAGGCTACTTCGTCGAGCTCGAGTTTACCCATGTATGCGAACGATGGGCGCAGAGACAATGGAAAAATCACAAGTGACGGGCAGGGACAGTGACTAGGTTCCTAGAGTGTAAGAGACTCGAGCCAAGTCACTCCCATGTAGTAGAGCTATTTATTAGGACGGCGGATACGTGCATCGTGCATGACCAAGTGATACGAAACGGCTTCCGGACTGCTTTTTGCGCATGGTTGCATGATTTTCGGCGGCCAAGTCATGCGGCAAAGATTTCCGGGACAGCCTGAGTAAAGTTTGAGATAAGACCAAGTTAGGATACCTCCCTCAGTGTGAAGCCAGCGGTCTCGATCGCAATGTCTGAGGATATGCATCAGACACTTACCCTCGACAGATCAGCCATTCGTATTACGCGTCGCTTGGCCTGAACTAGTACTTCAGCCTCACTGGAACGTGCCGGGCGTCCATCGCGCCAAGGCACTTCATCCGTGTACCTTTCTATACCCGCGTTCTTCCTCTTGCTTTTGACACAGACGTTCTCAGCGTTTGTTGCCAATTCAAGCGTGCTCGATGGCGTCCAATCATCTCGATCCCCGCACGAAGAAGTTCACGAGTGACTGCGACGCCCAGACGTTTTGTTCAAGCACCGTAAACTTGCGTCCCACGCCAGTGCCGGCGTGACGAGTTTCCGCTCGGGTACAGCGCGAATCAGACGCAGCCAGGGTTATGTCCAGAGGGGAGCTTCTGTCCCGATGGGGGCGACGCATGCCGCCCGCTTGTTGCCATTGGTCAACCATGTCAGTTCAACCGCGACGACCAGTGCGCACCATCGAATATCCCTGGGCTAGCCGTCTATCACAATTTCAAAGGCTCTGTATGCTTAAATTCCATCTGCACGTGAGCATGGTCTGCCGTTTTCCACTAGCATAACTTGGAAAAATGACAACGCTTTCTCCAAGTTATGCCAACATGACCGAGAAACGACCTTGTACTTTCGAGCTTAGCACGTATGAAGGGATAAACGCCGCTGGAGTGGGGTTCACGAATAGCATCGTACGCGACAATTGCCAAATGGCACTGCATTTCTGCAACACAACGACGAAGGTATGCGAGCCACTGCGGTTGGCTGGGCAGCGGTGCCAGTATCATCGCGATTGCCAATCAGTAGGGCTTGATTTTCCATGGATGGTTGTCACTGAAGCTGAAGCGGGCAACTGGTAACCAGTACAATTGCGTCCAGAATGCGTGCGTTAGCCCACCGGAAGAACCCTTCGATGTGACTCTGTGGCAATATGCAGCGACCACACTCGCAATTATTCTGGGTGGGTTGTCGTCCGCTTCGTAGACACCTTCTCTGGACGCTGACGGTGGCTATGCATGCAGCAATGGCAACTACTTGCATCATGTTAGTGGTAATGCACCGCCGGCATCGCTTACAGCACTACGAAGAAATTCGGGACTACTGCGACGAGCAAATTAGGTATGTGTCCAGCTATTTAGAACATCCCAAGGTCCGCTTATGTATAGTCAAACAGGCTGCGGCGGTCAGTTTTTGGACTGCAAACGGGTACAATTAGTGGGCATGACTGAAGCGAAATAGCCGGTCAAGTGCTTAAATCTTGGGGGCATTGATTGAGGCCTAGGTTTGAGATCAGGTTTGGATGGGCAGTAGAGTTACATAGCCCAAATCAACTCGAAGTAGCAGAGCTCTCAATAGCAACTTCAGCGCTCAGACGAGATATCTCAGAGAATGCCGCTTTGAGAAGCTCCAGGTCTGAATCGAGTGATTCGGCCCGACTCCTCATCTGATATGAGGGGAGTAGGTCAGGTGGATAAACGTGGAGGAGATCGACTCACGTCAGATATGGTATCGGTAGCGTCAATGAGTTCGTGATGATGGTTATAGACCAAGGATTGACGTTCGCCATCTAGCTGCCTCATTTCTGGAAGGACTGTCAGTGAGACCGGATATATGGGACACGGACGCTCGACTCACCGGTAAGTAGTTCATTCTCTTTCTTCAGAAGGGTTGTGAGGGACGCTGTGGTGATAAGCTGATCGTAATATGCCTTTGCATCAAAAGCTGGCGAGTCTATAGTCTTGTTAGTGCTGCACCAGTAATTTCTGGGAGGACGATTACCTAGATCCATTGGGTCCATGGGTCGGCCAGATGGAGGTGGAGGTGTAACATTTAATCCATAGTGCCTCCGAAGTAAGTCTCTTGCCCTCGTCTTCGAACGCTCTAGAGGGGGAGTTGCGGGGGAAGTTGCGTTGCCACTAACATGCCGTGGGGAGGTGGGCAGCCCGGGTAAAGCAGTGGATCTTGGAGAGGTAGATGGCTGCAGTGGAGAGTTGGGACCCAGGGAAGATGGGAGAGGTTTGTTCGAAGATTTTGTTCTGGGCGGTGTGGTTGAAGTCGGAGTGGGTGAGGGCGAAGGTGGAAGAGACATGACGTGACCAGCGTGTATATGATATGATGTGTCGGTCGGAGGATTCAGCCGGAGCCGGGACCGGAGCCACTGTCCATCATATGCATCACGTGCGAACGGACGCGTCGCGGGATTTATCCGACGCGTCTTACTCTCTTACTCTCTTCTTATAATGGCTGAGCAGCAGAATAACTGGATAATAGAAGATAGTGAAGAGGAAAACCAGCTGTGCGCTACAGAACTCGATCCAGTCCCACCAGGTGCGCATCATTTAAGGTTCGCCTCGTGCCAGGGCTTCAGTGACGTAGTCTTCCCCCATGTCGGCAGCAGAGGATGGTGTCTCTAGCATACAGGCCTTCACGTCGACCGTTGCGGAGAGTGCTCAGGAAATCTCACGCATCTCATCTCTGGATTCTGCTCCTCCAGCCCAGCATACAATCCCATCCATCCCACCCCAGGCAGAGCATTCTACAATCTCCGAATATTCGACTAAGAGTAGTTCTAAACCACGCCCTCGACCCATATTCAGTCACCCGAATACCAACCCTGTGGCAAACACTTCCACTAGCGATCCCATCATCCCTTACACACCGAGCTCCGACTACAGGGAGCAACCTACAATCGTGGCTCATTCTGATCCTACGGGGATTGAAAGCATCGACGAAAATACTGCCTCTGCACCCATCGATTTCTCTCAGGATATTGCAGAACGTGCCAAGATGCGCTCCCGCAAAGCCGCAAAGCGGTCGACGCAATATACCGAAGATATCATCGATATCACTGATGATGAACTCGCCATAACACCTGCCCGGAAGCCAAAGGAAAGACCAAAGCCGCGTCCAGTCAAACGTGCCATTCTAGACCGAGACCACCCTCCGCTCCCTTCAGACCCCGTAACTATCCCAGTGCCCAGCTCGAGCATGTCCCTCCCTCCCTCAGATCCTTTCCCCGAAAGTACAGTGATCAACTTCACCCCCCCACCACCTGGGCTTGATGAAGTTGCTGCTTCCACTTCTTCTCCTAGAGAGAATTCTGCACGCAAAAGGAAGCGAAAACGTCCGGGACGCCTCCAGTCGCCAATAGATGACCCCACTAATTCGCTTCCTTTTCCTATTGCACCAGGCAGGGCTTCATCTCTGTCTGATCCACCGCCTCCAGCGCGGACGTCCGGCACTACGCCTGATGTAAGCCATAACGTGAAGTCTAACGAGAAGGATAGCGATGACGAATATGGTGCGGAACAGTCTACTAAGAGGCTCAGGAACTCGAAAGGTACAGAGGATAGCATAAGTGCTAGCCCAGGTAGAAGCAAAATCGGGAAGAAATCTGTCCTAGAGGTTGTCATTCTCTCTCCGAAAAAGAAGAATAAGCAAACAGAAGCAAGTGGGGACAGTAGCAAACCTCGGAAAGGCCCTAGGTTCAAAAAAAAGCGTCCGGCTTCGTCTGATGAGGACGATGAATTGCTGCTCGCTCCACAAAGCAGCTCGTCGGCGGTGGCAAAGTCTCATAAGGGGAAGAAAAGAGCGACCAGACTCCCGTCCGAAGATAACCGTCCCTCTACAGAAGTTGCGCCTAACAGCGAGGGGATAGCGATGGGCGAAGAACAACACGAGCATCGACAAGGAGTTGCTCCGATGCCCCATACTGATGGGCACGATGATGGGCACGATAAGACCATGTCCCGCTCGGTCGGACCTACAACAACTACGCCTTTGAAGGTAGACTTGACCACCCTTTTAGTGATTCCCGTCTCTGACCCAAGCCAGGAAAATGCGCCACCTAGTGTTTCTGTCGGGGGCAAGGACCCACCTCAGTCGAGTCCCACGAGAGAAACACCTAACCGCGGCAAATTACGGTATACTCTCAGTGGGCTCGGCAGAAAGACCCCGATGCAGGAGCTGATTAAGCGAGCCGCCTCGCACCCGCACACGCCGTTTTCAGCCACTTCTTCTCCAATCGCGTCTCCACTCGCAAAGACGAGCAAATCTACGCTTCGCCGCATCGCACCGCTGCACCTAACTCGGCGTACGCCACCGCCTCCTCCACCGCCGCCTCCACCTCCAAAAAAGAGTAAGAAGATGCTCCAACTTGAAGAGAAGTGGGAACTGGAGTTGGAGGATGAGGTAGAAGGGTGGTGGGCGCTGACCGATGAAGAGAGACGAGACTGGCGAAAGGCGAAAAGGGACAAGGAACTAGGCTACGATGACTGACTTTTGTGACCTGCAGACGGTTGTGTATGCCGGAATTCTTACCTTAATGATAGCAGTAATCCAGACGGAGCTCGTCCATCCAGCCATTGTCATGAATGTCACTGTAGGCTCGCACATCCAACGACAGTTTGCACAATACCGACAAATGGCCAAAAGTATCCTAAGTTTCCTAACTGGTCTCCTAATTGGAAATTTAGGATCAGCTATTAACATGACTACGCTAGGCTGATTTGCCAAAATCAGTACCAATTTGGATGAAAATCATCCAAAATCGCGTTCATAGTGTATAATGATAGCGCGTGGCCGTCATCTACCTTGATTACACAGTACCCGATCTGGATAAACACATCCCATAATCTCTGAGTTGGGTCACCAAGCACAGTCCAGGGGCAGGCCCAAAGAATCACTAATATTGGATGGCTGAGCAAACGAAGGCCTGGGATGGGTAGAGCTGAGCGTCGAGAACGTAGACAAGAGTTGTGATGAAGCGGCTAAGCGATCCGGTGTGCATAGCATCTATGCCGGTGCGCTGGCTCGTTCAACGCTCAACGACGCTCAACTCCCGGACCCTACCACGACAACGACAAAGTCACTCTCACTCATTGTCTAGCAAATACAGACAAATTTCGACATGGAATCCTCTCCGCTTCATCACGCGTTCGAGAATTTCAAGTATCACGCAAAAGACCTACTTTCCGTCATCTCCGGTTGCCTGTGCCAGCAAGAAACTAAGCTCAAAATCAATGGCCGGATGTGTGCGTACTCTATCACCCATTATCATAAGGTTGAACCTTACGTGAATCTCAGTCAAGATAGAGAAGGTCCTAGGAGAAGGCGGATTTTCTTTCGTCTACCTCGCACAGGATGAGACGAGTGGGGTGCGCGCACAGTCGGTTTATTCACGTACTATTACGGTTGCTGACGTAGGATACATGCATCAGAAAGAGTTCGCTTTGAAAAAGATTCGGTGCCCAACTGGCACTGAGGGAGTTGAAGTAGTTATGCGCGAAGTAGCTGCATACCGGAGGTTCAAGTACGTGTTCAGTCTCTTGTTCACACGCGCCAGCTATATGACCGTATATTTAGGCACCCCAACATTATCCGATTATATGTGTGTTGGGTTTTTGTCAATGCGTATGCAGGTTGACCCTACTGCAGGATTCGGCAGTGCTCCAAGATTCTGACGGCGAAGGGAAAGTCGTTTATCTCTTCCTTCCACTCTACAAGGCTCGCTTTCCCGCCTTCTCGCTCGGCTTCCCCGCATCGTTCTGACTCTCGGTATAGCGCGGAAACTTGCAGGATGCGATAAATACGTACACTCAAACCGGCGAACGCTTTACCGAGCGCCATCTTTTGCGCCTCTTGAAAGGCACTTGCGAAGCCGTACGCGCCATGCACACCTATCGCTCCGCAAAACCATCTCTCAACTCGTCTACGTCGAGAAAACCTCCGCCAAGTCCAGGGAGCGACGACGGCCATGATGAGAACGATATGTTTCCGCACCCGGAGGGGGATGCTGATGGCGGGTATTCGTACGGACCCGGGCCTCGCGTGCTCGACTCTGCGAGTGTGCCGCTCGTTTCAAGGCAGGGCATTGACGATGGTGATGTCATCTTCGACGGTGACCAAGATACTGTCCAAAACGGTTCAGGCGAACTCGTTCCTTACGCGCATCGTGATTTAAAGCCAGGGTGAGCATCTCTGCGCTTCTCCTGGTCGACTCAGTAGTCACGGTGCACGTAGGAATATCATGATCGCAGACGATGGCGTCACACCGATTCTAATGGATTTCGGCAGCTGCGTGAAAGCACGGATACCGATTGAAAATCGCTCGCAGGCTTTGTTACAACAAGACATCGCCGCCGAACATAGTACGATGGCATACCGCGCTCCCGAGCTATTCGATGTCAAAACAGGAACAACTCTCGACGAGAAAGTTGACATTTGGGTATATCATCCGCCTCACTACTTTCTTCCGCTCACTTAATTCGCATTGCGCAGTCTTTGGGCTGCGTTCTGTTCGCCCTTGCATACCTCCACTCCCCTTTCGAGAACACGCAGACAACGGAACAAGGTGGTTCAATAGCTATGGCTGTGCTCAATGCGCAGTACAAACATCCTGCGTCAAACTATTCACAAGGACTGAAGACGCTTATTGACGCTATGCTCAAAGCTAACCCACAGGAGCGACCCGATATTCATCAGGTAATTCTACTGCGCACTCTAATACCGTTACTGCTACTCACGCTTATCAAGGTCCTTGATGCAACGGCACGCCTTCTGCAGTCCGCTTGATTCTCAAGTGACCGTTTGGAGCACTATTTATTCCCATTTAAGGGTTTTTTTTGTTTCTTAGAGTAGGGCTATCAGAACATGGACCAATGCGCGACACGATATTTACAATAGCACAGAGCCAACTTTGGTCTCTAGCTTTCTCGCCGCCCTGGAGATCATTCCAGGGTATGCGACCGCGCATTCTTGTTGAGTCCGATGCTCCGATCGACTTTTATCGACTATCGGGAGGGAACACACGACTAGTAGCTAGACATCTATCTGAGTCATTTAGTGCGTCGTCGACAGGGCGTGCGTATGATCCAGGAAGCCTGGGATGTTGTCGGCTGCTCAACCTGGTAAGATAGACGCTCGTACGATTCCGTACTAAGGCATCTACGATGCACGGGAGTCAGGCTAGCTATGCGAGGAGGCATGGCAATCTTGTCCAAAACTGTCGACGCCTGTAGACGACTGCGGACATTTCAATCCTACCCAGCAACGGACGTGCGACCGCCACTCTTTGCCCTTGTTGCGCCACAAATTCAAGCAAGAACCATCTCCGTTGAATCGCCCAGAACGCAGATCGCGTGCTAGCATGGAATCGAATGTAAATCTAGGCGGACATAGCACCATCGTTCGTCTGTGGCTGTTTCTTGCTCCTCTGAGTTGCCTTCGTACGCTTCCTCACTTCCGCTTGAGGAGAAGCGCTGGGCCGACTTGTGATTCTCGTAGTGACCCTCCCTGAGTTCGCCTTGAAGTACTTTGAAGGTCGCGTTTCGTCAGTATCGGCGGGTCGTGGCATGACCTCCGTTCCGGCTTCCTTGGCAGCTTTCTTCGCCTTGGCGGTCGCCTTCTTCTCCTTGATCCTCTGACGCCTCTCCTTCAATTTCGCTTGTTTGGCCTTCTGTTGAATCCGCGTAAGACTTAGTAAAAGAGATATTGCATATAACACCAGACCGACGGACCCTTTGCTCCGCCCTGCGTGACAAAGTGCCTCCGTCTACTTTGGGTTGTCTTTCACTTGCTGACCTGAGTAGCGTTCGGATGCTCTCATCTGGACTGAAATCCATGGAGAGCTCTTGCATGCGTTTTAAGCGTTGTCGGTGAACCTATGAGGCATGATGAGAACGATGACCACACCACGTTCGTAGTTTACGTGCTTGTGAAGCTTCGTGAACTTTTACCATAGCCCCATGCTTCAAGATTTTATTCGGGCAGAAGACGCAGACCCATGCTTCGGGATGCGTGCGGATGAGTTGAATGGGCTCTTTAAGCGCAGAAGCAATCGAGAGAAGGTGGTCGGCAACAATGTCCTCGCCATCGACCGCTTCGTCGCCTGAAGTAGGTTGACTATCCTCATCATCGTCGCTCTCGTCATGTGAGCCTAGTGAAGTCTTCCGCTTCCGCTTGTTCTTCGAGTGTGTACTACGTCCGCTCGGAGCCTGAGCAGACGAGGATGAATCAGAGTCGGATTCCGACTCGGATGAGTCCGTGTTGTTTAGTCCTAAGACTTCCCTCTCATCCTCGTCGAGCCCGAGCTCTTCTTCTTCCTCCTTGCGCTTGCGCCGTCTATCCACGCGTTTAAACATAGTCAGTTTTGCACGAAACGTAGGGCAAGTGGACCGTGTAATCTAAGAGCCCGTCCGGCGCACGGATTGTCGGACCTGGCATTTTTTATTTGTAACGTGACCGTTCGGTGCAGTTGGTCGCATCTGACCGCAGCAATGTCGCGCCCGACCGCCCCGCCAAAAAAAAGCGGGCTTTTTTTTTTTTCGTTGTCGGGCTCGACTGGCTCGGCCAGGGTCACTGGGACGTTATCAATGGACGGGAAAGTGTCAAGCATCGAAGACAAAGTACAGTACAAGACAATTACAAAGGCTTTCAGCTCTCAACTCAACTCTCCCTAACCACACAACGTCCACAAAGGAACCTCCTTTTTCAGCAGACAACGTTTCCACAATGATATCTTCTCTCGTATATCGCTCAGTCCTTTCGACCGTACGATCCACCCAGCCCTCGACACCACGCCGCTCCTTTCTTTCCCCTCCTAGTACTTCTCCATGGCATATCCAAATCAAACATACTCTGCATTTTCATTCATTGGTTTTCTACTCTGCGCCATTCCGTTATATTGGCATCTGGAGGCTTGGAACGTTGGCACCTCCTTGTACATAGTCTGGGCTGGCCTGGGCTGCTTGAATTTCTTTATCAACTCGGTCGTCTGGAACAGCTCGATGAAGAACGTTGCACCTGTCTGGTGTGACATCTCCACTCGCTTTATAGTCGGCCTCAATGTCGGAATACCGGCGGCGTTACTCGTGATAAACCACCGTTTGTTCAAGATAGTGTCGAGGACTGCTGCTCTTATGATGAGAGCCGAGAAACGTCGGGCTCTCTTCATCGACCTCGCGATTGGTCTCGGGATCCCGCTAATCCAGATGGTGTTGCAACTTATTGTCGAAGGACATCGCTTTAACATTTTCGAGGAGATAGGGTGCTTTCCAAGCACTTACAATGTTACCATCGCCTTTCCTTTGGTGCACACCTGGCCCCTCGTCATAAGCATTATTACTGCCATATACTGTGTCCTCACAATACGTCTATTTTGGAAAAACTCTCAACAGCTCAAAGAAATACAAGGCTCAAACAAAAATGTCAACCACAGCCAATACATGCGCCTGATAGCGCTGTCCAGTACCCAACTACTTTTCACCCTGCCCATCTCTCTCTTCATTTTGTATGTCAACATCCACGTCGTTCCCGTTCAACGGTGGATCAGCTGGGAGGATACCCACTTCGACTATTCTCGCGTTGCCCAGTTCCCCTCTATTGTATGGCGGGCCGATTTAATGCATCAAACAGGAATCGAAGCCAGTAGGTGGACAGTTATCCCTTGTGCCTTCCTGTTCTTCGCATTCTTTGGATTTGCGGAGAAGGCGCGCGAGCACTATCGCCTTGCATATTCGTTCGCCAGAAGCCGGCTACGCCTTGGCAACTTCGGCACAAGGAGTACGAGCACTTCCCCGCGTTCGTTTGACCCTCGCTTCGGACCGGGTATCAAGAAGGGTATAGGGGCCCTCTTCTCTTTCAAAGATAGTTTCTTCCCATTAGGAAGCCGCCGCGGATCCAAGACGACGATGGAACACAAGGCGTCACCTTCCGCGTCCGTGTATCGACTGCCAGTGACCTCCAACGACTCTGTCTTCGAAGGTATCGACGTCCAGCTCAAAGTTCTGGGGGTTGTGCCTGAGAACCCCACTCAACCTGCCCCATCCAACTGCCGTCATTACGTTGCCGGCAGCACCACATCTCCCTGTCCCGCCTCCCCCAGCCGTTGGTGCCGCCGTTCGTTCCATACCTCCAAACCGACTTGATTCACCTCTTCCACACCGCCCCGTGTCGTCCTACCTCGATCTCTCAGAGGAAGTATGATTATCGAAGCCTTTCACATTCATTCCCGCTTGGTCGTTGTTGAAGTTGCGCGACCACGAAGTCCCCACACGTTCCTTGCACTGTATCCGCTTTTGTAGTACCTAATGTAGCGCTGCTCACTGTCTCATATCTTATGTGTAAATAAATCTACGTTGCTCTGGGCAACCACCTGCAAACAAGCAGGATACAATGAAGATAATGTATGCGCGCGAATACCTTTTCGGGTATGCAGGAACGGTGAGCCCAAGATCGCTGAAGATCTCGATACTATTTGTGACTAACGCAACCACACCGCTTACAAATTTCATGCTTACTCATGTACCGTGATAAATACACAAAAATATTTTTATTTGCTCGTCGCGGCCGACAGGTGCGTTCGGAGACTCGACTACTTTTTTTTATTGCTCGACTCGACCAATTTCTCCCACTCAGTAGACCAAGGTTGCGAGCCACAATTTCCGAGTGGTCACTTGGCGCCGGGCTAGGTTAGTTGGGAATTTGTTTCCGTAAACCGTGTGACTAGCCGCCAAAAGTGTGTTCGCGAGCGGCCCGCTCTGTACACTTGCCAGCGGTCCAGCGGATGCATCGCGCACGCGTTGGAGGGCTCACACCCTCTTTCATAACTTATTCACACTCACCATCCATCGTACCACGACGTTTTCGGTCCCAGTCGTCATCAGTCCCGATAAATGCTACTAAACCTTCCAAGCAGGCGTGGAAGGATACAGCGCTGAAATTCGTGAAAACTGCCACGTCCCGCAGAGCCGGATTTGTTCCCGCAAGAACACATCGCGCAACTGAACTGAGACTTGTTAACTCTATCCTTGAGGAGCAGCGTCTGCCTCTGGCCCCAGAGCAGCGTTTTCAAGATGTTGTCCGTCCTATGACGGGAGACCTGGAGGAGGGCACGTCCGAGCTACCCTCAGGTATCGGGCCAGGCGCGTTGGTAGAAATTCGTTGGTAAGCTCATCCCAAAGTATCGTGAGGAGTTACGAATAACACGCTCTTACCAGGGGGAATCACCCCTTCCTTGGCGTCATACTTCGAGAGGTCACTGACGGGGGACGGAACGCAGTCCAAACGCTCATGGCAGATGGGCGCATTATAATCCATGTCGCCTACGATATCCTCTACGTTGTTCCGAATTTCGTCGATACCTTCCACATCAAACGTTGTGGCATCGAAGACAAACCGGCCAACTCCAAAGAGCTCATGGCGCGTGTGACCGTCGCAGAGAAGGTGCGCGCCTTCAACAAAGCCGCCGAAGATCTCTTCAACGGGTATGCTGCACTCTTCAAAAATGTGTACCCGCGGGCTAGCGCTGCCGACGAGGAGGCATGGGCCTCTGTCACTGTCACGGAAGCGGCGAAGCTTCTCAACGTGCAGCATCGGGACCGAAATCTCGTTTTGCACACCGTGTATTCTCACTTGATGAAGCAATCTCAAGTGTTCGTCATGGACAACCACAACTTCTTGTCAACTCAAATATTTTATGTGAGACCTCGTGCCCAGGTCGAACGTTTCAACCGAGTTTCGCATTTGATGCACACGATCAGTCCTTGTGTCGGACAATTTGCGATGCGGGCCAAGTCAATCATCGCCGAATTGCGGAAGGTGCCCACGAACCCGAAGAATCAGGCCCCGTCCTTTTACCCCGCAGCAGATCTTGCCTTCACTGAGGACGACCAATTATTCATCCGCTTTTTGCTCGACTCCCTCGTCAACATACGCTCTGCCCAGACCGATCCCTACACTCCCCTTGTCTGCCATATGATAAAGGCCGTGGGGCTGTATGATGGCGACGTCGATTCAGCACAAGTACGCCTGTTCCTTGTGGACATGGGCGTGCTTGCTCCGTGGCAAGATGTTGCGTCGCTCATAGAAGCTCAACCGGGTCTCATAACTCTCCCGGACCCAGAACCTCCCGCAAGGGCCAGGGTTGCCAAGTCGGGTACAACTGCCACCTCTCTCGGCCTTGACGACTTCTACCCCATTGATCCTGTGGAATCCATCCGTCATGACTTTGGGCAACTACCTGTCTATACGATTGATGATCATGGGGCTCAAGAGCTTGACGATGGCATATCCGTCGAGCGGGATGCGTCCGACCCTTCCTGCCTTTGGGTTCACGTTCACGTCGCAGACCCCACCGCCATCTTGCCACCGACACATCCACTTGTTCGTCGCGCTCGCGATATGGTACACACCCATTATTTCTATCACGGCTCGCAATCTATGCTCCCGGAGTCGCTAGTGGGCGACAAACTCAGTTTAGGCCGCTCTACAGTAAATGGCGAGGCCGAAAATGTAATGACTTTCAGCGCCAAGGTCGACTCAACTGGTTGTATCGTCGACTACAAGGTCCGTGCGGGTATTGTTCACAACGTCCGGGTATTGAAGTACGATGACGTTGACGCCGCAATGTCATTCCACTCTCAAGACGCGGTATATCCTTTTGGTCGACCCAAAAAACCGGATTCCACACCCTTGGGCCTCCCACCCGCAGACGTGGAGAACCTCCAACTACTTGATCTATTCTGCAAGCGCATGGTAGCGAATCGACTGAGCATGCCCTCCTTCTACTATGGGCTAGGATCCCTCGAATTGACCGTCTCGCCAAAAATGCTCCCCGTTGGCGCGGTCGACTCCATACAACCGGGATTGTTCTGTGGTGATCCAAAAATTTACTACGGGGTACGAGAACAAGTCAATTTAGGGTCGCGTCAGATCGTCGCCGAAGCCGCACAAGTAGCGAATCGTGTTGCGTCGATATTTGGACGTGACCATGGCATTCCACTGGCGCGGAGGTCCTTGGCTGCACCCGTGGGGTGTGACGCTGTTCTTGCGGACCTGCTTAAGTTGCGGGATAGGACCGGTTGGGTGGACTTTTTTGAGGTACGACGCAAGGGATTACAACCCACCTCAGGCCGGTATACTCTGGAGCCGGCGGAACATTGGACGTTAGGCATTGCAGAAGGGGAAGGGTACACCAGAGCGACATCGCCATTGCGCCGCTACGGGGACCTCGTCACTCACTGGCAACTTAAACACGCGCTGTTACACAAGCAGCCGCTGTTCAGCGCCAGGGAGATGCAGAGCACATTTGAGTACATTGGTGCAAGGGAGCAGAGATGGAAATGGGTCGAGCAAGCGCACAACAGGTGGTGGGCGTTGGCTTTCGTTAAGCGGTGGATGGAGAGCAACCGAAAGGTTGGGGTGTACGACCCTATCGAGAGTTTGACCGGACGGGCGACCACACGCGCACGGCAAGATATCTTTCGTGGACTTTGGGTGCAAGAGGTCCACATAGCGAAGCTTGGGTTGTTCGGGATGCTGGAAGGTGTGGCCGAGCAGGAAATCGGAGCAGAGGTCGCTGTGAACATAGACAAGATTGTGCTGACAACGCACCCCGTGCTCAGACTGAAGCCGCGACAGTAATACTACTACGTGCCTAGTATAGTGCAACTGTACTTTACAGTGCTTGGAGAGCACTTTTATTTTCAGCAACTAATGATATCGACATCTCGGATGCATTTGCAACCAATCGTACTGCTGGTGGTCGGAGTCACCTCGTAGGATTACCGGTGTGAGCTGAGGTGATTCTGCATTCATTTCAGGCATTATGTACACCGGACTGGTTGTACCGACCCGGAAGAATGCCACGACCTTGGTCTTGACAACCACATCACTGCGACTGCACTCCTCCGAACTATGTGTTTTTCCACCTGAGCTGCAAGGAAGGGCGTCCTTCCGATCCGACTCAAAGAGAGACCGAACGACCTGTACATCTAGTAGCTCGTGTCTTCTCCAGGGGATGGCATAAACTTGATTCTGCAGACCGAGTAACGCTGAAGCGCTTGTCGAGGTTAATCCTGTTCGTACGGCAACATCTAGAAATGAAATCGTTGCCTATAGGCCGGGCCCTGACACGACATTCTTCCAAGTTCAAGGCTTTGTCTTGGGACAATCCAGCTTCTCTGTGCGCGGCTTTTTGTTTATCAGTCAACAGTACCAGGTTAGCTCTTAAGCTAGTCGCAAGTCAAGGTCGTTCCAGTGCCACAATCACTAGATCACGGCCGCTCGGATGCCATCATAGTGCGTGGGGCATCATGATCACAAGCTCTGCTTCTTTTCTCAGAGCATTTGGATCAGCACTGCCATTCAGCAGAGTAGTGGTAACTTCAATATACTCACCGTCTCAATCGTGTAGGTGCTATAGAAGCTACAAGTCCCCGGTGTCCCTGTGCCGTATCCATTGCAAGAGACCTTTCCAGTGCTGTGTAGCCATGCCTCCTTCGACGTTCTGCCAGCGGGCGCTTGTGGCGGCTTTTGGTTTATCACGGAACAATGCGTGATGAATTATTGTCTCCTCACTGATGAACAGCGCTGTCTAAGAACCTCTCTGTTGTTGAATATAGTCGATTAGACCTGTACTCGATGCGACCACATAAATATCTTCCCTTCTCTACCGAGTTTCCAACCTCCGTCAACTCGTCACTACAACGCCGACAGCTCGCCGTCACGTATCATGACCGTCAACTGGCACAACCCCGCCCAGGTTATCGCGGATTTTAGTTCGTTCTCATTGGATTCAGAGGAGAGTTTCATTGGTTTTTACTAATTGCGTTGCAGTTATTCTCGTTAAGCTTATTCACGTCCTGGGCGGCGTGTACATGTAGGCCGTCTCATTCTCTTTCGGTTCTGTATTCCTGTGTTCTCATCTCGCACCAGTTGGGAGTTTGTCTTGAATCTTGACTTCGAGTACTCAATCTTAACGGGAAAGCGCAAGCTAACTTGGACGTCCCCAGTGCGTTCCTCTTCGGCTTAATAAGAAGGCTTGGTGACCAATTTTAAGCCTTCAGCTTTACTTGGGATGTCGTTGGTCCTCCCTGTCCCTCATTATTGTTCAGTTCCTCGGATTCGACACGTCCCACAAGATTGACTGTCAGGTAAGTACCTCTCTCCCCAACTCCTACGCCGTTTGTATAGAAAGTGAAGATCGAATTGTCATTCAGGTAGTGGTCATCATGATCTTCGTAAGACGCCCGCTGTTCCAACGACCTTATTTTTGTTCTGACTAGCATGTAGACATTTGCGTACTTGACACTCATCTTCGCATCAGCGCTCATTGCTCTGCGCGTGTGAGTGATTGCTCGCTTCCTTGGCGTCGTTTCACCTGTCTGAAAAAGTTCTCTTAGCACCGCGCTCTGGGAGCATAACAAGATCATCATCGCAGTTGTCTTTACTTCCTGGCTCGTCAACATCATCATCTACGTTTATAGTGCGTCTATTTCTCGCTTCGTATCGCCTTGGGTCATCTCGAACGCGTTCTCAGGCACGGTCAGGTCTCGCGGGTTTTGGACTGGAAGCGAGTGTGTGATTCAGGATACAGTTCACACCAATATCAGCGTTTTCTCCACATTTGCTATAGACCTCCTCTTCCTCACTCTAATGCTCGTTGGTCTGTTGCGCTGGAAAGGAACCCTTCAGGGTGGCAGCATCTTTCAGCTCATATATGCGCAGGTAGATCTTTTTTCGCCCCCTTCCTTCCCATCACGTTTTGATCAATTGATGCGGACTGTAGGGTTTAGCGTGGGTTCTTGTCGTCGCTCTCGCAGAGGTACCCCCTGCAGTGTGTCTTAATCTTCAAGATGGGTTTACTGCCTGTCACTGACGTTCTGAGTTGACCTGCAGGTCTTCATTGCTTTGAACTTGAACGGTGTGTAATACTTTTTCTTATGCCATGACTGCTTGCTCAGCGAGGGCCCGCCTCAGACCCTATGAATATGGTATGTCCGTTGACTTCGATAAGGGGAAAGCCACGAACCTAATCGTCTGCATCGACCCAGATGTTCCAGGCTCTCGGGTGTGAGTCGGTCCACTGTTCGGACATTTCGTACACTTCATTAACTTTATCCTCTCGTGGCTCAGTGGTCATTATGTCGCTTGGCGCACCCCGCATATACCGTGGACTTGTCGATTACCCCTTTTCCAACAGCCCACCATTCAAGGAAACTGCCGTCGTCTAAGGCGGGGGGCGGGGGCAATATGGCTTGATAATGTATCGGTATCAAATAAACCTGCAGGGGAGGTTATGTATGCATACCTTTTTGTAGCATTTGAGGCCTTTCGAGGCCTCTTCTTGTACGGATTTTCGAAGGTCAGCCGCTCGAGGCAACTATCGCTGCCTTCGTCATTTATTTTCTAGATTCTTTGGCGTGAGGGACGGGCGTTGCAAACACGAGTAGTTCAACTCTTCATGCGCACCGTTCCAAGACGTCATGAACACACCAATTGTACCCATGGGGATGTGCGACACAACCAAACCTTCGGGTACAGAGTCGACTTGATCGGGGCAGCGATGAGACTGGATCCGCATGCCTTTTTGGAGAATCCTACTGCACTACATGCAGTCACATTGCGTTGCAGCGATATACATGACAGTGGGATGGGTCGCGATGGGTCGCTACTATGGCTAAGCAAGCACACACATTCTCGGCCCGTATGCTCCCCAACGCAGAGTCACAGCAGGCCATCATCGGAGGCTATGCAGAGATGGTGAACAAGCACAACCCATGAGGAATTGTCAGATCAAGTGCGGGGGAGAAGCAGGCTCGTCGGGGGCTGTGGGGAGGATGCGCTAGACAAAATGAAGAGAGAGCGAAGACTCGATGTAGTGTTCGAGAGAGGGGGAAACTCCCACGGTATGAGGGAAGTGGCCGCCGCTCAAGGTCCATAACGGACATTGCATAGGCTTCGGCGCTGTGTGACCACCGATTTAGGAGGGAAGCCGGGTAACAAATAGAATGTGCAGCAATGCCGCAATATGGCAATACCGCGCCAGGCGTGCAAGCCTGAGAGCGCGATTGGCGCCCGCAAAAACTTCGGAGCAGTGCTATGCAACTCTGGTCAGGCGACAATCAGTATTCTGTATACCAAAGGGATGAGGGTCGTCTCCCAAGTCACATGGGCCGGGTTGGGGATCTGAATTAGTAGACAGGACATGACCTAGAGAGCCTTTCAGCAGTGAAGTGGTGGAGCGGCACCATTGCAAGGAAGCGTCGCAGCGCTATACATTTTCGGAGGCACACAGGGACGGGGACATCCAGATTCAATGAAAAGAACTGCTTCAAACCTCAGCTATTGACTCAGATGACTTTTTGCACGGCACCGGGCAGAGCGCAGGGTGAGTTCAAGGGAGCAGTACGCGGTAAAAGTGCCTGGCACAGGATTGAACGTTACGAGAATGCTTGCACGCGGAAGCTCGCAGCCACAGTGCCCTGGATCATGAGAACATACACGGCGCAGCCCTAGCATAAGTATAGGTTTTAAAAAATACCTAAGAATATAAAATACGAGCCAAAGGCTCTTACGAGATTTCTGGCGCCGCTATGGGGACCTCGTCACTCACTGGAAAATTATACACGCGCTGTTACACAAGCAACCGCTGTTCAGCGCCAGGGAGATGCAGAGTGCATTTGAGTACATTGGTGTAAGGGAGCAGAGGTGGAAATGGGTCGAGCAATCGCACAACAGGTGGTGGGCGTTGGCTTTCGTTAAGTGGTGACGGAGAGCAACCGAAAGGTTGGGATGTACGACCCTATCGAGGGTTTGACCGAACGGGAGACCACACGCGCACGTAAAGACATTTTTCGCGGACTTTGGGTGAAAGGGGTCCACATAGCGAAGCTTGGGTTGTTCGTGGTGCTCGAAGGTGCGGCCGTGGTGCGGCCAAGCAGGACATCGGCCCAGCGGAGCGGAGAGCAGACAAGATCGTGCTGACAACGCATCCCGTGAAGCGAAGCCGCGACAGTCACGGTACTTAACGGTACTATGCTCACCACACCTCTGCAAATGTTCACACATCTGCAAATTCCGAAAGATCGTAGTAGATCAGCACTTTCCCTGCACCCTTTCTTCTAAAAAAAAATACACTATGTTCTCTAGCATGTATAGATGTAAGATCACACAATAGAACGAGGATCAGAGTGAAATTATGATCATGAAAAATCCACAAAGGCAATGGGGTGGTCAAGAAAGTGTGCCCACACCCCCAGATCCCAACGATCCCGAACACTCCTACTGGACCTCGCCTTACTGCGATGTTAGGATACAATACCACAACAACTCTGCAAATTTTGGCGTCAATAAACGGAGGCGATCGAGTTGTAGACAAGAAACTCACCAAAGACCATGGAGAGGTGACAAACCCCGCGAGACTGCAAAAATGATGACTCATGTTCCACATCAGGCGACTTCCCCACCTGCCGAATGCTGCCACTGGTGTGATGGAGTGTGACCAAAATTTGCAGAGGTGGGTGCAACTGCTCCATGTTTAATGGGTTTAGAAATAAATGAGTAAAAATATGGTTTTGGTGGGAGATACATGTTTCTATCACTATGTGAAAAATGAAATAGCTACGATGTGTTGTTGAAGCTACAGAAAATGTTTAGTGGTTTTTTGCAGAGGTTGGGTAACAATAGTATTAAGTTACTAACGTGCCCGGTATTGTACTTTTTAGAGAGCACTTTTATTTCAGCAACTAATTCTTGAATATAGAGTACTATAGAGTGCTAGATGGAGATTTATCATCAGCCTCTTGGGATGCGCCACTTTGGCCACTTTGCCTCTTCGTCACGTACGGTCGTTACTGGGAGATGCGCTCGCTGGCAGTCACGTCCTGTCATGGGGTATCGATATCTCTCAGCCAGGTAGTAGGTGCCGATATCAACATCTCGGATGCAACTAATCGTACTGCCGGTGGGAGGAGTCACTGCAATTAGTCGCAGGATTACCGGTGTGAGCCGTCGGGTATATCGATGCCAGTGTGGGTGGTCCTGCATTCATTTTCAGCATTATGTACACCGGACTGGTTGTACTGACTCGGAAGAATGCCACAACCTTGGTCACGACAACCATACCACCGCGACTGCACTCCTCCGAACTATGTGTCTTTCCCGAGCTGCAAGGAAAGGCGTCCTTCCGAGCCGACTCAAAGAGAGACCAAACGACCTGCACACCTAGTTCGTGTCTTCTCCAGGGAATGGCATAAACTAGATTCTGCAGACCGAGTAACGCTGAAGCGCTTGTCGAGGTTAATATTACAGCAACACCTAGAAATGAAATCGTTGCCCATGGGCCAGGTCGGCGGGTCCTGACACGGCATTCTTCCAACTTCCAAGTTTGTCTTACGAACGACCCAGTTTCTATGTGCATAGCTTTTCGTTTATAAGTCAACAGTGCCAGGTCAAGCTCTTAAGCTAGTCGCAATTCAAGCTCATGCGCACTATCACTAGATCACGGCCGCTCAGATACTATCATAGTGTGTGTGGGCATGATGATGATACCAATAGAATTGATCACATGATGTCGATCACAAGCTTTGCTTCTTTTCTCTGAACATTTACACCACAGTGAAAAATCAGCAGAATACTGGCAACTTCAATATACTCACCATCTCAATCGTGTAGGTGCCATAGGAGCTACAAGTTCCCGTTATCACTGTGCCGTATCCATTGCGAGAGACCCTTCCGGGGCTGTGTAGCCAGGCCCCCCTCGACGTACTACCAACGGGCGCTTGTGGTGACTGTTGGCTTATCACGGAACAATGTGTAATGGATTGTTGTCTCCTCACTGTACTATTGGACAGCACTCTCTAACGACCTCTCTGTTGTTAAATATAGTCGATTAGACCTGTGCTAGATGCGACCACATAAATCACGATCTCTTCCTTTCTCTACCAAGTTTCCAACCTCTGTCAACTCGTCACTGCAACGCCGACAGCTCGTCCCGTACCATGACCGTCGACTGGCACAACCCCGCCCAGGTTATCGCGAATTATAGTTTGTTCTCATTGGAATCAGGGGAGAGTTCCATTGATTTTTACTAATTGCGTTGCAGTTGTTCTCATTAAGCTTATTCACGTCCTGGGCGGCGTGTACATGTAGGCCGTCTCATTCTCCTTCGGTTCTGTATTCCTGTGGTTCTCATCTCGCACCAGTTGGGAGTTTGTCTTGAATCTTGACTTCGAGTACTCAATCTTAACTGGAAAGCGCAAGCTAACTTGGACGTCCCCAGTGCGTTCCTCTTCGGCTTAATAATAAGGTTTGGTGACCGATTTTAAGCCTTCAGCTTTACCTGGGATGTCGTTGGTCCTCCCTGTCCCTCGTTACTCTCCAGTTCCTCGGATTTGACACGTCCCATGAGATTAACTGTCAGGTAAGTACCCCTCTCCCCCATCTCCTACGCTGTTTGTGTGCCGAGTTGTCGTTCAGGGATTGGTCATCATGACCTTCGTAAGACGCCCGCTGTCCCAATGATCTCATTTTTGTTCTAACTAGCATGCAGATATTTGCGTACTTGACACTCATGTTCGCCTCGGCGCTCATTGCTCTGCGCGTGTGAGTGATTGCTCGCCGGCGTCGTTTCACCTGTTTGAATAAGTGCTCTTAGCACCGCGCTCTGGGAGAACAACAAAATCATCTTCGCAGTTGTCTTTACTTCCTGGCTCGCCAACATCATCATCTACGTTTATAGTGCGTCTATTTCTCAGTTCATATCGCCTTGGGTCTTCTCGAACATGTTCCCAGGCACGGTCAAGTCTCGCGGGCATTGGACTGGAAGCGAGTGTGTGATTCAGGATACATTTCACAGCAATATCAGCATTTTCTCTACACTTGCTATAGACCTCCTCTTCCTCACTCTAATGCTCGTTGGTCTGTTGCGCTGGAAAGGAACCCTTCAGGGTGGCGGCATCTTTCAGCTCATGTATGCGCAGGTAGACCTATTTTCGCCCCCTTCCTTCCCATTATGTTTTATCAACTGACGCGGAGTAGGGTTTAGCGTGGGTTCTTGTCGTCGCTCTCGCAGAGGTACCCCCTGCAGTGTGTTTTAATGTTCAACATGCGCTTCAGCTTGTCACTGACGTTCTGAGTTGACCTGCAGGTCTTCATTGTTTTGGACTTGAACGGTTTGTGATACTCTACCTCATGCCATGATCGCTTACTCAGCGAGGGCCTGCCTCGGCAGATCCTATGAATCTGGTACGTCCGTTGACTCCGATAAGGGGAATTTTACGAACCTAATCGTCTGCGTCGACACAGATGTTCCTGGCTGTCGGGTGTGAGTCGATCCACTATTCGGACATTTCGTACGCTTCATTAACTTTATCTTCTCGTGACTCAGTGATCGTTATGTCGCTTGGCGCATCCCGCATATACCGTGGACTTGTCGATTACCCCTTTTCCGACAGCCCACCATTCAAGGAAACTGCTGTCAAGGACCGGCCAAGGGAGCTACGACACAGTTCCTTCGGATCTTCACAGCAGAACTACTTTGGAGAGGGGACACATAGCGCTGGAGGCGCAAAGGTATACGCGCACGCCTTGAGTCCCGGTACCCCGTAAAATAGGTTGGGAATATAGCAAGGCGACGGGTCTGAGACAGGGGGGGAATATGGATTGATAGTGTATCGGTACCAAATCATCCCGCTGGTCAGAGGTTATGTACGCATACGTTTTTATAACATTGAGGCCTTTCGAGGTCACCTCGTGTACAGATTTTCGAAAGTCAGCTACTCGTGGCAACTATCACTGCCTTCGTCATTTATTTTCTGTATTCTTTGGCGTGGGGGGCGGGCGTTGCAAATTCAATTCTTCATGCGTTCACCAAGGTCGCGCACCGCTCCAAGTCGTCATGAACACACCATTGATTGTGATACATGGTAATATGCGACTCCCAGCCAAACCTTCAGGTACAAAGTCGACTTAATCGAGGCAGCGACGAGACTGGACCTGCATGCCTTTTTGGAGAACCCTACTGGATTACATGCGGCTATATTGTACTGCAGCGATACATGAAAGTGGGTTGGGTCGCGAAGAAAGCACACACATTCTCGGCCCGTATGCTCCCCAATGCAGAGTCACAGCAACACTACAACAACCCAATATTGGAGGCTCTGCAGAGATGGTGAACAAGCACAACCCATGAGGAATTGTCAGATCAAGTACGGGGGAGAAGACTCTTCGGGGGCTGTGGGGAGGATGCGCTAGACAAAATGAAGAAAGAGCGAAGACTTGATGTGGCGTTCGGGAGAGGGGGCAACTCCCACGGTATGAGGGAAGTGGCGGCTGCTCAAGCTCAAGGTCCATGACGGACATTGCATAGGCTTCGGTTCTGCATGACCTCCTGTTTAGGAGGGAAACCGGGTAACTAATAGAATGTGCAGCAATGCCGCAATATGGCAATACCGCACCAGGCGTGCAAGCCTGAGAGCGCGATCCGCGCGCGCAAAACTTCGGAGCACTGCTGTGCAACTCTGGTCAGGAGACTATAAGTGTTCTGTACACCACAGGGATGAGGGTCGTCTCCCAACTAACATGGGCCAGGTTGGGGATCTGAAGTAGACAGGACGGGACCTAGAGTGCCTTTCAGCGGTGAAGTGGTGGAACGGCACAATTACAGGGAAGCGTCGCAGCGTCATACATTTCCGGAGGCACACATGGACTGGGACATCTAGGTTTAATGAAAAGAACTGCTTCAGACCTATTGACTCAGATGACTTTGTGCACGGCACCGGGAAGAGCGCAGGGTGAGTTCAAGGGAGCAGTACACGGTAGAAGTCTCCTAGCACAGGATTGAACGTTACGAGATCGGAAGCTTGTAGCCACGGTACTTTGGGTTATGACCTGGAGACTCAAGAACACAAACAACATACACGGCGCAGCCCTATCATCTACAGGTTTTAAAAACATAACATACGTAAATATTAGATTATCCTTTTCATGGGTCACGCGGTCACGAGCTCTAGATTTACGATTTTTATGGTTCGACAACTATGGTTCGACAACTATAGTTAGGACTATTTATTCCCTCGTGTGCTGTTTCTATTTTCTCCCACAACGCTCTTTCTCTGTCACGGCTAGTACAATGGGGTTCGGTTTCAACTCCACTGTGCTTCCAGCACACGACGCCTGGTCTGGCTACCTCGCTGAGGTACACCAGTACCTCCCAGACTCTACGCCGCGTGTCGTTCTCCTCGCGTTCATCAACATCCCAGTCATCGCCATCGTGCTCAACGTACTTCGTCAACTGGTGCGTCTCAGAGGTTCCTTGCTTAGGTGTATTCCCGTCATGCCGCGTAGGTCTTGCCTAAAAACCCGTTGCTACCCCCGGAAGTCTTCCACGTCATACCGTTTGTGGGTTCCGCACCAGGCTACGGGAATGATCCTATTGCGTTCTTTGAGTCTTGTCGGAAAAAGGTGAGCTCGGTGACGCGCCAACGCTGATGGCACCACTGACTTGGATTTGAGTATGGCGATGTTTTCACGTTCGTTTTACTCGGTCGTAAAATGACAGTGGCACTGGGATCGGCTGGGAACAACTTCATCCTTGGTGGGAAAGTGGCTAATCTATCTGCCGAGGACGCATATACAGTATGTACGCTTTGCGACAACAATATCAATGCGTCAGTGGATCTAATCCTATTTTGTAGCACTTGACTACTCCCGTCTTTGGGAAGGACGTTGTCTATGATTGCCCAAACGAGAAGCTCATGGAACAGAAAAAGTTCATAAAAGTTGGCCTCTCCACGGACAATATGCGTGCGTATGTTGGGATGATAGAGAATGAGGTGTCCCAATACCTCAGGAAGGACCCGAGCTTCCGCA
>WNGR01001464.1_pt1 | contig 46668 bp, 37 predicted proteins | sample 5407581 | NCBI WGS metagenome assembly WNGR01 (sample SAMN13153383, study PRJNA577476) | soil metagenome | isolation source: 80 cm soil or saprolite under Garry oak tree replicate 2 | place: USA:California | collected 2016-06-15 | reverse complement strand
AATCAATGTACCGGCCGTCCGGACGTACTGGACGGTAAGCGGGATATCCATTGGGCCGCCCGCCGACTTACCTGCAAGCCACTGGCTCAGGTTACCTTTGGTCGGCGAATCAGGTCCGTAGGCGACCGGTGTCGATCCGTTAAGTATCTGCAGCCCGACACCCGCAGCGGATGATCCCGGTGCAAGTCCCAGCGTTGTCGAACTATTGGAGCCATTCGACGCATCGGTCAGCGTGACATTCACGTTGATGCCTTGTGGGCAGTTAACGCCAAGCTTGAACGATGCGGCTCCGGTTGCCGCTCCCACGGTGGACAGATTGGTGGCAAGGACCCGCGGCAGCGTCACATCAACCGAAGGCGTTGTCACGCTACAGGTGAGCCCCGTTACGGTAGTACCCGGAGTGACATTCCAAGTTACCGTGAGCGGTGTGATGCAGCTTCCGGAAAATGAGATCGTGAGACTTGGCATGGTAGTAAACGTACCGACACCGACCGGCCCGGTGGCAATCAACTCCGCCGTCATGCGGAAATCATTTGACTGATCCGAAGTTGGGGATAACGTTTCGGCAAACGGTGCATATGCCGTTACCCCTCCCCAGCCGGTCGGAACGGCAAAACGCAGGCCGAGGCCCGGTACGTCTGTCTGAAATACATTTGCCATGCCGGGAACCGGTGTGCCGGTTACTGTAACGACTTTCTGGACGCTGCACGTAACGCCAGAAGCTGTGATGCCTGGAACGGCAGCGCCGTACGTTATCCGAATCCCCAGTGGATACTTATTCGCCGCGAACGAACCCGAGATGAACTTCGGGAAATCACTGAGGCTGCCATACCCATCACCCGGAATGCGCACCGACCCGGCGAACACCAACGTCGAACCAAGCATCAGCAGCAAAGCACAAAACATCTGCGCAACTAGGCAAGCGAGCCTTAGGCGGCGCGCGCGAAATGAAAAAGCGGCCAAAAATCTGCTTACGGTCATTTCTTTAGAATCACACATGGTCATCTCCCTGCTATCAACCTGCATCTGAATTAGTTACCTGCGCGGCCGGCTGAACCGCGTGCACCGCGAGTCCAGACCCACCGCCCACGCAGTGCCCTTCCACTGACAGATATGCAGCGCCAGCCTTACCCGTCGATTTCGGCAATACGTAATCAATCCGGCACTGTCAATCCGGCACTGCTCCGCCGCCGCTTCGCCCCACTTCACGAACAGGGAGCCGTGGTCCTGCAGGCCGCGCGCAAAAATCCGGCTGTCCTGCGCCACCACACCAACCGTCTTTCCATTTCCATCCACCACATCCACGCCGAACGGCAGCGCCTTATCACCAAGCTGCGGCGCACGAATCAGCGCGGCACGTCCGTTCACCGTCTTGTACTTGATCATCACCACCGAGCCGAGGCGCGGTACCGCCTGCTCCGAAGTCGATTCGAATTCGACGTCGGTCGACGTGCCCTTCGGGTCAATATCGACCGTGTTCATGCCATACGGCGTGAGGTAAGGCACAACCGCATAGCCGCGGCTATTGACCTTGACGCCCGGTGCGCTGGTCACATTCGCACCCGCGGCGCCCGGCGCTTCGACGATGCCGAACGTGTCGCCCACGGTCTGCGAGAACGTCACGCCGCCCGGATGCGCGACGACCGTTCCGCTGATACCCGCGGACACCTGGCTCGAATTCGAGCCCGCGCTTGCCGATGCCGTCATCTGCGCATACGGCGCGCGGTAGCTGCCGCTCACGCCCGTGTTGGCAGAACTGTTGCTGTTGCCGGCGCCATACGTGCCGTACGCGTTGTACGAGTACTGGTTGTTCTCGCCCAACGAGCCGCTCAGGTTCGCCTGCACATTCGTGTTACCGCTCGAGTTCGAGAGGTTCGTCGACAGCAGCGGCGCATGCTGGCTATGGCCAAGCGGCAGCGTCGTGCTGACCATGTACTGGTTCGACATCGACCCGTCCGAGTTACGCGTACGTCCCGCGGTAATGCTGTAGGTCCCGTACTTGAAGCTGTTGGTGTAGCCAGCCTGGTAGAACGTATCGCTGCCGCCGTGATTCCAGTATTGCTGAGCGGAAGCGCTCAGGAACACCGTGCCGTGTTCCTTGAAATTCTGGTTGACCGTGACCTGAAAACGATTGCGCTGGCGGTAGACCGAATTCGTATCACCGCCGCGCATCGCGAGATCGCGCACGGAGGCCGCATCGGTCAGATTCATAAAGCCCGCAGTCGAATAGCGGTACGCGGCGATCGAAATGTTGGTATCGGTCGGATCGATGAACTTGCTGTAACCGATGCGCAAGCTGGTGCCGCGCATCGTGCTCTGGTTCGGCACCTGGGTCTGCGCGCCTGTCACGTCGGCGGAAAACGCGCCGAACTTCGTGTTAAGCGCGGCGCCGAGATCTGCCGCCACATAACCGTTCGCGGCCACACCGCCGCCGTAGGCTGTCACCAGGTTCGTGAGGCCGCGCTGCAACGTGAACTGCGCAAAATTCGGCTTCGTGTCGAGCGTCGAGTTACGCAATTCACCGGCCGTGACCGAAAAGCGCGTGGTGCCCGGCCGCAGCGACTGCGCAACCGCGGCATACGGCACGGTAAAGGTCTTCGTGCGGCCGTCGGCTTCGGTGACAGTCACGTCGAGGTTGCCGCCGTAGCCGGTCGCATACAGGTCGGTGATTTCGAACGGGCCCGGCGACACGCTGGTTTCATAGATCACCTGGCCGTTCTGACGGACCGTCACACGCGCATTCGATTCCGCCGTGCCACGCACCACCGGTGCATAGCCACGCAGCGATTCGGGCAACATGCGATCGTCGGTGGCGATCTGTGCGCCACGAAACTGCACGCTGTCGAACACGTCGCCCGTCGTGTAGCCGTCGCCCACCGTCACTTGCGATTTCAGCGCGGCCAGATCATGTTGCAAGTAGGTCGCGATATTGTCGAAGTGCGTACCCTGGCCCGTCTGCTGCGAGACCGACGACTGATGGCGAAAGTGCCACGCGCCGATATTCACGCCAGCATTCAGACCGAGGTAGCTTTGCGTCGACTCTGTACCCGAGCCAGCCGTGTGATAGGTATTCGCGTTGTAGCTCACGAAGCCCGCGTTCACGCCGTCCTGCCACATTTCGGGCGGCACATAACCGCGCGCGGCGTTGCGCATGAATTTCTGCGGCACGCTCAGCGTGAGCTTCTGTTCCGAGAAATCGAAATCGACGCTCGAGTCCGGCACCATGGCGGCCAGATCGACACATTCGTCTGTATTGGCGCCCACACCTTGGTCGGATGCCTTGGCTGCGCTCGCGTCGGCACTTGCGCCCACGCCATCACGCGCGTCATTGCCGGCGCTCACAGCGGCGGCCGCCTGCTCCTGCGCCTTCGCGCCGGTTACAGCAGCAACCTTGGCAAAATCAACGCCGAGTTTTCCCAAGGCCTGCCGACTGAAGCAGGCACGCGCGCTTTGCCCGTCGCGAGTGGCCACGAAACGCACGTCCTGTCGCGCCACGCGAATATCATTCACCCAGAGATCGACGGAATACACGCCCGGCTGCACCATGTTGCCGCGTGCAAAACGCGTGACGTCCACGGTTTGCTTCGGGTCGGTGCGCAAGAACGTCGTGTCGAACTGAACGGCCGAGCTGTCACTGCTGTTTTCAGATGCATTCACGCTCGCCGACTGGACGCCGCCCAGCGCCGCGAACACCGACAGCACAACTGCGGCGACCGGGCTCAGCCCGAACGGACCAGAGACTTCACTGGTGCGAGCGTGCGACTGATGACGAGGTGAGTGTTTCATGATCTGACTGACTTCCAATGTCTTGCAACAGGCGTGCGTCGTCCCTGTGCGTTGCCTGTGCAACGCACGCCGTGGTCGAGAAAGGGTTGAGCTATGGGCGGAAGGCGGCCGCCCGACCGACAAGCTGCTGCGGTCTATTTGCCGAGCGTTGCGTCGCCGTTAAGGGCGCCGCCGTAATCACTGATTGCGGTGTAGTGAACCTTCGCGCCTGCCGGTACGCCATTCATCTTTGCGATCGGCAACACAACCGATGCGCGCGGCGCGACCATGCCGCCCTGTTCGTTCTTGAACGTATGTCCACCGCTTTCGACATCGACTTCGCTAAACGACACGTAGTACGGCGTCGGATTCGAGATGCTCACCGCCTCGCCCTTGCCATCCGGCGACGCAGCAATTTTCCAGCTCAACTGCGCCGGTGCGTCTTCGGGCTTGCCCGGCAGTTTGGCCGGCCGCACAAACACCTTGATGCGGGTGCGATAAGCCAATTGCAGCGAGTTGGCGTCGGCCGCGCCGTTTGCCTTTGGCGGAATATCGAGCACGTTGAGCCAGTAAACCGATTCGCGATCCTGCGGCAACGCTTCACCGCTGTACATCACGCGCAGCATCTGCGCCTTCTTCGGGTCCATCCGGAAGATCGGCGGCGTAATCACAAACGGCACCTTGATCTCACCGGGTTTCGCATCCGGGTTGCCGTCGTCCATCCATACCTGTACGAGCGACGGATTGCGGCTGTCGTTATCCAGCTTGACCGTGACTTCGCGCTGCTCGAGCGGATACACCACTCGCGTACCGCCGATCGTCACGCTTGCTTGTGCGCTGCCTGCGAGCAGCGCACAAGCAAATCCGATTCCTATCGTCATTTTTCCGAGCAACTTCATCACAACACCTTTAGAAAATAATCTTGAAAAAAGGCCGTAAAAAAGGCGTTCGCCTGAGCGAACGCCCCGGTCATTGCTTACTGATACTGCATCGTGTACTGCACCGACGTGTTCACTGCGCCCGGCGTTGCCTTGCCCGTGGCGTAGTACTGCGCGAAGTACTTCAGATTCGCGTTGCCGCTGCTGATCGTCGCGCCGTTGGCCGACATATCGTTGTTCAAACCGGTCGTAACATTGATCGGTTGCAGCGAGGCGTTAAGCAGACGCACTTGCACATTCGATGCCGGGCCCGAAACCGCCTGGTTCGTCAGATAGCCTGTGGTCTGGTCGACGGTCGGGCCGTTTTCGAAGGCGGCGATCGCCTTGGTGGCCGTACCCGAGCAGCCGCTCAATGCGAGCGTGATATCGGTCGGGCCCGACGTACCGGCAACTGCGCCTTGCGAGGCCAGCGTGCCTGCCGAAACCGTCGGCAGAACGACCGCGAGGTCAGCGGGCGAACCCGATGCCATACCGTTGATCGAGCACGTGGTGTCCGAGACGGTGCCGGTGAAGGTAATCGTGCCGTCCGCTGCTTCGGCGCCGAACGATGCGAGACCCAACAGACCACCAGTTGCGATCGCGATCGCGGGGAGGATTGATTTCATGTTTGCTGCTCCAGTGAGTTAAGAAATTGATCAAATCAACGGCGAATCGATATTCAGTAAGACTCGCCATTTGCCCCTGGGCGCTCCAATGTTCTACGCCGGGAAAATGGCGTCTTTGCTTCGAACTATTGGCCTATCGTTCAGGCGCAAACCAATATTAAGATTCACGATGGCGCGAGCATCTAGGACAACTCTGATTTGAATAAGACTTTCCCTACAGCACTTGAGACGTTTCTCACAGATGGCTTTTTGGCAAAGTTAATGAATAGGACTTTTCTTAAAAATTCTTCGATGAAATAGAAATTCGGCTTGGGCGACACCAATAGAAAAACCCGCCGCACCGTTGCCGGTGCGGCGGGTTGTGTTGAAACGGGTTGGCGCGTTACGCGCCGCTAGCTTCGTTCAAGGTCAAGTGCTTGGTTTCGGGCGCCCAGGCGATCGACACCACCATTCCGATCAGCAGCACAACGGCAAGCACCATCATTGTCGCGTGGAAACCCAGGTGAAGGATTCCAAGCGGCAGCAGAAACGTGCCGACGGCCGAACCGAGACGGCTGCACGCGATCGCAAGCCCGACACCACATGCGCGCACTTCGGTTGGAAAACACTCCGGCGGAAATACGCCGACCAGATTCGAAAACGCCGACATCGTCAGGGTGAAGATCGCGAATGCGACGATCATTGCGAGCGTTGCGGACTCCGGCAACACACTCAACGCAATCAACGACGCACACGTCACCGCGAACGAACCGATCAGAAACACGCGGCGCGACAATTTGATCGTGAGCCAGATACCTATCAAAGCACCGAGCACCAGGAAGCCGTTCAGCAGTAAATCCGCGCCCGAGCCATCATTCAAATGAATCGCCTTCAGAATGGTCGGCAGGAACGTATAGATCGCGAAATACGGAATCACGAGACACACGAAAAATGTGCAATTGAAAACCGTTCTGCGGATCAGATCTTTTCTGAACAGGCGCATGAAACCGCCATGCGACTGCGCGTGTTCATCGTCGCCGCTATCGAGTGTCACGTTCGGACCAAAATGCTTGAGCACGATTGCTTTGGCTTCGGCAACGCGCCCCTTGCCATGCAACCAACGCGGCGACTCCGGCGTGCCCATGCGCAACACCAGCACGACCAGCGCCGGAATACCCGCCGACGCAAGCAGCCACCGCCACGCATCGGGCGACGAGTCGGCATAGTGCATACCGAGCACGTTAGCTACGACATAGCCGATGGTCCACACCACGCTGAACGAACCTAGCAAGGTTCCGCGATGTTTGCGTGGCGAGAACTCGGCGAGGATCGCATGTCCGACCGCGAAATCGCCGCCCATGCCGAGGCCGATCAACACCCGCAGTAAACACAACTCGAACGGCGAGCTCACGTAGAACTGCGCAAATGCTGCGGCCGTAATGATCAGGAAGCTCAGCAGAAAGATCTTCTGCCGGCCCAGCCGATCCGACAGCCAGCCGAACACAAGGCTCCCGACAAAGATGCCCATCAGCGCGGAACTGCCGATCATGCCCATCCAGAACGCGTCGAGCGGCATCTGGCGATTCAGCGACGCAAGCGCATAGCCGATCGTGCCGAGCGCGAAGCCTTCGGTGAAGTGCGCGCCGAACGTCAGTCCGGCAATCTTGATGTGAAACCTGTTCAGCGGAACGTCGTCGAGAGAAATGGGGCCGTGCGCTGGTGCCGCGGCGGCGGCCGGCAGAGTGGGGGCGAGGCCGAGAGTGGCGGCCTGGAGGTCCTGATTGCTCACGCTGTCTCCTTCGTTGTGTGGACAACCCTTGCGTCGCCGGCGTGTGACCGGCTTTTTGTACGCAGGGCTGCATCGTCCACCTCGCCTGCATGCAGCGCGAGGCGGACGCGTAAACGCTCGATGCGAGGGCTAGCGACCGAGGCCGCCCATCATCATGTATTTCAGTTCGGTGTATTCATCGAGGCCGTATTTCGAGCCTTCGCGGCCGAGTCCGGACTGCTTGACGCCACCAAACGGCGCGACTTCGGTGGACAGAATCCCTTCGTTGATGCCGACCATGCCGCTTTCCAGCGCTTCGGCAACGCGCCAGGCGCGTGCGAGATCGCGCGTGTAGAAATAGGCGGAGAGGCCGAACGGCGTGTCGTTGGCTGCGGCGATGGCTTCGTCTTCGGTCTTGAAGCGGAAGCACGCGGCAACCGGACCGAAGGTTTCCTCCGCTGCGATCAGCATCGACTTCGACGCTTCGACCAGCACCGTCGGTTCGTAGAACGTGCCGCCGAGCGCGTGCTGCTTGCCGCCGGTCAACACCTTCGCGCCTTTTTGCAACGCGTCCGCGACGTGCGTTTCGACTTTCTTCAGCGCCGCCTGATTGATCAGCGGTCCTTGTTCGACTTCGCCTTGCAGCGCATTGCCGACTCGCATCTTCTGCACGGCTTTCGTGAGCGCTGAGGTGAACGCGTCGTAGATTCCATCCTGCACATAGAAGCGGTTCACGCAGACGCAGGTCTGCCCGGTGTTGCGGAATTTCGAAGCCATCGCGCCCTGGACTGCCGCGTCGATGTCGGCATCGTCGAAAACGATGAACGGTGCGTTTCCGCCCAGTTCCAACGAGAGCTTCTTCAGCGTATCCGCCGACTGCTTCGCGAGCAGCTTGCCGACGCGAGTCGAGCCGGTAAACGAAAGCTTGCGCACCACGTCCGATTCGGTGAGCACGCCGCCGATCGTCACGGCATCGCCGGACACGATATTGAATACCCCGGGCGGAATGCCGGCCTTTTCCGCCAGCACCGCCAATGCCAACGCGGACAACGGCGTTTCTTCGGACGGCTTGAGCACCATCGTGCAGCCGGCCGCGAGCGCGGGGCCGGCCTTGCGCGTGATCATGGCGAGCGGAAAATTCCATGGCGTGATGGCCGCGACCACGCCAACCGGTTCGCGCGTCACGATGATCTTCGCGTGCGGATTAGGACTCGGGATCACGTCGCCATACGCGCGCTTCGCTTCCTCGGCAAACCATTCGAAGAAGCTCGCCGCATAACCGACTTCGCCGCGCGCTTCGGCAAGCGGCTTGCCTTGCTCGAGCGTCAGCAGTTCGGCCAACGCGTCGCGGTTTTCGAGCATCAATTCGCCCCAGCGTTTGACGCGGGCGCCGCGCTCCTTGGCTGTGAGGGAGCGCCATGCAGGAAAGGCACACTCCGCTGCGACAATAGCCCGCGTGGTTTCCGATGCCCCGCCTTTGGCAACCTGAGCGATCACCTCGCCCGTCGCGGGATTCAAGACGGGATAGGCGCCGACACTTTCGTACCACTCGCCGCCGATGTAATGGCCTGTCCGGAGAAATGGGTTCATGCCGCTTTCTCCAGGTTTTCGACAAACACGCCTTGTGCAAGCCGCGGTTCGCGCGCAATGCGCTTGCCGGCGGTGTAGTCGTTGATCAGATCGCAGGGTGTGTAGTTGCGTTCGAGTTCAAACAACTCATCCGCGGAGAGCCTGGTGCCGAGCGCGGCGAGTGCGCTGTCGAACTGCGCGGGCGTGTCCGCGCCCACCAGCATGCTCGCCACGCCGCCGTGATTCAGCACCCAGGCTTGCGCGATCTGCGCAGCGGATACGCCTCGCCGCGCCGCCACCCGTGCCACCGAGGCGGCAATCTCACGCGAAGCCGTATCGCCGTACATCTGCGCAGTGAAGAAGTCGGTCTGATTACGCGTCGAGTGTGGATCGCAAGTCAGCAGCCCGCGCGCCAGCGGACTAAAAACGGAAACGCCGACGCCCTGATCCTGGCAGTACGGAATCATTTCACGCTCTTCCTCGCGGTACGCCAGGTTCAACTGCAATTGCATGTTGAGAGAGCGACGCGTCGATGCCGTCCATGATGTGCTTGCGCGAATGACCGCCGGCGTTCTGATACGCGCCCATGTCGTAGCCGACCTTGGTCGTCACGACGATTTCCTCGCGGCGTGCGAGGCGCTTCAAAATGCGGCCCATCACTTCTTCGCCCACGCCGGTCGAATAGAAATCGGCGAGGTCGATGAAATTGACGCCCGCTTCGAGCGCATGACGAACGATCGGCTCGCTTTGGGCTTCGTCGAAAATCCATGGCTTCCATTGCGGCGTGCCCATGTTCATCGTGCCGAGGCACAGACGCGAAACCTTCAGGCCGGACTGGCCGAGGCGAATGTATTCCATTGTGCTTGTCTCCTTCCTGATCGCATCCTGATGCGCAGGCGGTCGCGCAGGCCCCGCCGCACACCGAACCGCGTTGCGCGCATTAACGTTGCCTGGGGGTGTAGAACGGATTCGATACGTCGCGCGCGGCGGCGAACACTTCGTCGCGATGCGGCAAGCCCTTCATCGCCGCGAGGATCGCGTTCTTGCACGCGCGGTAGTTGTTTTCGAAGACGGCGTCGAGATCGTCGGTGGCCGGGTTGACCCAGTTCGCCGACACGACCACCCAATCGTTTTCCGCTTCGGGCGGCAGCGTGCCGTTCTCCAGCGACTCGGCCACCGCCTTCGCGATGCCGGCCTGCGAGGCGCCCCACGTCGCATTGCCGTGGAAGTCGCTGCCGATCTGCGCCTTGTTCACGTAGAGCGTCAAGGGCTTGGTCGGCACGCCGGGACGCGCGATCACGACGAACGGCGCGTGCCCCGCCGAAGGCGTCGCCAAGGCGGTGGCGAAAGCCTGTCCTGCCGGCCCATTGCGCGGGCCGACCAATACGTTGATGTGCGCGAGGTTGACGCCGGGGTCTTCGAATCCTTCGCCGATAAAGAGTTGCTTGTCCGTCGATACGCTCATGGTCTTTCCGTCGAGTTTGAGTGGATGACCGATTGTGCGGTTCGGCATCCGCGACCATGTATCGATGAGTTTTGATCCAGGGTATGAGGCGAACTCAACTCCGGGTTTGTCCCGAGCGCAGGATTCGGCGCACGCGGAGAAATGCAAAGGTGAGAGTTTTCGGGACTTGCAGCGGGGCACCTCGAATCGAGGCAAAAGGTGAACACATCGAAGGTCCGCTTACGCACCGCCAACACGAAGTTCAGGCGCTGATCGAACTCGGCGAAATCGGTGCGGACGCAACCGAACGATAGTCCACGCGATTCTTCGTAGAGCCTGGGAACGCCCGCCGGCAAAGGCCGGCGCGGGTTTCGGCAAAAACCGCGCAGTGGTGGTGAGCGGCAGCGTCCGCAGAGGCACGAGGTGCATCGTGCGGCAAAACCTGGCTTACCGAAGCAAAGAGGCCTCGCGCCGGCCGCTCCGAAAAACGCGCGGCTCGCGAGGCGAGTTCAAACTAAAGGTGAGCGTTTTCGGGACCCGGCTCGCGGTGCGGAAAAAACCGCTCGCGGCCTCACTTCAGAAAAATCGGCGCCTTCTGGACGAAAGCGCCAGGCAGTAGCGCGCTTCAGGCGTCGATCAGAAAGCGCTCGCGATTCTTGCCCGCGAGCCAGGCCGGCGAGCGGCCGCGGCCGCTCCACGTCTCGCCGGTTTTCGGGTTGCGATACTTGGCGACCGGAGCCGGTTTGCGCGCCGGCGTACGCTTGATGGTGAAACCCAGTTCCTCGGCAGTGAGGTCGTATTCAGCCACCTTCTGCTTGATCTCGGCGATCGCCTGCGCAATTTCCTTGTCGCGGGCTGCCGCGACCTCCTTGTGGAGCTTTTCGAGCTGGGTAGTCAACTGTTTGTACGAGGCCATGACAGATGCTCCAATCGGTTTGACGAACTGCATGCTGTGCGCACACTAGCAGATGAAAAAGGTGCCGGATAGAGAATCGCGCATTACCCGCCGTTCAATACCATGGCCCGGCCTAACGGGGCCAACGCACTCAATCGTCAATTGCATCGTACACGCGGCGCTCGAAATCGACTGCCATTGGAAACGGTTCAACCGCGCGGCGCTGAATCAGCATCAGACCAATCATGTCTTCCACCGGATCGGCGAACCAGCTGGTGCCGAACGCGCCCGGCCAGCCGAATGAACCCATCGAACGATAGCCGTGCGGCAACTGCTGCGCGGGGTCGTCGACAATCGACAAGCCGAGCCCAAACCCCTGGCCTGTCCATAGCACATGACCGAATGCCGGCACGCGACGCTGGTCGCGCGTGAGAAAGTTCGAGCGCATCAGATCGACCGAGCGATGCGACAGCAAACGCGTCGTGCCGACACGCCCGCGCCCAAGCAGCAACTGCGCGAATTGCAGATAGTCCAGCGCCGTCGAAACGAGACCGCCACCGCCGCTCTGGAATCGGTCGGGATTGGCCCAGCGGCTCGTCGAAGGATGATCCTCGACCACGCGCCGCCCTGTGCCCGGCTCGACGCCGTAAGCGGTCGCCAGCCGCGCAAGCTGCGCGTCGGGCACCGAGAAGGCGGTATCGCGCATGCCGAGCGGTTCGAAAATCCTCGTCCGGAAGAACTCGCCGAGCGGCATGCCGCTCACGCGCTCGATTAGCACGCCGAGCACGTCGGTAGCAATGCCGTAGTGCCAGCGCGAACCGGGCTGGAACATCAACGGCAGTCCCGCGATGCGGCCCAGCCACGCATTCGTGTCCCCGCCCGCTTCCAGGCCGTTGAACGCGGCCGCATAAGCTTCGGCCAACGGCCCCGTGGCGGTGAAATGATAGGCAAAGCCGGCGCGATGCGTGAGCAGATCGAGCACGGTAAGCGGCGCCCTGGCCGGGTCGGTTTCATTGAGTGGGCCGGCGGGGTCGCGCAGCACGCGAGGCGCGGCGAGCTCCGGCAGCCACAGTGAGATCGGTGTATCGAGCGCGAGCAGATCCTCTTCGATCAGCATCAGGATCGCGGCGCTGGTCACGGGTTTGGTCATCGACGCAATGCGGAACAGCGTATCGTGCTCCATCGGCAGTTGCGAGGATTCGTCGCGCCAGCCGAGCGGCTCGAAATAGCCGATTTCGCCGCGCCGCCAAACCATCGAAACCACGCCCGCCACTTCGCCCCGTTCCACATAGCCTTGCATGGCGTTCGTCAGCGCCCTTAGCCGAGCCGCTGAAAGTCCTGCTGGTCGCATGGTTGTCCTGAATCGTTTCTACGGAAACCGTCACCCTATCGGACGGTACACGCGGCGGTCCTTTCTTGCGAGCGCTTACGCTTTCTGACGCGCCTCCAGCGCCGTAAGAGCGGCGTTGAGTCGTTTGAGCCGGCTGGCCTGCGCCGGCACGCGCACCGCACCGGAGACCGAGTCGATCCGGTTACGCCAATATGAAAGTGGGATGCGGTCTTCAGCTGAAATATGTGAGATTACGTGCTCGAGGTGTTCAATATCTCTTTCGAGTTGGTGGTGATTCATTGCTTTCCCCGGTATTCAGATTGAACTAGATACAAAGCGTGAATCAAAGCATAAATCATGCCGCAAGTACTTCTCTTGGATATGGAAAATATTTCTTAAACGTTATTCACGGCATGTGCAATCGGCAAAACCTGCCAAGCCTTATTGCGAGTCGGCCAAAAGAGAATACAACGGCTAATCACACGCTTCCGTTAGCTTCCGCACCGACTTGCTGCACGGCATACTCGACCGTGTTGTAGAGGCGCCGGAGGTGGAAGAATAAACGAAAACCCGACTTTTAAAAATGCCTTATGCATGAAATGCCCGTCGACAACATACATTAGACGCACGCATTTATGACGGTCGTGCGCCCATGCTGAAACATGGGTTAAACATTGCTCAGCTGGACAACAGAGTTTGTCTAATTGAGAAAATCTCAGTATTGGAAATGCCGCCCTCGTGGCCGAGCGGCGGGCTAAGGAAACGCAATGTGCGCGAGTCGTGCCACGTCGGCCGTGAGGGCCGGCGTCCCTGTCATTTCGCCCGGCAGGCGTAAATCAGGCTAAGCGTGCCGTTCTCCGTGGATTGACGCACGACGTCGAATGCGCCGCCACAACTTGCATTTACCTGTTGCGAGCAGGAGTCGGAGCCGGCCGGGCATTGAACCAGCGTGGTTGCACGGCCGTCGGGCAAGAACAGCGGCGCGCTGCTGCTGCAACCGCTCAGCGCGGCGACTGCGCTCACTGCCAGCGTGACGCAGGCCCGGCGCGCGAATGAGGAGAGATTGCGTTTCATTGGGAACCCCGAAACATCTTGTTTTTCGATCACGCGATTGTGCCATGCGGCAATTACGCTGCGTTTACTCGATGTCGCGGGACTTCGTCACATCACACGTCGATGCCGTATGCCGCGATCTTCTTGTAGAGCGTCGCGCGGCCCATGCCGATTTGCGTTGCCGTATCGATCACGCGTCCGCCGTTGGCGCGCAAGGCATCGCTCAGGAAGCGCTTCTCGAACGCCGCCATTGCGTCGCTCCACGATGCCGGTTCGGGCGCGCCGCCGGCCGTCTCGTTTGCAGCGCGTCCAACAGAGGCCGCGTCGGACACGTAAGGACGATGGCCGCCGCCCTGCGCGGAACCGACGAACGGCGCGAGCGCCCTCGCGTCGATCCGCTCGCTGTCGGCGAGCATCACGGCTCGCTCCAGCGTGTTGCGCAACTCGCGCACATTGCCGGGCCACGCATAGGAACACAGCAGCCGCAGCGCATCGTCCTGTAATTCGAAGTGACTGCCGCCGCGCGCCTGCGTCGACAGGTCCTCGAGCATCGCGTAGGCAAGCGCCTCGATATCGGCGAGACGCTCGCGCAATGCCGGCGCGTGGATCGTCAGCACGTTCAGCCGGTAGAACAGGTCGGCGCGAAAGCGCCCCGCCGCGACCAGCGCCGGCAAATCGACCGACGTCGCGGCGATGATGCGCACGTCCGCGCGCACGATCCGGTTCGAGCCGAGCGGCTCGAACTCCTTGTCCTGCAACACGCGCAACAGTTTGCCCTGCAAAGGCAGCGGCATGTCGCCGATTTCATCGAGAAACAGCGTGCCGCCGTTCGCCAGTTCGAACTTGCCGACGCGCCCCTTACGTTCCGCGCCGGTGTAGGCGCCGGCCGCGGCGCCGAAGAATTCGACTTCGAGCAAGGTATCCGGAATCGCCGCGACGTTGACGGTCACGAGCGGCTGATTGGCTCGTGCCGAGCCGCCGTGGATGGCATGCGCGAGCAACTCCTTGCCCGTGCCGGTTTCGCCGAGCAGCAGAACCGGCGATTCGAGTTGCGCCGCGCGGCGCGCCTGGCGCTTTACTTCGAGACTGGCCGCGCTCGTGCCGACGAAACTGCCGAACGTGTATTTGGCCCGCCGCGCCTGGGCGAGCGACTGACGCGTCGCGATCAGTTCTTGCTGGACGCGCGAGTAGTGGGAAAAAAGCGGTGTCAGCGCCTTGAGTTCGTCGAACAGCGCGAAGCCGACGGCGCCAACGGTTTCGCCCGCGTCGTCCTTCAGCGGCAGGCGCGTGACGACGAGCGGCTCGCGATCGGTTTCTAGAATATCGAGCAGAATCGGTTTGCCGGTGTTCACGACCTCGCGCATCAGACTGTTCGGGATCACCGCCTCGCAGTCGCGGCCAATCGCCTGCTCGGGGTCCGAAAAGCCGAAACGCGCCGCATAGCGCTTGTTGATCCAGACCACGCGCGCGTCCGCATCGACGATGAACGTGCCTTCGCTGAAATTTTCGAACGTGCGGAAAAGCGAATCCATCGCGCGGCGCAGTACGTCGCTGTAGGTGGCGGGAAGGCCCGCCCAGTCGTTCATCATCGCTTCGCTGTCTCCGCTTGCCGCTCTAGTTGTGATTGTCTCTATTTGTAGACAAGCTTATCTCATGACCGAGATCGCCAGCAAGCTTGTCACATAAGGGTTTAACCGCATTTTTGCCTATGTTCAGCTGATTTGCGTCCCGATTTGGAGACGTTTGGGTACAATCGGCCGCATCGCGTTTCGAACCGTGGCCTGCGGAATCAACAGGCGGGCTGCTGCGGCGTGTGTGGCATGGAACCTGCGTTCGCACGCCGCCGTGCCGTCGCCATCGAGACGGCGTACACGTAGAACAACCAAGCTTTGGAGACTCAATGTCCTTTGTTATCGTCCTCGCCGCACTGGCGTTTCTGATGTTTGCCGCCTATCGCGGCTACAGCGTGATTCTGTTCGCGCCGGTCGCCGCGCTCGGCGCCGTTCTGCTGACCGACCCTTCCGCCGTCGCACCGGTGTTTTCCGGCATCTTCATGGAGAAGATTGTCGGTTTCGTGAAACTCTACTTCCCCGTGTTTCTGTTGGGTGCGGTGTTCGGCAAGGTCATCGAACTGTCCGGGTTCTCGGAGTCGATCGTGGCCGCCGCGATCCGCTATATCGGCCGCTCGCGCGCCAATGCGGTGATCGTCGCGGTGTGCGCGCTTCTCACCTACGGCGGCGTCTCGCTATTCGTGGTGGTGTTCGCGGTGTATCCGTTCGCGGCCGAACTCTACCGCCAGAGCAATATTCCGAAGCGCCTGATGCCCGGCGCGATCGCACTCGGCGCATTCTCGTTCACGATGGATTCGCTGCCCGGCACACCGCAGATTCAGAACATCATCCCGACCACGTTCTTCAAGACCACTTCCTGGGCCGCGCCCGCGCTCGGCGTGATCGGTTCGCTGTTCATCATCGTGGTGGGCCTCTCGTATCTGGAATGGCGCCGCCGCGCGGCGATGGCGGCCGGCGAAGGTTACGGCACGGCGCTCATCAACGAGCCGGAGCGCGTCGAATCGAAGCAACTGCCGCATCCGTTGCTGGCGGTCGCGCCGCTGGTGCTGGTCGGCGTCGCCAACTTCCTGCTGACGCGCTGGATTCCGAACTGGTACGGCGCATCGTACACGGTCCCGCCGGAAATCCTGCCGGGCATCCATGCACCCGTCACGACGACCATCAAGAGCGTCGTCGCGATCTGGGCCGTTGAAGGCGCGCTGCTGCTCGGCATCATCATGGTCGTGGCGACGGCATTCGGCCGCGTGCGCGAGCGTTTCGCGATCGGCACCAAGGCTGCCGTGGCGGGCGCGCTGCTGGCTTCGTTGAATACGGCGTCGGAATATGGCTTCGGCGGTGTGATCGCCGCACTGCCGGGCTTTCTGGTGGTCAGCGACGCGTTGAAGAGCATTCCCAATCCGCTCGTCAACGCAGCGGTGTCGGTGAGTTCGCTCGCGGGTATCACGGGTTCGGCGTCGGGCGGCATGAGCATCGCGCTCGCGGCCATGTCCGACGTGTTCATCAAGGGCGCCGAAGCGGCGCATATTCCGATGGAAGTGCTGCACCGGGTCGTCGCGATGGCGAGCGGCGGCATGGACACGCTGCCGCACAACGGCGCGGTGATCACGCTGCTTGCGGTGACGGGCTTGACGCACCGCCAGTCGTATCGCGACATCTTCGCGGTGACGGTGATCAAGACGCTCGCAGTGTTCTTCGTGATCGCGGTTTATTACGCGACCGGGTTGGTTTGAACGGGCTGGCTTGAGCGGACATGCTTGCCGGGCGTGAATGCGGGGCAAAGTAACGGCATCAGGAGTTTTGATCGGTTACTTTGTCATCCCGACATGTCCAACCCACCCGGCGCACATTCGCATGACCTCAACCCCCGCTTTCTGGATGATCCCCGCGGCACCGACTCCGGTCGGTCCGTTTTCCCATGCCACCGAAGCCGACGGCTGGGTGTTCCTGACCGGCCAGATGCCGACCTGGCCCACCGACGACACCGCCCCGCTGCCCGAGGGCGTCGTCGCCCAGACCAGGCGCGTGATGGACAATCTCGTGCTGGTCCTCGAAGGGCTCGGCCTCGGCCTGCCGAACGTCGTCGCCGCGCGCATCTTCCTGACCGAGTTCAAGCGCGACTACGCGGCCATGAACGAGACGTACCGCGCCTATTTCCCTGCCGACGCGCTGCCCGCGCGAACCTGCATCGGCGTCACCGCATTGGCGCGGGACGCGCTGGTCGAGATCGACTTCGTCGCCAAACGGCCGGGTTGACCGGCGCCGGCTGAAGGCCGGGTCAGTGCATCGACTGTTCGTCGAGTCCGTAGTAATCGCACAGGGCGTCGTGCAACGAGATCGCGCGTTCGTCCATCTCGGTCGTCCAGTGGTCGCTGTCGTTGCACAGGCGTTGCAACTGCCGGCATTGATCGACGAACCGCGCCTCCTGCACGACGAGGAACGCGCCGCTCGCGCTGTGCACCCAGCCGCCCAACGCCTCGCGGTCTTCCGCATCGACGATCGCCAGCAGTCTCGGCAAATCCTTCAGCAAATGCTCCTTGAGCATCGCCGTGTAGCGCGCCTTGTCGTCCGCGCCGAGCGTGTTCCCCGCTTGGGCGGCGGGCGCGCTCGACTCAGCCGGCGCCGTCTGCGCCGGCGCTGGAACCACCGCAAGCAAGGCAGCCTGCAACTCGCTCAAGGACGCCGGCTTGGCGACATAGCCGGTAAAGCCGCGCTCGTGCCAGCTTTGCGCCGGCTCGCTTTCGGTGACGGCGCTAAAGGCGAGCACCGGCACTTCCGGATGCGACTTGCGCAACGCCGCCAGCAGTTGATAGCCGTCCATCACCGGCATATGGATGTCGGTCAGCACCGCCTGGAATCGCGCCTGTTCGAACAGCGCCAGCGCCTGCTTGCCGTCCGCGGCGATCGTGGGCGCACAGCCCAATTCGGCAAGCTGTTCGACGATCAGGTTCTGGATCAGGGGATTGTCTTCGGCGATGAGAATCGCCACGCCTTGCAAGGCAGGATGGATCGCCAGCGAAGGCGCCGCGGCCGGAGCGGGCGCCTCGGTGGCGGGCGTGCCCTCGGCCGCCAGCTCGACTGCCGACAGAAACGCGGTCCGGCTGAACTCACTCACTTCGAGCACACCGTCGCCGCGCGCCTCCGGACGATGCGGCCCGGCACGCGTGACCCACACGGCGCCGACCGGCTGCAACGCACGCAATGTGGCAATCGCTTCGAGATCGAATTCGCCGGAGACGATCAGGGCTTTGGGGCGGTTCGCTCGCAACCACGCTTGCGCGCCGGCCGCCGAGGCCACCGTATGAGCCGACCAGCCCGAGCGCTGAAGCCAGCGGCCCGCCAGGTCGCCGGCTTCCGAGTCCTGGCACAGCACGAACGCAATTCCGCGACTCGCCGGTTCGGCTGCCGGCACGCGCGAATCGCCGGGCGGCACGGCAAGCGGTATCGACAGCCGAAATACGCTGCCCACGCCGAGCACGCTTTCCGCGGAAATCCGGCCGCCCATCAGTTCACATAAGCGCGCGCAGATCACCAGCCCAAGGCCGGTGCCGCCGCTGCGCGAGGCACCGGCCTCGCCTTGCACGAACGGATTGAAAAGGCGCGTCAGCAGTTCCTCGCTCATGCCGGTTCCCGAATCCGAAACCCGGCAATTCAGAATCGGGCGGCCCGGCGAATCGTCCGTCACCTCCGCATGCAACGTGACCTTGCCGCTCGACGTGAACTTGAATGCATTGCTCAGCAGGTTGTTGACGATCTGCGCGATCCGCATGCGGTCGCCGATCAGGGTTTGGTCGAGTGTCGGCGAAAGGAGGGAATAGAAACGGATCGCGCGGTCGCCGTGCATCGGCGCGTACGAGAGCGCGATATTTTCGAATTCGTCGATGAGACGAAACGGTTCCCTGACGAGCAGCATTTCGCCGGCATCGATCTTCGAAAAATCGAGAATGTCGTTGACGACGTGGCGCAGCGCATCCGCCGCCACGCCCAATGTCGCGAGCCGTTGCGAGTGCGCCTCGAGACCGGGCGTGCGCGCGAACAGTTCGAGATTGCCGAGCAGCGCATTCAACGGCGTACGGATTTCGTGGCTCATCGCCGCGAAGAAATTCGTCCGCGCGCGCATCATGGTTTCCGACGTCTGCTGCGCGTGCCGCAATTCCTGTTCGAGCATGTGCTGCGCCGTGACGTCGAGGATCGCGCAGAACAGCACGTTCTCGCCGCCGTAACGCGCGGGCGCGTAGGTGAATTGCAGGAACTGCGCGGGCGCGCCGCCGCCTTCGGCTGACGGCTGTGACGCTTGCGTTGGCTTCTGCGGCGGCTGCAGCGGCTGCGATGCTTGCGGCGGCTGCACCGGCTCGGCGGGCGCGACAAACGCGGCGATCCGCGCAAGCGCCGCCACCGACTGCGTCTCCGGCGCCTGAGCAAGGAACTCGCCGACGATATGCGGCGGCAAGCGGTTAGCGCCGGGCTCGATGTGCAGCAACTCGACCGCCAGCGCGTTGGCGGTCAGGATCGAATAATCGCCTTGCCGGACGATGCATAAACCGATCGGCGTCGCGCTGACCAGAATGTGATTGATGGTTTCGCTTTCCAGCGCGCGCGACGTCTCCGAGAACGCATTGCGCAATAACCGCAGCCCGAAAAAGCGCGCGGTGAGCGCGATCGCCAGCAGGATCAGCAACGTGAGACAGGCGATCACCGCCAGTTGCCAGCCGAGCGCGAGGGCCAAGGCGCCCCACGGAATATAGCCCACCAGGAACCCGAAACCCGGCTTCAGCGGCTCATAAAAAATCGCGCCTTCGCGGCCGTAGTGGAAGATTTGGGGCGGCGTCGTAGCCACGATCTGCTGCAGCATTTTGCCGGTGCCGGCATCGAGCGGCGCCGACGACACGACAATGCGGCGGTCCGTCGTCATGAGCAGCGTCGCGCCCTCGTCGTCCTGCGGCGTGATACGCGTGGCGAGCTGATCCAGCGGAATGTTCATGCTGATCAGCGCCGTGGGCGTGTCGCCGTCATAGTAGGCGCTCACTGCCGAGATCACCGGCACGTTGCGCAGCGGATCGCGATACGGCCCGAGCCAGACACGCTCGCCCTTGCCCGGCACGCGCTTGCCGGTTTGCGCCTCGAACTGGCGTTCAAGCGTCTCGCGCGATGGGCCGATGATCGCCGGTTGTGCCGGTTGCGGCGCCGATGCGGCGGATTGCGCGGCCCCGGCGGCTTTGCCTTCGATCGGCTGCGCCAGCGAAGGCAGGATCGCGGCATAGTCCTCGTTCAATCCGATCAGCATCGCCCGTTGCCGCAGCTCGAACGCCTGCTGGGTCACGAGCGTCGACTGCGCCGCTTCGTAGAGGCGCCCGAGCTTGTCGCCGAACCGCGGCCCCCACGCGGCGCGCGTTGCTTCGCCGACCAGCAGGTCGAAGTCCGCGTCGACCCTGCCCTCCGTGCCGCGCGCCGCGCCGGTCCGCTGGATCGATTGTTGTATCACATCGGGCGCGCTGCGTACCTGGGCGGCGCTGTAGTAATAGTCGAGCGTCAATTCGGCGCGCCGCAAAAACGACTCTTCGCGATACAGGAGCAGTGAGATGTCGGTCGCGTCGTGAGACGCCAGGGTGCGCCGATAGTCGAGTTGCTTGAGCCCGGCGACGACAGCCAGCACCAGCGCGAAAATCACCACGATCAGCATCAGGGAGGCGATCGTCGCGACGTAGACCCGCCGCTGCCGCTTCGCGCTCTGTGCGAGCGAAGCGAACGCTTGCCCCAGTGACTCTTGCGTACGATCGAGGATTTTCTGCATCGGCTCGCAAAAGTAGCGTGATTCGCGCAGGCAGACCGCTGCGAGGTCGAGGAGAGGAGATGAGACGCGTCTGCGGACCCTATACGGGCGCAGTGTAGCGCTTTTGAAGATGCCGCGCGACGCATCGGGCACCATTTCATGCGGCCATCCGGCCCGCATAAGACAACCCTGCATTAACGGCGCAGCGCGGTATAAACCTGAGTGGTTTACTGGGAAACCCTCAAGAGTGCGAGGTTGATTGTCGTTATTGCTGACAAGACGTAAGCACCACGCCCACCGTCTGGGTGAGCACCAGCAAGGAAAGCCATGCGCAATAACCAGCCTGTCACCGGGCACGAGTACGAATACCCATCGTCGCAGATGCTTGTTTCCGCGACCGACCTGACCGGCCGCATCCAGTATTGCAATCCGGCCTTTATCGCCGTCTCTGGCTTCACGCGCGACGAGCTGATCGGTCAACCGCATAACCTGATCCGTCATCCGGACATGCCGCGCGACGCCTTCGCCGACATGTGGACGACGATCCGCGACGGCCGTCCGTGGACCGCGCTCGTCAAGAATCGCCGCAAGAACGGCGATCATTACTGGGTTAAGGCCAACGTCACGCCGGTGGTGGAGAAAGGCGCCGTGGTCGGCTATCTCAGCGTGCGCGTGAAGCCGGAGCGCGACGCGGTGTGCGCCGCCGAGGCGCTGTATGCGCGCATGCGCGGCGGCGAGTCGCGTGGCGTGAAGTTGCGTCACGGCGTGGTGGTGCGCACCGGCGTGGCCGGACGTCTGCAGGCGCTGATGCGTCTGCCGGTCGCCACGCGCGCGGCGGCCGGCTACGCGATCACGCCGCTGGCGCTGCTGCTGACCGGCCTCGCGGCTTGGGAAGGCGCGCCGCCCGCGCCGTTCTGGATCGCGTTCGGCGTCACGACGGCGTTCAGTATCGTGTCGTGGCGGTTGCTGAACCGGCAGCTCGCCGCGCCGATCCGCAACGTGTCCGGCTTCGCGACCCGTATCGCCGCCGGCGATCTGACCGCCGATCTGGAGATCGCGCGTCACGACGACCTCGGCGACGTGATGCAGGCCTTGAACCAGTTGAAGGCGAATCTCGCGGCGATCGTCTACGACGTGCGCGCTCAGATCACCGGCATGCTCGAGAACGCGCGCGAGATTTCCAGCGGCAATGTCGATCTCGCGCGCCGCACGGAATTGCAGGCGGCCTCGCTCGAGGAAACCGCCGCCACCATGGAAGAGCTGACCACTACCGTGCAAGCCAACGCCGATGCCAGCGTGCGCGCGCTCGATCTGGCGAAGGACGCGCAAGCCGCGGCCGCCGTCGGCGGCAAGATCGCGGGCCAGGTCGAGCAGACCATGGCCGGCATCACGGCGGCGTCGAGACGCATTGCGGACATCACCGGCGTGATCGACGGCATCGCATTCCAGACCAATATTCTTGCGCTGAATGCCGCCGTCGAAGCCGCGCGCGCGGGCGAAGCGGGCCGCTCGTTCGCGGTCGTCGCAGGCGAGGTGCGGATGCTCGCGCAACGTTGCGCGGCGTCGTCTAAGGAAATCAAATCGGTGGTCGAGGCAAGCGCGACCGAAGTGGCGGCAGGCACCGAACTGGTTGCTCGCACCACGTCGCAAATGCGTGTGATCGACGAGGCGGTGAGCCGCGTGTCGTCGATCATCATGGAAGTGGCGAATGCGAGCAGCGAACAGGCCGAGGGCATTCGCCAGGTGAATCAGGCGGTCTCGCATCTGGACGGCGCCACGCAGCAGAACGCGGCGCTCGTCGAGCAGGCCGCCGCCACCGCGCAGCGTCTCGCGGAACAGGCCGATGTGCTCGATGAAGCCGTGCGTCTGTTCACCGTCGCCGAGGCGGCGCCCGCGCAACGCGCCGCTACGCCGAAGCGTCAGGCGCTCATCGCCAACGCCGCGCAGCAAACGCCGCACAAGCCCGCGCCCGGACTCAGGCGTAACAGCGCGCACGAAGTCGCACGCGATGCGGAGCAAAACGAAGCCACATTGGTCTGATAGATCGGCGTTACTCCCATCTCGACAGCGGAGCATTGACGCCTCAGGATGAAAGCGTCAGCGCCCAGCTTGCAACGGGCAGGCTGACCCGAGTAACAACGGCGTTTAGCGGCCCGTCCCTTTCCGGACGGGCTATTTTTTTGCCCGCTTGCAGCGCTTGTTGAGGATCGCTGAAGTTCAGCTTTGCCGGCGGGCCGGGCAGCGAGGCTAGCGGTGAGGGAATACGGGAGCCATCGGTACGGATTCGCCGCGCGATGCTACGCTAGGCAGTCAACGCTTCGCGCCGCACGCGCCCAGCACGCGCACCGTTTTATTCGAGCGCGAACCTTCTACCGATTTCCGTCACCGGAGGCCGACGTGGCTCCTTCCGACTCCCCGCGCGCCAATCCGCTGTCCTCGCATTTCGCCGCCATGGCGCGCAACAACGCGTGGTCGAATTTGCGCCTTTACCGCGCCTGCCTCACATTGACCGATGAAGCGTTCGCCGAGCGCAGGGTGAGTTTCTTCCCCTCGCTGCAGCTCACGTTGAATCACATCCTTCTGGTGGACCGGTATTACTTCGACGCGCTGGTCGACGGCGGCGAGGGCCTCACCATTTTCGACAACGAACTGCCCTATCCACGCGCAGCGGACCTGTGGGATGCACAAGCGCGAAGCGACCGGCAACTGCTCGCTTTTTGCGATTCGCTCGCCGACGAGGATTTGCAACGCGAGGTCCGCATCGATCGCGGACCATCGGTCGGTGTGCAGCACGAGAAAATCGGCAGCGTGCTGCCGCACGTTTTCGTCCACCAGATTCATCACCGCGGGCAAGTCCACGCGATGTTGAGCGGCACCACGACCGCCCCGCCGCAACTCGACGAGTTTTTTCTCGCCGCCGACGCACCGTTGCGCGCTGCCGAGTTGCGCGATCTGGACAGCTTGCGCGAGCCGCAACGCGCGCCCCGATAGACGCGTCTGCGCCTAGCCGAAGTGCGCGTCACCCGCGTGACAGCCGGGCAGAGGGATTGCACCGTCGAAGGGCACGAAAAATGCATCCGCCGTTGGCGGGAGTCGCGTTAAACTGGTTGTCACAGTCGGACGTCACAACTCCCGCTGCCCGGCGGGCCGCGCCAGCCAACGCGCTGCGCGCATGGCGCAAGGGCGGGCGTCACGGCAAGCGGTAAATGAACGGGCACACGCGAAAGCGTGAACATGGCGCGACAGACGGCGCGCTATCCTGCCCGTACAATGGTTCGATCAACAACGGAACAAGGACAACTTCGATGCGCACTACCGGGTCCTCCGGGTCAATGGCCCTGCTCACCGAATACGACGACGCAACGGCGCGCGAACTCCGCTCGCTGCGCCTCGAATCGACAGAAGACGGCAAAGGCATTCTTTTGATCGAAGTCGATGAGCGCAAGCCAGGCATACACCGCGAAGTGCGCTATGAAATCACGCCCGCCGAACTGATTGCCGCGATTCGCGCGCATGGCGCTGAACTGCCCGGCGAACAGCACAATCATCGTCAATGAGTTAGAGCGCGCGGCGTTTGCCGGCGTGCGGTATGTCGTATGTCGTATGTCGTGCGTTGCAGGCAGTACGCCGCATGCCGCGCGGGCATCGCCGCCCTGAGTCGAGTGCGGTAAGACGTCGATGCAGCGTTCGTCCGGCATTTATTTCCGCCAATAGCGTCGCACGCTGGCTTCAACCCTTTTTGCTTTGTTTTATTCGCGCTTCCAATCCACGCTTTTAGTTGGTTCCGCAACGCCGCGATAGCGCTTCCAACACCCGAATAACGGGCATCGTTTCAGAGCGTTTGCACGCCTTGAAAATGCGTCCATAATCCTTGCATCCTCCCTTTGCATTTCCTACCTGCGCCGCTCCCGAAAGGGCTGCGGATGTAAGCCGATGCTACATGATCTCGTCGAGCAATACGGGCCGGCGCTCATCTTCGCCAACGTGCTGGCCGCCTCCCTCGGGCTGCCGGTGCCGGCGATGCCGTCGCTCGTGTTGTTCGGGGCGATGGCGGCCATGCATCCCGGGTCAGTGGGCACGGAGTTGATGCCGGTCCTCGTCCTGTCGATATTCGCCACGCTGATCGGCGACAGCGCGTGGTATCTCGCCGGTCGCGTATACGGCGGCAACACGCTGAAAGCGATCTGCCGCCTGTCGCTCTCGCGTGACACCTGCGTGAAGAAGACCGAGCGCTTTTTCGGCCGCTGGGGCGTGCGCGTGCTCGCCGTGGCGAAGTTCGTCCCCGGCCTCTCGATCGTGTCGATTCCGATGGCCGGCGCAATGGGCACGCGCTACCGCACGTTTCTCACTTACGACAGCATCGGCGCCGCGTTGTGGTCCGGTACGGGTCTGATTATCGGCGCATTGTTCGCGCAGCAGATCGACATGCTGTTCGCGATGGCGGGGCGCCTCGGCCGCACGGCGGGCCTCGTGGCCGTTGCATTGCTGCTGTTGTACGCGACTTATCGGTGGGTCCGCCGGCGTCAGCTGATTTCGAAGCTCGCGTCCGCGCGCATCGAAGTCGATGAATTGGCCTCGCTGGTCGCGGCGGGCAATACGCCGGTGCTGTTCGACATCCGTTCGCACGAAAAGCGCAAACTCGATCCGTTCGTGATTCCGGGCTCGCAATTCGCCGACGAACGGCAACTCGACGCAATCGTCACGGCCTATCCGCACGATCAGAAGATGGTGATCTACTGTTCATGCCCGAATGAGATTTCCGCGGCATGGATGGCCAAGCAGTTGAACGAAGCCGGCTTCTCCAACGTGCTGCCGCTGCGCGGCGGCATGGAAGCCTGGCGCGACTCGGGCAAGCCGGTTGAAGCGCTGGCCCACGTGCCGCCGCCCGAAGTGGCGGTCGAGGACATCGCGCCGAAGGCCGTGTAGCGCGGCAGAGCGCCTGCATGTTTGCGCGCTCGCGCGCCGCGCCGCTTCGCCCCCGTTCGATCAATCCAATGAACACCGAAGGAGCGGTTCAATGCTTTCGACTCAAGAAGCTGAAGAGCAACAGCAGGCGGTTGTCGCCGAAGCGCCGTTTTCGTCGCTCTCCACGCGCATGCACCAGATGTTCCCCACACTCACGTGCGCGGAAATCGATCGCCTGCGCCGATTCGGCGAAGTGGGTCACTGGGAAACCGGTGAACTGCTGTTCGAAACGGGCCAAACCGGCCCTGGCATGTTCGTGCTGCTGGAAGGGAGCGTGAAGGTCTATCAGCGCGACGGCATCGGGCGCGAGGTCATGATTGGCGAACATGGCGCGGGGCGTTTTCTTGCCGAGGTCGGTCAGTTGTCGGGCCGGCCCGCGCTGGTCAACGGCATGGCGCTTTCCGCGGTGGACGCGCTGCTGATTCCGCCGGACAAACTGCGCGCGCTGATCGTCGCCGAAGCGGAACTCGGCGAGCGCATCATGCGCGCGCTGATCTTGCGGCGCGTGTCGCTGATCGAAAAAGGCGCGGGCGGCCCGATCCTGATCGGCAACAGCAACGACCCGCGGCTCGTCATGTTGCAAGGCTTCCTGTCGCGCAACGGGCATCCTCATTCGGTCATCGACGAACGCGACGAAGACGCGCTGCGTCTGATCGAGCAATTTGCCGCGCAGAAAGAAGACATGCCATTGGCGATCTGCCCGGACGGCTCGGTGCTGCGTCATCCGAGCATGCCGGAACTCGCCACGTGCCTGGGCTTGCTGCCCGATCTCGACGATTCGCATGTGTACGACGCCGCGATCGTCGGCGCGGGACCGGCCGGCCTTGCCACGGCGGTGTACGCCGCGTCTGAAGGGCTGTCGGTGATCGTGCTCGACAGCCGCGCGCCGGGCGGCCAGGCGGGCGCCAGCTCCCGAATCGAGAACTACCTCGGCTTTCCGACCGGCATCTCCGGTCAGGCGCTGGCGGGCCGCGCGTTCGTGCAGGCGCAGAAGTTCGGCGCGCACGTCGCGATTCCGGTCCACGTGAAGGCGCTGCGGTGCGAGCAGTCGCCGTATCAGCTGGAACTGAAGTGCGGCGGTCATATCACGGCCCGCGCCGTCGTGATCGCAAGCGGCGCGGTTTATCGGCGGCCCGCGCTCGAGGGGCTCGACCGCTTCGAAGGGCGCGGCGTCTACTACTGGGCGTCGCCGGTCGAAGCCAAGCTGTGCAAGCGCCAGGAAGTCGTGCTGGTGGGCGGCGGCAATTCGGCCGGCCAGGCGATCGTCTATCTGGCGACGCACGCGGCCAAGGTCCATGTGCTGATTCGCCGGAGCGGCTTTGAAGCCACCATGTCGCGCTATCTGATCGACCGTATCCGCTCGCTGCCGAACGTGTTCGTGCATCCGAATTCGGAGATCGGCCGGCTCAACGCGGACGAAAGCGGGCTGGCGTCGGTCAGCTTGAAAAAGCCCTTACCGGACGGCACCGATCATTTCGACACGCGGCATCTGTTCCTCTTCACCGGTGCGGACCCGAATACCGACTGGCTGCGCACCTGCGGCGTGGAACTGGATGAAAAGGGCTTCGTGATCACCGGCACTGGCAGGGACGGAGCGTCCGTCTGCGATCTCGCCACGACGGTCGAGGGTGTGTACGCGATCGGCGACGCGCGCGCGGGGTCGACGAAGCGGGTGGCGGCTGCCGTCGGAGAAGGCGCGGCCGTGGTTGCGCAGATTCATCAAATGCTGGCGGCTTCGGCCGGAGAAACGCTTGCCTTGGGCGCTTGAGCGGTTCGCCGGCCGGCGGGTAACTACCTGTTACACACGCCTTCAACTGGTTGCACCTGCTTTTCTTTCTGTCCCGTAAGATTGCCGTCAGCCATTCGACAGCGAATGGCCGGCTCTTTCGGAACAGGAGACAAGCATGCTCAAACGCGCGATCATTTTTGCCGCCCTCGGCCTCGCGGCCGCCGGCGCATCGACTGCCGCCTTGGCCCGCGTGGACGTCGGCGTGTTCGTCAATACGCCGGGTCCCATGTATGCGCCGCCCGTGGTCTACGCGCCGCCGCCGGTCGTCTACGCGCCTCAGCCGGTTTATGGCTACGGCGGCGGCTACGGGTATCGGGACGATTACTACCGCGAGCGTCGATGGCATCATGATCATGGCCACCGTCGCGGCTGGGATAAGCATCACGGGCGCGGCTGGTAGCGCGTCTTCCGCGTTTGCCCGCAGTTCGCCGCGGCTCGCGCCGATTCGTCTGCGGTATTCACGCTACAGTAGCGGCTGCTGATCCAGGCCGGACCGTGTGTCCGCTCCCATCGCAGTCACTCACTGACCGACATCCGCGTGAAGACTCTTCCGCTATCCGCAGCCCGCACCCTGCATCTGGCCGCACAAGGTTTGCTGACGCCGCCGCGCCGCAAGGCCGTCAAGGCCGACGTGCTCGACGCCATCCGCAGCATGACGCAACTGCAGATCGACACGATTCACGTCGTCGCGCGCAGCCCCTACCTCGTGTTGTTCAGCCGGCTCGGCGCGTATCCGCAGCAATGGCTCGACGAACATCTTGCCGAGGGCAAGCTGTTCGAATACTGGTCGCATGAAGCCTGTTTCGTGCCGATCGAAGACTACGGCCTGCTGCGCCACCGCATGCTCGATCCGAGCGGCATGGGCTGGAAATACGCAGCCGAATGGCACAAGAAGCATCGCAAGGACATCGAGAAACTGCTCGCGCATATCCGCACGACGGGTCCGGTGCGTTCCGCGGATTTCGCTCGCGAAGCCGGCAAGAGCAACGGCTGGTGGGACTGGAAGCCGGAGAAGCGTCACCTGGAAGTGCTGTTCGCGATCGGGCAATTGATGGTTGCCGAGCGGCGCAATTTTCATCGCGTCTACGATCTGACGGAGCGCGTGTTGCCGGATTGGGACGACACGCGCGATCTGCCGCCCGCGCATACCGTGACAGAGGAAGCGTTGCGCCGCACCTGCCGCGCGCTCGGCGTCGCGCGCGCCGATTGGGTCGCCGACTACTACCGGCTGCCGCGCCGCCCTTATCGTGACGAACTGCATGCGCTCGCCGACCAGGGCGAGTTGATCCCGGTGAAAGTGGAAGGCTGGAAGCAGGACACGTTCGTTCATCACGACTTCGCCGCGATGCTCGACGACGCGGCGAGCGGCAAGCTCGCTTCAACGGTCACCACGGTGCTGTCGCCGTTCGATCCGGTAGTGTGGGACCGCAAGCGCGCCGCCGCGCTGTTCGACTTCGACTACGCAATCGAATGCTATACGCCCGCCGCGAAGCGCAAATACGGTTACTTCGTATTGCCGCTGCTGAGCCGGGGACGTCTGGTCGGCCGCGTGGATGCGAAGGCGCATCGGACTCAACGCGTGTTCGAACTGAAGTCGCTGCACATCGAACCAGGCGTGCGCCTGAGTGCGCGTCTTGCCGGCGATCTGCGCCGCGCGTTGCAGCGTTGCGCGGACTGGCACGGCACGCCGCAACTTGAAATCACATCCGCGCCGCCGGACTGGCTCGAGGCGCTAAGCGTCGGCAGCAGCGTGGCAGCCTGACCGCGCTGCAACGGCACGCGCTCAATGCAGCGCCGCCCACGCGAGCGACAAGGAAAACACGCCCAGCACGATCGACGCGCCGCGCTGCATCTTCACGGGATTGAGCCAGGCGAGCTTGCCGCTGCCGAGCGCCGCGCCGAACGCGATCCAGGCGAGCGCGATCGGGACCAGCAGGCTGGCGAATATCAGCATCGAGAACGCATACGCCGGCATGTGCGCGAAGGCGATCGCGGGAAAAATCGTGCCGGCGAACAGCAGGCCTTTCGGGTTCAGCAGCGTCGCGACGAATAGCGTGCGCATGCCGTTCGCCCGCTGCGTGGAGTCGGGCAAGGCCACCGCCGCACGCCACATGTCGACGGCAAGATAGGCGATGTACACGCCGGCCGCCACGCGCAACAGCGAAGGCAACCAGGGCAGCGCGTGCGCGGCTTGCGCGAGAAAACGACCCCACACTGAGATCGACACGAAATAGCCGCCCAGCTCGGCGGCGATCAACGGCAACGAGCGCCGCACGCCCTGGCGCAAGCCGGCCGCGGCAAGTAGCGTATTGGTGGGCCCCGGCGTAATCAGCACGACGACAATACCGACGGCCAGTAACGCGATAGCGGACACAGAGAGCATAAAAAAAGACGCAATGTTGGGAACAGTGCGCCTTTTTATCACACGGAGCGAGTGCACCGAAATTCCGCCGACATGCCGCGGCGATTCGAGATGACGAATCGCAAAGGCGATTTGCAATCACCTATTGCAGCGGCAACGCGCACGCCCATAAGCGCTTACGCCGGCTCCCGAACCTAAACGAACCGCGCGCCGCCCGCAGCCGCCGCGCAGCCGCGTTCAGCGATCCAGCTTCGCGCGCAATTCGCGAGCGGCTTCCAGCAGCCCTTCATAACCGGAACGCGCATGCTCCGGCAGATCAGGATCGCCGACAAACGTGCCGAGCGTTTCGATCAGGCTGTACAGAATGCCCTTTGCGGCACCCGAAGCAATGCTGCCGGACGATACCTGCTGATTCACGTGACTCAGCGCTGCGTCGAGGTGTTCCAGGTCGGGCCGGTCGTCCGTGGGCGGCTTAGGCGTTACGTCTTGCGTCATGATGAAACATCTCTCCTGTTAAAGCATCGGTGAACAAGTCATCCTTTCACGTTGTTATATACCGATCGTGCGTTGCCGTCCATTCGTGATGGGCATGAGCACATTCCGCGTGAACGGTTGCGGCATCGTGAACGTCTTCGAACTCGCGTACGTGCAGATCGGATTGGCGGCGAGCCATTGCCGTCGCGCCACAACCATCCGCCATACCTACGCTTGCGCCGCAATGGCGGTGTTATCCGCTTTTCAATTCGCCTGAGCGAATTCCTCGGCCACCGCCGCAATGAACACCTGTATCCGCGCGGTCCTGTACAGATCGGCGTGCGCGACGAGCCAGACATCGAAAGGCTCGGATCGATGCGGCATGACGCGCACCAGTTGCGGTTCGTAGTCGGCACGAAAGCACGGCAAGTCGGCGATACCGAGGCCGGCAATCGCTGCTTCGAACAGCATCGCCGTGGATTGCGTCTGAAACACCAGGCGTCCACGCGAAGTCGGCTCGCCGCACATGGGCGCCCACATCGAAGGCGAGGCCGGCTGTTGATACATCGCCAGGTCGTGACCGTAAAAAGCCTCGCCTTCGCGGGGCTCGCCACGTGCCGCGACGTACTCGCGCGATGCATAAATGCCGAGCTCCAGTTGCGCGAGCTTGCGCGCGATCAGATCCGGCGCATCGGGCCGCAGCGTACGGATCGCGACGTCCGCTTCACGCCGCGTGAGATTGGTGATCTGCGCGGACGTCACGCAGACGATCTCGATGCCTGGATGCGCGCGCCGCATTTTGGCGATGGCCGGCATCACGAAGCGTTTGCCGAGCGAATCGGTGGTGGCGACGCGAATCGTGCCGGCCAGTTGATCGTCGAGCCCGGCAATTCGCCGCTCGATCGACAAGGCCGCCTGCTCCATCGTCTCAGCCGGCCCGATCAGCGTTTCGCCGGCGGGCGTCAGCACGTACAACGCCGGCGTGCGCAGGAACAGCGTGGCCGACAGCGCTTCCTCGAGCGCGGCGATACGCCGGCCGACCGTCGCCTGATCGACATTGAGTTTGAGCGCCGCGCCGCGCAAGGTGCCGGCGCGCGCCACGGCGAGGAAAAATCGCGCATTGTCCCAGTTCATCATCGGTCGGTCCTCCGTGATGCAATTCTGCATCAAACGGATGCGAATTCACTGCTTTATTGCAGCCGTGCACGTGACTAGACTTTGCCGATCTATTCCATGCAGCTTTGTCAGGAAACGCGTGATGACCACCGAATGCATTGCTAAACCACCGCTGCGCCCGCAACTCGCCGCGGAGCCCCGGCGCACCAATCGTCCGCGCCTCACGCTCGCGCTGGTGGCAAGCGGCATGTTCATGGCCGTGCTCGACACCACCATCGTCAACGTCGCCTTGCCGGCAATGCACGCCACCCTCGGCGCGTCCGTCGGTGGCCTTGCGTGGATCGTCGATGCGTACACGCTGAGTTTCGCCGCGCTGATCCTCGCGGGCGGCGTCGCGTCCGACCGGTTCGGCGCGAAGGCCGTGTATTTGTGGGGCCTCGCGCTGTTCGTCGCGGCGTCGGCAGCGTGCGGGCTCGCGCCGAACGTCGGTTGGCTGGTCGCCGCGCGCTTCGTGCAGGGCAGCGGCGCGGCGCTGTTTCTGCCGGCGTCGCTCGCCATTGTGCGCAGCACCTTCGACGATCCCGCCGAACGTGGCCGCGCCATCGCGGTGTGGGCGGGGATCGCATCGGTAGCGGCATCGGTCGGGCCCGTGCTCGGCGGCATCCTCGTGGAAGGGTTCGGCTGGCGCAGTGCGTTTCTGATCAACGTACCGACCGGCTTCGTCGCTTTCGCGGGCGCGTGGATCGTGGTGCGTCACTCGACGCGCAGCGTCGGACGCCGCTTCGACTGGGGCGGGCAACTGGCGAGCATTGTCGCGTTGGGCGCGCTCTGTTATGCGGCGATCGAATTGCCGTCGCGTGGAATCGCTTCGGCTGAAGTGCGGGGCGCCGCGCTGCTCGCGGTGCTGGCAACGCTGACGCTGGTCGCCGTCGAGCGCCGCGCACACGATCCGATGGTGCCGGTCGCGTGGTTCAGCAACCGCGTATTCGTCGCGATGAACGTGATGGGCACGTTGGTCTATGTCGGCTACTTCGGCTTGTTGTTCGTGTTGAGCCTGTATCTGCACGGCGAGTTCGGCTTCAACGCGCGGCAGATCGGGCTTACGTTGTTGCCGCTTGCCGGCAGCCTGTCGCTGGGTAACGTGTTGTCGGGCAAGCTGCATGGACGCTTCAGCGCCACGCAGTTCATGACGACCGGGCTCGGGCTCGCGGCAGTCGCCGTACCGGCGATGGCCGTCAGTCTGGAATGGCGCGCGCCCTGGTTCGTGACGTACGCAGCGATGGCGGGGTTTGGAGGCGGAACGGCGTTATCGGTCGCGCCGATGATTGCCACGGTGCTGGAACAGGTGCCCGGCGAGTTGGCCGGCGTGGCCTCGGGCCTGCTGAATGCGTTGCGGCAGGCGGGCGGGCTGCTCGGCGTCGCCATGGCGGGTGCGGCGACGATTCTGGCGCCGCACGTTTCGACGGCGTTGTGGTGGGTGGCCGCGCTGGCCTGTGTGACGTATGCGGGCGCGGCGGGTCTGGCGGCGTTTGCGGCCTTCGCTCCATTACGGAGCGAAGGCCGGCGTGCGGCTTGACTCCCGCCGCGGCGGACCTTAAGCGTGAGTTGCAACTGCAGCTTGCGCGGCAGCCGCTTCCGCAGCCGTGACGGCCGGCGACACGATTGCGGGCTGTCCCGTTTGCCGGCGCGAACGGCCCGAACTCAGATAGTCAGCGATCGAATCCTGCGTGACTTCGCCGACGTAACGCCCGTCGCCGTCCATCACCGGCATCCATGACGAGTTGAACTGATACATCTTCGACAACACGATGCGCAGATGCTCGTCGGTGCTCACCGTAGCCTTGAACGCGGTCAGATGATCGCCGCACACGCCCTGCCCCGCGCGCGCCGCGCGGCGCGTCACGTAACCCAGCGCCTGGCGGTTTTCGTCGACGATGGTCAGGTAGCGGCTGTCGCTGTCGTCCATCATCTGGAAGGCGCGCGAGATCGGCGTATCCGCGCGCGCGGTTTCCGGTTGCGTGGCCGCATCGCCAGCCTTCACGAGCAAGAGACGTTTCAACGTGCTGTCCTGCCCGACGAATGCGCCGACGAATTCATCGCGCGGATGCGCAAGCAGCGTATCCGGATGATCGTATTGCACCAGTTGACCGCGACGGAACACGGCGACGCGATCGCCGAGCTTGATCGCCTCGTCGATATCGTGACTCACCATGATCACCGTCTTGTTCAACTGACGCTGCATCTGGAAGAACTCGTTCTGAATCGATTCGCGATTGATCGGGTCGACCGCGCCGAACGGCTCGTCCATCAGCAACACCGGCGGATCGGCGGCCAACGCGCGAATCACGCCGATACGCTGCTGCTGCCCGCCCGACAACTCGCGCGGATAGCGCTTCAGATACTGCTTCGGATCGAGCGCGACCATCGACATCAACTCCGTCGCGCGCTCGCGGCAGCGCTTCTTGTCCCAGCCGAGCAGACGCGGCACGACCGTGATGTTCTCCTCGATCGTCATGTTCGGGAACAGGCCGATCTGCTGGATCACATAACCGATGTGACGCCGCAATTCCACTTCGTTCAGGCCCGAGGTGTCCTCGCCGTTGATCAGCACGCGGCCCGAAGTCGGCGCGATCAGGCGATTGATCATCTTCAGCGTGGTGGTCTTGCCGCAGCCCGACGGGCCGAGAAACACGCAGATTTCGCCAACGCCTACCGTGAGACTCACCGAGTCGACGGCGCGTACCTGCTGGCCGTCCTTCTGCGTAAACGTCTTGGTCAGTTTGTCGAGTTCGATCATGTCTTTTGCACTCCCTTCGGTGTCAGCAAGCGTTGCAGCGCCTGCAGCAGCAGGTCGGCGACGATCGCGAGCACACTCACGAGCACCGCGCCCACCAACAGTTTCATCATGTTGCTTTGGCCGATCGCGCGGATGATCAACGTGCCGAGACCGCCCGCGCCGATCACTGCGGCAATCGTCATCACGCCGATGTTCATCACCACCGCCGTACGCACGCCGCCGAGAATCACGGGCACCGCGAGCGGCAAATCGACGAGGCGCAGCCGTTGCCAGACCGTCATGCCGATACCGACGCCGGCTTCCTTGATGCCGGCGTCGACGTTGCGCAGCGCGAGGTAGGTGTTGCGCATGATCGGCAGCAGCGAATAGAGAAATACGGCGGTGATCGCCGGCACCGCGCCGATGCCCTGGCCGAAGCGCGAGAACACCGGAATCATCAAGCCGAACAGCGCGATCGACGGCAAGGTCAGCACCACCGTCGCAATGCTCAGCAACGGCGCGGCGAGCCACTCATGGCGATTGATCAGGATACCCAAGGGTACGCCGACGATAATCGCGCAGCCCACGGCGATCCCCACCAGCCACACGTGTTGCGCGGTGAGTTGCAGCAGTTCAGGCCAGTTGGCCGATAGATAGTCGAATACAGTCATAAAAGGTCTCCGCTCAGGGCAGCTTGTGCGTGCGCAGGAATTCCGCCGCGACTTCGCGCACCGGCTTGCCGTCGATGTCGACCTGCTTGTTCATCTCGAGCATCGTGTCGTTGTTGAGGGCGTCGGAGAGCGCGCTCAATTGCGTCGCGAGTTGCGGGTTCTGGTCGAGCGTCGCCTTGCGCACCACCGGCGTGGCGTTGTACGCGGGGAAATAGTGGCGGTCGTCTTCGAGCGGCACGATGTTAAAGCCCTTCACGCGGCCGTCCGTCGTGTAGATCAGACCGATCGGCACCTGGTTGTTATGCAACGCGGTGTAGACGAGGCCCGGATCCATCTGTCGCGTTTCCGCGCGGCTGAACTCCATGCCGTACGCGGCTTCGAGCGGCTTCAAACCGTCCGGGCGATTGGCGAACTCCGCGTCCATGGCGAACACGTGCTTCTTGTTGGGCTCCGCCGCGATCTTCGCGGCGAGTTGCGATATCGTGCGGATGCCGGTTTGCTGCGCCACCTGCTGCGGCAAGCCGAGCGCGTACGTATTGTTCAGCGGCGACGCATTCAGCCATACGAGGCCGCGCTTTGCATCGAGCGCTTTCACGCGTTCGTACATCGTCTTGGGATCGAGCTTCTCGGTGATCTTGTTGTAGACGATGGCGGCGGTGCCGGTGTAGCCCTTCGAGCGCAAGTATTGCGACGTGATTTCCGTCAGCACGTATTGCTCGGTGAAGTTCTTGCCGCCGAGCACGAGCGTCGCCGCGCTTGCGTGCAGGCTCGTTAGAAGCAGTGCGCCGGCTGTGATCCAGCGGCTGCGTTTGAACAGATTCATCATGCCGTCACCCCGCGTCGTGCGAGCAGGTAGCGGCTGCCGGCGGAAACGATGCCGTCGAGCACCAGCGCGAGAATCGCGGTGGCCGCTGCACCGAGCAAAAGCTGCTGCTGATTGTCCAGGTAGATGCCGGGGAAAATCAGCGTGCCGAGGCTATCCGCGCCGATCAGATAGGCGAGCGGCGCGCTGCCCACGTTGATCGCGAGCGCCGTGCGCACGCCGCCGATGATGATCGGCATCGCATTGGGCAACTCGGCGCGCACCAGCGACTGCCAGGGCGTCATGCCGAGACCGCGCGCCGCTTCGCGCAGCGCGGGCGAGACGTTTTTCATGCCTTCGTAGGCATTGCGCGTGATCGGCAGCAACGACGCGAGGAACAGCGCGACGAGCGCCGGAATGTCGCCGATACCGAAGATGCCGAGCGCGATCGCCAGCACGGCCAGCGACGGAATCGTATTGCCGATGTTGAAGATCTGCATGAAGCGTTCGGCATGGCGCGCGAACGACGGGCGGCTCAGCAGCACGCCGGCCGGAATGCCGACCAGCAGCGCGAGGGCCATCGAGTAACCGACGAGCAGCAGATGCCGTTTCGTGTAATAGACGAGATCGGGCGCGTACTGATGCAGTGCGCTGGGGTCGATCGCGCGCCATAGCAACGCGACGACAATGCCGATGGCTACAAGACTGCCGATCAGTCTGGCAGGACGTTGAATCATGAAGATGCGCCTCCTTGTTCGAGCGACGCGCGGAAATAGCCACGCCGCACAGGCGTCGTGACGACGCTGCGAATGGGAAGTTCGGGACGCGGCAGGTGCCGCGAGGTGAACCGAGTGGTGCCGGGTTTTTGTCTTGCCCGGCGCGAGGGCGGTGGTTTGCTTTCGCCTTCGGCGGCGTGCCAGTGGGTAGAACTGGACGCCAGATCCATCGATGAATTTGGATAGCTGCGCTAGGCCGCTTTCCGACGGGGCTCGGAGCCCCTATTGAATACCGGGTTTTCTACCGGTGGCGGGATGAATGCGCGGTACTGCCAGTTTGCATTCAACCCCTTCTAACTTAGGCTATCTAGCTGCGATTTCGCGGTTAGGGTGTAGGGATTATACGGGTATGAGGGTGGTTCGTCTACCCATGTGGTTAATCCATAGGCTGATCGGCCGGGATGTGGCCGCTTGTGAAGGGGCGTTTCGAGGGGCGTGCCATGACTTCCAGTTCAAAGCATCAGAGGCTTGCGCGGCTCCCGAAAACACTCACCTTAAACGCTCGCCGGTGAGCCGCATCCTCACGAAACCTTCACCCGCCGCACAAAGATCCGCCGCGTAAAATCGAACGCCACCAGGTTGCCGGCCACCACCAGCAGCAGCCCGACCACCGCCAGCGCGGACCACTGATAGCCTTCGAATACCGTCGACGCAGCCAGCGCCACAATCGGAAACAGCACCGTGCTGTAAGCGGCCCGTTCCGGCCCGATGCGTCCGACCAGCATCAGGTATGCGGTAAAGCCGATCACCGAGCCGAACACTGCCAGATAAGCAAGCGCACCGAGATAACGCGCAGACGGCTCGACGGCGAACGAAAAACCGGCTAATGCGCTGCCCACCGTCAATACGCTGGCGCCGATCAGCATCGCCCAGCTGTTGGTGGCGAACGGGTGCAAGCCCATCGATTGCATCCGGCTCGACAACAGATTGCCGGCCGAAAAACACACGGTGCCGAGGAACGCGATCGCGAGGCCGAACCACGCGGTATGGTCGCTCAGGTGTCCCGCCATCTGCTGGACGAACAGACACACGATGCCGACGAGACCCAGCAACGCGCCCGCAATCGCCGACGGCTGCAACGGCCGGCCCATGAAGAGGCGGCCGTTGATCGAGTTCAGCAACGGCGCCGTGGAAAACACCACCGCGACGAGACCGCTCGGCACGACCTGTTCGGCGTAGTAGAAGCACAGAAAGTTGACGCAGAAGAGCGCAAGACCTTGCGCGGCCAGGAATCGCCACGCGGCGCGCGGCGGCAGGATGGGCCGGCGCATGATGCGCAGCAACGCGAACAGCACCAGCGCCCTTGATCGCGATCCAGGTGGTGCCCCAGATGAGGACGGTGACGGCATAGAGCGAAAGGTTCATGGCAAGCGCGCGGCAGCAAATACGGGAACTCGACTATGCCGGAACCCGGACCGCCGCACTTGTCCAGGATTGCGCACTTTTTCGCAGCGGCAAGCCGCCGCGAATGGCTCACCGTATACTGGCGCTTATTCAGTCATCGAAAATATCCGCTCGTTCCGTGAACCCCGCACCGCCCGCCCTCGTGATGAACTCCACTGAAACGCCGTTCGGCCTTCAGTCGGTATGTCACACGCTGAGCAGCGCCAACGCGAATCTCGACCGCTTCGCTTGGCTCGGCGACCGGCTCGCCATTGCCGTCTGGACCCGCGACACGGAAGAAGCCGAAACCGTCTATGAGCGGCCAGGCCATCACACGCTGTCGTGCTATCTGGACGGCGGCTATCGCACGGAGCGTCAGAAAATGCCGGGCCGCTACGGCGCACCGTCCCGGCTGTGCGCGCTGCCCGGCGATCACGAATCGCGCTGGTGGGTGCGCGGGCATATGCACTTCATGCATCTGTATTTCCTGCCCGAACACTTCACGCAGCGCGCCGTTCAGGAGCTCGACCGCGAGCCGCGCGAACTGACGCTCGCCGATCGCACCTATTTCGAAGACGCCCGTATCGCGAGCCTCTGTCAATCGCTCGCCAATGAGAACTGGCAAGACCCGGACGGCCTGCTGCGCACGAATCAGACCGCGCATCAGGTGCTGAGTCTGCTGTTGCGTGCACAAGGCGTGCGCCGCACCGATGCGGCGCTCAAGGGCGGCTTGTCGGCCGCGACCCGGCGGCGCTTGCGCGACTATATCGAGAGCCATCTCGCGCAAACGCTCACGCTCGGCGAGCTCGCCGGCGTCGCGGCGTTGTCGGAGTTTCATCTCGCGCGCATGTTCCGTACATCGTTCGGACTGCCGCCTGCTGCGTGGATCGCGCAGCAGCGGCTCGAACGCGCCCGCACGCTGTTGCGCACCACGACGCTGCCGCTCGCACAAGTCGCGGAACAATGCGGCTATGCGAACGCCAGCCATTTCAGCCACCGTTTTCGCGAAAGCGTCGGCGTGGCGCCAACTGCGTATCGGCAGGCGGTCGGCGTCTAATCGCGGGCCGACGCGCTCTGCTTCACGGCAACGCCATCGCCAGCACGCGCGCCACGTGGATCGCCTCGACGCCCGCGCCATCGTGAATCTGATGCCGGCAGCTCGTGCCGTCGGCCACCATTACCGTGTTGCCGTCGATCTTGCGCACCGCCGGCAGCAGCGACAATTCCGCCATCGCTTGCGACGTCGCGTAATGCTCCGCCTCGTAGCCGAAACTGCCGGCCATGCCGCAGCACGACGATTCGACCGTCGACACCTTCAACTCAGGAATCCACTTCAGCACGGTTTGCACGGGCGTGAACGCGTCGAAGGCCTTTTGATGACAATGGCCATGCACCAGCGCCTGCTGTTTGGCCAACGGCTTTAGCGCAAGCTGCAAACGTCCGGCTTTTTCCTCGCGCACCAGAAACTCTTCGAACAGGAACGCCTGCTTCGAAAGCCGCTGCGCTTCATCGCCGAAGCCGTAGTGCAGAAACTCATCACGCAACGACAGCAAACACGAAGGCTCCAACCCGACGATCGGCACACCCCGCTCCACAAACGGCCTGAACAGATCGAGCATGCGCCGCGCTTCCTGCTTCGCTTCATCGACCAAACCTGCCGCGAGGAACGTGCGGCCGCAACACACCGGCCGCTCGCCGTGGCGCGTGTTGAAACGCACCGTGTAACCGGCGGCCTCCAGCACCTGCTGCGCGGCACGCGCGTTCTCCGGCTCCATGTTGTTGTTGAACGTATCGACGAATAACAGCACTTCTTTCAGCGCGCCGTTTTTAGCGGGCTTCGCAGCCGCTGCTGTAACGCCAGACAAAAACGACTTCCTGAAACGCGGCAAGCTCCGCTCGGGCGCGAAGCCCACGGATCGCTTGAACCACGCCGACAACACCGGCACGTTATCCGCCAACGCCATCAAGCCCGGCATGCGGCTCGCCGTTGCCGCATAGCGCGGCATGAAGGCGACCAGCTTGTCACGCAGACGCAGACCATGCCGCTTCACGCGCGCCGCCCGCGCCTCGACCTTGAACTTCGCCATGTCGACGCCCGTCGGGCAATCGCGCTTGCAGCCCTTGCACGACACGCATAGATCGAGCGTGTCCTTGACGTCGTCGCTCGCGAGTCCGGCTTCGCCGAGTTGACCCGAGATCGCAAGGCGCAATGTGTTCGCGCGGCCGCGCGTGACGTGCTGCTCGTCCTTCGTCACGCGATAACTTGGGCACATCGTGCCCGCGTCGAATTTGCGGCAATGGCCGTTGTTGTTGCACATCTCCACGGCCTTCGCGAGTCCGCCGGACAGATCGTTGCCGCTGCCCGGCAACGTCTCCTGTCCTGTCAGCGGATCGCGGTCGACGTTCCATGCGGACCAGTCGAGCGCCGTGTCGATCTTCTGCGCTTTGTAGCCCGGCGCAAAACGAAAATTACGCGCGTCGTCCATTTTCGGCGGGCGCACCATCTTGTCGGGATTGAAGCGGTTGTGCGGATCGAACAGCGCCTTGATCTCGCTGAACGCCTGGTTCAAACGCGGCCCGTATTGCCACGCGACCCATTCGCCGCGGCACAAGCCGTCGCCGTGTTCGCCCGAATAGGCGCCCTTGTATTCGCGCACCAGGGCCGCCGCTTCCTCGGCGATCGCGCGCATCTTCACCGCGCCGTCGCGCCGCATGTCGAGAATCGGCCGCACGTGCAGCGTGCCGACGCTCGCGTGGGCATACCACGTGCCTTCCGTGCCGTTGCGGTGGAACACTTCGGTCAGACGGCTCGTGTACTCGGCCAGATGTTCGAGCGGCACCGCGCAATCTTCAATGAAGGAGACCGGCTTGCCGTCGCCCTTCATGCTCATCATGATGTTCAGCCCGGCCTTGCGGACTTCCCACAACGCTTTCTGTTCGTTCGCGTCCGGCATTGCGACGACCGAGTCCGGCAAGCCGAGATCGGCCATCAATTCGGTGAGTTGCTTGAGCGACGCGAGTTGCGCGTCGCGCTCCTCGCCCGCGAATTCCACCAGCAGAATGGCTTGCGGCTGGCCGACCAGCGCCTTCTCGATCACCGGACGAAACGCCGGATTGCTCATCGCCAGATCGATCATCGTGCGATCGACGAGTTCCACCGCCACCGGTTTCAGCTTGACGATGTGTTGCGTCAGATCCATCGCCTGCCAGAAGGTCGGGAAGTTGACCACGCCGAGCGTTTTATGCGCGGGCAGCGGCGCAAGCTTGAGCGTCAATTGCCGGCTGAACGCGAGCGTGCCTTCGGAGCCGACCAGCAGATGCGCGAGATTCGCGATGCCGTCGTCGGTATAGGCGCGCGGATTCTGGCAATCGAACAGGTCGATGTTGTAGCCCGCCACGCGGCGCAAAACCTTCGGCACGCGCTCGACGATTTCGTCGCGCTCACGTTGTGCGATCTGCGTCACACCTTCGAGTATCTGCTGCAAGCGCGCGCCTTGCGGCGCCTCGCGCAACGAGGCTAAATGCGCTTCGCTGCCGTCGGCGAGAATCGCGTCGATCGCTTCGACGTTGTGCACCATGTTGCCGTATTCGATCGAACGCGAGCCGCACGAGTTGTTGCCGGCCATGCCGCCGATCGTGCATTGCGCGGCGGTCGATACGTCCACCGGAAACCATAGTCCGTGCGGCTTGAGCCATGCGTTCAGATGATCCAGCACAACGCCGGGTTCGACCGTCACCGTGCGCGCGTCGGCATCGAACGCGACGATGTTGTTCAGCCACTTGCTCGTGTCGATCACCAGCGCTTCGCCGACTGTCTGGCCGCATTGGCTCGTGCCCGCGCCGCGCGCAAGCAGCGGCACTTTCTCGCTGCGCGCAATTTCCAGCGCGATGCGCAGATCGTCCTGATCACGCGGCACGACCACGCCGATCGGCGTGATCTGATAGATCGACGCATCGGTCGCGTAACGGCCACGGCTCGCCGCATCGAACAGCACGTCGCCGCGCAACGACTTGCGCAAATGTTGCGCGAGCGGACTCGTGAGACGCGCGGCGGAGGGGACCAGATGAATCGGCTTGACGAGCAAAGCGGAAGTGGGATTCGTCATATCGTCGGCCTATCGAAAACCGGCTAGTACAGCGTGAGGCTGACGGGTGCGAGGCCTTCAATGCTGCCGCTCGCCCTGCCCGCGCTGCGCGGAAAAAACATGCCGGTGTACGAACCGGTAGTGACGATCATCTCCGGCGTCACCGCGATGCCGCGCGACGTCGCGTGATTGACGAGCCATGTCAGCAAGCGCCGCGGATCGCCGGCCGGATTGGCGGGCGCCATTTCGAGCGCGTCGTGCCCGTCGAAACCGAAACGCAACGACGGCGCCACGAACGGAAAATCCTCGCGATACGGCGTGAATTCGCCGACGATCAGCGCGCCGTGATTCTGCAAGTCCGCGAGTTGCGCCAGCTTGTCGACGTCGGGCCACGCGGCATAGCGGCTCGCGACGATTTCGATGGTCGCGCCCATCGAGCCGATACCCGCGCGCACTTCGGCTTCGCTATAAGGCGTGGACGAAGGATCGAAGCGGCGGCCGAAGCAAAACGCGATCTCCAGTTCGAGCCCCAACGGCGCGAAGGCTTCGCGCGGCAGGCGCGCGCCATTGGCATGCAAATCGACGTGAGGCAACGGCGCGCCCTGGATCGGGCCGCTGTCGGACTTCGCACCGATTTTCCAGCCGCCGATATGCGCGCCGGCCACGTTCAGGATCTCGTGCTGGATCGCATACGCCGCGTCGGCGTCGGCGGGTATTTGCTGCGGCGGCAACGCGTCGAGCGTCGTATGATCGCGGCGTGCGTCGGCAAGACGCCGGCTGAGTGATGTCGTCATGTCTTTGAATGCGAAAGTAGAACGGCGCATTGCGCTTACACGCCCACGCTCGTGGTCGCATGTGTTGCGTCTGCCGCGCCGAGTTCGAACTTGCTTTCCGGCTGCATGCGGAACGCGAGCACCACGCCGATCGCCATCAACAGCATGCTGCCGACGAACGGCAATTCCCAGCTGCCGAAGTAGTCGATCAGAAAACCGCCGGCCACAGGCGAGATGATCGCGGCCAATGCCGAGCCGGTGTTCATCATGCCGCTCGCCGTGCCCGAGCATTCCGGCGCGATGTCCATCGGAATCGCCCACATCGGACCAATCGTCATCTCGGCGAAGAAGAAGCCGGACGCGAGGCACGCCATCGACAGATACACGCTGTGCGTGAACATCAGCGGAATGAGCGAGAGCAGGCAGAACAGCATGCATACCGACACCATCCAGCTGCGCGCGCGCTTCAGGCTGCCGGTGCGCGTGAAGATCCAGTCGGTCACGATGCCGCCGAGCGTATCGCCGATCACGCCGGCCAGGAACACCACTGACGCGAAGATCGCCGATTTCTTTAGATCCAGGTGATAGCTGTGCAAGAAGTACTGCGGAATCCAGCTCAGAAACAGCCACAGGGTCCAGCCGTAGCAGAAGTAGACGATCGTGACCGGCGCCATGCGGCGAAACAGTTTCCCCCACGGCACACCGGCCGCTTTCGGCTTCGGCGTGGGCAGCGCCGCGAGTTCCTCGCTCGTGATACGCGGATGGTCTTTCGGATGTTCGGTGAAGGTGAACGCCCACACGACAACCCACAGCAAGCTGAATATGCCGCAGATATAGAACGATTCACGCCAGCCCCAGGTCGCCATCACGAGCACGATCAGGCCCGGCGCAACCGCATTGCCGATACGCGATGCCGCATGCGTGATGCCCTGCGCAAAGCCGCGTTTTTCCTTCGCGACCCAGCGCGCCATCGCGGACGTGGCGGCGGGAAACGTGGCGCCCTCACCGAAGCCGAGCAACACGCGTGCGGCGAGCAACGAGATCAGGCCACCGGCGAAACCGGTCAGCAAGGTTGCAATGCCCCAGACAGCGCCGCAAAAAAGCAACGTGCGTCTCGCGCCGAAGCGGTCGCTCACCCAGCCGCCGATGATCTGAAAGATCAGATACGGATACGCGAACGCCGAGAACACCAGGCCCACTTCCGTATGCGAGAGATGAAATTCCTTGCCGAAACCCGCAGCCGCAGTGCTGACGTTGACGCGGTCGAGGTAGGTGATGAAGTACATGATGCATAGCATCACAAGAACGATACTGGTCGCACTGGTCACACGAAACCGCTTCATCGTCTCTCTCCATTGCAGTCTATCGACGGCGCGCCTGGAATGGCGCGCAGCGTCGTCGCCCAACAGCGACACGCGCCGCGGGCATATCGCATATTGTTCAAGCCGCGTTCTGTGCGCGGCTTTCGTGAGGGAAGTGCCCCCGCCTTCCCTTGCTGCGAATCGCTTGCTGCTTGCTGTTTGTTGCTTACTGTCTATTACTTAACGCCGTTGCTTATTGCTTTTCGAGCGTTGACTGTCGTGTTCAGGCCGCGGCTTTCAGGCCCGACGCATGCGTCGGCTCGCTCAACCACTCCATAGCGGCAGGCAAACCACTTTCCTTTAGCGATACGCCCGCGAGCCGCAGACCCATTTCGCAGCCGGCGAGCGTGGCGAGCAGCGTGAGGTCGTTGCAGTCGCCCAGATGACCGATGCGGAACATGCGGCCTTTCATCTTGCCGAGGCCCGTGCCGAGCGACATGTCGAAGCGTTCATAGATGAGCTTGCGCACCCTATCGGCATCGACGCCGTCGGGCATCATCACGCCGGTGAGTACCGGGCTGTACACAGCCGGATCGGCGCACTGGATTTCCAGACCCCACGCGCGCACCGCGCGGCGGGTTGCTTCGGCTAGACGCTCGTGACGGGCGAACACGTTATCGAGCCCTTCCCCGAGAATCATCTCGAGCGCTTCGTAGAGCCCGTAAAGCAGGTTGGTGTTCGGCGTGTACGGCCAGTAGCCGGTCTTGTTCATCTCGACGATTTCCGTCCAGTCCCAGAAGCTGCGCGGCAGTTTCGCCTGCTTGCTGGCGGCGAGAGCTTTCGGCGAAATCGCGTTGAAGCTGATGCCCGGCGGCAGCATCAAACCTTTTTGCGAGCCCGAGACCGTGACGTCGACGCCCCATTCGTCGTGGCGGTAGTCGGCGCAGGCGAGGCCCGAGATCGTGTCGACGAGGAACAGCGCCGGGTGACCGGCGGCGTCGATCGCGCGACGCACGGCGGCGATGTCGGAGGTGACGCCCGTGGAGGTTTCGTTGTGGACGACGCATACCGCTTTGATCGCGTGTTGCGTGTCGGCGCGCAGGCGTTCTTCGATCATCTGCGGCTGAACTCCGCGCTGCCAGCCTTCAATGCCTGGCAGGCCGAGGAATTCCGGCTTGAGCCCAAGGCTTTCCGCCATCTTTTTCCACAACGTGGCGAAGTGGCCCGTTTCAAACATCAGCACGTGGTCGCCGGGGCTCAGCGTGTTGGACAGCGCCGCTTCCCATGCGCCCGTGCCCGAAGCCGGGTAGATCACCACCGGTTGCTGCGTCTTGAAGATTTTCTTGATGCCTTCGAGCACTTTCAGGCCGAGTTCGCCGAATTCCGGGCCGCGGTGGTCGATGGTGGGATAGCTCATCGCGCGGAGGATGCGGTCGGGCACCGGGCTGGGACCCGGAATCTGCAGGAAGTGTCGGCCAGCGGGATGAAAGTCTAGCTTGAGCATTGGGTTCCTCCGATTGAATTTTGCATTCAAAAAACTATATCAGACGAACTGTGACGATCCCAAGGCGAAAATTGCTTGCGAGCACCGGTGTTTACCCGCGCTCTTACCTAATCTGCGCGCTTCCGATAAAATTGCATGTAACGCGATGTTGAGGGCTTTTGTATGCAAAATTCGGATTTCGATGCCAGCATGACGGCTTCACAACTCATGCCGAAGGTCGAGCGGCAACGTTTGCACGACACGGTGGTGGAGCACATTCGGCGCTTCATCGTCGAAGGCGTGCTCGAGCCGGGCAAGAAACTGAACGAGCGCGAATTGTGCGAAACGCTCGGAATTTCACGCACGCCGCTGCGTGAGGCGCTGAAGGTGCTGGCTGCCGAAGGGCTGATCGAGATTTCGCCGAATCGGGGCGCGTCGGTGTCGAAGATGTCGGAAGCGGAGTTGCGCGAGACCTTCGAATTGATGAGTGGTCTTGAAGCGTTTTCCGGTGAATTGGCGGCCGAGCGGATGACGGCAGCGGAGTTGGCCGAGATCAAGGCGCTGCATTACGCGATGCTCGCCTGCCGCACGCAAAACGATCTGCCTGGGTACTACAGCCGCAATCAGGCGATTCACGACAAGATCAATGAAGCGGCCAGGAATTCGGCGCTGCGGCAAACTTATATCGCGGTCAACCGGCGCTTGCAGGCGCTAAGGTTTCGGTCGAATTTCCAGATCCCCAAGTGGGACCGTGCGATTCATGATCACGATGAGATGTTGAAGGCGCTTGAGGCGCGAGATGGGAAGAAGTTGAGCGCGATTCTTCGGCAGCATTTGCTCGACAAGCGGGATGCGGTTTTGCAGGTGCAATCGCAGGAAGCGGCGGCGGGGTCGGCGCTGAAGGCTTAGAAGCTGTTGCGAAATTCATTTTCGGCCCCTTAACTTTTCTGGTCTGTATTAGTCATGCGTGGACGCGGTGACCTGCTGGCCGGACCCTAAGGGCGCTACCCGTTTCCGCGTTGAGCGAACGCCCCCGATTCAAGCGCGTGTCCGCATCTGTTGACTGGGACACGCGCGCTAATACCGCAAACACACGTCACAACGACAGTATCAAATCAAAAAACTTAGGCCTGGTTCTCGTAAAACGCAAAACACTTCTTGGCAAAGTTCATGACATCCGGAGGACCACTGAGAACACCGGTTCCGCCATCCCATCCTCGATCGGCAT